>Ga0209572_1000040_pt1 | contig 341554 bp, 308 predicted proteins | sample EBPBio232012_DNA_FD_185867 | JGI IMG/M metagenome (GOLD analysis project Ga0209572, IMG submission 185867) | Wastewater treatment Type I Accumulibacter community from EBPR Bioreactor in Madison, WI, USA - Reactor 1_1/23/2012_ DNA (SPAdes)... | ecosystem: Engineered > Bioreactor > EBPR >... | reverse complement strand
AAAAAGTAACAAAAAAGTCAAGGACAAACGAATGCTCCGCCGTTTGTCCGGCCAACGCACTGGAGAGTTTGTAAATGTGGGATTGTTTTCTGTTGGTAAGGGGATGGTGTAAGACTCTGCTGCTTGTTATGCTGGGCAACGAAAGGCGCTGTGCCCCGCCTTGAAAGTGTTCATGGTATAAAGGGTTTGAAAGTACGGCGGAGCAAGGCGCTGGGGAAGGCTGAACCGTTGTTGCGGCTTTTGGAAAGCTGTAAATTTGGTGACGGGGTTGGTGAAGAAGCGTTAGAGGATGAATTGCCGGTGTCCCTGCTAAGCACATGGCTCTGTGAAGGAGACGATGGGCTAAAAAAATAGAAAAGTGAAATACATATTAATAATATTGGTTTCTTTTTTTTCATGCACTGTATTTTGCCAGTCAGATTCTATAAGGGTTGAACTTTCAGTAAGTAAAGTTGATTCAGTCATTAACCCGTCATTAACCCTGAATGTCAAGATCAGGTTTGATTCGGTACATTCATGTACAATTAATAAGACACCTTCACTTTCTGAATTGATTTGCGGATATGGAGGCTGTTTGTCTTTAACCGCCGAAAAACTTATAAACAACTGTTTTACTTCATTATTGCCAGATTGTGATCCAAATCTTCCTGTTGATGACAAAAGTCAGCGAATAAAAATCAGTAAGGGAGATTCTTTGTTTGCTTCGTATGACATCTCCCAAATTACTGATAAGACAAGATTCCCGGATGGCACTTTAAAATTCTCTGGAACCTACAGAATAAAGATTTTTTTCTTTTATCGGGAAGGACAAGCATTAAAAAGAATAGCAACAAATTGGATGTATCTTTTTTAAATATCAAGGAATGATTGAAGGGATAAAGATTTTATGTGTGGATATTGAAATAACTTGTTATAGTATTAAGGGTTGGGAAGTACGGTGAAGCAAGGTGCTGTGAATGGCTGAACCGTTGTTGCGGCTTTTGGAAAGCTGTAAATTTGGTGACGGGTTGGTGAAGAAGTGTTAGAGGATGAATTGCCGGCGTACCTGCAAAGCACATGGATAGTGGAGGAGACGCAGGGCGGAAAAAAGACTAAAAGGAGTTAAAAACTAATTTGAAAAACTGAACCATGAAAATACTTATTTCAATTTTAGCGATTCTGGTAATAAATTTTTCATGCAAAACGCAGGATAGCAAGTTGTTTTTGAGCAGATTTCATACTGTTGATTCTGTTCCTAAAAAACTGGCAGAATGCTATATGAGTTTTGATAGTGTAAATAGAATAGAGCATAGGGATTTAAACCGGTTTTTAATAAGTACAAATGATTTTGGCGGGGCATTGGATAGTCAGGATAATAAGTTTTATTATGGGTTTAAATACCAATTAAATAAGAATTTGTATATAGTTTCAATTACTAAGTCCTATTTAACTTTAGGAAATTTTAGTTTTACATTATTTAAACAATTTGACATACAGCTATATATTTATGATGCAGAGAAAAACAGCTTTATTTCAACATTAGTTGTTTTTTCTTCTGATCCAATTTCCAGAAGGTTTCAATATATAAATGGAATGTTCGAAATTTTTGTATCTGAGGCTTATTTTAATGTCAATGATGAACCTGAATCAAAAATAACTCGGGAAATTGTCAGCAGTAAAGAGAAGTATGTAATTAACAGTGATGGATTGTTTGAACGGACTGCTGTTGAAAAATTACCATGACACTGAAGGATAAAAACAACTGGACTAAATTCATTTGATTGTCTCTTTGTCCTGTACAGGGTTGAAAGCTATGCGCAGTAAAGGCCGCCTGGTGGAACTGGAAAACCAGCAAGAGGAAGAAATATTGACTATGAAGAAATTGCATTATCATATTAGTTACCTGGCATTCATTTTTTTTCTGACCTTTCTCTCTAGGTGTAATGGGAAAGATGCAGTTCAATTATTAAGCTACAAAGAAATAAAGTATTCAACATTTTCATGGTATAGAGAAAAAGCTAGCAATAGTTTTGAACCTTACATTAACTTCTATTTACAAATTAATAATACAGGAGATTATTTATTGATGAAACATACTGTTTTTAACGATGCACCAAAATACTTGCAGGGAACTATAGACGATACAATAGCAAATATGATTGCTGTTGCCTTTCCAGATACATTGTATGGGCAATTAAATTACTTTTATAATGACTCTGCAGAACTCTATAATGGATTTACTCATTGTATTGACTACACAAATGAACAAACTGACAAAAGAACAGTAATACAATTTGTTCCATCAGAAGCTCCCGCTAATATTCAACAAATTGCAGAAATGTTGAATCGTTTAATACAGTCATCAACTCAAAAAAGCACTAACCCTTTTGAATTGAAGAATTATGAAAAAGAACTTATAAGGATAAATAAATCTACCCAGTTTCCAATAATAGGCTCGCCTAAAATGAAATACAAAAATTGATTTTTTTTAGTACTTGTGGAATGGAATTGTAAGACGAATGTGTTGGGTGTGTTATGTATCCATAAATGGAATAATGAGACAAACAAGTGAGAAAAGGATTAAGCCATTCATCGTAAAAAAGATTTTGTATGAGGCGTAATAATCATCTTATATTAACATTTTTACTGTCTTTAGGGTTTTTCTTATTTAGTTTTTGGAGTAATTACCCCAGAAACAATAATTTATTACTTGAATATAGGGGCCCCCAAGATAAACCTATACCTCATTTAATATTTTGCACTAATACTTCTGATACAACGTTTGGTGGTTACCCATATTATTCTTTTAAGATTTCAGAGGAAAATTTTAATGCATTGACTAATATAATTAAAGATTTTATAAAAGCATGGAAAAGCTCCAATGATAGTGTTCTCGGGTATTATACCTATCGCATACAAACGGGCAATACAAGATATTCATATAATACAGACAATAAGAATGACACAAAACGGTTGTTATTATTAATAGGTGATTTAATTGAAAGCAAGGCCACGAAAAAAGAAGTTCAAAAGATTATTGATGATATTATTGAAAGGATATGGTAACGTTTACTGGCAAGGCGCAGTAAAGGCTGCGTGGTGGAATTGGAAGGCGAACAAGGATGAAGGTTTGACTATGTTGTTTGTTTTCTTTCCTTACTTTTTTTCCCGCCTGAGGCGGACAGGCTTGGACAAAAAAAGTAACAAAAAGGTCTAGGCAAACCCGAACGCTTCCCGAATCGAGTTCGGGACAGGCCGCCCGTTTGTCCGGCTAACGCACTGGAGAGTTTGTAAATGTGGGATTGTTTTCTGTTGGTAAGGGGATTGTTTGAGACCCTGCTGCTTGTTATGCTGGGCAACGAAAGGCGCTGTGCCCTACCTGCGGCAGGCAAGCCCGCCTTGAAAGTGTTTATAGAATTATAGTGCTTAAAGTACGGCAGATCCGCCGGGAGGCGGACACGGCATAGCGCTTTGAATGGCTGAACCGTTGTTGCGGCTTTTGGAAAGCTGTAAATTTGGTGACGGGGTGGTGAAGAAGTGTTGGAAGATGAATTGCCAGCGTCCCTGCCAGGCACATGGATAGTGGAGGAGACGCCGGGCGGAAAAAGCACTAAGAAAAATAAAACATCTTACTTTTTTAGTAAACTAAAAGACCTCATTGAGCAATTAACATCTTCAACATTTTTTGACTCAATAAAAAACTCAAAAAGTATTGTGTCTTTTAATGCCACTATTTGCCCCAGCGTTTTCACATTTTCTCTTTTCCTAAATGCTTTCCTCGTTACCACAGCCCATTCATCAGAAAAAAAATCATCTTGGCTGATTATTACATCAGTTGTTTTCTCATTACTATATGCCCATTTTTGAAATCTCTCTTTAAGCGATTGAATATCCTTTCTCATGGGCATATTCTTAATATTTGAAACCGATAAAAATGCAAAGCCACTACTATCTTTAGAGGCAAAGACTCGCCAATAAAAACATGGATCAGAAGGAGACCAAATAGTAGTATCGACAATTTTCCATACTCTTGGTAAGGAAATTGACAGTTTCTCTTTCGAATAAAAATCAATTTCTACAAGGTCAGGATTGTTACATTCTCTACTTCTTTGTGAATCGTTATTAACACATCCAAAAGCGACAATAACAATTATTATCATTTTTTTCATTCTGATTCAATATTAGGTGTGTTCTGTTTCTCAGCCGAGTCTCACAGCCGGACCTTGTGTGTTGCTGACTCGGCGTTATCGGTTTATTATTTTCTTTCTGACATCATATTAGTATTTGCGCCGTAGTTACGCCGAGTCCCTTGCAGGAGACTCGGCTGGGAAGGAACCTTTTAACTATTGTCTATTAAACGGGACATATGATTTTACCGATTTTCGTATCAGAATTTGGTTTTTTTTATCATCCCAATAAACATTCCCCTTATTTAATTCATACCATAACTGCCATTTTTCATAATCTTCAATATTAATATTTTGAGCATTTTTTGAATAATATGACTTGGGAGGAATGCTAGTAAGATTAGTCAAAAACCATACGACGTTACCAATATCAAAAAAGTCAGGATTTTTTTTATCTCCGATAAATTTTTTTACTTCTTCAAGATTTATACAAATTATAGTGTGTGCTATTGAATCATTTCTGTTGTATTGAGAAACTGTGGAATCAATAGATTGTGAGAATACATGATTTTGTAATAAAAAGGACATTGTAGTAATTGCAAGTATCTTTTTCATTTTATCAATTTTTCATTCCGGCGTTTACTGTTCTGCGGACTTGTACCAGGCAGATGCACCGGGATTTATGAATTCTTACCTGAAATGAAGTTCCTAAACTTTCTTAAACGAAGCAAGTTGGGTTTCTTGTAAGACCTGACAGTCAGACCAAACAAAAACCCCGGCGCAGGGCCGGGGTTCAATATGCTGTATTGCTATACGATTATTTAGGAGGCTGCTGTTGTGCAGGGGCTGGTGTGGCCGGTGCTGTATTAGCAGGGGTGGTGTTCAGTGTTCCCGGTGCAGGTGCTGTTTGTGTGTTAGTTGGGGCACCTTTAATATCAATTGTTTTTTCAGTTGTCCGGTTGATGAACATTACCGAGATCATGCAGAGCAGTGCTACCACGCCGCCAAAGATCCAGGTGCCTTTTTCAAGCACATCGGTGGTTTGCTTCACACCCATAAACTGGTTGCTGAAACCGGCAATGTTTCCGGAGAGGCCACCGCCTTTGGGGTTCTGTACCAATACAATAAGACCAAGCACCACACAGGCAACGATAATAAGTATTACAAAAAGAAGGTTCATATCAGTTTCTTTAATTCGTCAATTTTGGCTGCAAAATAAGTGCTTTTGGCGGGTTCAAGCAAACTTAATTTGGTATAAATGGCAATGGCCCGCTGGGGGCTGCCCTGTTTTTCCCATACTTCGGCCATAGCCTCGGTAACCACTTCCTTGTCGTCCAGCGAATGTTCGGCCAGTTCTTCCACCTTTTTCTCCGAAACAGGGGCTACCTGTTGCGTTATTTCTGCCAGTGGCTGCTTTTTCAGGGTTTTGAGCCAGTCGGTAAAGCTGCGCAACTGCTGGCCAAATTTATCCTGCGGTTTATCGTCTTCCCTGAGTTTAATGCCCTGCGAGGCAAAATAATCAACCGTATGGTAGGGTTCAAAAAGCAGTTCGTTGCCGGTGACAGGCTGTATCGTCATTTCGGCAAGGCTGATGGCTGTTGCAGCCAGCGGAGTTTCTTCTACAGGGGCATCAGTATCGTCTGCTGAGCCGGTAATGAGTTCGGGTTCGGCAGCGGGCTGTTCAACAGGTATTGCTTCAACGGGTGCTGCAATTTCTTCAACCGGTGATGTTGTTTCTTTTGCCGGAGCAGTTTCGGTGGCGCTGCCTTTGCCGGTAAGCAGGTAATCGGCCCACAACGGATTGCTGAAATGCAACAGGGTGCGGTGCAACTGCTTTTGATACAGCTCTTCGTTTTCGCCTTGTAGTTTTTTAGCCAGCAACAGTTGGGCAGGGGCAAAGTATGGATAGCTTGCAGCCAGTTGCTGCAGTTCTTCGATACTGCATTGCTCAACAGATTCTTTTTGCAAAAGGGATTGTGCCAGCTGGCTGACTTCGGAATTCATGGCGGCAATTTACGCTTAGCTTACCAGTTTGAGAAAAGTTGGTTGAAAATTTCATCAGTCATCGTCCGGATCATTTCATCTTTCAGCGAACTTTCGGCTTGCTGAAGGGTTTGGTTACCCTTAAAGTCGAAGCCTTTTGAAACGTCATGTTCGCTCACTTTATCGGCCTTACGGTCATTTAAAACAATATGAATGCCTACTGTAATCCTGTTGTTGGCGGCCTGCTGCCCGGAAATAGCCGATGTGCTGAGCGAATAATCCCTTATCTCGCAACTCAGTTCCCAGTCGGCGTTGTCGTTATTGGTCTGCGACATTTTTGTTTGGGAAAGAAACTTCTGGCGCAGCTTTTCTGTTAATGCCGGGGCCAGTTGCGGGTTGATGTATTGCGCCCGGTTTTCAACCAGGTTGATTTTAATTGTCTTGATAGAATCGGGAACAGAGGCATCACTGAACTTATAAATGCCGCAACCTGTGTTGGAAGCAACAGTTATAAATACTGCGATGGCAGCAGCCAGAACGAAAGCTATGCGGGTTAAATTTTTCATTATTCTTCTATGTCGTATTCTTTCAGTTTGCGGTACAGGGTTCTTTCGCTGATGCCCAGGTCGAGAGCGGCATCTTTTCTTTTACCCTTGTGTTTTTTCAGCGCCTTAATGATCAGTTCTTTTTCCTTATCAATAATGTTCAGGCTTTCGTCCACTTCTACATGCTCTTGTATGTCGCTCATGCCGATGGTAACAGGCACAGCAGGCTGTGTAATGGTATTGCCCGCCTGGTTTTGCAATACCGGCTGCTGCATCATTACGGGTTGCAGCATATCGGTTTGTTTCAGTTCGTTGATAAAGGCCGGGTTTTGCTGCGCCAGTGCCGGATTCTGCACCACATCCAAAAACATCCGCTTCAGTTCTGTTACATCTTTCTTCATATCAAAGAAAAGTTTGTAAAGAATTTCTCTTTCGTTGGCAAATTCATGGCTGCTCACATTATTGGAGGCCAGCACAGGCAACCTGTTGTTGGAATAAGGCTGCAGAAACTTGCCCAGCACTTTGGCCGTTATCAGTTTGTCCTGTGAAAGAACTGAGATTTGCTCTGCAATATTCTTCAATTCCCGCACATTTCCGGGCCAGGGGTAGTTTATTAACAGTTGTTTCGCTTCGTCATCAAGCTGTACAGAAGCAGTTTTGTATTTGTTGGCAAAGTCAGCCGCAAATTTCCTGAACAGCAGGTGAATGTCTTCGGGCCTGTCGTGCAGGGCAGGCACCCGGATAGGAACGGTGCTGAGGCGATAATAAAGGTCTTCCCTGAACTTACCGGATTGCACCTGCTGCAATAGGTCTTTATTAGTGGCGGCGATCACCCGCACATCTGTTTTCTGCGTTTTGGAAGAACCCACACGGATGAACTCACCGGTTTCAAGTACACGGAGCAATCTTGCCTGTGTGCCGAGGGGCAGTTCGCCGATTTCATCAAGAAAGATGGTGCCGCCGTTTACTGTTTCAAAATAACCCTTGCGGGCATCTACAGCACCGGTAAAGGAGCCTTTCTCGTGGCCGAATAGTTCTGAATCGATAGTGCCTTCGGGTATGGCACCGCAGTTAACAGCAATGAAGGGATTATGTTTCCTGGCAGAAAGGGAATGAATGATCTGCGAGAAAACTTCTTTACCCACACCGCTTTCGCCATTAATTAAAACAGTAAGGTCGGTATTGGAAACCTGTGATGCCACCTGCAACGCATAGTTGAGTGCGGGAGAGTTACCAATAATGCCAAAACGGTTTTTTATACTTTGAATGTCCATATCTCAATTCCCCGGAGGGATGCCTGATTTTAATTTACAATTGTTCCCATTAAAGTGGCCTGTGTGCATTCGTTGATTTTTACCTGCACATAGTCGCCTTTCTTAAGGTTGTAGTTTTCTTTAGGAAATACCACCACCTTGTTCTGTGAGTTTCTGCCCATCCAGTGTTCTTCGCTGCGCTTGCTGGTGTTTTCAATCAGCACCTTACAGGTTTTACCCAGGTCTTTCTGATTGCTCTCCAGCGACAGGCGGTTTTGCAAATCCACAATTTCCTGCAGCCTTCTTTTCTTTACCTCAGTGGGCACATCATCTTTATATCTCCTTTCAGCCAGTGTGCCGGGGCGTTCGCTGTAGAAGAACATATAGCTCATATCGTATTTGCTGTATTCCATAACACTCAGCGTATCCTGGTGGTCCTGTTCTTCTTCGGTACAGAAACCGGCAATAACGTCAGAAGAAATGCCGCAGTCGGGCATAATTTCCCGGATGCGGTCAACCCGGGCCATATACCATTCACGGGTATAGGTTCTGTTCATCAGTTGCAATACTCTTGTAGAACCGCTTTGTACCGGCAGGTGAATGTATTTGCAGATGTTTTCATGCTTTGCCATAGTATGCAGCACATCATCCGTTATATCTTTTGGGTGAGAGGTGGAGAAGCGAACCCGCAGGTCGGGTGAAATAAGGGCCACCATTTCCAGCAGGTTGGCAAAGGTTACGGTAGTGTTTGAGGGATTGGCTTCCTGCGGTGTATAATAATAGCTGTCCACATTCTGTCCCAGCAGTGTTACTTCCCGGTAGCCTTTTTCAAATACATCCCTGCATTCTGCCACAATGCTTGCAGCATCACGGCTTCTTTCACGGCCACGGGTAAAAGGCACCACACAGAAAGAACACATATTGTTGCATCCCCTCATAATACTGACAAAGGCACTTACACCATTTGAGTCTAACCGCACCGGAGAAATATCGGCGTAGGTTTCTTCACGGCTCAGCAGTACGTTCACAGCCTTTTGACCTCCTTCGGCCTCGGCCACCAGTTCGGGAAGGGCACGGTAAGCATCCGGTCCAACAACAATGTCAACCAGCTTTTCTTCTTCCAGGAACTGCGACTTCAGTCTTTCGGCCATACACCCCAGCACACCTACCAGCATTCCTTTTTTCTTTGCCTTCAGCTTTTTGAATTCGGTGAGCCTTTTGCGGACAGTCTGCTCGGCTTTTTCTCTGATGGAGCATGTATTTACAAAAATCAGGTCGGCTTCTTCAATATTGCGGGTAGCGCCAAATCCTTCCTTATTAAGAATGGACGCCACGATTTCGCTGTCGGCAAAATTCATTGCACAGCCATAACTTTCTATGAAAAAACGCTTTTTGTATTGGTTGGGGTCGTTCTGAAATGGGGCATAGGCTTCCCCTTGCCGGGATTCATCATGCTGGTCCCTGTTGCTCAGGGGAAACTTATCTGTCACTGTATCAATCATAAATCAATTTTGAGGGGCGAAAGCAGTTTGCAAATATAAAGCTAAGTGCGGATTTTGTGACAGTATGGCAGTTCCGGAATTGGAAATAACCGCCCATCATCATAAAAGGGATTTTATGGAATGGCGTCTAAATAGTTAGTTTCTTGACGGTTATCTTTACAACATAAACGGTTTACATTGATTAAGTACAGGTTATTGGTATTTCTGCTGTTTTTGGTTCCGGTCTTTTCTTATGGCCAGGGTGTATTGTCTGGTAATGTTACCGACGAGAAGAAAAAGCCGTTGGAAGGAGTGACTGTTGAACTGATACCATTTGTGCAACAGGATAAAAAAACAACGCAAACAGACAAGGAAGGGGAGTTTGGCTTAAACGATATTCCTTATGGTTATTATAAGCTGAAGCTGAGCTATGTGGGATTACAATCGCTGGATATAGACAGCATCAATTTCAGGAAAGAAAGGGCCGACTTTAACCTGCCCGATTTGGTATTGAAAGCCAAAACCAATGATACGCTGGGCGAAGTGATAGTGTATGCAGAAAAGCCGCTGATACAGTCAAAAGAAGGCAATATCACTTTCAACGCTTCTGAATCCGCACTGGCCGCAGGAAGTAATGCCAGTGATTTGCTGACCAATGTGCCGCTGGTATCGAAAGATCCCGGTGGAAAGATTACAGTAAGAGGAAAAGAGCCGAAGATATTGATAGATGACAAGCCTGTGGTGCTGAACATGCAGCAGTTGCAGGACCTGCTTGAATCAATGCCCGGCAGTTCGATTGAAAAAATAGAAGTGATGACCAACCCGCCACCGCAATATGCTAATGAACAGGGAGGAGTAATCAATATTGTTACCCGTAAAGGGAAAGTGGGCAAAAGCGGCAGGATAAACATATCTGCCGGAACAAGAGGTGAAACAGCTATCAGCGGTAACTATACCTACCGTAAACAGGGATTTGCCCTGCACCTGATGGGCGGGCTTGGCTACAGCCGGCTGGAAGGCGAAGGCTACTCAACCCGGAATAATATCTATACTGATTCGTCAAACTACTTTAATACCACCAACAATTACCTGAACAAAGGCTGGCGGCCCAACTTCAGGGTGAATATGGATTACGATTTCAACAAGTACAGTTCGCTGAATTTTGTGGTGCAGTATAATCAAAGCAAATATGATAACGTAAGTACCACTGAATATAAAAACATAAACCGCTTTGATGAGATTTACCGGCTCAGCCAGCGAACAATAACCAGTTCGGGCAACAGTTATACACCTTCAGCCTCGCTTTCATTTTTACACAGGGGAAAGAAACCCGGAGAGTCGTTTAAGATTATCACCAGCTCAAGTATATCGCCAGCTAAGTCGGACAGGGATTTCTACCAGCAGTATTTCAATCCTGATTATACACCCAAAGGAATTGATTCTACCCAGAAGCAGCTAAATGATAACCGCAACAGTGCTCATAACGTTACAGTTGATTATAACCATCCGCTGAACGAGAAGAAAACATTTATGTCTGTTGGCGGATATTATAACCGGAGCAACAGCAGTGTAAATACAGATGCCAGCTACCTGAAAAAACCGGAAGGAGAGATGGTGTATTCGCCGCAGCTAAGCCGGGAATTTGATTTTCATCAGACTATTGTAAACTTCAGGGCTTCCATCCGGCAGGTGATAAAAGAGAACTTCAGCGTAACAGTGGGTTCATCTGCTGAGCAAACGGCAATCTGGTTTGAGCTGTATGACCAAAACCGTGATGTGAAGAATAACTACTGGACGTGGCTGCCTTTTGCAAATATTAACCGCAACTGGAAAGATAAACTGAACCTGACATTGGCTTACCGCCGCAGCATAAGCAGGCCGGGCATCAACCACCTGAACCCGACGATTGACTTTGGCGACCCATATAATATCCGCTTTGGTAATGAAAACCTGGTGGCGGCCACTGCACACAACTTTGATTTTATATTGGGAAGAACCAAGACCACTTATTTTGTAAATCTTGGTCTTGGTTACAATATTGTTGAAGACGTTTTTGGACAAGTGAGAACATTGCTTGCTGATGGCAAAACACAAATTACCTGGGAAAACATCAGCGGCAGAAAAGAGTACGAAGTAAGTGCCTGGGGTGGATTAACGATTAGTAAAAAGCTGAGGTCGAATATGAGTGCCAGCTACAACTACAATGAGTATAGCAGTTTTGACAAAACGGTGAACCGTTATCGTAATGGTGGTTCTTTTACATCAAATGCAAGTGCTGTTTATACTCCAAACGACCGGATGAGTTTTACAGGGAGTTTTAATTTCAACCGTTTTGCTAACCCCCAGGGATATGCCCGCTGGAACTGGAGTATGAACCTGGGTATTCAACGCAGATTTTTCCAAAAGAGACTTTCTGTTACGCTGAATGTGATAGATCCTTTTTCTCAGAAGAATACTAATTATACTTATGGCTCAAACTTTGTGCTGTACAGTTATAATAATGCAAGAACAAAGAACTTCAGGATAAACCTGGGCTACAACTTTACAAAAACTCCCAAAAAGAAACCGTCCATAGTTCTGCCTAAAACCAATAAATAGATTTTTAAAACCGGGTATCATTTTCTGTTTTAACTTGTGTGTCAAATTAAACAGGAGATGAAACGAATCTGCGCTTTACTTGCCGGTGCGATAATATCTGCACAACTCTTTGCACAAACATATACACCAACAGAAGATAACCTTGCCAGCCGCAAGCAGTTCCAGGATGATAAATTCGGGATGTTTATACACTGGGGTGCATCCAGTGTGCTGGGGCATGGTGAGTGGGTGATGAACAACAGGAATATACAGGTGAATGATTACCGGCGTTTAATCAACGTATTTAATCCGCAAAATTTTGATGCAGCCAAATGGGTGGCTGCCGCCAAATCAGCCGGAATGAAATACATTACGTTCATTACCCGTCATCATGATGGCTTCAGCAACTGGGATACCAAACAATCGGACTGGAAGATAACCAACACACCATACGGAAAAGATGTATTGAAGATGCTGGCTGAAGAATGCCATAAGCAGGGAATAAAACTGTTCTGCTATTACTCGCTGCTTGATTGGTACCGCGGCGATTACCAGTATGAAACCGGGAGAACCGGAAAAGGAACAGGCCGCACAGAAAAAAGTAACTGGGAAAGCTATATCAGTTTTATGAAAGCACAGTTAACAGAAATCCTTACTAATTATGGTGAAATTTCAGGCATTTGGTTCGACGGGCATTGGGATCAGTTGGATAACGATAATGACAAAGCACTCAAGTCAAAAGTGAACTGGCACTATGATGAAATTTACCAGCTTATTCATAAACTACAGCCAAAATGTTTAATCAGCAATAATCATCACCTTACGCCATTGCCCGGTGAAGATTACCAGGCATTTGAAAAAGATTTGCCCGGCCACAACACTACAGGATTCGGAGGAGCTTCTGTATCTGAACTCCCGATGGAAACCTGCGAAACAATGAATGACAGCTGGGGTTATAATATTACAGACAGGCGGTACAAATCAGTGAAGAACCTGGTGCAATACTTAGTGAAAGCGGCAGGTTATAATGCCAACTTTCTGCTGAATGTGGGCCCTATGGCTGATGGGACAATACAGCCTGAGTTTACAGATACGTTGGCCGCATTAGGAAAATGGATGGCGAAAAATGGCGAAACGGTTTATGGCACAAGAGGAAATGTTGTTCCGCCAAAGGATTGGGGTGTGGTTACATTGAAGGAGAAAACTGCTTACCTGCATATACTCGACAAACCAGAGCAACCCGGTTTTCTGTTTATCCCTGAACTGAAAGAAAAAATCAACAAGGCAAAATTGTTTGCTACCGGAAAAGAAGTAAAATTTAAGCAACAGCCCGAAGGCACTTTCGTTTATCTTGATGGAATAATATTAGATGAAACAGATACAATTATCCAGGTAGATTTGAAATAAGGAGAAGAGCGGAAGACGGGACTCGAACCCGCTACCTACAGCTTGGGAAGCTGTCGCTCTACCAGGTGAGCTACTTCCGCTTGTTTTGTAAAGTTAATCAGCAGCCTGTGAAAAAGAAATCCTTTTTGCCAGCCAGCTTTCTTTTAATGGAATTATCCAGTTGCTTTCCAATTCAGCCCTGGTTGCCACCAGGTTGTTGAAGTAAAGTGTATCGCTGTTAATAAAACCATTGTCAGCAGCATATTGTACCTGCTGCATTGGCAATAGTTGTATTTTATCCTTTACAATAAAAGCTAAACTGGTACGGTCAAACATATTTACACCAAAGCGTTGTTCAATTTCTTTAATCATCCGTACAGAGGTATCGGTGCTGCAACCGCCAACAGTTGTAGCTGTTTCATCAGCGATTAGGACAATAAACTGGCCAAAAAACAGATGTGCTTCACCTTTTACAGCAGCGCCGTGGCTGGTCCATTTGCTGATGAAATCTTTCAGCAGGTCTTCAATTTCAAGGGCTTCACCCATTGAAAAAAGCCGGTTGCACTGGTACACCCACACTTTGGAGCCGGGATGAAAATTACCGTCAAGAAGGTATTTGAATTCAAGGTTCATGCCGCTAATTTACAACCAAATATTATCCTGATGCAAGAAACTAAAACAACTGCTGAAGATATGATAGCCCGTTGGGTGTATTTGCCTGAGGAATGGCGGCAATTCAGGCTTTGGCAGGCAAGAAAAAAAGGCTGGCTTTCAGGTATGTTATGCAAACTGAAGAGTTACCGAAATAAAGAAATGGCAGTTGTAACCATCGGGCCATCAGAGGTAATGATAAATAATGAACGGTTATCTATTTCGGTTACAGGCAGGCAAAAAAGGCGGGTGGATATCCGTGACGCCGGCAAGTTGAACATATTATGTATATGTAATGACGATACATCAAATCATGGGCATTCAATACAGGTGCCTGTACCCAAAGGAAAGTTGCGGGAGGCGGTGGAGGTATTAAGAAGGTTAGAGACCTGATTTTTCGCCCCTTTGTTTATCAATGTAATCTCCCCAGGTAAACCATAAACTAATCAATAACCCTGTTGTGATATTTCGCAGTGTTGTTGATGTGCTGAACTCAGTTTCAGTATCCAACAGATAAAAAAGAAAGTTGACAGAAATACTAACCCCGGCAAAAGTTAAAAACCATTTGCCAAATAATTTCCAATTGAACGTTTTCCAGAAACCTTTTTTTTTATCCATGTCAGTTTTTTTCAATTGCCTGGGCAATTAATTCTGCAATATCCAGCACTTGCACACTTTCTTCTTTTTCGGCCAGTTTTACACCGTCAGTCATCATCGTATTGCAAAAAGGGCAGGCAGATGCAATTACTTCAGCACCGGTGCCTATAGCTTCATTGCTGCGTTCAATATTAATGCGGGTAGTGCCTTTCTCTTCTTCTTTAAACATTTGTGCGCCGCCGGCACCGCAACACATACCGTTGCTGCGGCAGCGTTTCATTTCCACCAATTCGGATTTTAATGCTTCCAGTACTTTGCGGGGCGCATCGTAAATATCATTTGCCCGGCCTAAATAGCAACTGTCGTGGTAGGTTATCTTTTTGTTCTTCAGGTCAGAGTCCTCTTTCAGCCTGATCTTTCCATCGTCAATCAGTTGCTGAAGTAAAGTGGTGTGATGGATAACTTCATAAGTTCCACCGAGGGCCGGATATTCATTCTTAAGCGTATTATAACAGTGTGGACAGGCTGTAACAATCTTTTTAATTCCATAATTGTTTAATACCTGTATGTTCTGGTAGGCCATCATCTGAAAGGCGAACTCATTGCCGGCACGGCGAACCGGGTCTCCTGTGCACATTTCCTCTTTGCCTAGGATAGCATAATTAATTCCGGCCTTATCAAGTATCAGTGCAAATGCTTTGGTGATTTTTTGTGCCCTCTGGTCAAAACTGCCAGCGCAACCCACCCAAAAAAGAATATCGGGACTTTCGCCATTGGCAAACATTTCAGCAACTGTACGAACCTGCATGAAGTTTAATTTCCTTCAAAGCTAAAAGAAAAAGGCATTTGATATACATAACAGAAATTCTTTCCTTTATTTTGCCGGGAAGTAAAATCGGATGAAGAAATTTTTTCAAAAAATAACTAACTGGGAACTCTGGAATTTTTATGTACTGTATCTTCCAATCAGTCCATACTGGTTCTGGAACTGCCTGAAGAGCGGTTCGTTCTGGTATTTCAGTTCATCCAATCCGACCATTACTTTCGGTGGTTTTGAAGGCGAGGGCAAGAAAGAAATGTATGAGCAATTGCCGCCGCACCTGGTGCCTAAGACAATTTACATCATGCATGACCTGCCTTTTGAAGAGGTTCTTAAAAAAGTACAGGAGGCGGGGTTCTCGTATCCTTTCATTGCTAAACCTGATGTAGGGATGAAAGGGATTTTGTTCCGCAAAATAGAAGATGAGGCTCACCTGCGAAAATATCATGAGCATATCCCGGTTGAATACATTATCCAGGATTTGATTGAATTGCCTGTTGAGGTAAGTGTGTTTTATTACCGATATCCCTGGGAGCAAAAAGGAGTGGTGAGCGGATTTATTCATAAAGAACTGTTGCAGGTAAAAGGCGACGGAACTTCAACCTTAAAACAATTGGTAGAGGCTCACCCGAGGGCCAAGTTCAGGATGGAGGAGATGCAGCACCGGCATAGCCACAGGTTTGACAGGGTGATACCGGAAGGTGATATTTTTTATCTTTCATATGCAGGCAATCATAACCGGGGGGCACACTTTACCAATCTGCATAATGAGATTGATGAAGGTATGCACAAAGTTTTTGATGAACTGAGCCATTACACCGATAAATTCTTTTACGGCAGGTACGATATTAAGACTACTTCGATAGAAGATTTAAAGCAGGGAAAGAACTTTCAGATTATTGAATTTAACGGTTGTGGTGCTGAGCCTAATCATATCTACGATTGCGGGATGAGCATCTGGCAGGCCTATAAAGTCTTGTTGCACCACTGGAAAGTACTATACAAAATCAGCCGCTATAACCATAAAAACGGCACTCCTTACTGGTCGTTTAAGCGGGGCCTGAGGTTTTTGAAAGATGCCCGTGCCCATTTCAAAATGCTTGAAAAGTTTGATTAAGTATTAATGATTTATAGCTTATAGACAAAGCCGCAGGGCTCAGCTTCCCATATCGCTTTACTCGTTGTATATTCGCTGTATGCAAAAACTGGTAAAGATATTTTTTATTGGAATGCTCATCAGCTTTCTCGGTTCTCTGCCATTGGGAACGCTGAATATCGCCGCCATGCAGATATCTATCTCAGATGGTGTTAATGCAGCTTTGCTTTTCTCAGTGGGTTCTTTGCTGGCCGAAATTATTTATGTACGCCTCTCACTTGTGGCGATGGACTGGATTCGTAAACAGGAAAGAATATTCAAAATACTTGAATGGATTACACTTCTTGTGGTGCTGGCACTTGCAGCAGCCAGTTTTTATTCTGCAATGCATCCGTCCGAAGAGAAGAATGTAATTCTGAGCAGTACATTACCTAAGTTCATTTTAGGATTTACCATGAGTGCTGTTAACCCGGTTCAGATACCGTTCTGGTTTGGCTGGAGTACTGTTTTGTTTACAAAAAAAGTTCTTTTGCCGAAACGTTCTCATTATAATACTTATATAATCGGAATTGGCATCGGAACTTATATTGGAAATCTTGTTTTTATCTATGGTGGCCGGGCAATTGCGGATAAGATTCAAAACAATCAGCATGTCCTGAACTGGATTATTGGCGGAATATTTGCAATAACGGCCCTGATCCAGGTCTGGAAAATGGTTAAGAAAAAAGATGCTGTTCACAAAATTGAACACCCGGAAGAAGTGGCAGAGAAATTTGCTGTTCAAATGGAAAAATTTGAAGAGAAGATGACTAAAGGGAATGGAAATAAACATCAGAATAATAAAGAAAATTAAATAACAAACTATGGCAATAAAAGACTTACTTATTCCCGAATGGGAAAACGAAATCAAGATAACCCGGCGGATGCTGGAACGGGTACCTTTTGAGGAAGGAGACTGGAAGCCTCACGAAAAATCATTTACGCTTGGCCGGCTGTCCACCCATGTGGCAGAGATACCAGGCTGGTTAACCATGACACTTACAACCAATGAACTGGATTTCGCCGCAGGCGGAAAGCCAAACAAACCAGCAACCAAAGAAGAATTGATTCAGTTGTTTGAAACAGAAGCTGCAAAAGCTACTGCCTTATTACTGGAGGCAACTGATGAGAATTTTCAAAGCAACTGGACATTGAGAAATGGGGAAACAATCTATTTTACACTTCCAAAAACAGCTGTTGTCAGGAACTGGGTTTTAAATCATATTGTCCACCACAGAGCACAACTTTCTGTTTATTTACGTTTACTGGATGTACCTGTTCCGGGTGTGTATGGCCCCAGTGCTGATGAGTTTTAGGGATTAAAACGGTAACCGGCAGAAAGGGAAGGGATGATTCTTCCTCCGTTGTCTTCATCAAGTGAATGATAATCGTTACTGAATTTAATAGTGCGGCCGTACCCCACGGAAGGTGCAACGAAATATCTGTCTGCAAATAGAAAATGATAGCCAGCTTCGGCCCAAGGGGTAATGAAGAGGCTGTTGTTTTTTGTTTGTCCTTCAAAGTTTTCTAATGAAAACAATATTCTTGCCCCTGCAAAAGGGCTGTTGCCATAGACTTTGTCAGTAAAAGAATAACGGTAGCCGAAATAAAGGCCCAATCCCCTTGATACAGAATAAGATTTGGATGAAGCCAGCTGATAGGTAATGCCGGCCGAGAAACTGCTTTTACCGTTGTTAAACGATTCGCCACGGGCAGCTACTTTGGTGTGGTTATAGCCTTTTCCAAAAGAACGGATGTATTCAGCGCCAACCTCCATGGGATTTTGTGCATATTCATGCAAAGAAGTAGTTATAAATGCAAAAAGGAACAGAGATTTTTTTTTCATCATTTATTAACGGAATAACTAAAAGAATATTTTCCTTAAGTCTTAATCAACAATGAACTATTTACAGCCAGTTGCTGTGTAAGCATGAAGGTTCATTATTATCGCCAACGAATCAGCAAAGCCTATTTTTTGTTATTAGGGACAGTTTATAGTTTGAAACGGGAAATGACTCAATTTCATAATATAGTGATTCTTTTAGGCATTTACCTCAGATATCCACTTATCCCTTTCGTCAGGGCTGAATTGCCATGGGGCAAAGTTGTTCTCCACATTGCTGAACATGGCTGTCCATTCCTGCGGTGAATTGCTTTCCTCCATTACCAGGTAACGGCGTAGTTGTAAAATAATATCGAGTGGGTTTATGCTTACCGGGCATTCCTGTACACAGGCGTTACAGGTGGTGCAGGCCCGAAGTTCTTCAACAGAAATGTAATCATGTATCAATGATCTTCCGTCCTCTTTGATTTCTTTATGCCGGTTGATATTTCTTCCCACTTCCTCAAGCCTGTCACGGGTCATCATCATTATTTTCCGTGGTGAAAGTTGTTTTCCTGTCTGATTAGCCGGACAGGCAGCAGTGCAACGACCACATTCTGTACAACTGTAGGCATCCATGAGGTTTTTCCAGCTTAGGTCGGTTACATCTTTCGCTCCAAATTTTTGGGGTGGTGCCTGCTCGCCGGTTGGAGCCAGTTCAGGCTGCATGGCATATAATACTTCATTCTGTACCGATGGCATGTTCTCCATTTCACCCATTGGCTTCAGGCTGGCGTAATACGCATTGGGAAAAGCCAGTACAATATGCAGGTGCTTGGAGTAAGGCAGGTAGTTAAGAAATGCGAAGATACCGGCGATATGCAGCCACCAGCATAGCCTTTCAACAGTAATCAAAAAGCTATCGCTGTAGCCACTCATCAGTGGATGCAGGTATTGCGATATGATGAAATTGCCGGTTGGGTTAGCCGCATAATGCTCTGAACCCCGCATCTGAAGAAGTGTATCAGCAGCATTCATTTTCAGAAACAGCGACATCAGAATGATTTCAGTAATAAGAATAAAGTTAGCATCGCTGCGGGGCCAGCCGTTAAGGTCGCTGCTTTTGAAACGAGGCAGGCGGATAATATTTCTTCTTACTAAAAAGATGATACAGGTTATAAGTACAAGCAGTGCCAGTACTTCAAATGCGTTAATCAGGAAAATATAGAAGTTTCCAAGCGGTGCTGCAAAGAGGCGGTGTTTTCCGGTAATGCCGTCAAGTATAATTTCAAGCACTTCAATGTTAATGATGATAAATCCGCCATACACTACAAAATGCAGTAATGCCACAAGCGGATTACGGAACATTTTTTTTTGACCAAGGGCCAGCAACAGCACATTCTTCCAACGCCGGCTTTTGTTGTCATTAATGATTTCGTTGCGGCCAATATGGATGTTGCGGCCAATTTCCTTTACCTTTTTGGTGAAAAGAAATACTGCAACTAAACTGAGAATGATAAATAAAATCTGGAACCCAATCTGCATAAAAGTATTTAATGCGTTTAAAACCAGAACTATTGATGTTTTAATCTGTGAGTGTGAAGCTTACATCTTTAGAAATTAATTTTGAATTATAGTCTTTTGCTGTAACAGTAAGTGTAACGGGAGTGGACGTTGTGATGCCAGTAATAGGCCAATCCCAATTCAGGTTATAGTAAGTAACACTGCCGGTTGGTGTTTCTGTTTGGTATAATAACATCCCTGTATTGGCTTTAACAACAAGTTTTGCAGAGCTGAGTCCATTTGGATCGGAAATGTTACCTCTGACCTGTAGTGTGGAACCATTAATATAAATGGATGCCGGTGTTGGTGACGTAATCTGGATGATTGAGGAAATGTCAGATGAGTTGTTATTATTGTTGTTACTTTTTGAACATCCGGAAAAGCCCGGAAAGGCGAATGCGGCAAGTAACAGAAAAAAAGTATTCTTCATAAAGTGTCTTTTTGTACTGTATCGTTATGCAATTTACAGTAAAAACCTGTTTAAAAATGCAGGGCATTCAACCTGAATTTTCCGTTTGAAAACTCAAGCGACGGTGCCGGAAACTTAAAAGCGCTGAGCACTGTAAAAAGAAACCTGAGTCCTTTTTTGTTGGTTTTTATTTTTGTAAGATCAATATCAGGAGCAAGATACCATTGCCGGTAGCGCTTAATATCTCTCCTGTCGAATATGATGTTACCGTTTTCATCTTTGGCAATATTTTCTTCACCGCCAAACATTCCTTCAGCGCCGTAGCCAATGGATATACAAAGCCAATCAGGTAAATTGCTCTTCGGAAGAAAAGATTTTATGCTGGCACTGGCCCAATACGTTTGACCATTATAGTCTTTGATGAAACGTTCAGGTGAACTCTTTCCAAATAATACATCGCTGCGCCGGTTAAGCGAGGCATCACTATATGATTTTCGGTGGAATGACCATTTTGGCCGGATGCGCTGCTCATTCCAGGCAAGCTCCTGTGCGATGTAAGTGCCACTTCCCAGAATGTTAGCCCCGAAGTCGGCCCAGCTCCAGCCCCAGTCGGCACTATGACCATCGAGAAATTCTATGACAGTTTGATATACAGCACCACTTAAACCGCCTATCCAGATATATTTTTTTCTGTCCATTCCGGTCCATTTCCAAAGTTCCGTGCTTGCCCTGCTCTCTATGTAGGCACCGTAAAAATGTCCAACCTTGTCAACCTGTAACCATTCTTTTGAATCGTTGAAGGAATGAAATTTTGACTTTGGAAAATCTTTGTACCATGCTTGTGACAGTCCGTAAAGAATACCGCTGTAACCAACCACATTGGCTCCGCCTACCAGCCAGGTACGTTTTTTAATTTGAAGCGGTGTAAGTGATTGTTTGATAATAAAGGGAGAATCTATAGCAACTATGGGACTGCCGGTTATTGAAATTACGGTTGAATCGGAATGAGTACTGTCGCTTTGTGCTGAAGAAACTACAGAAGACGATAAGAAAACTATCAGTATGCCCAGCAGCGAACGGGACGATGAACGGAGCGACGCAAGGAACGATGATAGTAGCAATACAGTTGACCTCATAAAGCAAAAATCTGTATTTCCTGACGATTATCAGTTGATAAAAACGAAAATTCGATAACTTTCCGCCCTAAAATTTACAATATGAACGAAGCGATTGTTGCAAAAGTAAATGCTTGGCTTGAAGGTAATTTTGATGCTACAGTAAAAGAAGAAATAAAAAGGATGCAGGCCGAAAATCCTGCAGAACTGGCTGATGCTTTTTATCAGAACCTGGAGTTTGGAACCGGCGGCCTCCGCGGATTGATGGGAGTGGGTACGAACCGCATGAATAAATATACAGTTGGAATGGCTACTCAGGGCTACGCTAATTACCTCAAGCAGTGTTTTCCTGAAGGTGTAAGTGTGGCAATAGCACATGACAGCCGCAACAACAGCCGCTTTTTTGCAGAAACAACTGCGAATGTATTTGCTGCCAATGGTATAAAAGTGTATCTGTTTGAGGCCCTGCGTCCCACGCCTGAATTATCGTTTGCCATCCGGCAGTTAAAATGCCAGGGTGGCGTTGTTTGTACTGCTTCGCACAACCCGAAAGAATACAACGGCTACAAGGCTTACTGGAATGACGGCTCGCAATTAGTGCCTCCGCATGATAAGAATGTAATTAAAGAGGTGGATAAAATTGCATCAGTGGATGATGTAAAATGGAGTGGTGGTGAAGCGAACATTGTGCTCATTGGAAAGGAAATGGATGAGTTATATATGAGCATGGTGAAGGGATTGAGCGTATATCCTGAAGTGATTGAAAAGCACAAAGACCTGAAGATTGTTTATACACCAATACATGGAACAGGAATTGTTTTGGTGCCAGAGGTGCTGGAAAGATTCGGTTTCAAAAATGTTCATATTGTTAAGGAGCAAAGTGTGCCGGATGGAAATTTTCCAACAGTTGTATATCCCAACCCGGAAGAAAGTGAAGCGATGAGCCTTGGTTTAAAACTGGCTGAGGAACTGGATGCAGATATTCTTTGTGGTACAGACCCCGATGCTGATCGCATCGCCATTGGAGTAAAGGATAGCCACGGAAAGTGGGTGCTGATGAACGGCAACCAAACTGCTGTACTGGCTTTTAATTATATAACTGAAGCGAGAAAGGCAAAAGGGATTAATAAGCCAAACGATATGGTGGTGACTACGATTGTAACCACACCTATGATTGATAATATGGCCAAGGGAAATGATGTTGCCTGCTATAGGGTGCTTACCGGTTTTAAATGGATATCTGAACAAATAAGAGAGAAGGAAGGAGCAGAAAACTATATCGTTGGAGGTGAAGAAAGTTTTGGCCTGATGATTGGCGACCAGATAAGGGATAAAGACGGCATCAGTGCGGTCGCACTGCTTTGCGAGATGGCTGCCTATGAGAAGGAGAAAGGCCGCAGCCTGTACGAAAAAATGATTGACCTGTATGTGCAATACGGATTTTATAAAGAGAAACTGATTTCTATTACCAAAAAAGGCATGGATGGCCAGCAGCAGATAGCTGCCATGATGGAAGGCTACCGCAACAATCCGCCAAAAACAATCAATGGTTCGCCGGTAGTGAAACTGCTGGATTATGAACTGCGGAAAGGTGCAAATCCGCAAACAGGTGAGGAGTGGGCCATAAACCTGCCCAAATCGAATGTGCTGCAGTTTATTCTTGAAGATGGCACCAGCATTTCGGCCAGGCCAAGCGGTACCGAGCCTAAGATTAAGTTCTATTTCAGTGTAAATGACAAACTGAACAGTGCTGCTGAATATGATAAGGTGGATGCAGCATTAGATAATAAAATCCAGTCTGTTATTAAGGATATGGGATTCTAAACTTTTTGTAAAATGAAGTTCTTCAAATCCATATTGGCTGTTTGGGTTATGCTTATTTTAATGTCTTCCTGTACATCTGATATGGATTTGAATCCCCAGAACAGGCCATCGTCAGATTTAAGCGGAGTTTATTCAGATACATTCAGTATTGAAATACATGGCCGGCATATTATTGACACTGTTATTAAGAAAAGAGTAATTAAAATTAATGACAGCATTTACCAAATGCCACTCGCAATTGATACCGGCATTGCTCCGTGGATATATAATAACATACCTGTCGCAATCTACATTAATAGCGACAGTACAGTTATTACACGATCGGTTTTGTTAGGGCCTTCCTGTTATGGCACCGGCTATGTGATTCCTTCTCAAATGTATTTTAATATCAGGCTTTCTGGATATCCGTATCCTTTCTCACAACCTGTTATCGACAGGATGAGAAAGATAGAATAAGATGTTTTAGTTGTAATAGTTTAAGTGTATCAAAACTCTTGTAATTAACCTTTATTCGATAGCAGGTTTAATTATTTTTGCAGCTAATGAGACCCACCGACGATTCATACCGCCACAAAGGACTTAGAAAGAAGTTAGTTGATACTGTTCGCAGTAAAGGGATTACCGATGACGCAGTTTTGGCTGCGATAGATAAGATTCCCCGTCACTTTTTCCTTGATTCTGCATTTGATGAAGTGGCCTATGAAGACAGGGCTTTCCCAATTGGCGAAGGACAAACTATCTCTCAGCCTTATACTGTAGCTTATCAAACTCAATTACTAGAAATTAAAAAGTTTGACAAAGTGCTGGAGATCGGCACGGGCAGTGCTTACCAGGCCGTGGTGCTTGCCGAACTGGGCGCACAGGTTTATACAATCGAACGGCAGAAAAAACTTTTTGAAGCCAACAAGCAGTTTATGCTGCTAAAAAAATATCCTTCTGTAAAATTCTTTTACGGTGATGGCTTTGAAGGACTTCCTACTTACGGTCCTTTTGATAAAGTGATCATTACTGCAGCAGCACCTGAAATTCCGCCCAAACTGATTGAGCAGCTAAAACCCGGAGGAATGATGGTTATACCATTAGGCGCAGGGGATGTTCAGCAAATGCTCAGGATTACCAAATTGGAAAACGGTGCTCTGAAAGAAGAAGTTTTTGACCGCTTTTCATTTGTACCTATGCTGGAAGGGAAAAAATAAGAGTTCCCCCATAAATACTATTAAGAGGAGTGTAACTCACTCAGGGTTTGGCACCATTTAGCATTTCCCATAAATCATGAGGTTTGATCTGAAAAAAGCCATTAAAGAAAAATGCCAGACCAACTGTCAGTAAAATGAAACCTAAAACCATCAGCAACTGTATGCCGGATGTTTTCTGAATGGGTTGCTTTGCTTTAATATCACAAACTTCACCGGGACAATACTGGGCTTTGTCTTTATAAATCCATTTATACATAATACAGCCCAGACAAATGCCAAAAACAGATTCAAAAAAAAGAAAGAGTAAGCATATCAGGCAAATGATTCCTGTAATGATGCTGTAAGTATTCATTATTACCATTAAAAGAAACATAATGGCTGATAAAATGACTCCGATTATCCAGGCTACTTTTTTTTGAGCAGCTCCAACATATTCCGGGTTTTGCCTGCTTACGATAAGTCTGCCAATAACGAGGGTAGGGGAATACCTGGGACTGACAAAGACCCTTATCACAAAATCTGTGAAAAATAATGTTATTACATATTTGATCGGCACAAAATTTTCTCTGAACACAATGAACATTAATGATAAGAAAGTGGCGAAGAACAGGATACCTGCTGCCGCCCTGATTTCCCTCTCATTTAATACTGGTATTAAATAGCCGGGTACAGTTTCTCCAAACCGGGTTGATTGGTTTCCTTTAGCTGTGGACATAAAAAGAAATTCAGTGTATTTGAATACTTATTTACGGCTTCAAATTAAGACTAATTTGACCGAAGAAAGTTATTTGCAGAGGTTTCTACACGAACTGTTCTAATAGCTCAATTCTCTTTTCAATTGGCGGATGAGTGGCAAACAGGTTATCCCAGGAACCGGATTTTCTTGCCGAAACCTGCGGGTTATCAATGAACAATTGCGCCACATCACGGCTTTCCACTGCTTCAATGTATGGGTCGTCTTTTATTTTGCGTAAGGCATTTGCCAGTGCGTATGGCTTTTTGGTCATATCCGCACCGCCTGCATCTGCCAGGTATTCTCTCTTTCTGCTGATGCCAAACCGAAGGAGAATGGAAATAAAATAAGCAATAGCTGTTACAACAATTGCAACAAGAATAATAGCACCTGAACCTTTTGAATCTTTGCTTCTTTTACCTGAACCAACAAACCGGAGGCTGCGAAAGGCCATCTCGGCAAGAAAAGCGAATATGCCTACAAATATGATGGATACAATCAGCAACCTGACATCCCTGTTCTTAATGTGGGTGAGTTCATGGGCTATTACACCTTCCAGTTCATCGTCATCTAAGCGTTCAATTATTCCTTTTGAAAGAGAAATGGAATAACTTCTCTCTCCAATACCGCTGGCAAATGCGTTCAGCGAATCATCTTCAATGATGTATAGCCTGGGCATCTTCATACCCTGCGATATGCAGAGGTTTTCTAACAGGTTATACACCCTTTTGTTTTCTTTTCTGTCCAACGACTTACTGTTGGTGGCCATTCGGATAAATGCAGCATGGCCGCCCCAGGCAATCAGAAACCATCCGCCGGTTGCAAGAAGTACGAACGGAAGGGCCTGTAGAAAAAGTTCATTTGGATCCTGGCCCTCTTCCGTTACAAAAAAAAGAAAAGCATAAACCATCCCAAGTAATACCGCAGGAAATAATACCAGCAGTATTACTGAATTAAGGTTATTCTTCCGGATTTGCCGGTCTATGCCTGTGTATTGCATAATGTAGGTGGTGGGCAAATTTCAGACTCAACAATAATCTGCAATCTGCAACCCAAAATCTAAAATTGGATTTTCGGAGGTTCTTCCATTTGTTTCCTTGTGTCAGTACCAAGGTCAAACATGATTTCTCTGTTAAATCCAAAATTCTTTGCAATCAGGTTACCAGGGAACGATTCCACTGCATTATTGTATTCAGTGGTGGCACCGTTAAAGAACCTTCTGGCAGCAGCCAGTTTGTTTTCTATATCGCTGAGTTCTTCCTGTAGCTGAAGGAAGTTTTGATTGGCCTTTAAATCGGGGTATGCTTCCACCTGCACTTTCAGTCCTGCAAGGGCACTGCTAAGTTGCTGTTCGGCAGCTATTTTACCATCAATAGTGGTTGCACTCATTGCGGCCGACCGTGCCTCTGTAATTTTTGTCAGCAATTCTTTTTCATGCGAAGCATAACCTTTTACTGTTTCCACTAATTGTGGTACAAGGTCATGCCGCTGGCGAAGCTGAACATCAATATCGGCAAAAGCATTTTGCCTTCTGTTGCGCAGGCGTACAAGGCCGTTGTAAAGACTGATTACCCAAATTACAAGCAGTACGATAACCCCAATAATTATTACTACAGGCATATTTTAAAATTTAGATATTGAAGTTATAAAAAAACCGGCATTGTGCCGGTTGTAAAATTTCTTTTGTCAGGAAATCAGTTTTTTCTGTCCATATACCATGTTCCGCTTCCGGTTGGTGTGGCATTCGGTCCCCAGGTGCCGTTAGTCATTTTGCCATTGTTGCTCCAGTCTGCTTTAATTGAAAAAGTACTTCCGCCCGGAGTTGAATATGTATAAGTAGCAGAAAATACATTACCTGTTAAAGTCCATGTACCCGTTGCTTTGGATGAAGAGGTAATGTTGTCGCCATCGGCAATTGTGAGTTTTCCTCCCGATTCAATTACCATCGAGTAACCGGAATTGGGTGTGGCGCTGGCGGTTCCGTATTTCCCAACCCAGAGGCCTTCTATCGGGTAAACAGGAACAGGACATTCATCTTTCTTGCAGGAAATAAACGGCAATAATGCGAACAGCGCTACAAACGCTAAAGTTAACTTTTTCATTGATTTTTGTTTATGGTTAAAATAAGTGCCAAAAGTAAAAGACTGAATGATAGCAGGCAATACCACTTTTGTGGTATTTTTTCATTTGTTATACAAATAAATGATTGTATTTTCCGCTTTTAATAAGATTGCTATGCGAATAGTTCCTTTTTTAGTTTCTGCTGTTGCCACTGCTGGCCTTGTTTATGCTTTAAACAGACCATTGGGGTCATTGCCGATGGCCGCAGGAAAATTTTTAAGTCCGCAATATGGCTTTTGGCAGAATGCCGAACCGGCTTCAAAAAGTTTTGATGAAGAACTCAGTTTCTCCGGATTGAAAGGTAAAGCTGAAGTATATTTTGATGACAGGCTGGTGCCTCATGTTTTTGCAGAAAATGATGAAGACCTTTATTTTATCCAGGGATACCTGCATGCTAAGTTCAGGTTGTTCCAGATGGATTTACAAACAAGGGCTGCTGCTGGCCGTGCCAGTGAATTTGCCGGAGCTAAGGCAATAAATTTTGATAAAGAACAACGCCGGCTGGGAATGGTGTTTGCTGCAGAGAATGCCTTGAAGGAAATCGAAAAAGACTCTGTCTCGAAAGCAGCATTTGATGCATATACAAGCGGCATAAATGCTTATATAGGTTCATTAAGAGAAGCAGATATACCCATTGAATACAAACTGATGAATGTGAAGCCGGAAAAATGGAGCAACCTGCGTTCTGCATTGCTTTTGAAAATGATGGCTAAAATGCTTTCGTCTGGTACAGAGCATGATTTGGCCTATACAAACGCAAAAGCAGTGTTTATGCCAGAAGAACTGAACAAACTCTATCCACAAGTACCTGATTCGTTATTACCAATTGTTCCCAAAGGAACTGTGTTTGAGAAACCTGCGATAATACCTGTTCAACCGGCTTCTGCCGACTCTTTATATTTCGGAAAAAAAGATACTGTTTCAGTAAAAGAAATTTCAAGGCCAAACGAAAATAATGGCAGCAATAACTGGGTGGTGTCCGGAAGTAAAACGCAAAGCGGAGCCCCAATTCTTTGTAATGATCCGCATCTCGAAATGTCCTTGCCTTCGATTTGGTATGAGATACAACTGCAAACGCCGGCCAGCAATGCTTATGGTGTGTCAATACCGGGGGCACCTTTTATCATCATTGGTTTTAACGACAGCATTGCCTGGGGTGTTACCAATTCGCAACGGGATGTAAAGGATTATTATGAAATAAGATTTAAGGACAAGACCAGAAAAGAATACTGGTTTAACAATCAGTGGACACCAGCAAGGTTGCAGGTGGAAGAGATAAAAGTTAAAGGAGGTGCCGTTGTTTTCGATACTGTGGCTTACACCGTTTACGGACCGGTGATGTATGACGAAAGTTTCCAGGGAACGGACAGTTCGGGCAGGGGCAGAAACCTTGCTCTCCGCTGGACAGCCCACGACCCGAGCAATGAAGGGTTTACATTTTACAAACTAAACAGGGCAAAGAACTATGATGATTATGTAAATGCAATCGCCACATTCCAATGCCCCGGGCAAAATTTTGTTTTTGCTTCTAAAAGCGGAGATATTGCCCTGTGGCAGCAGGGAAAATTTCCGGCAAGATGGAAAGGGCAGGGCTTGTATGTAATGCCGGGTGAAGACAGCAGTTATATGTGGCAGGGTTTTATTCCTCAACTTGAAAATCCTCATGCCAAAAATCCGGAACGGGGTTATTTGCAAAGCGGAAACCAGCGGCCTGCAGATTCAGCTTATCCGTACTTTATTCCGGGAACATACCTGACAGCAAGGGCTATTACTATTGATAACAAACTGGCTGCAATGACCGGCATCACACCGGCTGACATGATGAAACTGCAAAACGATTACTTTAATACGACGGCGGAAGATGTAAGGCCTTTGTTATTACATTTTGTAAATGAGAGTGAATTGACAGAAAGTGATAAAAAATATCTGGATATTGTTAAGAACTGGGATTTGATGGCTTCTCCGGATTCAAAAGGGCAAACAGTCTATTCACTCTGGTGGCAAAAATTGCAGGAAGAAATATTCAGGGATGAATTTGCAAGGGTAAAAAGTATATTATGGATGCCCGATCAGCAGGCGATAATGGAATTGCTGAAAAAAGATACAGCATCTGCTTTTATAGATAATATTAATACAACAGGAATTGAAACCCTTAGTGATGTTGTTACAAAATCTTTAAAAGCTGCAACGAAATTGTTTGATGAGGCTGCGAAGAAAACCGGAAATAAAAACCCTGGAGAATGGTACAAAGCAAATCACCCTGCCATCTATCATATTGCAGACGCTTCGAGAAACAGCCTGCTGCCTTTTGCGAGAACCAAACTTCATATCGGCGGAAACAATGACATCATCAATGCTGTAAAGGGCAGCCATGGCCCAAGCTGGCGGATGATTGTGCACATGACAACACCGACCGAGGCTTATGCAGTTTATCCTGGTGGACAAAGCGGTAACCCTGGCAGTAAGTTCTACGACAGTTTTGTAGATAAATGGGTGGAAGGCCAATACAACAAGCTTTGGTTTATGCGTGAAGGAGACAAAACAGACAAGAATGTGAAATGGGTAATGAAATTTAAAAAGGGATAATGAATTGGAGTCTAACCAAAAAATAATTTGAAATGAAATTTATTACAGCAACTATATTAACAGTTTTATTAGCCTTTATTGCAGGGATTCTGTCTTTTTCTCCCTGGTGGGGTTTTGCTATCACATCTTTCCTTGTTGCTATTCTTGTTCATCAAAAAGGGTGGAAGGCATTTCTTTCAGGTTTCCTGGGACTGTTTCTGTTGTGGGCCGGACTTGCCTGGTGGATTGATATGCAGAATAACAGCCTCCTGTCTTCAAAAATAGCTGCCATACTTCCGCTGGGCGGAAATAGTGTGCTGCTCATATTGGTTACCGGGTTCGTTGGCGGTTTGGTTTCTGGGTTGGCGGCTATCACCGGCAGCTATTTACGGGTAAGTTCCCATAAATGAGTGATAAATGCCCAACATGTATCTTTGTACCGCTTTAGAATTTTGCCTGACCTGCAATCAGGGTTCTTAGCAGTCCTTTGTGAAAAGGGACACAGAAACAAAAATTCAACAACATGGCACAACTGCACAACCGCATTTCCCGCAGGGAACTGAAGGAACGTATTCAAAACGACCCGACACCACGGACCACCATTTCTTTTTACTGTTATTTTAGAATTGCCGAACCTGTTTCTTTCAGGAATAAATTGTACAGGGATTTAAATGAACTTGGAGTTCTTGGGCGTATTTACCTGGCTACAGAAGGTATTAATGCTCAGATCAGCGTTCCTGCTGAAAATACTGAATCTCTTCGTTCGTATTTATATTCTTATCCCGAATTAAATAACCTCCGCCTGAACATTGCTGTGGAGGATGATGGAAAATCTTTTTATGTACTGGATGTGAAAGTACGGAACAAGATTGTGGCAGATGGTATCAATGATTCATCATTTGATATGGCCAACAAGGGCAGGTATGTAAATGCCCGGCAGTTTAATGAGCTTACTTCTGACCCCGAAACAGTGATAATTGACATGAGGAATCACTACGAATTTGAAGTGGGACATTTTGAGAACGCCATTGAAATACCGAGTGATACTTTCAGGGAGCAATTACCGATGGCAGCAGAAATGATGGCTGCTGATAAAGAAAAGAACATAATAATGTATTGTACTGGCGGCATCCGCTGTGAAAAGGCCTCTGCATACATGCTGCACAAAGGATTCAAAAATGTCTTTCACCTGGAAGGCGGTATTATTAATTATGTAAACCATGTGAAGAAAGACATGCTGGAGAATAAATTTCACGGTAAGAATTTTGTGTTTGATCAGCGTTTGGGAGAAAGGGTAACCGATGAAATTATTGCTCACTGCCACCAATGCGGCAAACCTGCAGATACCCATGTAAATTGTGTAAACGATGCCTGTCACCTGTTGTTTATCCAATGCGATGGTTGCCGGGAAAAGATGAAACAAACCTGTAGCCAGGAGTGTTATGACTTTATTCATCTGCCGGAAGAAGATCAGAAGAAGTTGCGAAGCGGCGTTGACAAGGGCAGGAATATATTTAATAAGTCAAAACAAAAACTTCAGCAAAAAACAGGATGCGGCGGGTAACATTATTTGGTCTTTATCCACTTAATGCAAACAGGTTTTCCCACTTTTATTCTGTTTTGAGTATCTGTCAATAGCCCTGTTTTTTTATCAACGCTGAAAACAACAATTTCATCGCTGTTTTGATTGGCCACAAGCAGGAATTTACCCGTTGGGTCAAAATTAAAATTGCGGGGAGCTTCGCCGCCGGAATATTCATGCCCCACCAGGCTAATCATTCCTGTTTTGGCATCAATTGAGAATATGGCGATGGAATTGGAACCGGCCCGGTTACTCGCATACAAGAATTTTCCATCTGGTGAAACATGTATATCTGCCGAACCGGCCTTTCCTTTATAAGTAACAGGAAGGGAAGAATGCGATTGTATTTCCTGTAAATCGGCATTGCCAAAGTCTTTGAAAACAGAAATTGAGCCGGAGAGTTCGTTAAGTAAGTAAACAAATTTGCCGTTTGGATAAAAATCAAGATGTCTTGGGCCGCTTCCGGCACTTACAGATGAATATTTAAGTTTGGAAGGGAAGAGCTTTCCATTTTTATTATTCTGATGATACGTCATTATCTTATCAGTGCCCAAATCTGTAACATAAAAATAGTTGCTGTTTTTCTTTGGAAAGATACCATGCACATGTGGCGATTTCTGTCTTGTTGAATCAGGCCCTGAGCCTTCATGCTGAATAACCTGGATGGCTTTCCCCAGTTTTCCACTCTTTGCAACAGTCAAGACTGAAAGGTTTCCGCTACTGTAGTTGCCTGCATAAATCCATTTGTTCGACTTGTCTTTTGTTATATAACAGGGATGATTGCCTTCTGAAGATTGTGAATTGATATAAGTCAGGAGACCGGTTTTCTTATTAAAACTGAAAGAGGAAACTTTTCCTCCTTTGCCGGTTGAGTCGGCATTTTCATTTACCGCAAATACATATTTCTCATTACTGGAAACGGTAAGAAAAGAAGGATTGTGGGTTTTAACATGGCTTATCTCTTCGGCGCTTCCATCGCCGGAGCTGAATTTATAAACATAAATACCCTCACTCTTTGGAGAATCGTATGTTCCCACAAGCAAATAATATGATTGTGCATTTGCTTTGGCGAGGAGTAACAGAAAGAATACGATGAAAGCGTCTTTTCTGAAAGTATGCTTTAACATGAGCTTAAAGTTGTTTTAACAAAACGATATAAAAATAATCAAGCTTTGGCACAATCTTCTGAATAGTATATGCAGAACAAAATTATTAACCAGTCCGCCGCAGGCGAACATAAAACGAAAAACTATGAAACGGATATTTACACTTTCAGCCCTGGCAATCACACTTACTGTTTTCCTGGCAAGTTGTATTAAAAGCGATACCTATTATGGTTATGACGACAGCTACTGGCTTACTAAAGAAAGGGGAGAAGTGGTGTACAGCGACAGCTATTGCAACTATTATGTTATTGAAACATACAACGGATATACTATTGTGAGAAGTTATAGCGGATACAAACCTTATGAAGGCAGCATTGTTTACGGAAACTTCAGCAATTTGGGTACAAGGGATATGTATAACCGCTCATCAGGTGTGGTGTTTACGGGTACTGTTACCGACTACTGGCTTAGCTATACAGAAGCGCAGGATGCCCTGGATTATTACTGTCCTTTGTATGGAGGGAAAGGAGCCAAAAGAGAATTTAAGAAGTCAACCATTACTCAATAGCCTGTGATAATTTAAAGCAAACTGCCTGTCGCTCAGACAGGCAGTTTTTTTATAGTTTCTGTAATTCGTTTATAAGTTTCTTCTTCAGTTAAAGGTTCGGGTACGAACTTCTGCCCAATCACTTTTTCATACAGTTCTATGTAGCGTTGCGAAATCGTTTGTACCCATTCATCAGTCATTTCAGGAACAGTCTGGCCTTCTTTTCCCATAAAATTGTTGGCAATCAGCCATTCCCTTACAAATTCTTTGCTGAGTTGTTTTTGTCTTTCTCCGGCTTTCTGCCTTTCATCAAAACCATCAGCATAAAAATACCTTGAGGAATCAGGTGTATGTATTTCATCCATCAGCACAATTTCCCCGTTCAGGGTACCAAATTCATACTTGGTATCAACCAAAATGAGGCCTTGTTTGGCGGCAATTTTCTTTCCTCTTGCAAATAACTGCAAGGCATAATGGCTTAGTTTTTCCCACTCATCTGCAGTAGCCAGTCCGGATTTTATGATTTCCTCCGGCGAAATATCTTCATCGTGACCTTCGGCTGCCTTTGTGCTGGGAGTAATGATTGGAGAAGGGAAATAATCGTTTTCTTTCATTCCATCCGGCATATTGGCTCCGCAAAGGGTTCTTTTTCCTGAAGAATAAGTTCGCCAGGCATGCCCTGTCAGATTCCCTCTTACCACCATTTCAATTTTGAAGGGAATGCATCTTTTACCTGTAGAAACATTTGGAGCAGGCACCTCAAGCAGCCAGTTTGGGCAGATATCTGCCGTTTTTTGCAGCATATAAGCAGCAATCTGGTTCAAAACCTGACCTTTAAAGGGTATTGGCCGGGGTAAAATGACATCAAAAGCAGAAATCCGGTCAGAAGCCACCATTACCAGCCAATCATGACCGATAGAATAAACATCTCTGACCTTACCCCTGTAAAAGGCCGTTTGATGCGGAAAAGTAAAAGGAGCCATAACCGAAAGTAACATGCCCGGATGCAGCAGCCAATGAGTTCAGGTTTAAGATTTCAACAATTTATCCCTGCCCTTTCACCAGCCGGGCTTACCCCTTAAAAATTAAATTTTTAGATAAACCCGACAATGCTTATTTTTCCACCAAATTCCAAAACTAAAATCTCCATATTATGAGAAAAAGTTACCGCTATTTAACTGCCGGGCTTATAGCAGTGTTGTTTACTATATCCGCTTATGCTCAGTCAGTTACTGTTTCCGGTACTGTCCGTAACGAATCGACGAAAGAAATTGTACCCGCAGTTACTGTGGCGTTAAAAGAAAATGCCAACCAGGGCACATACACCGATCAGAATGGTGTATTCTCATTAAAAGTACCTAAACTTCCAACCGTTTTAGTTGTATCATCAATCGGTTTTGAATCACAGGAAATCACTGTGACCAGTGCAACTCAGGTAATTGAAGTTAGTTTGAAGATCAACAGTTCATTCGGCCAGGAAGTTGTTGTGGCAGCTACCCGCAGCCCGCAGCGTTTGCTGGAGTCTCCCGTAACCGTTGAAAGACTCAGTGCAGCTAACATTAAATCGTTGGCGGCCCCAACTATTTACGAGTCAATCGGAAACCTGAAAGGTGTGGATGTACACACTGCCAGTCTTACCTTCCGTACTGTAACTACCCGTGGTTTTGTATCCAGCGGAAACACCCGTCTTAATCAATTGGTAGATGGAATGGATAATCAGGCTCCGGGCTTAAACTTTGCGGTAAGCACAATCGTTGGTCTCACAGACCTTGATGTGGATAACATCGAAATCTTATCCGGAGCTTCTTCAGCCTTATATGGTTCAGGTGGTATGAACGGTACAGTACTTATTAACAGCAAGAGTCCATTCAAATATCAGGGATTGAGCTACAATGTGAAACAAGGTATCATGCATGTGGACAGCAGACAAAGAAGGGCTGCCCCTTATAATAATATCTCGATGAGATGGGCGAAAGTAATCAACAACAAGCTTGCTTTCCGCCTTTCAGGAGAATTGATACGTGGTAATGACTGGGAAGCTGAAGACTACCGCAACAAACAACAAATTGGCATCCTGAGTAAAGTGGTTGGTGGCAACCGCCAGAATGATCCCAACTATAACGGTGTAAACGTTTATGGTGATGAAACAAGCGTAAACCTAAACCAACTGGCTGCAGTGCTGGCAGGTGGCATTAACAGCACAGTATTGGCGCAAACCAGTGGTGCATTGAACCTTCAGAACCAGGCTAACGCTTATTACGCTTCAATCGGTAACCCGCTGTATCCTACAACAGCTCAGAATACTGCATTCATTTCCGCTTTGCCAGCTGCTGTTCAGCAAACAGCCGGATTCTGGCTGCCATTCTATCTTGGTTTGAGCCGCAACTATTTTGGTACGCAAACTAATGTTACAAGGACTGGTTATAATGAAGATCAACTGGTTGACTACAATACGATCAACGCCAAATTGAATGTGGGTGTGCATTACAAACTGACTGAAAAAATTGAAGCTTCTTTCAATACATATTTTGGAACCGGTACAACCGTTTATACCGGTGCTAACCGTTATTCACTCCGTGGCTTCAAAATGGCACAGCACAAGGCTGAATTAAAGTCTAAGAACTGGATGGTAAGGGGTTATACAATTCAGGAGAATGCCGGCGATTCATACATCGGTGATGCTCTTGGCACTTTCATTAACGAAGCATGGAAACCAAGCGTAAATAATGCTAACCTGTCTGGTTCATGGTTCCCTCAGTATATTTATGCTTTTTCTGAAGGCAGAAGACAATCTGCCGGTTCTCTCAGTGATATCCAGTTGCATCTCGCTGCCCGTGGCACTGCAGATGCCGGACGCTTCCTTCCTGGTAGTGCTGCCTTTAATAATGCTGCTGCAATCATCAAGAAAACACCGGTTAGTAAACCCGGCGGTGCTTTATTCCTCGATAAATCCGACCTGTATGTTGCGGAAGGACAGCTGAACCTGTCTGAAGTTGCCCATTTCTCTGATGTTGTTGATCTGCTTGTTGGTGCAAGCTGGAAGCAATGGGTAATGAACTCTCAGGGAACACTGTTTGCTGATACTAATGGAAACATCCGTGTTAACGAACACAGTGGATACATTCAGTTGAAAAAGAAATTGTTCAATGATGTTCTTACAATGACAGCATCCGGACGTTTTGACAAACAAACGAACTTTAAAGGAAAATTCACTCCAAGGGTAACTGCTGTATTCAAGGTTGCCAATGAGAGTAACATCAGGCTTTCTTACCAAACAGCTTATCGTTTCCCCACTAACCAAAACCAGTATATCAGTCTGCAACTGGGTGGAGGAAGCAGCTACCTTATTGGTTGTTTGCCTGAGTTCCAGAGCTATTATAAATTAAGCACTACCAAACCAGGTTACACAGCCGCAAGTATCCTTGCTTACAGGGCCGGCGCTCCTTCTGATTCCAGCCGTTTAGTAAGGGCAGTTTATAAAGAAGTGAAGCCTGAAACAATGAATTCTTATGAGATTGGTTACAAAGGCGTGGTAGCTAAGAAACTTCTTGTGGATGCTTATGTTTATTACAGCCGTTACAAAGACTTCCTGTTAAGCGAAGCTGTTGGTCAGTCGCAAAGTGAAGCATTAGGCAAACTTGGCCTGTATTCTCCATTCAGCACAAACAATCTTTCTTATGTGCAGAATTCAAGCCAGACTGTTAAGTCAATTGGCTGGGGTATCGGTCTTGAATATAAAGCTTTCAAGAATTATGTGTTCTACGGTAACGTATTCTCAGATGAGCTGAGAGATGTTCCTGCAGGCACAGTTACTTTCTTCAATGCTCCTAAATACCGCTTCAACATCGGTTTAAGAAATGAAAGCGTATTTAAAGGTATTGGCTTCAACGTAGTGGCCAAGTGGCAGGATAACAACTACTATGAGGGCACATTTGTTTCCGGTACACTTCCTTACTTCACATGGGTTGATGCGCAGATTACCTATCACCCGATTGGTACAAAAGCTACCTTCCGCATTGGAGGAACAAATCTGGGTAACAATTATTACCGTACAGGTTATGGCAGTCCGGCTGTTGGCGGTCTCTACTACATCAGCTACGGCTACAATCTGTTCTAAGGAGAAATTATAAATTGGGTTATAAGTAAATAGCCCCCTGCTGTTGCGGGGGGCTTGTTTTTTCCCTATCGGAAGTAAAAAAGTGTTTAACTGGTTTTATTCGGCCCTTGTAACTTTTACAACATTGGTATGAAGATGAAGGTGAACAGGTGTGCTTCCTGTACTTACCACTACATCACCTTTTTTGATGTACCCTTTCTCTTTTAAAATATCAATTTGGTCGGCGAAAATATCGTCAAGACTTTCTTCTTCTTCATAATAGAAAGCCCTTACGCCCCAGCTAAGGCTTAACTGGTTCAGCAGGCTTTTCTCTTTTGTAAAGATGAACAAATGCGATTTTGGCCTGAAACTGCTTAGCATAAAACCGGTATAGCCGCTTTGCGTCATTCCAATAATGGCATCTGCTCCCACATCCTCGGCCAGTTTGCAGGCATTATAACAAATTGCATCACTTAAAAGTGATGGTGAGTGGGGCTGGGGCTTCAGCATTTCCTGGCGGTTATAATCATATGCCTTCTCCTCAATCTCTACTATAATCTTTGTCATTGTCTCCACCACCAGCTTTGGATATTTTCCGGTAGCTGTTTCACCGCTCAGCATTACGGCATCGGCTCCTTCCAGTACTGCATTGGCAACATCAGTTATTTCGCTTCGGTTGGGTTTTGTCCGGTCAATCATACTTTCCATCATCTGCGTAGCCACAATTACAGGCTTTGCCCGGTGGATGCATTTTTTGATGATATCTTTTTGAATCAACGGAACCTCTTCAACTGGTAGCTCTACACCTAGGTCGCCACGGGCCACCATGATGGCATCGCTTTCTACAATTATGTCACGAAGATTCTTTAACGCTTCGGGCATTTCAATTTTTGCAATCACTTTTGCTTTGCTGCCGCCTTCTTTAATTCTTTTCTTCAGGTCTTTGATATCAACCGGTTTCCTTACAAATGATAAGGCAATCCAGTCAACCTTTTGAGTAAGTATAAAATTCAGGTCAGCAAGGTCTTTCTCGGTAAGTGCCGGTAGCGAAATTTTCGTATCTGGCAGGTTTACCCCTTTCTTCGGGAGTAAAATGCCTCCCAGCAGTACCTCAACCTTAACATCATTTTCAGGGGTTATTTCCCTTACAATTACTTCCATTTTCCCGTCATCGAGCAGGATTTTTTCGCCAACCTTGACATCCTGGTGAAGATTAGGGTAGGAAACAAAAATCTTTTCCTTGGTGCCCACCAGTTTTTTGTTAGTGAAAGTAAGGATATCTCCTTCATCGATCTGAAGCGACCCGTCTTTCAGTTCGCCAACCCTTAGTTTTGGGCCCTGCAGGTCTGCAAGTATAGAAATGTTGTAAGGCTCAGAACTGTTGATCTGCTTGATACGCTCAATAATCTTTTTCTTGTCTTCATGTGAACCATGAGAAAAGTTAAGCCTGAAAACATTTACACCGGCCTTTACCAGGTCAAGCAGTTGTTCATAGCTGTCGCAGGCGGGCCCGACTGTAGCAACAATCTTTGTTCTTTTCAGTGGCCTGATCCTGCCGTCAGGATAAATAACCGAACTGGCAGGTTGTTGTTTATTGATAGTACTCATCTGTTGATTTGTGTTTCCTCCCAGGGGAGAAATTTGCGGACGATTAATTAATCCCAGTTCAAAATCTTTTTAAACTGGTATTCTTCAGGATCCCTCAGAAATTTCCTGGCTTCATCCATATCTTCAGGACAGAGATATTGCAAACTGTCTTCGAACACCATTTTAGCTTTCTGGCTGTTCATCGACACCATCCTTGTTTTAACTTTTCCGTTAGCATCTTCCACATCTTTCAGGAATAATGGATATATGTCACCGGACGGATCGGAAGTTACCACACATCCTGAAAGGCCCTGGTCAAACAATTTTTTAACGCCGATACCTAAGAAACTGCAATACATCAGATCGTAAGCAGTGGGTGCAATGCAACGAAGCTCATAACCCATTTCAACCGGACGGCTCTTGATATTAATTCCAAGCTGCTTCAGCTTAATCTGCAAAAGCATATTATAAATGTGTGCCTTACTCACAGTACCCAGTTCAGGGTGGCCATGTTCGTCATATGTAAACTGGATACCGGAAGATTCAATGTCCTCATCGCTCATAAAGTGGAACACACCCTCACTTACGATGGCACATCCATAGGGAATACCCAAAACCCTTCTTTTAATAATTGAAGAGATGATCAGTTTGGTGATTTTATCAAGTGATACTTTTGTTTTGTTAAACATCTCCGGGATAATAATCATCGGGTAGTGACAGGCGGCACCGATACCAAAGGCAAGGTGACCTGCCTCACGGCCCATTGCCGAAACTACAAACCAGTTGGCTGAAGTACGGGCATCTTCATAAATCGTTCTTCCTATGCGTACACCTTCCTGCTTGGCACTCTGGTAACCAAATGTGGGCTGTCCTTCCGGAAGTGGTAAGTCGTTATCAATTGTTTTTGGAACGTGGATATTCTGAATCGGGATTTTTCTTTCAACCAGAAACTTGGATATCCTGTTAGCTGTGGAGGCAGTATCATCTCCGCCAATGGTAACCAGCAGCTTTACATTGTTCTTTATAAAAAAGTCAGGCTTAAACTCAAGATCAGCAGGTTTGTAACGGCTCATTCTTATGGCAGAACCACCCATACTGAAAAACAAGTCGGCCATTTCAAAATCTATATCAATGGTAGCAGGGTTTTCTGTGAAGAGATTTTTGTAGCCATCATGCAGGCCAATTACTTTATAACCATCTCTTAAAAAAACTTTGGCAACAGAACTGATTACTGTATTTATTCCGGGTGCGGGACCACCACCAGCCAGAATGAGGACATTTCCTTTCATAAAAGCTTGATATTTATATTAATGAATTGCGCAAAACTAACCAATTTGAATAAAATATCTCATCCAAATACTGAAATGGCTGTAAGCTGAAACTCAGGCAGATATAAAATATTAAGTAAGAATAAATTAACAAATACATGTTTTGGCCTGATTAATTGTAATGCACTACTTTTGCGGCCTGAAACGATTTGCTCAGCCATTAGAAAAAATTTTTGTGTAACTAAATGAAAGCAAAATGGCAAAAAAAGTAACTAAGATTGGTGTGCTTACATCTGGTGGAGATGCACCCGGAATGAATGCGGCTATCAGGGCAGTTGTAAGAACAGCTCTGTATCATGAAGTGGAAGTGTACGGAATCCTGCGTGGATACAGCGGAATGGTGGAGAATGATATGGTAAAAATGGACAGCAAGAGTGTTTCCAAAATAATTCAGTTAGGTGGTACAATTTTGAAGACGGCAAGGTGTAAGGAATTTTATGAACCGGAAGGAAGGGCCAAAGCTTATGACAACCTGAAAAAACATGGAATTGACGGATTAGTGGTAATTGGTGGTGATGGCAGCTTCAAAGGTGCGCAACAGTTCAGCAATGAATTTGATATTCCCTGTATTGGTTTACCGGGTACTATTGACAAAGATATTGCGGGTACTGACTTCACGATTGGTTTTGATACAGCTGTAAATACAGCTGTGGAGGCGATTGATAAAATCAGGGATACGATGGAAGCCCACAACAGGCTTTTTGTGGTGGAAGTTATGGGCCGTGATGCCGGGTATATTGCATTGCACAGCGGCATGGCCACAGGTGCAGAAAACATTCTGATACCGGAAAGGAAAGCAAACCTGCCGGAACTGATCCAGTCGCTAACACAGGCAGAAAAAAATAAGAAATACGTAAACCTGATTGTGGTTACTGAAGGTGATGAATATGGCGGAGCAGATGGTATTTCCAATTACCTGAAGTTAAGCTTACCCGGTGCTGATATTCGTACTGCCATCCTTGGTCACATACAGAGAGGTGGCAGCCCCACTGCCAACGACAGGATTATTGCCAGCCGCATGGGCTATCATGCTGTGCAGTGCCTGCTCGAAGGACGCTACAATGTAATGGTTGGTATTGTTAATGATGAGATGCGCTATACACCGCTTGATAAAGCTGTTAAAGCCAAACAGTCAATCAATGATGAGTGGCTGCAGATAGTGGAAGCACTCCATTAAGGTCATTCTGTGATGCTGGTTTCAGCATCCATTCATATAAGAAACTGCCCTCTTGTACAGGGGGCTTTTTTTATGTCCCTTTATCACATACTTTTATGTGAATCAATTTTTATAAAAATGAAAAAGTTATTTTTTCTTTCAATGATGATAGCACCTCTCTCCATGCTTGCTCAGCTCAGTTATCCGGCTACAAAAAAAACGGATTCTGCAACCAACTATCACGGTACAATTCTGGCAGACCCTTACCGCTGGCTCGAGAATGATTACAGTGATGAAACAAAACAATGGGTGGCAGAGCAGAATAAAGTAACATTCGGTTATCTGGATAAGATTTCTTACCGGGCTGGCTGGTTGAAACGAATGGAAGAAATCAATAACTACCCCAAATATTCATCTCCTTCAAAAAAGAATGAATATTTCTATTTTTCAAAAAATGACGGCCTGCAAAATCAAAGTATTATTTACAGGCAAAAAGGCCTTGCCGGTAAACCGGAACTGGTGTTAGACCCCAATAAGTTTTCTGCTGATGGTACAACAGGGCTTGGCGCATTTGCACTATCCAAAGATGGCAGGTATGCTGTAGTGGGAAAAACAAAAGGTGGCAGCGACTGGCGCACCTTTTATGTAATGGATATGAAATCACTTACATACTTGCCTGATTCAATCGAATGGGTTAAAGTCTCAGGTGCCTCCTGGCAGGGTGATGGTTTCTTTTACAGCCGTTATCCCACTCCTGAAAAGGGGAAAGAACTTTCTACAAAAAATGAAAACCACCAGGTCTATTATCATAAAGTGGGTACTGCACAGGATAAAGATATACTGGTATATGAAGATAAAGCAAACCCGCAGCGTTTTCATGGTGTGTTTACTGATGAGAATGAACGCTATGTTTTTCTGAACATCAGCGACAGGGGAAAAGCTAAAGATGGTAATGCTTTGTGGTATTACGACAGCAAGTCATCCGACAAGAAGTTTAAGCCCATCGTGGCTGAAGCAGATAAATACGACTACAACTTTATTGATGAATTTAACGGACGGTTTTTGCTGCTGACAAATGATGGTGCCAAGAACAACAGGCTTATCTCGGTTGACCCAAACAACCCGCAACCGGCAAACTGGAAAACAGTGATTGCAGAAAAACCTGAGAACATTTCATCTGTATCAGCCGCCGGGGGAAAAATTTTTGTAACCTATATGAAAGACGTTACCAGCCGTGTGTATGTATATGACTACAATGGTAAATTAGAAAGAGAAGTGAAATTGCCTGCATTGGGAACAGCTGGCGGCTTTGGCGGAGAGAAGGATGATAAATTTGTGTTCTATACATTCACTTCCATCACTTTTCCTCCTACCATTTACAGGTATGATATTGCCACCGGCAAGAGTACTGTTTTCAGAAGACCGGAAGTAAAATTCACTCCAGAAGATTATATCACAGAGCAGGTGTTCTATCCCAGCAAAGACGGAACTAAAATTCCCATGTTCATTACTTATAAAAAAGGTGTGCTGAAGAATGGCAAAAACCCAACCATGCTGTATGGCTATGGCGGGTTTAATATCAGCAGCACCCCTTCATTCTCTCCAACTCGTATCACCTGGCTGGAGCAGGGTGGCATCTTCTGCATTGCCAACCTGCGGGGCGGCAGTGAGTATGGAGAAAAATGGCATGAAGCCGGGATGAGGTTTAAAAAACAAAATGTATTTGATGACTTTATTGCTGCGGGTGAATTTCTGATAGCAAAGAAATATACTTCATCAGAATACCTTGCTGTGCAGGGTGGCTCAAATGGAGGAACCCTTGTTGGTGCTGTCATTAACCAGCGTCCTGAATTGTTTAAAGTAGCCATCCCGCAGGTGGGTGTAATGGATATGCTGCGCTTCCACAAGTTTACAATCGGCTGGAACTGGATAGCCGAATACGGCAGCAGCGATAACGCAGATGATTTTAAGAGCCTGCTTGCATACTCACCCATGCACAATATAAAGCCGGGACTGAATTATCCTGCCACATTGGTAACCACAGCAGACCATGACGACAGGGTGGTGCCGGCACACTCATTTAAATATGCTGCCACACTTCAGGAGCATTATAAAGGAACTAATCCGGTAATGATCCGTATAGATGTGAACTCAGGCCACGGTGCCAGCAACCTGAAAAAAGGACTGGAGACCGCAGCTGATATCTATTCATTTACCTTTTACAATATGGGGCTGACACCAAAATTCAAAGAAGCAAAGCCCGCCCCCAAAAAAGGATTTTAGTTTGTTAATTTAGCCCTGCAAAAGCAGGGCTTTTTTTATGAAAGTATTAATCACCGGTGCAAATGGTTTTGTTGGTTATTATGTAACGAAACTTTTACTCGAAAAGGGTTATCAGGTAATAGCCACGGGCAGAGGTGATTGCAGGCTGCCATTTAGTAAAGAACATCTTTTCTCTTATTATCAGATGGATTTTACAGATGCAGTTTCTGTTAAACAGGTGTTTGAAAAAACAGAACCTGATGCCGTTATCCATTCCGGGGCTGTCAGCAAGCCTGATGAATGTGAGTTAAACAAAGAAAAGGCCTGGAATATAAATGTGCAGGGCACTATCAACCTGCTGCGGGAAGCAGAAAATCTGAAATCATTTTTCTTATTTGTTTCTACCGATTTTGTTTTTGATGGTGAAAAAGGCATGTACAGGGAAGAAGATATTCCGTTGCCTGTGAATTACTATGGCGAAACGAAACTGGCAGCTGAAAAAGAAGTGCTGGCTTATCCATATTTCTGGTCAATAGTAAGGACGGTGCTGGTATATGGCAAACCATTAACAGGAAGGGACAACCTGCTGACGATTGTAAAAAACAAATTGGAGAAAGGAGAGGAATATTCTGTTGTTAACGACCAGGTAAGAACTCCAACCTATGTCGTGGATCTGGCGCAAGGAATATTCTCAGTGATTGAGAAAAAAGCCGAAGGCATATTTCATATTTCGGGAGAAGATGTAACAACGCCTTATGAAATGGCCTGTAAAACTGCTGTATTGCTTGGGCTTGATGTGGGCCTGATAAAAGAAGTAACTGCTTCCAGTTTTTCACAACCAGCTATGCGGCCACCCAAAACCGGGTTTAATATACAAAAGGCAAAGTCGGTGTTAGGTTATCATCCTGTATCTTTTGATGAAGGTCTGAGAAAAACTTTTTCTGAGAAGGATTAATGCCCGTCACCAAATTTTTTCTCACCGGCTCTTATGGCTACTGCTAAATTGTTTTCTGCAGGCGGAACCGGGCAGTTATACACACCGCTTACATAAGCACAATAAGGATTATAGGCTTTGTTGAAGTCAATGGTATAAGTTCCGTTTTCCAGGTCCTGGATAGTCAGGTCAATATATCTGCCGTTTTCATAGCTTTCTTCACCGCTGGTCAGGTCGGTAAAAGGAATAAAGAGACTTTCAGCATATTCTTTTATGGCCATCAGCTTCTGCGACTGGTAAACATACAATTTGACAGCAGTATCATTTACATTAAAGTGAAGGATTGCATAAACCCTATGCACCTTTTTCACCTTACCCGATGTTTCCATGGAAAACCAGGGAGCTTCATAAATGCGTTCAACACGGGCATTAATCCTGTACTTTTCACTGGCAGGGAAAAATTGCATTTTTTCTTTATCATTTCCCTTTACCACTTCATGCTCCTGCACATATTTAGCCTGGTATTCTGTGATATGGCGGATATAGGCGCTGTCCTGCGTATAGGATGTTTGTGCAACGAAGAGAATAAAAAGAGTTATAAATACTTTTTGCATCATAGTATGATTATTGATTGTTCTCAGGGATAGCCATTTTTTAACAGTATCGGTTTGTATTTAAGTAATTCATAGAGCCTGAGTCCTTAAAAAAGCCTTCCTTTGAAGGGAAGGCTTTTTAGTTTTTATTTCACCTGTAAATTGTGCTTCGCTACAAATTCATTTATCACACCGCTCAAATCCGGTTCACCAATTTCCTGTAAATCGTAATAAACCCTCACTGAAGGTTTGTCGATTTTTATAATCCTGTTCAGGTCAATAGGTGTGCCAATAACCACTGCATCGCAAGGGGTGTTGCTGATAGTTGTCTCCAGGTCTTTCAGTTGTTGTTCTCCGTATCCCATTGCAGGCAGCAGTGTGCCGATGTTTGGATAAATACGGAATGTTTCACTGAGTTTGCCTGTTGTGTACGGTCGTGGGTCAACAAATCCGGCGGCACCATATTTCTGCGCAGCAACAATACCGGCACCAAGCTTCATTTCACCATGCGTAAGAGTTGGACCATCCTCAACCACAAGTACATTCTTCCCTTTAATTATGGATGGGTCATCAACCTTAACGGGAGAAGCACCATCAATAACAACTGCTTTTGGATTTACCTTGGCAATATTATTTCTTACTATCTGAATCGCTTCCGGTGCAGAGGTATCTATCTTGTTTATCACTACCACATCGGCCATACGCAGTGTGGTTTCGCCGGGATAGTAGGACAGTTCATGACCTGCACGGTGAGGGTCGGTTACAGTAATCATTAAATCCGGCTGGTAGAACGGGAAATCGTTATTACCACCGTCCCAAACAACCACATCACATCCGTTCGGGTCTTTTTCTGCGGCACGCAAAATCGCTTCGTAATCAACGCCGGCATAAATCACATTGCCCCTTACCACATGTGGTTCATATTCCTCCATTTCTTCAATAGTGCATTTGTGTTTGGCCAGGTCTTCAACTGTAGCAAAGCGCTGCACTTTTTGTTCGGCCAGATCACCATAAGGCATCGGGTGACGGACGGCAACAACCTTTAATCCTTTTGCCATCAGCAGTTCCACAACTTTTCTTGAGGTCTGGCTCTTGCCGCAGCCTGTCCTCACAGCGCCTATGGCGATAACAGGTTTGGTGCTTTTTATTTGTGTGTCTTTAGCACCCAGCAAAACAAAATTGGCACCGGCTGCATTAACCCTTGAAGCCAGGCTCATAATTGTGGTATAGGTTACATCGCTGTAAGAAAATACACAGTCATCAACTTTCAGGTCTTTGATAAGTTTTTCGAGGTCTGATTCCACATGGATGGGAATTCCTTTTGCATATAAATCACCGGCCAGTTCTTTGGGATATTCCCTTCCGGCAATGTCAGGTATTTGTGCAGCAGTAAATGCTACCACATTATAGTTTTCGTTGTTCCTGAAATAAGTGTTGAAATTGTGAAAGTCTCTTCCGGCAGCGCCGATAATTATTACGTTTCTTTTCATACATCAATCGTTTAAAATGGTTGGGATATTTTCTTTTTTTATTTGGGTAAACAGTATTTCAGCAATTGAAACTGCTTTCTTTTCATATACTATTGTATCATGTGGAGGTACAGACTGTATTTAGCCTGGCAGATAGAAGTTAGCAGGCAGGGAAAGTTCAGCAAAACTGAAAATGCGATAATATTTTTTTCCGCAATTTTTCATACAGAAGCGGGGCAAAGTTAGGTATTTAACACTTCACAAATATTAAGTTGTGGTGAATTACAGGTTTCTGACGGGTTTTTGGTGACTATTCAACCCTTCAGGGGTCAGTGTAAAGTTTTTGCAGTTTGCCCGATCAGGCTGCCATTATGGTAAAGCTGCAAAGAATAGGTGCCTTTTTGGAACTCATCAGGTGTAAGGGAGAAGAAAAGCCGCTTTATTTCCCCTTTTGCGTATTCAAATTTGATTTTCCGGGTGTATATTTTTTTTTCACCATTCTTTGTTTGCAGGGCAGAGGAAGACTCCCAGGCATCTGTTTTCAATACATAACCATCAGGCTGGGTGATGATGACAAATACTTCGGCATCATTATAATCGCTGATATTATTTAGTACGGCGAAAGAAATAATAAACTTGCTGACTTTATTGGTGTTGGTGGTTTCCTGTTCCTTGTCATTTTTTACGGCTACCGGTGATAATTTAATTTCCGACGACATAAAAGTAGATGCAAGGCTGACTTTCTCAGACAACATTTTATTTTCTCTCGTCAGTTGCTGCATACCACCTTCCAGGTCTTTTACCTGCAGGTTTACCTTGTCCAGCACAGCACTGATCTGTTGCTTTTCTTCTTCAATGCTGCTGTTCTTGCTTTGCAGGTCCAGTACAAGGGTTTGCAGTTCGGCAGTCTTTCTTCTCGCCAGTTCCAGGTCTTCTTTTTTGGCATCTGTCTTTTTCAGTATCGCAGCAATCTCACCCCGAAGCCGGTAAATTTCTTTTAGCTTCTCATTCAGTTCTCCTTTCAGCAACCCTTCCGTATTGATTGAAGAATCGAGTTTTGCATCTAATGAATTAATGGTAAGCGAATATATTCTGTGCAGCGAATCTTCCACACCCTGCGCAACGGCCAAAGAGTCTTTTATGAATATTTCTTTCCGCTGGCTGGAATAATAGGCCTTATCGTACAGGTGATACACCCATGTGCCCACAAGTGCGGCAGACAGGAGTATCATAAGTATGAGTTTTGAATCTTTCAAAAGTTGCGTACTGAAATTATTTGTCTATGTACTGATCCACATAGGCCGATACCCAGCCTACCTGGCCGTTCTTCACTAAGTAAAAGTGCTTTGTTTCAAAAGCTGATTCAAACTGCCGCATTATTTTTATCATCAGCCCGGTGCCTGCCAGCAGCGCTTTATGGTCAAATACTTTCAGCACACGGTTTATCTCTGCAGTTGCAGCATCCTTCTCAGCTTTCCTGTTGATGGCTCCTGTAAGAAATATGGCATTAAAGGCATCAAAATTTCTGTACAGTTTCTCACTGAATTTTTTTACTTCATCAAAACTTACTGATACAATGGGGTTGTCAATCAGTTCAGGGTGGGTGAGGGTGGCCACAGCCCAGGCAATACCGCCGCTCACAGCAATGTTATCGCTCAGCGGATAGGCCCCGCTGGTATTTACAGCGTAAACGATATCGGTGTTTTCAGCACCGGCCAGCACTCTTGCCAGTTGTTTGTAATAATTGGGCAGTGAGTTATCAGCTTCGCAACGTTTCTCTGTAAGGTTGGCAACACTTTTTGTGCCCCAGTCTAATTGAAACAGGTGAAATGTTTCTGTATCGTTACCAGGAAAAAAACCTCCCTTTGTATTGCCGCTGCCGATATCAAAAAGAAAAGTGCTGAACCGGCGGTTTTCAGGAATAATGCCCAGGTGAGACAGTTTCGCCTCTTTCATTACATCCACGACTTCTACCTGGCGTGAAGGTTCGTTAATTCTCAATCTGAAGGAATCAGTAAGGTTATTGATTTGACCGTATTTTTTGTCTTTTTCTGCCTGCATCTTTACACCGCTGCTCACAACAGTAAAGATGTTCTTCGCAGGAATCTGGTAACCTGAAAGGGCTGTTTGATAGAGGGAGGTTAACCCGTTGAGCGTTGCAGAAAATGTGGCCGGTGTAAAACTGATAAAGTCAGTATTCACCGATGTGTCTTTCAGTATATAAAAAGCTCCGCTGCTTTTGGCATTATTGCCAATTTCTATCACACTCATTTTTACTCCCTTTGAACCCACTTCGATACCGGCACAAATCCTGGAGTTTGCATACCGGGGCTTTATATTTGCTTGTGCATTACCCCAAAGCACAGGCGCAAACAATAACCCCACCGGGATCAGCAACCGGAATATTCTTTTGTTACTCATATACTTACAATTACTTAGGTAAAAATACCGTAATAGTGCCGGTTATTTACCCGCTGCCCGGCAACGGATGTATTTTGTTAATAACATGTGGTAAAATAAATGCCCCGTATCCGGGGCATTTATCTGACAAGTGAAGCTCTTTTTTTAACTAAAGAGACCGCCTTTTTTTAGACTCCTCACTCCTTCACCAATTTTAAAACCATTATGATAGATTTCAATTCTGTAATCACCTGTATTAAAGCCGCTTTGTTTAATCGGGAACTGAACAGACTGTTTTTTCCCCTGCTCATAATTCACAGGAATCCTGGCTGTAAATGCCCTGTCACCATCGGTTCTGGTGCTGAGGGTACCGCTGCCTTCAGAGATAGCCTTACCATCGGGACCGGTAACTATCAGGTACATATCTGCAGGGCCTGATTTGGCTATACGGTTTTCAATATCGAAGGATACAACCAGCTTGTCAACTCTTTTGGCTGTGGTTGTTTCTTTTTCTTTACCACTTTTTCTTTCGTTAACCGGTACAACCTGGATATTGGATGCACTGAATGTGGAGGCTACGTCCACTGTTTTTTCCAGTTCCTGCTTTTCTGAAGTTCTTGTTGCCAGGTTGGTTTCCAGATCAGATTTTTCCTGCTTTAATGTGCTATTAGCGGCAGTCAGTTCCTGGTTCTCACCGGTAAGCCTGGCCACTTCCGATTCAAGAGTGGTGATCTTATCATTCAGTTCTGCAATCATTGTTTTTGCTTTCGCCAGTTCAGCTTTAGAAGCATTTTTATCATTGAGTATTTTCCTGATCTCGGCTTTCTTCGCTTCAATATCTTTCAGGTATTTGGCTTTTAGATCGGCGTTTTCTCCACTCAAAGTATTGTTTGCCCCGGTTAAAGAATCCAGGCGGGTAAGTGCATTATCATAATCCTGGCGCAGATCAGCTATTTCTGTGCCTTGTGTGGTAATGGTTGACTGCTGGCTTTCAATTTTATCGCCGGCTTTATTCTTGTCATACAGGAAGTATCCCCATGATCCTAATACTACAGCAGCCAGTGCACCGATGATGAGATTCTTACTTTTATTGTTTTTTGATGGCTCAGTTTGCGGCGTATTCGTAGCCGAGGGATAATTTGTGTCGGTCATTTTATTATGTTTTAAAATTTGAAATGCAAGTTACGCCTGTTGCCCAGAAAACAATTCCCTCTTTTCAGGGATGTTTCTGAAGTTTTGTTAAAAAATCAGGCCTGTGCATCCTTTTCCTAAAACCGTGCCAGTTTCTGACAGGACATTGCCGGTGGTACTGAAAAATTAAAATATAAACCATGTATCTTAGCCGATTATGAGCATCGAAAAGATCATCACTGACTGGAAAAAAGGTGCTTTCAAACCTGTTTACTGGCTTGAAGGGGAGGAAGAATATTTCATAGATAAGGCGGTTGATTATGCGGAGCACCATATTCTGAATGAGAGTGAGTCATCTTTCAATCTCAGCATCTTTTATGGTAAGGATGCCAGCTGGCCGGATGTGGTGAATGCCTGCCGCCGCTATCCTATGTTTGCCGAAAGGCAGGTCGTTATCCTGAAAGAAGCACAGCAGATGAAGGATGTGGAAAAACTGGAGCCATACGTAGAAAATCCTTCACCCAGTACTGTTTTTGTCGTGTCGTATAAAGATAAAAAACTGGATGCCCGTAAGAAGTTTGCCAAAACGGTGAAGGAAAAAGGCGTACTGATTACGACAAAGAAAATGTACGACCGGGAACTGCCCGAGTGGACAAAGGATATGGTGCAGTCGAAAGGACTGACCATTACACCCAAGGGCCTGGCGCTGCTGGTTGATCATATCGGCAACGACCTTACCCGTATTGAAAACGAGGTTGACAAGATATCGGTGAACCTTGGTAAACGAACCGGCATCACCGAAGATGATATCGAAAATTTTATCGGTGTCAGCAAGGAGTTCAACATATTTGAACTGCAGTCGGCCATGGCAGCAAAAGACCTTGCCAAAAGCATCCGCATCATTCAGTATTTTGAAGCCAATCCCAAGTCGGCACCTGTTCAGTTAGTGCTGCCTTCCCTGTATAGTTTTTTCAGTAAAGTGTTTATGGTGTTTGGTGCAGGCACCAATGATGAAAAAACAATTGCCACTGCCATTGGGGTGGCACCGTATTTTGTGAAAGACTATATACAGGCTGCCCGGCTGTATTCATACCAGGGTGCAGAAAAAGCATTGCTGCTGCTACACCAGTACAACCTCAGAAGTATTGGTATTGGTAACGTAAATACCGAAGATGGTTCTTTAATGAAAGAACTGGCAGTAAAAATGATGAGCTGATTTACTGCCAGTCCGGTAGTAAATATTTTTTAGTCTTTTACAAACAACGCTTTCAGTTCTGTAGCATCATCAGGCTTTAGTTTTCCGCCGAGGATAAGACGCAGTTGTCTCCTGCGAAGTGCACCTTCGTACAATCTTTTTTCCTCTTCTGTTTCAGGAACCAGTTGCGGTACAGGTCTTGGTTTGCGGTTGGGGTCAAGCGCCACAAATGTGTAATAAGCTTCGTTGCTTTTGTATTTATATTGGTGGGTAAGGTCTTCGCCCCACACTTTCATGTGTATTTCCATGGAGGAGGTGAAAGCCCTGGTTACTTTAGCTTCGATATGCACCACATTACCCAGCTTTATCGGGTTTTCAAATGAAATATTATCTACCGATGCCGTCACCACCGGTGCATTGCAGTGTTTCTGTGCAGACAGGGCAGCAGCAATATCCATCCAGTACATCAGGCGGCCACCCATCAGGTTCTCATACAGGTTGGTATCGTTGGGCAATACCAGCTCAGTCATTACGGTAAGGCTCTCATGCGATTTTTTTGTTTCCATACTCAACTTTTGGCAAAGATAGGTTGGAGGGAACGGATGATTTTCCGATATGTGAAATAAAAGAGGCATCCGGAGATGCCTCTTTTGCGGATAGTATTGGTTCACTAAATCTTGAAACCAAGTGTGAGCAAAACGTTTCCGTTTGTTTCTTTCAGGTTGGCAAATGTATTGGCCCTGGGTGCTGAAACCCTGTAAGGGAAATTGACATCTTTATTAATGCGGTGCACATAGGTCAGGTCGATAAAAACACCTTTATGCCTGTAACCAAGACCGCCGCTCAGGTTCATGCGGCTGGCTTTCAGGTCAGCATTGTCTTTATACGGGTTGCCATAATAAGCAAATCCCAGCCGGGCCATAATGGTGTTGAATTTAAGTTCACCACCTAACCTGAAATTAAATGCGCCTTTGTAAAAAGCATCAATGGCCTCATTAAAGGGCTGGTAGTATTCTTTGCTGCCGGAGGTTTCCTCATCGTAAGAGGCAAACTTCATCCACTTATAATTTACGTATTCTATATCGGCAGTTATAAACCCTTTCTGTTTGGTTATATCTTCCACCTCACGGAAAACATAAGAACCGCTCAGGATGATTTTGGTGGGGGAATAATTGGTATAACGGCTTTGTATTTCCCGGTCGCTGGTAAATTCAGAAGATGCCACGCTGTCGTACGAATTTGAAAACAGGTTCTCCACATCAGCAGCCATGCCCGAATTATACCGTTCTCTTACCATCATCATGTCAGGCGAATGAATGGCGAGGCCAAACCGCAGGTAATCCTGCGGCCTGTATATCAAACCAGCCCTCAGGTTAAGACCGGCACCACGAAGACTGAAGTTTTCACGGAAGGCCATAAAAGAAAACTCGTTAATGTCACCGGTGGCATCTGATTCACGGTAATAGGTGTTCCTGTCTAATTTTACAATGGGTATGCCTAAGCTGGCTCCCAACAAAAATTTCTTATTCAGCTCATGGCCCATGCCCAGGGTAATTTCAGTAATGCCACCGCTTATCTCGCTGTAATGCTCCTGGTTCAGCATGGAAGTGCCTTCAGACCGGGCAATTACCTGGCCGGCTGCTGTATCAACAAGATAGGTGTACAATGCCATCTTGGTAGGCAGAGAAATATTATCGCTGTTCAGCGCCTGATCAATGGTTAAATGCGAAGCGGCAAACTCATCAGCCAGTTGTGTTGTAAAGCTGGATGTATTGTTTTGTCCGGTGTATGAAACCCGTTGGTTGAAGTTTGCTGTTTTGGTAACAGTGATGGCAAAGCTGTTTTTAGCCTTGTAGCCAAAACCGCCAAACACCCAGCCTGAAGTGCCAATCAAAGTGCTGCCGTCGTTCTTGCCACTGTAATTTGTGCCGCGGAAATTATTCTTTTCCTTCCCAAACTGGAAGCCCGGTGTTAACACAAAGTCAGATGTTTTGAAGAAAGCAAGTCCTGCCGGGTTCACAATATTAGCGGTGGCATCTCCTCCCAGCGACCCCATGGCGCCGCCGATTGCCTGGTTACGGGCCGTACCAGCCTGTGTTCTCCACGACAAACGTAAAGCCTCTTCCGGAACCTGGGCATGAATAGCTTGTACTGCCAATAGCAGTGAGGGTATTATCAAAACTTTTTTCATGTGTCTGTTTTATTGTTATCCGCCCTGGCGGATGGTATTTTGCCACATGCTATTCTCTGTTACTGCTATGGGTAAGTGTGAGCACGGGCATTTCGTTAGAAAGAATTTGTAACGGAAAGCAGGTGATTTCCGCACCTGCTTCCGGTATAGAAAAGTTTAGTTTCTTACAGGTCTGCTTACGCCACCGCCACCAGATGAAGACGAAGAAGACGACGATGAAGATGATGATGACGATGAAGAAGATGACGGTGTATAGGAAGAAGAACTGCTGCCGCTGTTCGACGGAGAATAGGTTCTTGTATTGCCGCCGGAATTATTGCTGCTGCCATTCACAATCGTTCTGATTGTGTTACTTAATCCTTTGCCGCCTCCCTGGTTGTTGTTATAGTTGTTATTGTAGTTGCTGTTGTTATAAGTTGGCCTGGTACTGTTGATAATGCCCATGCCGCTCTTATAATTGGGGTTGTTATTATTGTTGTTATAACTGTTGTTGTTATAAGTGCCCAGGTTAAATGTTCTTGGTTTGTTAACCTGCGTTACTGCCTGGTTTTTGGGGTTATTGTAGTAGAAATGATACGGGTTGTAACTGTAGTGTGAATGATACCCGTAGTAGGGGTTATAATAATAATTCCAGGAATTGTAAGGATTGTAATATGAGCCCCAGTAATAGTTGTAACCTGATCCCCATCTTTCATAATAATACCAGTCGTTCAGATCGTTCCACTGGTAGCGGTTGCGGACTTTCATACGCAGGTAGCGGTCGTCGTAATATTCGTCATCGTACCTGTACTGGCGGTCATCTTCTTTTTCCACTCTTACATATTCATCCCGCTGTGGCAGGGGAGAATAATATACATCATCGGGTGTTTGCCCGGTTTTGTATGCGGTTGTACAACTGCTAAGTGCAGCCACAGTTAATGCGAGCAGCAATAGTTGCGGTTTCATGGCGGAGTGTTTTATCTTGTTAAGCATGAAGTTACTACATTTGTGCCACTTTGTATAGGACACAGTTGTGTATATTATTGTACATCAAAGATTTGACCAATTCGTGAAATATTGTCTTCCGGACTGTTAAATTAGTTCTAAGGTTTCCGGGTGAGGTTGCTGGTTGCAAGTACCTGGTTGCTGGTTGGGTGAACTAATTTTTGAGAATCTTATACATTGCCAAGAAGTAAAAGAATGAGTTATAAAAACCTTGAAATATGGAAATTGGCAGATGATGCAGTTTCGGAAGTCCATGAGATGACCTTGTCCGAACTGCCGAAATTTGAGATGTATGAAGAGGGTTCCCAAATCAGGAGGTCGGTAAAGACAGTAAAGTCGAACATTGTAGAGGGATATGGCCGCAAAAGATATAAGGCTGAATTTGTAAGGTTCCTGGTGTATGCCTTAAGCTCCAATGATGAAACCATTGATCACTTGGAAACACTGTATAAAACGAAGTCGCTGAAAAACGAAGAATTATATAACAGTATTCACAATAAACTCGAGATATTAGGTAAAAAAATTAATCTTTTCATACGTGGTGTTGATAATGCTGACTGGAGAAAAAATAAATAATACTTTATCTGAAGTAACCAGTAACCAGCAACCAGCAACCAGCAACCAGAAAATATGAGCAAAGAAATAACTCCAAGAGCAACAGATTATTCGCAGTGGTATAATGATTTGGTATTAAAAGGCGAACTGGCCGATTATTCAGCCGTTCGTGGCTGCATGGTCATCAAGCCGTACGGTTTTGCCCTGTGGGAAAATATGCGGGATGCCTTAGACAAAATGTTTAAAGATACCGGGCATGTGAACGCCTATTTCCCGCTGTTTGTGCCCAAGAGCCTCTTTGAGGCGGAAGAGAAGAATGCAGAAGGTTTTGCCAAAGAGTGTGCCATCGTCACACACTACCGCCTGAAGAACGACCCTTCGCAAAAGGGAAAGCTGATGGTGGACCCTGAGGCCAAATTGGAAGAGGAACTTGTCATCCGCCCTACCAGCGAGGCCATTATATGGAATACATATAAGAACTGGATTCAGTCGTACCGGGATTTACCCATCCTCGTTAACCAGTGGGCCAATGTGGTGCGCTGGGAAATGCGTACCCGCCTGTTCCTCCGCACCGCAGAGTTTTTGTGGCAGGAAGGTCACACCGCCCATGCCACCAAAGAAGAGGCCGTGGAAGAAACCGTGAAGATGCTGGATGTGTATGCCGACTTTGCAGAAAACTGGATGGCGGTGCCGGTAATCAAAGGGGTGAAGTCAGAGAATGAACGCTTTGCCGGTGCGGTGGATACTTATTGCATCGAAGCGCTGATGCAGGATGGAAAAGCGCTGCAGGCCGGTACTTCACACTTCCTCGGGCAAAACTTTGCAAAAGCATTTGATGTGAAGTTCAGCGATAAGGAAAACAAATTAGAATATGTGTGGGCTACCAGCTGGGGTGTAAGCACAAGGCTCATTGGTGCATTGGTAATGGCACACAGTGATGACCAGGGACTGATACTGCCGCCGCGGATTGCGCCGTTGCAGGTGGTGATTGTCCCAATCTATAAAGGAGAAGAACAGAAGGCTGTTATTTCAGCTAAAGTAAATGAGATTGTAAAAGAACTGAAGGAAATGGGCATCCGGGTGAAATATGATGACAGTGATAACTCCCGCCCCGGCTGGAAGTTTGCCGAGTATGAGATGAAAGGTGTGCCGGTCAGGCTGGCCATCGGCGCAAGAGACCTTGCGAACAATGTGGTGGAAGTGGCCCGCCGTGATACGAAGGAGAAATCTTCTGTATCGCTGGATGGCATCGCCGCTTATGTGAAGAACCTGCTGGATGATGTGCAGCAAAGCATGTTCAACAAGGCCAAACTGTTCAGGGATGAGAACATAAGAAAGGCCGATACCTGGGATGAGTTTGTAAAACTGCTTGATGAAAAGGGCGGTTTTGTGTCTGCCCACTGGGATGGTACCGGTGAAACGGAAGAAGAAATTAAGGAAAAAACAAAAGCTACCATACGCTGCATACCGCTCAATAACCCCAGGGAGGAAGGAACATGTATTCTTTCCGGCAAGCCATCCGCACAAAGGGTGCTGTTTGCAAGAGCCTATTGATACGGGTGCTGTTCATGTATAAAGAAGGCGGTCCCAAAATAACTTTTTTACCGCCAAGGTCGCAGGGGTATCGCAGAGGCCGCAAAGAGATTCATATTGACAAAAAATTCTTTGCATTCTTAGCGGTTCTGTTCTGCGAACTCAGCAGTTAATCATTTTTTGCTTTGGTGACAGCCTCTCTTATGTTTTTATCTCACTACTTTTTTGCTGCTATCCCACCAGGCAGATTGTTCTTTTCATTCCGGCAGCGGAGCTTCAGGTTTTCTTGAATTTCTTTCAGGTTATTTCATATCATTAGTGGCTAAAAAGAAACTGAATTAATGGCTTCTTCTTTCCCTGTATTCATTAGGAGCAATACCCATTATCTTAGTGAACAACCTTGAAAAATAATACTGGTCTTCAATTCCCAGCTCCAGGGAAATCTCTTTGATCCGGAGATTAGTGAATAATAAGTATTGACAGGCTTTCTGCACTTTCAGATGGTTGAAATACTCAATAGGAGAGAACCCCGTTTTCTTCTTGAACAGGAAAGAAAAATGGGAGGGTGATAAATTTACTTCACCTGATATTTCACCCAGGGTCAGCACTTTACTGATGTTATTACTCAAGTAATCAATAACAATGTCACAGGTGTCTTTGTTTCTCTGACCGCTCAACGTGTCGTACTTACCGTTATAAAGAAAGGTGGTGAGAAAGTGCCACATACACATATTTGCGTACATCAGGTTGTCGTTACTGTAACCTCTTTCTAACTGTCCATATATCTCGTCAAATAATTCAATACTTTTTTCATTATGCTGAATAAATCCCTTCAGTCTTGTTTGTTTTTCTATGAGGGACACAAGTTGTGCCGAAGCAGTTCCTTTAAAGTGCACCCAATAAATAGTCCATGGGTTTTTATCATTAGCTTCATAAATATGCGGTGTTTTTGCCGGAATAACTATAAAATCACCGGCTTCAATGGCATATTCTGTTTTTTTGAGGAGAACCCTTCCCTGTCCTTCATAACAGTAGATCAGAATATGCTGATCAGCGCCATGCGGTCTCTCCCGGTAATGAAATTTCGCTTTAGGATAATAGCCAATATCTGTAACATACAAATTGCCTGTCACCTCATTTTTAGCACACTTTGCGTTTACTATTTGCCTTGGGATGACAATTGCTTTTTGTCCCTGGAAACCCTCCCTCTTTTTGGTTATTTCTGTTGCCATGATCCCTAAAGGTAATAATCGAAAAAAAATCCATCAAATCAGGCGTTTACTCCATTCAGTTTTTTTCTGATTATCATTACTTTAGACCGTACAAAATGTTATGCTGTATGAATAATGAAGTAAAAGCATGGGTGGAGGATGTAGTGATCCCTTCGTATCCTGTTGGCAGTCCGGAGAAAAATCCCATGTTTCTGGAAAAGCGGGTTTACCAGGGAAGCAGCGGTGTTGTATATCCTCATGCGGTTATTGAAAAAATTTATGATGAGAAGATAAATAAAACATACAAGGGTGTTTTTTTAGAGAATCAATATATCAGGGTTATGATTCTTCCAGAGCTTGGCGGAAGGATACAGATGGCTTTTGACAAGATAAAACAGCGGCATTTTATTTATTATAATCAGGTCATCAAACCTGCACTTGTAGGCTTAACCGGGCCCTGGATTTCCGGCGGCATCGAATTTAACTGGCCACAACATCATCGCCCCTCCACATTTGACCCGGTGGATTATACGATAGTTGAAAATGAAGACGGAAGCAAAACCGTATGGGTAAATGAAGTGGAACGGATGTTCCGTACCAAAGGAATGGCAGGCTTTACGCTTTACCCCGGCAAGGCTTATATCGAAATCAAAGGAAAGCTGTATAACCGTACGCCCTTCCTGCAAACTTTCCTGTGGTGGGCCAATCCTGCTGTGAAAGTCAACGATGACTATCAGTCCGTTTTTCCACCGGATGTACATGCTGTTTTTGATCATGGTAAAAGAGATGTGTCAACGTTTCCAATTGCAAAAGGTGTTTATTATAAGGTGGACTATTCTCCCGGCACTGATATCTCCCGTTACAAAAATATTCCGGTGCCCACCTCATACATGGCGGTAAGTTCCAGGTATAATTTTATTGGCGGATACGAGCATGATACAAAAGGTGGGCTGTTACATATAGCCGATCATCACATCTCTCCTGGAAAAAAGCAATGGACCTGGGGATACGGAGAATTTGGCCAGGCATGGGACAGAAACCTTACCGACGAAGACGGGCCTTATATCGAACTGATGACAGGTGTTTATACTGACAATCAACCCGACTTCTCGTGGCTGCAGCCTTATGAGGAAAAAACATTTGTTCAGTACTTCATGCCTTACCAGGAAGTTGGGGTGGTGAAAAATGCCACAAAGGAAGCTATTGTTAATATTGCCTTTGAAGAGGGACAGGTTGCGATAAAGCTTTATGTCACTTCTGCATTTGAACGACTGAGCATCACACTGCATCACCAGGATAAAATACTGTTCAGCGATGAAACAGCACTATCTCCTGTCACCCCTTATTTAAAAAACATCCGGTTAAGTGAGCCTGTTCATCCTGAAGATGTCCGGTTAACGGTAACCGACCTTGTACAAGGTAAAATACTGGTCACCTATCAGCAGGAGGAAATAACAGAGCAGGTAATTCCATCTCCGGCAAACGCCGCCAGGCGGCCTGCAGATACTGAGAATAATGAGCAGTTGTATTTAACAGGGCTTCACCTGGAACAGTACCGCCATGCAACCTATGTGGCTGCAGATTATTACGAAGAAGCCCTGCGCCGGGATCCGGGTGATACCCGTTGCAACAATGCACTTGGATGCTGGTATTTACGCAGAGGGAAATTTGAGAAGGCTGAACCTTTTTTCCGGCAGGCGATTAAAACAATAACACAAAGAAACCCGAATCCTTACGATGGGGAACCGTATTACAACCTGGGATGGTCGCTAAAAATGCAGGGCAAAACAGATGCTGCCTTTGATGCATTTTATAAAGCTGTGTGGAATGATGCGTGGCAACATGCAGGCTTTCTGAACCTTGCCAGGATTGCCGTCTTAAGAGGAAATATTGAAGAAGGTGCGGAACTTATCCAGAAGTCATTATTGAAAAATTACCATAGCCACTCTGCCCGTCATCTGAAAGCGGTTATTCTCAGGAAACTTGGCAGGAACAGCGAAGCAGCGGCTGTAATTGCTGAATCGCTGGAAATTGACCCGTTCAATTATAGCTGCTTATTTGAGAAGTATCTACTGCTGAACGAAACAGACAAAAACGGGGCTGAGGTTGTGCTGCATTATCTTACACAACTAAGCAGGAACTGGGTACATAATTTTATAGAGTATGCACTCGATTATGCCCATGCAGGATTGTATGATGAAGCCACACGGTTATTGTCCGTTTATTCAGCCAGCACCCCGGAGCCTTACCCATTGGTGCCTTACTACCTGGGATGGTTTGCTTACGAAGCAGGCAATATGGAAAAAGCAATTGCGGAATATAAAGCCGGGAGCGAATTATTTCCCCATTACGTTTTTCCCAACAGGACAGAGGAAGTGCTGATACTGGAAACAGCTATCCGTTTAAATCCTGCTGACTATAAAGCTTATTATTACCTGGGCAATTTCTGGTACGACAAACGGCAGTATGCAGATGCGATACAATGCTGGGAGAAATCTGTGGCATTAAACGATACCTTCCCCACCACGCAAAGAAATCTTGCACTGGCCTATTATAACAAACTCAATGACCATGACAAAGCCCTGCAGGCACTGACAAAAGCTTTTGCCAATGATACAACGGATGCAAGGGTGCTCATGGAACTGGATCAGCTCTTCAAAAAGCAGCATAAAGACCACAGGGAAAGGCTGCATTTCCTGCAAACCCATTTTGAACTGGTACGGCAGCGGGATGATCTTTTTCTTGAGTATATCACCCTGCACAACCAATTGGGTCTTTACCAGGAGGCGAAAGAACTTATTGCCTCTGCTACGTTCCATCCGTGGGAGGGAGGTGAAGGAAAAGTAGTAAGGGAGTATCTTATCTGTCATCTTGAACTGGCCAAGCAATCAATCGAATCCGGAGATCCCCGAAGGGCTATCGTGTTACTAAAGGAAGCGGAAAATTATCCATTAAACCTTGGTGAGGGGAAGCTGACAGGTGCCCAGGAAAATGATATTCATTACTGGACAGGTATTGCTTATGAAATGCTGAATGATGTTGAAAAAGCTCAGAACTTCTATCAGAAGGCTACAAGGGGAATCAGTGAACCTGTGCAGGCAATCTTCTATAACGATCCGCAACCCGATAAAATTTTTTACCAGGGCCTTGCCTGGATTAAATTAAAAAACGGAGAGAAAGCAACCGGCATCTTCAGAAAGCTGATTGATTTCGGTGAGAAACACCTTACTGATGAAATCAATATCGATTACTTCGCTGTGTCGTTACCTGATTTATTAGTATTCGATGCCGACCTGAACCTGCGCAATAAAGTACATTGCCTTTATCTGGTGGGGCTTGGAAACCTTGGATTGGGAAACGGCTGTTCGGAGAAAGCAGTACAATTGTTTGATGAAGTAATGCGCCTCGATAAAAACCACCAGGGTGCTATCGTTCACAAACAGATGATGAAATACTCTTGCTGGAAGGATAGCAAAAAAACGATCTGATAAGAAGAGGATCAGTGATACTTTAATAAACAAACAGACAAAAAGAAATGGCTACAATTACCACATCAGATAACCAGGGCATCACCGGTACACCGGTAGGCCGTTTTAATACAGCCTATATCCTGGGTCTTTCCTTTATCTCTGCATTGGGGGGCTATCTTTTCGGGTTCGACTTTGCCGTTATCTCCGGCGCATTGCCGTTTCTGCAAAAGCAGTTCTCTTTAGATGCCTATTGGGAAGGCTTTGCAACCGGAAGCCTTGCCCTTGGTGCAATCATCGGGTGTTTAATTGCAGGCACCGTATCTGATAAATACGGAAGGAAACCCGGCTTGCTGATTGCAGCTGCCATATTTGCTATTTCTTCATTAGCGATGGCATTCTCTCCATCCAGGGATATTTTTATTGCTTCAAGATTTTGTGCAGGTATTGGCGTAGGCATGGCCTCTATGTTGTCGCCGATGTATATCGCAGAAATTTCTCCTGCACACCTGAGAGGCCGGATGGTTGCCATCAACCAGCTGACTATTGTAATCGGGATACTGATAACAAACCTGGTGAATTATACATTACGGAATAATGGTGATGATGCGTGGCGTTGGATGTTTGGGCTGGGCTTTGTTCCTTCTGTCTTTTTCTTTCTTGGAGCATTGTGGTTGCCGGAAAGTCCAAGGTGGTTGGTAAAAGCCGGCAAGGACGTAACAGCAAAGAGTATATTGAATAAAATAGGCGGCGAAAAATTTGCGGCGGCATCGCTGTCTGATATCGGAAAGTCACTGTCGGGAATTACCCGGCCAAAATATTCAGATGTTTTTGGAAAAGCGGTGCTTCCTGCTGTAATAATCGGAACAGGCCTGGCCGTTTTTCAGCAACTGTGCGGTATTAATGTTGTGTTCAATTATGCCCCCAAAATCTTTGAAAGTATAGGCGCTTCGCAGGATGACCAGTTACTGCAAACAGTATTTATCGGCGGAGTGAATCTCTTCTTTACGTTTTTAGCCATGGTATTGGTGGACAAGCTCGGAAGAAAGCCGTTGATGCTTTTCGGATCCGGCGGGCTGGCCGTTGTTTATATTGTTGTGGTACAAATGCTGGGTGCCGGTTCGCCCGGCGTGGCATGGGGCCTGCTTTCAGCAATCGGCATTTATGCCATGTCGTTAGCTCCGGTTACATGGGTGCTTATATCGGAGATATTTCCAAACAAAGTAAGAAGTGCCGCCACTACGATTGCAATAATTAGTTTATGGGCCGCCTATTTTATTTTAGTATTCACATTTCCTGTACTATTTGACAAGTTTAAGGATAATACATTCTACATCTACGCTGGAGTTTGTCTGGCCGGTTTCATCTTTATCTGGCTGAAAGTAAAAGAAACAAAAGGAAAGACGTTGGAAGAACTGGAACAAACGCTGAAGGGCGACTGATGTTCCGGCTGATAATATACTTGTTGTTCATTCACCTGGACAATCCTTCAGGCGGTTCATCATAATATCCCGTAGTTTCTGCATACAGGTTGTTTTACTGCTTCCTGTCAGCACAATCCCTTAACGTTAATCCGGCGACAGTTTATCTGAAATGAATACAGCAGCGAGGACCGTAGCGGCCAGTTTAAAAAACGTTGCCGTTCTTTTTTGTTTTCTCACCTGGCCTATGAGCATCCGGTTTTCTTTTAGTACTCTTTCTGATAGAATATTGGCCAGGTGATATTGCCTGCCTGTGTATGCGATGGCCGAATCTTTCATGGCCAGTAATCTGTCCTGCAGGATAAGTGCACTGTCGCAGGCAGCATCTTTTTCAGCACTCGTGGTTTCCAGTTGTGTAAGCATAACCTGTGTATGTGGCACATCAACACTGCTGTCCGGTTGTTCCCTGGCCGTTTCTTCCCGTAACTGTGTTGCCAGTTTTTTGTACTGTACTCTTTTCATGACTAACTCTTCCAGGCTTTGTTCTAATTGTTGTTTCAGTGTGTTGCTTTCCTGCTCCAGTTGCCTGATATGATTATTGTACCTTTTTTCATTTTGTTGCAGCAGTTTGATCTCCTTTAAAGGATGCACAGCTTCTCCCGACAGGGTAGGCACATACTGTTTGTTTGTAGTGCAGGTGTGGCAGCAGAATATGGTGCCTGTTATAGCGAGTAACAGCAGCAGGAGGGTTGTTTTTATATTCATGATGAGGCATTGGGGTTATTGTCAATACTTGTTTTCTTTTCGAGTGAGTAGCCAAAGCAGCCCGTGCCGATTAGTGTGGCGAAAGAATAGAAGATAAACTCCGGCACCTGTTTGCTGAAGAACTGCTGGCCGATCCAGCTGGCGATGGTGGCGGCTAGCAGGAGGGCGGTGGCTATTTCGCGGAGGCTGTAACAGTTGTTTTTGTCTTTGAAGAGCTGTTTGATGCAGCTTTCTTTTTTGGGTGATGACATGGTGATTGTTTTGAAGTGATGAATAGTTCTCACAGATGGCACAGATTTGCACAGAAATGAGTAGTCCACAGATGAACGCAGATAAACACAGATTACTCTGCGAACCCAGTGTGCCCTGGGTGAACAGTATTCCTCTGTGTACACTGTGTTCGCTCTGGTTAAAAGCTTGCCACGAAGCACTGTCATTCCGGGCCTCAACTTGTCATGCCGGACTCGATCCGGCATCTCTTTTCAATTTGAGACCCTGGCTCCCCGTATCAAGTACGGGGCAGGCAGGGCCGGGGTGACAGGTTTAAGTTTGAGGCATCGTTGTCATTGACCATAGGACAAGTTTCTTTGTGAAAAAACCTTTGTTCCCTTTGTGGTTAAAAGCTTGCCACGAATGATTCTGCTGAAGCGGAATGTGAGTAGTCCACAGATGAACGCAGATAAACACAGATTACTCTGCGAACTCAGTGTGCCCTGCGTGAGTTGTATTTCTCTGTTCAGATTTCTTTGTGTTCTTTGTGAAAAAATCTTTGTTCCCTTTGTGGTTAAAAGCTTGCCACGAAGCACTGTCATTCCGGGCCTCAACTTGTCATGCCGGACTTGATCCGGCATCTCCTTCTGCTTACGAGACCCCGGGTCAAGCCCGGGGTGACAGGTTTAAGTTTGAGGCATCGTTGTCATTGACCATAGGACAAGTTTCTTTGTGTTCTTTGTGAAAAAACCTTTGTTCCCTTTGTGGTTAAAACAATGTTCGCTGTGGTTACACTCCCTCCAGCAGGGTATAAGTGAAATTATTCCCATACAGTTTCTTATGCCGCTGGGCAAGACTCATAAAGATGTTGAAGTCCTCCACATCAGCAAAGACCTGGCAGCCGGCGGAATGTATATCCACATAGCGGGTAACACCTTTTACCGCCGCCCGGTGAATATTAATACCAAAGATGCCGCTGTGCTTTTTGCCCACGGCATAATCAATAACCTCATCCCGGTTATTATCACGATACACCTGCAGCGGGTTTTGCTGCACCAGTGCCTGGTACTTGCCGCGGTGCACACCAATGCGGTGCGAGTCTTTATACTGGCCCGGACAAAGTATGGCCGTACCGTTTTCGTTCATCGGTTGCTTCAGCCAGTAAGTGCCGGGGTCGGTGGTGGCAGGGAAGGAGCTGATGATCCATTCACCGTCATCCCGTTTGTAGAAAACATGAATGGCATCATCGAAGCGGTTCGGCTTTGCAGCAGCATTGCGCACACCCACGATATTGAGCTCAGAGGGGCGGGTGGCTATTGCATAGCCTTTGTTTTTTATTACGTTCATTAATTCTTTCAGCATAAAGTATCAGTTAAGTAATGAGAAAAAACTCCGGGCTTACATGCCTCGCAATGCCGGAGTAATAGCAGGTAACAGGGGAGTGATGAAGAGCAGTAGTTTCAGAGTCCGGCATCCTGTTCACAAATCCCAAACCCTAAACCCTACACCTTCAACCCTGGCCCCCTACACGCCGCTTACCTTCACTACCGACAGGGCATTAAAGGCCCCGTTCTTCAGCGGGTTATAGATACCAGCCACCTGCTGGTAAAACTGTATGCCCATTACCAGGAACAGCGGGTGGGTGCTGTTGGCAGTTACGGCATTCGCAAGGCTGATGGCGGCTGTGGCGGTGCTGTCCCATGCCAGCACTCCGCTGTCTTTGCTGTCGGTGATAAAGCTCTCCTGTTCAAAATCCACTTCGGCACCCATACTCACAATGCGGAAGTGGGTGGAGCCGGCCGGGGCGATAATTTTTTCTGCCGGAACAAATGAAGGGATGCTGATGGTAAGGGTGCCTGCCACCCTGTCAATAACTGAAGTATGTGGCACATACAAAGTGGAGCCTAATTTGGCGTTGACATTAAATTCAAAGCCCTGCAGTATTTCGGCTTCGCCGTCAATTACATTACGCAGGCCCCGGGCACTGGTGGCATCGGCCTTTATCACTTTCATCATCTGGCGGGTGAGGCGGCTGGCCACCCTGCTGTCTTTGGCATTTTGCAGCAGGCCATGTACAGCATTGCGCAGCAGTTTACCGGCCTTGCCGGCACGGGAGAATTCAGCGCCGTTCTCACGGGTACGCTGAAACGAAGGGTCGGTGGCAATACGCTTGCCGTCGAGACTGGTTTTTTCTTTGGCAATATAGCCATCGGTTGTTTTGGCAAACGTAATGTCGCCAAGGGTGCCCTGGATCTTTAAAGGGCCTTTCAATTTAGCCATTGTGTTGTTTTTATTGATTATGAATAGCCATACACCGGATTATATCCTTTGCGCAGGTGTATCGGCGTAAGTTGATGAATGAAACACTGTCATGCCGGGCTTTTCAACCGGTGCATATACGGCTCATTAATAGGTGTGTCATGCCGGACTTGATCCGGCATCTCCTTCTGTTTACGAGACCCCGGGTCAAGCCCGGGGTGACACGTTTGAGAATTCGGTCACCGTTGTCATTAAGGCCGTAACGCCTCACTTATCAGCCTGTCATGCCGGACTCGCCTGTCCCGTACTTGATACGGGAATCCGGCATCTCACTGAGTACCGTTTTTTTTAAATGCTGTTACACAGAGTTGCACGGAGAATACTCAGAGTTACTTAGAGGAATACAACTCACGCCGGGAACGCAGAGGCCGCAGAGCTATTTGTGTTTATCTGTGTGCATCTGTGGACTGTTCATTCCGCTTCAGCGGAATCTTTCGTGCCATTTCGTGAGCTTTCGTGGCCAGCTTTTAACCACAGCGAACGCTGAGTCCGCAGAGTTATTTGTGTTTATCAGTGTGCATCTGTGGACTGTTCATTCCGCTTCAGCGGAATCTTTCGTGCCATTTCGTGTGCTTTCGTGGCCAGCTTATAACCACGGCGTACACAGCGTACACAGAGAAGTATCATTTATCCGCTGTGCTTTCTGTGGTCGCTGCGGTTTGTTCCTTTGGGCGCAGCCCACTTTCCGCTTCAGCGGAATCATCCGTGCCATTTCGTGTGCTTTCGTGGCAAACTTTTAACCACAGCGAACGCTGAGTCCGCAGAGCTATTTGTGTTTATCTGTGTGCATCTGTGGACTATACCCGCCATCCCGCACCAGCGGAATGACCCCAGCAGTTCGCCAGCACACTTAAAAAAAGGTTCAGTGTGGACTGTGCATCATGCAGGGCAAACCAGCTCCGCCAGTAATGAAAATCGGCCGCCTTATCGCTTTGCAGCGTTTCCAGCACCGCCTCGGGCAGGGCCTTGATGTATTGTTTAAAAGCAGGCTCTTTGGCCCTTGCTTCCTCCACCGAGCGGAACCAGCGTTCCGTACCGGCAAAGCCATTTTTGTTACTTGTATGCAGCCAGCGGGTAGGGTGGGGTGCATAAGCCCCCTCATGGGTAATGATGTATTGCCGGGCCAGCATCACCCGCTGTACATACTCGCTATATGTTTTTTGCGGTTGCCCCTGGCGGATGAACAGGCGGATTTTTTCTTTGGCGGCGCTTATCTCGGCAGGAGAAAACTCTTTGCCGTTCCACAGGGCGGAATAGCTGATTTGCCAGGCAATGGCGGTGAGCAGGTGTAGCTGCCTGTCATCGGTCTGTATTTCAGTTGCGTGGGTAAGCGATGCGGATGCGGTTGGTAAGGGTCTCGTAGCTGCTGCGGTTGTCATGTCGTATGTTTTTTGAGTACAGGGCAAACATACTATGGCACCGGAGGGCCGGTTTCCTGTTTGGAAAGGTTTGCGCAGGTTTGTGTAGAAAGTTGTAAGAAAAAGCCTGTTTGTGTACGTTTATGCAGGTTTATGTTCGTTTGTGGAGGTTTGTGTACGTTTATGCAGGTTATTTTAGGACGATACAACAATATTCAACAGGGTTTTACATCATAATTAACTGTAAATCAACGCCTGATATTTTCAGGATTCAGAGCCCGGCCAAGGCACTGAATTTTAAACTGAAAACCAAAGGATTACAGTATTTCCTGCCTGTGAATGTGTGGAAATCCAAAATAATTGCCTAAGTTTGTTCACAAATAATAATCGTTCACGTTTTCGTGAACACAAAAATTAAGTGAACATGAATGAGCAGGAAATCATACACCTTGCTTTGGAAAACCTTCAGAAGAATGCCCAAATTCAGGGCAAGTGGGAAGCATTTGACCATCGGGAACCTGATGGGCAGTTGATATTAGATTTAGACAAGCAACACATAAAGTACTACGTAGAAATAAAGAACGAATTGCGGAACCACCACTTAAAACAGATAATGACCTTTAACCAGGACTATCCCCCATTAATGGTGGTGGCTACCCGGTTATTCCCAAAAATAAAGGAAGAACTCAGGCTCAATAACATTGCTTACCTGGAGGCAAACGGTAATATCTTCCTGAAGAATAGGGAAACCACTTTATGGATTGATACAAATAAGCCAATTGAAACGGATAAAAAAACCGGCAGCAGGGCATTTACCAAAACGGGGTTAAAAGTAGTGTTTCAGTTTCTGATAGACGAAAACTGGGTTAACAAACCTTACAGACAAATTGCAGAGCAAACCGGAACTGGCATTGGCAATATCACGAATATTATTAAGGGGCTGAATCAGGACGGCTTCCTGCTTCCGATTGCCAAAAATGAATACAAACTGAATAACAAAAAAGAATTGTTGAATAAATGGATAGCAGCGTATGACATGCGATTGAAACCAACATTAAAAATTGGCACATTTCGCTTTTTAAAGGAATACGATTTTACTAACTGGAAAAACCTTCCTATTCAGGTTGGCAAAACATGGTGGGGTGGCGAACCGGCCGGAGATTTTATTACCAATTATTTACGGCCTGCGGAACTAACACTTTATACAACAGAAACAAGAAACGAACTGATAACTAATTATCGTTTGATACCTGATGAAAAGGGGAACATTAAAATATTTAATACATTCTGGCAACCGGAAGAAGGATATGATAATGTAACACCGCTTTTATTGGTATATGCCGATTTGATGAATACAAACGACAGACGCTGCATAGAAACAGCACAAAAAATTTACGATGAGTTCTTACAAAATAAATTATGAAGAGCTAAGGCAGCAACCTGAAATAACAGAAATGCTGTCTGCTTTGGAACGAGGCTTTGAGAAATTCGGTATTGACTTTTATTTAGTAGGTGCTGTAGCAAGAGATGTTTGGATGAGTGGGATAAATAAAATTGCTCCCAGGCGTACAACAGGTGATATAGATTTTGCGGTTCTGATAAATGATAAAGGCACTTATGAAGCATTGAAAACCTACCTGGTAGAAGCAGAGGGCTTTCATCCATTTAAAGGCAATGCTTTTGTATTAATCTGGAAAGATAAAACCGAAGTGGATTTATTACCCTTTGGCGCAATAGAAGATGAAGATGGCAAAGTAACAACAAGCGGCTTGGGTTTAACAAATATCAGCTTGCAGGGCTTTACAGAAGTATATGAAGAAGGATTGCCCGAATTAGAATTGGAAGGCAAACACCAGTTTAAATTTTGTACACTGCCGGGTATAGTGCTATTAAAAATGATTGCATGGGATGACCGGCCTGAAAAAAGAAGGGATGATATAAAAGACATCAGCGACATATTAAACCACTTCTTTAATATGTATGATAATGAAATATGGGATAACCATAACGATTTATTTGCTGACGAAAATTCAAATCTGGAGCATATTGCTGCAAGAGTGATGGGCAGGGAAATGAGAAAAATTGCTACAAGAAATGAAAAACTATTTAGCAGAATTGAAGGAATACTGAACGCCAATACCGATGATATGCCCAATAGCAAAATGGCTGCAATCATGATAGAATATTTCGGAAATACAATAGAAGATAATGTACTGCTGTTGCAACAATTAAAACAGGGATTTACAGAATGATGCAGGCAAAGAAATTAATAGAAGTGGCTATGCCGCTAAACGAAATACCGGCGGAGAGTGTGAGAGATAAAGGGCATATAAGCACATTGCATTTGTGGTGAGCAAGGCGGCCATTGCCCGTATGTCGTGCGGTTATCATTGTCGTATGTTTTTTGAGTACAGGGCAAACATACTATGGCACCGGAGGGCCGGTTTCCTGTTTGGACAGGATTGGGCAGCTTTGTGCAGTTTATTGCAGAAAGGGGTAAGAAAAAGCCTGTTTGTGGAGGTTTATGTAGGTTGGTGCAGGTTTATGTTCGTTTATGCAGGTTAGTGTAGGTTATGTAAGGTTATTCCAGGCCGATAGAGAAAATATCGAAAAAGTATATATAGTAACCAGTCTTTTCTTATTTTGTGGGATATTACCTTATCGGATTATTTGTGAACCAAAACCCCGAACAAATTGCCCGTGACGAAATAGACAAGCAACTCAAGGCTTGCGGGTGGGTTATTCAGCCAAAAGACAAGATAAACTTATCTGCTGCTGTTGGTGTGGCCGTCACTGAATACCTGACTGACATCGGACCCGCCGATTATGTGTTATTCGTAAACAAACAACCTGTTGGCATTATTGAAGCAAAAAGAGCTGAAGAAGGAGTGCATCTCACCATGCATGAGGACCAGAGTGAAGGCTATGCTTCGGCACGGCTCAAATACCTTAACAACGAAAAGCTGCCTTTTGTATATGAAAGTACCGGCGATGTGACCCGTTTTACCAATTTCCGTGATCCCAAACCAAGAAGCCGCCCCGTGTTCAGTTTCCATCGTCCTGAAACATTTGCCGGATGGCTTAAACAGGATCAATCCTTACGGGCACGCCTGCACACTATTCCTGCATTGCCCGAAGAAGGGTTGAGAGATTGCCAGGTCATTGCCATCAATAACCTCGAAGCCTCCTTTAAAAAAGCCAATCCCAAAGCGCTGATACAAATGGCAACAGGCAGTGGTAAAACATACACGGCCATTACATTTATTTACCGCCTGCTCAAATATGCCAAAGCCAAACGCATTTTATTTTTAGTAGATACCAGGAACCTTGGCGAACAGGCCGAACAGGAAATGATGGCCTATGTGCCCAACGATGATAACCGCAAGTTTACCGAACTGTATGGTGTAACAAGATTAAAGAGCAGTTTTATACCTGCCGATAACCAGGTGTACATCTCCACCATTCAGCGTATGTATTCCATTTTAAAAGGAACAGAGCTGGATGAAAGTGCAGAAGAAGAAAACCCCAACGAATACAAACAAAAAGAACCGCCACCCGTTACTTACAATGAAAAAGTACCGGTTGAGTTCTTTGATTTCATCGTAATTGATGAATGTCACCGCAGCATTTACAATTTGTGGAAGCAGGTACTTGATTATTTTGATGTGTTCCAGGTAGGCTTAACCGCCACACCCGATAACCGCACCTTTGGATATTTCAATCAAAACCTGGTGAGTGATTATGGTTATGAAAAAGCCGTGGTGGATGGTGTGCTTGTGCCTTACAACGTATTCAGCATTGAAACAAAAATTACAAAGAACGGCGCACTCATTACCATGGGCGAACAGGTTGATAAACGGGAACGGCTGACCCGCCGCCAGTTTTGGGAAACCGTTGATGAAGACATTGACTACAGCGGCAAGCAACTCGATAACGATATTGTCAATAAAAGCCAGATACGCACCATCATCAGGGCAATCAAAGATAACCTGCCCATGATGTTTCCTGATCGTATCTCCTCCCCTGAAGGGGGTTCCGGTACGGAAGGAATGAAGTTCGGGGAGGGGGCGTTTGAAGTACCCAAAACACTCATCTTCGCCAAAACCGATTCGCATGCAGAAGATATTATTGAAATCGTAAGGGAAGAGTTTGCTGAAGAAAACAAGTTCTGCAAAAAGATTACCTACCGCAGCGAGGAAGATCCCAAAACAGTACTCAGCCAGTTCCGCAACGATTACTATCCACGCATTGCCGTAACGGTGGATATGATTGCCACCGGCACCGATATACGTCCGCTGGAAGTGCTGGTATTTATGCGTGATGTAAAAAGCAAAAGTTATTACGAGCAAATGAAAGGCCGTGGCACCCGTACCTGCAGCCTGGAACAGTTAAGAGCCACCGGCACACCATCGGCTAAATTCACCAAAGATCATTTTGTCATTATTGATGCCATTGGTGTGGAGCAAAGCCAGAAAACCGACAGCCGCCCATTAGAGAAAAAACCCGGCATGAGTTTAAAAGATGTATTGCAGAATGTAGCCATGGGCAATACAACCGAAGACATGCTGAGCACACTGGCCAACCGTTTAATACGATTAGACAAACAGATCAACGAAAAAGAGAAACTGAAATTTGCTGAACAGGCAAACGGATTTACCATTAACCATGTGGTAAAGGAATTGCTGAATGCCTACGATCCTGATACGGTAGAAGGCTTAAGGCGTAAGGTGGAAGGCGAGAACCCCGGTGCATCACCTGTTGACATCAACTCACAACTCACTACTCACCACTCACGGCTGATAGAGCAGGCCGTAGCCGTTTTCAACAACCCCGACCTGCGGAATTATATTGTGGATGTGCGCCGCAAATACGACCAGGTAATTGATACCGTAAACATTGATGAAGTAACCAATATTGGCTGGGTAAAAGACCAGGAAGCAGCCGCCTCCCTCACCATCAGCAATTTCACAGCATGGATGGAAGCACATAAAGAGGAAATAACTGCCCTGCAGATTTTTTACAGCCAGCCTTACCGCCGCAGGGAGCTTACCTATAAAATGATTAAAGACCTGTATGAACAACTCAAAACCGAGCAGCCCCTGCTTGCACCTTTGCATGTGTGGCGGGCATACGAGCAGTTAAAGGAAGTAAACGGTTCTGCCAAAAACGAACTCGTTGCACTGGTGAGTTTAATACGCAAAGTGAGTGGTATCGACAGCAGCCTGCAGCCTTACGATAAAACGGTGGACAAGAATTTCCAGGCATGGGTATTTAAAAAACAGGCAGGTACCACTACCAAGTTTACCGAAGAACAAATGCAGTGGTTGCGGATGATCAAGGAATATGTAGCCGGCAGTTTTCATGTGGAGAAAGACGATTTTGAATTAGACCCCTTTAACAAACAGGGCGGGCTGGGAAAAATGTGGCAGTTGTTTGGCGACAAAACAGACGAGATTATTAGTGAATTGAACGAAGTGCTGGCAGCGTAAATTGTCTGAATCAGAATTTTTAGAATTATAGAATAAACAGAATTGAATCTTCATGGAAAAAGATGAGCTGACATATAAAATAATTGGCGCTGCCATGAAAGTTCATAATACGCTGGGAAATGGATTCCAGGAAGTAATTTATCAGCGTTGTCTTGCAATTGAATTAGCAAATGCCGGGTTGGTATTTGGCAGGGAAACAGAACAAACCATTTTTTACAACGGAACGGAAGTGGGTACAAGAAGGGCCGATTTTATTGTAGAAGGAAAAATTGTGGTAGAAATAAAAGCATTGATTGCCCTTGAAGATGTTCATTTGGCACAGGCTAAAAATTATACGGTTGCTTATGATTTCGCAAAAGGGCTGTTACTCAATTTCGGAGCAAAAAGCCTGGAATATAAATTGATATTTAATCCCAAATATAATTCTGCCCATTCCTGAATTCAGAAAATGCTGATTCAGACATTTGTGGCAGTTGTTTGGCGATAAAACAGACGAGATTATTAGTGAATTGAACGAAGTATTAGTGGCATAGAACCAAATATAAGGCTGAGCCCTGGTAATGTTTAAGTAAAAGGCTAAAAGCTGATAATTATGAAAGCTAACAAAAAACTTTACGACAAGCTGAAAGCAGACCGGCCCAGTGTGGTGCGGATGACTCTTTTTTCCATGCTGCTGCGGGTGGTTTTTTTTGTGCTGGCAACGGTATGCATTATTCTCGGGGTTTCCCTGTTTATCAGTGAAACGGCCGGGGAAGAACTGCTTGGTCTTGTAACCGGGAGCGGGGAAGCCAGCGGTATGTCGGACGAAGACAGGCATATAATCCTCTTCCTGGCATTTGTGTTTATTGTGCTGGGCCTGTTGTTTGCACTGGTTAGTTATTTATCGGGCCGGCTGGTGCGCCGTGGGGCCTATATTGCCGAACTGGAAATGCTGCTGGATGATGAAATGGACAGGCAGGAAATAAAAGACGAAGAAAATGACTGAACAGAAGGGACATAAGGAGTTGCCAAAGGGATGGAAGTGGGTGAAGCTGAGAGAATATGTTGTTTCCTCAAAAGGGAAAAAGCCCAAACGCATTTCAAAAGAAAAAACAAAGGAATGCCCGATTCCCTATGTAAATATTAAGGCTTTTGAAAAAGGGGTTATTGATGAATACACTGATGGTGTCGGATGTGTTTTATGTAATGATGGTGATTTCTTAATGGTTTGGGATGGCTCCCGTTCCGGTTATGTTGGAAAAGGAATCAAAGGAGCATTAGGAAGTACTTTGGTTAAGTTAGACTTTCCTGATATTGAAAATAATTATGCTTACTATTTTCTTCAATCAAAGTTTTTGGATATAAATACAAGAGCTAAAGGGGTTGGAATTCCACATGTTGATCCAAACATACTGTGGAATTATAAACTATTAATCCCTCCCAAATCAAGCCAACTCGCCATTGTTTCCAAAATAGAAGAACTCTTTAGTGAGTTGGATAAAGGCATTGAACAAATAAAAACCGCACAGCAGCAACTCAAAACATACCGGCAAAGTGTTTTGAAATGGGCGTTTGAAGGAAAGTTGGCAAGAAGTCTGAACCATGATTCTTTTGATTTTCATGATGAAAATGATTTGAATAAAAAAAATCATGGAAATCAAATCAATCACAAAAATCACAGTGCAGACAAAGGTGAGTTGCCGGAGGGGTGGAAGCAAATACAAATAAAAGATGTTGCAGAAACTTATGGTGGATATGCTTTCAAAAGTGGAGAATTCAAAAAGCAAGGAAAATTTCAGGTTATACGTATGGGAAATGTAAGGCCTGGAATTTTACGTTATGATGAAAGTCCTGTTTTTTTAGATTCTGTGGATGAAAATGTTTTAAGCCGTTCCTTACTCAAAGTGGATGACATAATCATTACTCAAACAGGAACGAGAAAGAAAAGAGATTATGGTTTTACTGTATTGATTCCCAAAGACAATCTATTATTAAACCAACGAATTGCTGCAATAAGGTTTAAAAAGAATTATTTGCCAAAGTTTTTTCTTTACTTCTCTTGGACAGATTTATTTAAAGATCAATTCTTCGCCAATGAAACCGGAAATGTTGGACAGGGAAATGTTGGAATGAAAGCAGTAACTGAAACAGTAATTCCGTTTTGCTCAATTGAAGAACAAAATATAATTGTTCAAGAAATTGAAAGCCGCCTCAGCGTGGCCGATAAAATGGAAGAAAGTATTAACCAAAGTTTGCAACAGGCAGAAGCTTTGAGGCAAAGTATTTTAAAGAAAGCGTTTGAGGGAAGGTTAATAGCAGAAACTATGCAGCCTGCTGCCTATAAACCAAAGAATGAATATTTTTTCGATTGCCAGATATTAGCTTACATATTAAGAGCTTCAAAGAAAAGAAACATCAGGCATGGCGAAATGACTTTAGCGAAATACGCTTACCTGGCAGTAAAAATATTCGGCATACCATTATCATATGTTTTTCAGCAATGGCATTTAGGACCTTATCCACCTGAAATTAAAAAAGCAGTTAATAACAAGCAATTCTTCCAGCATACCAAATATGGCCTTGATTTGGCAAATGAAGAAAAACTTATAAAGTATAATAATCCTTATCAGCAAAAAACAGAGGAAGCGGTGAATGAAATCGTAGCAATCTTCGATAAGTATGATTCTAAAGCCAGACTGCATAAAACAGAACTTCTTGCAACTGTTTGTAAAGCAATTGAGGATTCGGAATCAACCGACTTTACTTCCATAAGAGAAGTAATGAAAAAATGGAAAATTGATTTAAAAAACTCTCCTTTTAAAAATAAAGCTGAAAAATTTGATGAGATAGAGACAAGACAGTGTCTCTCATTTATTATTAGCAAGGGATGGGATTTAAAACTTGTTAACTATTAGAGAAATAAGCAGAGGCATTACAGTAAAGCATTTTAAAGAAGGCGTTTGAGGGGAGATTTGTCTGAACTGTGATTTTTGTGATTAAGTGATTTGTATGATGAATAGTGAACCTGTTCTGTTTTGAATATATTGCGTATAGCACAACATGAAAGAAATAGAAATATATAAAACATCCGATAATCAAACAGAAATAGAAGTTGTGTTTGATAACGATACTGTTTGGCTAAGTCAAAAACAACTTGCTTTGTTATTTCAAAACACAATTCCTAACGTAAATATGCACATAAAAAATATTTACAAAGAGAAGGAACTGGAGCAAAGCCGAACTATTAAGAAATCCTTAATAGTTCAACAAGAGGGTAAAAGGAAAGTAAAAAGAGAAGTTGAGCTATATAATCTCGATGTTATCATTTCAGTTGGTTATCGTGTAAAATCAAAACAGGGTACACAATTCCGTCAATGGGCCACTCAGCGTTTAAAAGATTATTTAGTAAAGGGCTACGCCATTAACGAAAAACGGCTGAAGGAAACACAAACACAGTTCGGGGAATTAAAACAGGCGGTGGCTTTGCTGGGGAAAGTTGTTGCCGCAAAAGATATTACCGGCAATGAAGCACAGGGATTGTTCAAAGTGCTGAATGATTTTACGGCGGCGCTGGATATCTTAGATCAATACGATCATCAAACCTTAAAAATCCGGAAATCAAAAAGCAAAGAAGTATTCCGCATTTCTTACAAAGAAGCAAAGAAAGCCATTGCAGGCCTGAAAAATAAATTCGGCGGTTCTGCCTTGTTCGGCAGCGAAAAGGATAAATCCTTCATCAGCTCTTTAGAATCGATTTATCAAACATTTGATGGCAAAGATGTATATGCTTCCATCGAAGAAAAAGCAGCCCATCTTTTATATTTCGTGGTAAAGAATCATTCTTTTGTGGATGGCAACAAGCGGATTGCTGCATTTCTGTTTGTATGGTTTTTAGAAAGAAATCAGTTATTGTATCACCGGGATAAGAAAGTGATTGATGATAATGCGTTGGTGGCATTAACACTGATGATTGCAGAATCGAACCCGGATGATATGCGTATGATGATAAAAGTAATTGTGAATTTGATTAATAACAAACAATGAGCAACAATAATTCAGCCAGCACTTCCGGCATAGTAAGTAAAATATGGGCTTTCTGCAACACCCTTCGGGATGATGGGGTTGGTTATGGCGATTACCTGAACTGTGATTTTTGTGATTAAGTGAATATTATGATTAAAGAACAGTATAAATATTCAGAGCTGACTTCAAAAATCATCGGGTGTGCAATGGCTGTTCATAGTGCATTGGGCAATGGTTTCCAGGAGGTGATTTATCAAAGAGCATTGGAGATAGAAATGCGGTTGGCAGGAATTGCTTTTACCCGTGAGCATGATATGCCCGTTTATTACAGAAATGAGCAGATTGGTACAAGAAGGGTGGATTTTCTTGTTGAAGGAATCATTTCGGTTGAGCTAAAGGCTATCACAAAACTTGAAGATGTGCATTTGGCACAGGCCATCAACTACCTGGAAGCTTATAATCTTGAAATTGGGTTGTTACTCAATTTTGGAGAAAGAAGTCTTAATTTCAAACGGCTGGTCAATAAGAAGTACAAAGCATAAATCAGATAAATCAAATAAATCAACCGAATCACAGTTCAGACAAATGAGCAACAACAATTCAGCCAGCACTTCCGGCATAGTAAGTAAAATATGGGCTTTCTGCAACACCCTTCGGGATGATGGGGTTGGTTATGGCGATTACCTGGAGCAGTTAACCTATCTGCTGTTTTTAAAAATGGCAGATGAATACAGCAAGCCCCCGCACAACCGCAAAATGCCCATACCCAAACAATACAACTGGGAAAGCCTTACCGGTAAAAGCGGCGATGAGTTAGAAACGCATTACAGCAAACTGCTGCGGGAGTTGGGCAGTGAAAAGGGAATGCTGGGACAGATCTTTACCAAGAGCCAGAACAAAATACAAGACCCCGCCAAACTGTATAAACTCATTTCACTCATTCATGCAGAGCAATGGGTGCTGATGGGTGTAAAAGACAAAGGCGATATTTATGAAGGCCTGCTCGAAAAAAATGCAGAAGATACAAAGAGCGGCGCAGGACAATACTTTACACCAAGAGCATTGATCCAATGTATGGTGGAATGTGTTCGTCCCGAACCCATGAAAACCATTGCCGACCCTGCCTGTGGTACAGGTGGTTTTTTCCTGGCAGCGTATGACTGGTTAACCACGCATCGGGAACTGGACAAAGAACAAAAACAGTTTTTGAAGTTCAGCACATTTGCAGGCAATGAAATTGTGGCAGGCACCCGCAGGCTGGCGTTAATGAACCTGTTTCTGCACAACATCGGCGATATTGACAGTGATACATTGATTTCACCCAACGATTCATTGATTGCTGCACCTTCTGACCGTTACGATTATGTACTGGCCAATCCGCCCTTTGGTAAAAAAAGCAGCATGACATTTACCAATGAAGAAGGCGAACAGGAAAAAGAAGACCTGACCTACAACCGCCAGGATTTTTGGGTAACCACCAGTAACAAGCAACTCAACTTTGTTCAGCATATCAAGAGCATGTTAAAGACAACCGGCATGGCAGCCGTGGTGTTGCCCGACAATGTGTTGTTTGAAGGTGGTGCCGGTGAAACCATCCGTAAGAAATTGCTGGAAACAACCGACCTGCATACCATTCTTCGTTTGCCAACCGGTATTTTTTATGCCAATGGTGTAAAAGCAAATGTGCTGTTCTGGGATGCAAAACCTGCCAGTAAAAATGCATGGACAATAGAAGTGTGGGTGTATGACTACCGCACCAATATTCATCATACGTTAAAGAAGAATCCGCTGAAGCTGGAAGACCTGCAGGATTTTATAAAATGCTACAATCCTGAAAAAAGGCACAAGCGTACAGAAACATGGAACGAAAATAATCCTGATGGCAGGTGGCGTAAATTCAGCTACGATGAAATTATGGCAAGAGACAAAACATCGCTTGATATTACCTGGCTGAAAGATCAATCACTTGCCGATTTAGACAATCTTCCCGATCCCAATGAACTTGCACAAGACATTGTAGAGAACATTGAAGGAGCGTTGGAGAGTTTTAAAGCAATTATTGCAGGGCTGAATATAAAAAGCTAAACGCTATGCGAGGCAAAACAATACAGGTGTTCCTGACTGACGGTTCACCCCGTGGCATCAAGCTGGCAGAAATAACCAGTAATATTGAGCTGGCGGTATTTATTCCCCGCAACCAGATAAATGAAGCGGGTAAAAGAGAAGAGGTTTTCTTGCCTGGGCTTTATTTTTTGTTTGGCGAAAGTGAAACCAGTTCCAAGCCCATTGTGTATATAGGTCAGTCAAGAAATACGTTGGACCGGATAAAAAAGCATGACCAGCAAAAGGATTTCTGGAACTACGCAGTGCTGATTGTTTCCAAGACAAAAAGTTTTACACAAACGCATATAGAATACCTGGAAGCACTGGCTGTATCAAAAGCTATTGAAGCCAACCGCTATGAAATAGAGAACGGTAATACGCCCCGGCATTTCAAAGTTTCTGAAACACTGGAGGCGGATTTGCTGGACAATTTTGACACTATAAAAATCCTGTTGTCAACATTGGGATTTCCCTTGTTTGAAGGATTGGCAGGTTCTGCGAAAAAGCAGGCTGCCCGTCTTTTCTGCAAAGCAAAAAATGCCAAAGCAGAAGGTGAATATGGCGATGATGGGCTGGTAGTGTTTAAAGGATCTGCTGCTGTTGCTGAATTTGCACCGACTTCTAACAGCGGCCTTTTTTTACTCCGCAATAAATTAATAGAAAGCAAGGTGCTGGAGAAAGAAGGAGATGTATGTGTATTTAAGGAAGATTATCTCTTTTCATCGCCCAGTGCTGCGGCCGCTCAGATACAGGGCCGTAATGCCAACGGGTGGGTAGAATGGAAAGATGCAAAGGGAAGGACGCTGGATGAACTAAAAAGGAAATGAGGAAAGGGAGGCTGGTAGGTTCGCCGGAGTTCCGGCTTTAAAAGGATTTGCAAAGGGCCCCGCAAACTATTTTAACTGCCGGCTGGAATAACGCCGCTATTTTATATCACAGTCGCCGCTTATGCATTTTAAATCCCCTGATGTAATAAAGGAAGACCTGCTCTTTTTTTTGACTGCGATTCTGCTAAAAGAAAGAAAGTCGGAGTTTAAAATCCTGGAAACCTTGTATTTGCCGAATTCTATCAAGGTATAATTGTTCTGATTGATCAGGCCATATTCCTGGTTGCTATTCCGAACGATTGCCGAACTGTAGTTGAACTCTTCGGCTTCTGTATACCGTAAATCAGAAATCATCCTGTTATTGACTATGTCATAATAGCCATACAGCCCGTTGTTATGTAATGTAACTATTCCTTTTTTTGAAGCCGGTGAAACCTTGTTATATACAAGAACATAGAGCTCTTCGCCTTTATAATTACACACAGCAAACTGGTTTTCTCCTTTCCTGATAATAATTCTCCCCAACTTACAATCGACCAGGGTTTCTGCTTTTATGTTGTTGTTTAAGGCTATCAAATAGCTGTGTTTTCCGCTGGTATCAATTATTCTGAGCACAGGAGTTTTTTCTCTGTTATTATCCGGTACTATTGCTAATGAATATCCACCGAAAAGCGGATAGATTTTATTGGCTTCCCCCAGGTTTTTCAGAACCCGGCCTTCTTTATTAATAAAGAACCAGTTGCCATTCTTTTTAACCACCGCTATCCCATTTTCAAAAGCTGTTGCTTCATCAAACTGATAGTCCATAACCATTTTGCCTGTGCTGTCGCTGTATCCATACGCATTATGCTTTTTAACTGCAATTATATCGGTATTCAGAAAATCGCTACGGAACAGAACAGTCTGGTCGTTAATTACATTGGCGGTGTTTGCATAAAAAGTATCCCCCATTTTATCGACGGCTGCAATATCTGACAGCCATTCAGTTTCTCCAAACAACTCCAGCAGCTCATTCTTTGAACTTACTTTTTCTGTTGCCGTGTCAGCTGGTAATGTATTAATACCTGTTTTTATTTCTGTGAGTGCTGATGAGATGTTTTTTTCCCGTTGCAGAATCTCTTTTGTCCGTTGTATCAGTTCAGCCATTTGCTTTTTTTCTGTTTTGCTGTTCTCCACCAGTCTGGTTACGGCATCCAGAATTTTTTCTGTAATATTCTGCAAATGACCCGCAGTGTTGTCAATATAGTTTCCCTGTTCGACAATAATAACCCTTGCGGCATTAATGTTTTCACCGGTCCTGGAATAGCTCTTAATAACTTTCAGCGGCTGTTGTGCAACAGCCAGTCCCGCACAAGCTAAAAAAATCATACACAGAAGTAAGGACAGACGCATCATCAGATCTTATTTTTTGGGTGTCAGAATTATTGAATCACCCTGTTTTTTTATCAGGTACTTAGTGGAATCGAAAGCGGTTTCGATGTAGTCGCCTTCAACGAAGGTGGCCTCATCTGATTTAATGACTTTATTTCCCGATACAGAGCTATTATCACTGCTCCTGATGTGCATAGAAGCAGTATCCTTGTTGTTTGTTACTTTGCCTGTTTGAAAGCCTGCGAAAAAAGCAAGACCTCCTGTGATTATTGCCGGTAAAATGGAACTCAGAAAGATCTCTCCAAACTTTTTCTTTGTCATAGAATTTTGTTTTTTTATTCTTTGTTATGCTGTGCAGCCGCTATTCTTCAGCCATTTCGTATCTTCTGCTAATACTAAAAGCCACAACCCGTATTTCAACATTTTCTCCGTTTAACGAGCTTTCATTATTCAACGCCAGTGCCAGATCGGGCAAATGCCCCTTTATTAATGAAAAATCTGTGGTTATATTATTTGCATATTTAAACGTGTAATAGCTGTACGGTCTGTCAGCTGCGAATAACTGTCCATTTACGGTATTGAGGAAGCGGTAACTTACCGCAGAAGGAGCATTTACAACCGGCAGGCCGGGCAGGAGTTTCATTCCAAACAAAATGAGGGGGTTCAATGAGAAGAATGAGCCGGCTGCCGAAATAGATGATATAAGCGTCTTCATATTTTCCTGCGCTTGCTGGCCCACGCCTATCCAATAGGTCCAGTAGGCTGTATTTGCCGGTAAGTTTATTTTAAGGAGAGACTTGTTTGAGTGATCGATGTTGGTTGTCGAGTATACCCTGATAATGGTGTTTAAAACTTCAGTTGCAGTGGTATCGTAAACGACCTTTACATTGGTATTAAAGCCAGGCCTGCTGCCGGGAGATGGTATACGGTCAATAACCAGTTTTGCATCTTTCCCAAATAATGCGTCGGTATACAACGTGTAGTAATAAATGCCTTTAGCAGGAATTTTCACTCTGGCATTTTCTAATGCTGAAAACTGCTCTTTTTTGAATATATCCTGTTTGGTATTATAGTCGGTGATCATGATTGTGGCATTCCCCTTTTTGTTAAGAACCGAGCAATTAACTATCAATTCATCACCGGCGTCAAGTGCTACCATATTTTGATCAACATCTGAACTTAATGCGCCACGCAGGGCTATATCTTTTTCAATGAGCCGCACACTCTTATCCTGTATTGACGCTGCCTCACATCCAATCTTTACGAGGCTTTTGAAATTCTGGTCAATGTTCAGGGTGAGGTTGTATTTATCTGAGGCAGTCTTAAGTTGCAAGTAATGTTCACCAAATGATACGTTGCATTTTTTTGCATCATTCGCCTCAACCTCTCCGATGACTGTTCCATCCAGAAGCAGTGTCCCGCTCTGACAGGGAACAATAATAATAGATGTTTCGGTGGGTTGAGAGCGGGAGATAAAGGATAACAGGGTGTAAATACAAAGAAGGGCTATTTTTTTCATAGAGGTCGTTAGCAGGTTTTGCGGTTGTTTATATGGTTTAATATTCAAATATAGAAACTTATTTGATGTGTTTTGTTATTGTTTTCGTTGCAGGATGAAATGCTGGAATCCCATATCCCCGGATCAAAGTCCGGGGCAGGCATCCCGATAGCTATAGGGCCTGGAATGGCAACTTTCAAAAGTCAGTATGAGAAAAACATAATTGAAGGAAAGTTTGACGCACTATTATAACAGAAACCGGTATTCACACCCCGCACTGTAACTTTTTTTCAGGTCAACACGGCCAGTCAATCAGGAGGTTCTGGCATAGTTGTGGCAACATAAGCAGCTATGGGAGAACCCTGCCACAACTGCGGGGATAGGGTACAGGTAAAACAGGTGAACGGTATTTTAATTATACGCTATTTGGTGTGATTTTTTTTGTATTCTTCCTGATTACAACATATCGGATATCGGATTAAGAAATGAGTATATGCAGCAGACTCCTGCTGGTTCGATAACAAAACATGTTGCTTTGATGTAAGTAAAATAAATCCCCGACCAGATTTTAGCTTTCTGCCGGGGATAAAAATTATGACACTAAAATACCGGTATTATTTAAAAAATTTTCCGAACGCATAGCCTACACTAATACCGAAATAGTGATTTTTGAAAACTTCTTTAAACTGCAGTTCTACATTTACCGAGGGTTTATCATCTTTATCTTTTAAAGATACCGGTAACCCTATTTTCCAGTTGCGGGCACTGAAATCTCCAAACACAGCCTCGGCAGCAAGACTTATTCCGGCAATATCCTTGATAAAAAAACATACCAGTTCCCCTTTAAGGCTGGCACTGATAGCTGCAAAATAGTTGCCCGCATATGCATCCTTGCTATCAGTAACTGTCTGGTTGCCACCGCCCTGGTCTGTTACTGTTTCATACTTATAGGCTTTAAGTTTCTTTGTGAGAATATTATTGTTGTTATATACTCCCACGTTAACAGTTGAGTACAATGTTTTGAGGGTGGACCATTTCTGCATCCGTGTATAAGAGATATTGGTGCTAAAATTATAGAACTTTTCATCCACAGTAGTAAAGACAGACGGAGATGGGGAGATTTTATACTCTCTGCTGGCCAGCGGTATATAGCTTTCAATTGTAAACCAGCCTGTAACTACCGAATTGTACATTTTGTGACTGGTAATAAACTTCTCTTCGTCCGCAGCAATCTTTTCATATTGTGTACTGAATTCTTCCTCAATTAGTTCTTTTTTTTCCTTTTCAGTTAGCGTAGAAGCGTATTTCAGTTTTGTTTCCAGTTCGGTGTTATCATTGATGGTGTCTTTATATTTTTTAAGATCTTCTTCGTATTTCTTTTTCAGGTAGCGGTTACGGTATTCTTCTACTGCTTCCCGGTGATTCTTTCCAAAAAATATTTTACCCCGCTGTATGCCGGTATACTTTAGGTTGAGAGCCATTTCGGGATTTATTTTATTATCCGAAATTATTGCTGAAAAATTATCTTCAAGATCGGTCTTAAGACCAACATTCACAATGTGTTTCAGCCTGCTGATATTATCGTTTCGGAACATTAAATTGTAGCCCAGAAAAAGAGAACCGTCTCCAGATTCCAATATTGCATAGTATTTCTGCAGCGAAATGTCTTTGGAACTGGCCAGGTAAGTACTGATACTGTTAGCCATAAACATATTCAGCATCTTTGGATTATAAGCAAGTTTGCTTACTTGTTTTTCGGACTTTTTACTGCCTGGTTTTTGTTCGGTGTTTATAAGTAAATCGGTTTCATACTTTTCGAAAACACCGGCAATACTGCTAACATCATTTTGAGCCTGCATGGAAATAGAGGAACAACCCGCCAAAGCAATGGCGAACACGAGATGGGTGACTTTCATGTTGTAAGGTTTTGGTTAATAATTGGTTTTTGTTATGCTAATATAGACTGTATCCCTATTAAATGCAAGCTGTTTCTTTTCGTATATGGTATGTATAATGATAAATTAGTGCCCGCTTCAGCACTCTTAATGGCAGAAACCTGTATTTATATCCCTCACTGTAAAGTTTTTCCAGGACAAGACAGTTGGTCATACCCGGTAAGGGGGTAACCACTTTAGGGATGGTATGGCCATTGGCATCCATAAAAACGCAAAGCCATCAAACGGTTATACCAGTTATAGGCTACGGTTTCGATTACCTGCTCTTTGCCTTGTTCTGCAATTTTCCTTCTAAGTTGTTCTATCTCTTGCTGCTTACCCCGCAGTTCTGCGTATCATGTGTGAGCACAAACTCCAGCTTTCGACCTGCCTGGTCGGGTAATTTAATACGGGTTTCTTTGGCAAAGCGTTTTTAGGTGTTGATGTTCATAGGTTAGTTGCTGGCTGCTGGTTGGTGGTTGACAGGTTGAGCCTGTCGAATCGGTTCATGATGAGATTCTTATATTCAACCTTCATTTCTTCACTTACAAAACTTTTCCCAATAAACGTCAACCAACCTGCTTTTGCCTTTTCCATTTTCTTAAAGATGTTTTCCTGTTGTTTCGCATCCAGGCCGAGGGTGTTGAATGCCGCTATAAAATCGTTGCGGTTTATTTTTTTCTTTTTGCCATTGAGTGTCAGTGCCAGATCTTCATCATCAGCAGGGTTTACCAGTGCAGTAGCTACCAGGTCGTAGGCCGGCGCCAAAACAGGTCCGGTAGCCGGTTGATCAATCAGGGAAAAGTTTTTAAGGTGCATATCGGCATTGCCGGTAAGAAAAGAAAATAATACCAACTCAAAAAAGTTGATGACGTCCAGGCCGGGTGTTGCCGAGTATTGCAGGATGGCCTTTGCCACTTGTTCATGTGAGCCATGATACTTGTCTTCGGTAAGTTTATCGGTAAGCTGGCACAGGTCTTCCATGTGGAGTTTCTCCTTTTTGACCCTGTCTATTCGTTTGGTGATATACGCCAGATTACCAGACGATAGCCGGATAAGGCTATGTGGCACCACTTTAATTTTGGCCAGGTTTCCCAAATGCATGGTCAAGTCCTCTGCTTCGGGCAGTTGTGGGTAATGGGGGGTAGGTGGTTTCAGTATATATCCGCCCCACATCCCTGCAATGGTGAATCGCTTTGCAAGATTAGGTTTTTCCGCTGATGCCAGGTGAAGAGATAGTTTAGGTTGCACCCCGGTAATCGTAACTTGCGATTGGATGATTTGAGATGCCAGCTCACTCATGTTATCCTCTGAATAGGGCAATTCCGGTGGATCGGGTGTTCCAAATATTTTCTTACTGCAAGGGGCATGAAAATCGGTTTCCGGTTCACTCAACAGCTGGTAACAGTATAGGCAGCGTTTGCTCATGCTTCATTTTCATTTAGCGGGTGAACACTAACCGCTCCAATACAGTCTTTGCAGCAGGCAAGCAGTAAACCCATCCGGTCTCTTGGATTGAGTTTCCAGTTTTTTTCAGCAATATCCAACAGCCAGCCTTCAGGTATTAATCCATCAAAAAAAGAAAAGAGCACTTTATGGGTAAATGGCTTTTCCTGAAGGGGCAACGTAAGGCTAATCGGTTTTGGATTTTTCGTTTGAAGATAGTCAGGTGCGTATTGAAAATGGTATCCATTCTCATCCTGGCTTAGCCAGCCAGCCAGTTCCTGATGCATGAAAATTTCAGCTCTTCTCATTACCTGGTTGTTGGTTATTGGTTGCGGGATGTTCGGATTTTACAGGCCCTATTTCATATCCAAACAGATTCAATACCTGGTTTACTTTATCCAATCTCAGTGTTTCTTTGCCTTGCTCCAATTCTCTCAGAAAACGTAACCCTACACCAGCCTTTTCAGCCAGTTCCGGCTGAGTTAGACCAGTAGTACTTCTTTTTTGCTTTACGAATGCTGACAATTTCATTACTATACCTTTTCGGGTGTAAATTTAATCATCATTTTGAATATTATACCATATAGGGTATATTTTTTATCTTAAATCACTTTTTATACCCTTCTGGGTATTCATCCGCAGGTATTCATGTCATTTGCACCTACCGGTAACAGATCCCACCAATCAACAACGATCAACTACCAATTATAATGAAATGCGTTTGTCTTCGTCTATAATCAAAGACAGTCACCCAACCAGGGGGTTCTGGCATAGTTGTGGCATAGTTGCGGCATAGTTGTAGCATAGTTGTGGCAACCAATAGCAGCTATGGGAGAACCCTGCCAAAACCCCGGCAGAAAGGAGTAAAAAATATTGCTAAAATATTTAGTATTTCAGCCACTTTGGCTATCTTTATCCCAAACCAGGAAACAATGGCGATTATATCAGGAGGGATGAACTTTACCGGCGGCATGGGCGATTTTTGTGCCTACCGCCTGCCGGGCTCAGACAAGATAGTGGTAAGGCGTAAAAGCGGCCCCGGCCGCCAGCGCATCAAACAGGATAAGGCCTATGCCATCACCCGCCTGTACAGCGAAGAGTGGAAAGCCTGCACCGCTGCCACGGCCACCCTCATCCGCAGTATGTTCCCGGTAAAGCACCTGTCCGACTATCCCTATGCCGGTGCCCTGAACGGGCTGTTCCGGTTTATACAAAACGAAGACCCGGCTGCACCGCTTGGCAAAAGAGGAGTGCTTATCTCGCAGCACCCCCAGCGGCTTGAGGGCTTCAGCCTGAACCGCAAACAGAATTTTGAAAGCTATATCAAACACCCGCTGCAGTTTGGCATCGACAGGAGCAATGCCACTGCCACGGTGCAACTGCCGGAACTGGTACCGGGTATCAACCTCAGCAACCCGGCGGGTCATCCCCTGTACCGCTTAGTAATGGTATTGGGGGCTGTGCCTGATATTGTTTATAACGAAGAAAGAAAAGCCTTTCTGCCCGCAGCAGAGGAGGAAGTGTTTCCGGTGGTGGCGGCTACAAACTGGCAACCGGCTAAGCAACGGATGCCTGCCACGGAACTTAGGGCTGTAGTTATTTCTCCTGCGGATATAAGCGGTTTTACACTGGTGCTGTCCATCGGGCTTGAGTTTGGCATCCCGCTTACCAACACTGAAGTGCGGCCGGTGAAGCGCTACGGGGCAGCGAAGATTTTGAGGATGGGGTGAGGGGAGGGAGGAAGTCGGAAGTCGGAAGTCAGAAAGACGGAAAGACGGGAAGTCGGGAAGATGGGAAGAGAGGTGGTTGAATATGGTTTAATGTTGTTGATGGTGGTTGAATATGGTTTAAGGTGGTTGAAAATGGTTTAAGGTGGTTGAAAATGGTTTAATGTTGTTTAAGATAATTGAATATAGTTTAAAGGGGAGCCGGGGTCTCATACGAGGTACAAAAACTCAAAATAAAAGAGATGCCGGATCAAGTCCGGCATGACAGGTTGAGGCCCCGGTCATCCTGAGTTTATTTCTGAACCAGAAAGGAGTACAAGAAAAAAGAGAATTGATGCGCAACTGAATTATCTTGGCCGGGCCGTTCCCGCTGATTAAGTTATTTTAAGAATTACAAAAACTAATTGGAATGAGTAACATAAAGCTATTTGAACAAAAGCAAGTGCGAAGTCACTGGGATGAAGAGAACGAAAAGTGGTATTTGTCAGTGATTGATATCATAGAAATACTCACAGGCAGTACCATACCCAAACGATACAGGAGTGACCTGAAAAAGAAACTGACTAATGAAGGAAGTCAGTTGTACGAAAAAATCGTACAACTGAAATTTGAGGCAGCAGATGGCAAAAAATATGCGACAGATTGCTTAGAAACACAGGATGTTTTCCGCCTCATTCAATCTATTCCATCACCAAAAGCAGAACCATTTAAATTATGGCTGTCAAAAGTGGCTGCTGAACGGCTGGATGAAATGCAGGATCCTGAACTCACCATTGACAGGGCAGTGGAAGAATACCTGCAATTGGGTTATTCTGAAAACTGGATTAACCAACGCCTGGAGCGATAAGACCACCAAAGAATATAAAGCACTGAAAGGGCTGAAGAAAGAAAACCTGCGGGACAATATGACAAATACTGAACTCATCTTAAATATGCTTGCTGAGGCCAGTACCAAAGATATTTCGGTGGCAACCAATCCCAGAGATTTTAAAGAAAGCAGGAAAGTGGCAAGGCAGGGTGGTAATGTGGCAAAAGTGGCAAGAAAAGAACTGGAGTCCCGAACCGGAAAGAAAGTGGTTACATCGCAAAATGCAAAAGGGCTGAAAGGCAAACCGGAAAACAGGAAACTGAAATAATCCTGCACTGCTGCCACAGCTACCTCATCTGCTGTCTCAAAAGCTAAGTTGATGCCCGGTATGTAAAAGAAAGATGGTGGTTCGTATAAGCTTCTTACCTTTCGGGCATGAAATACCCTAAGCTGGTTAATGGCCTGATTGCCCTGCTGCTATTCGTTGCAGCCTGCAGTAAAAAAAGCAGTAATACTCCTGACCCGACACCCCCGCCGGTGCCGGTGGTGGTGGGAGAGAATGACCCTATCTATACGGGCAATCCCACAAATGCGCAACCCTCGTCTGCTTATCCTGAGAACTACCTGAAGGATAACAGTTATTACCGCATTGGCTACAGCAGCAGCCGTGGCATACCTACCTGGGTGGCCTGGCACCTGCAGAGTGAAGATATTGGTTCTACTCCCCGGCAGGATGATTTCCGTGCGGATTCAGGACTGCCGTCTGGCTGGTTCCGGGCGGAGGATGCCCACTACAGCGGAAGCGGTTTTGACAGAGGGCATAACTGTCCCTCGGGCGACCGCACCACCACGGTAGCGGCCAACAGCTCCACATTCTTAATGACGAATATGATACCACAGGCTCCCACCCTGAACGAGGGACCCTGGGAGGGGCTGGAAGAATATGTACGCACCACCCTGGTGGGCGGCAACAATGAAGCTTATATTGTAACGGGCAGTTATGGCCGTGGCGGCTATAATGCCAACGGCCTGCTGAACACCATTGCCAGCGGCTATATTACCGTACCGGCCAAGGTATGGAAGGTGGTGCTGGTGATACCGAAGGGAAACGGCGACCTGGCCCGCATTAACCGCAACAGCACCGTGCTGGCGGTAACCATGCCGAATGATAACCGGCTCTATACCACCAGCAACAAGACAGCCTGGCGGGATTATCTTACCAGCATTACCAATGTGGAGATAGAAGCGAATGCTTCGGGTGTGCCGCTAAACCTGCTGCAGGCAGTGCCTGACAGTGTACGGCCGCTGTTGAAAGCGAAGATTTACCAATAGTATAAGGGGTGATGTGAAGGGATGCCGTCCCGATAGCTATCGGGACCGGCATGACAGTGTGTTATATTGGGGGCGGTTGATAGACGGAGATGCCGGATCGAGTCCGGCATGACCCAATTAATGAACGATATATGACAACGGTGGCAAATTTCTCAATCGTGTCACCCCGGCCCCTGAGCCGGGGTCTCGTAAGAGGTACAAAAACTCATAATAAAAGAGATGCCGGATCGAGTCCGGCATGACAGGTTGAGGCCCGGTATGACAGTGTTATATAGCGAGGTAGTGGTTGGAAGGAGATGCCGGATCGAGTCCGGCATGACCCAATTAATGAACGATATATGACAACGGTAGCAAGTTTCTCAATCGTGTCACCCCGGCCCCTGAGCCGGGGTCTCATACGAGGTACAAAAACTCAAAATAAAAGAGATGCCGGATCGAGTCCGGCATGACAGGTTGAGGCCCGGCCCGGCCATCGAGCCGGGGTCTGTTTCAAAGGAGACTTGCTTTATTCTAAATCCAATCTTTGGCGAGGTCAGCCAGATCAGGATTTTGCTTTTTGATTAACTCTAATTTCCATTTTCGCTGCCAGTTCTTTAACTGTTTTTCTCTTGCGATTGCGTTGTTGATGTCGGCATACTCTTCAAAATAGACAAGTAGGTCAAAATTTGCCATGCCACAAAATCCATCCGCACACGGTCTGCCGCCTTTTTCAAAGGCTTGTGCAGCCCTAAATTTTGACCTACGCCCCGGGTTTCACCCTAAACCAGCCGTTGAGAGTATGTAGTTCGAAAGTCGCTCCTGCATGGCAAACTTCGACCTACATGGTGTTTGCAAAACGGCTGGTTCAGGTGATTGCTTCCGGTGAAAGGAAAAAGGGCTTCGCCTAATACTCTTTTTCTTTCCCCTTCGCAAACACCCGGGGCGATAATAGCAATTGTACTTTGATGTGAAGGTTCCTCCTTCGCCATTCTTGTGCTCCCACACCCTTCTCTCCAGGTTGTTTGATACTCCAGTGTAGAAGACTGTTCTGGTCTTGTTTGACATTATATAGACTGCGTATGAACCTGACCATGTCATCTGATGAAGATAAGATGTTTGAGAGGAAGGAGAGATGCCGGGTCAAAAGGAGATGCCGGATCGAGTCCGGCATGACAGGTTGAAGTCCGGCATGACTGTGTTCAATGACAACGATGCCTCAACCTTAATCGTGTCACCCCGGGCTTGACCCGGGGTCTCGTAAGCAGAAGGAGATGCCGGATCGAGTCCGGCATGACGCCAATTAACAAGCCATGTATGACAATAGTGGCCGGATTTGAAATCGTGTCACCCCGGCCTCAGAGCCGGGGTCTCATACGAGGTACAAAACTCAAAATAAAAGAGATGCCGGATCAAGTCCGGCATGACAGGTTGATAAGTGTGGCGGCACACTACACATCAGGAGCTGCTCCGGGGAGGCCGAGTTTTTCGAAGATGATCTTTACCTGCAGGGTATTGTAATAGCGGCCGATCTTTTCTCCGGTTTCATTTTCAAAAGGGGCAATCCATTTTTTAATAGTGCGGACGGTGACACCGTATATACTGGCGAGTTCGGTAAGGCTGTAAGGTTTGATGGCAATATTGTTGGTCGTGGTACTCATTGTATCCGGTTTAATCGTTGTTGTTTGCGTTCCTGCGGCAAACTGAATTATCCATAGTATTCCAAATAGTCGGCGGCGCTGATGGCGAGCAGGTCGCAGACCTGAATGATGCCGAGTTTTGTTTTGCCCATATACTCCGCCAGCCACTGCCGCATGAGCTGTGGTTTTTCGGCGGGGATGTCGAGTTCGGGTGGTTCCCGTCTCCTTATTTTCTGCTGGTTGAACTGCTGTACTAAATATCTTTTCTGGTTGGGGGTGAGGAAGCCGAGGTCATCGGCACGGTAGAGCAGGGCTATCATGCTTACTTTCCATTTCAGTTTGAGTTCGCCCAGCAGGGGCAGGGTGATGCCCTGTTTAAAATCTTTGCGGATATCTTTTTCGGGCATGAGGAATTCGGCGGCAAAGAGATTGGCTTCGTGGCTGATGTCGCGGTGGTGCGGCACCCTGGTATAAGTGTGCATGAGGAGCTGTGCCAGTTCGTACGCCAGGGAGAAACGCTGCCTGTCGCCCTGCAGGGTACTGTTGAGAAAAATAACGGGGTACTTATCATCGGTAAGGATGCTGCGGCAGTCCACCCGTTCAGTGCCGAAATCAAAACTACAGATGATGATGCCCTGCTGTTCGGCCAGTTTAATAAGGTTATCAATTACGGGTGTTTCGGTTCCCCATTTTCTTCTTACCAGTGTGGCGATGCGGGCAGGGGTGTTGTTATCGTCCACATCAAAAAGCGGTAATACCGGCTGTTGCTTTTGCAGGGTGCGGCTGAGGAACTGCACATGCCTGCGGATGATATTGATTTGTGCTTCGATGGGCGAGAGGAGTTTGACAGGCACCTGCTGCCGTTTGCGGTAGGAGAGGCTGGAGGGCATGATGTCGCCGGGGAGCTTAAAAAATGCCGGCGGGTAGCCCAGTGCTTCAGACAGGGCGGCGAGGGTATCGCTGCTGATATGTGTTTCGCCGTTTTCGATACGGGAGATATTGGCTTTGTGGAGGCGGATTTTTTCGCCCAGTTCCTGCTGGGTAAGTCCCCGTGCATCACGGGCCAGGGTTATCATGGAAGGGTTTATTTCTACAGTCATATACATCGGTTCAGGAAACAAACTTAGCAATTCGCCTTTGTAAATTCAAGTAAAATGTTGCGGATGTGGATAAATTTACTAATTATATTAGTTTAAAGGTTGAAGGGTTGAAAGGTCGGAAGTCGGAAGTCAGAAGTCTGAAGTAAGAGGTTGGAAGCATGAGATGGGGTGGGAATGTATATTTGGGGTTATTTTATGATAAGCTTTAACAGTAAAAATTTATGATGCTTCGTTCCGTCTTGTTTGTTTTATTTTCATTTTTTGTTTACAGGGCAAGTTCTCAGCAAACAGTCAGTCTTCATGTGGTAACCATGTCACGGAACCTTTTGCCTGGTTCTTCTGATTTTAAATTTGAAATAAACGATAAGGTCTATAAACTGAAAGCAGGTGAATGTTTAGACACAGAGCTTAGTGCTGACAGCATCCATATTATTGTTAAAGACAGACGCCTGGTTAAACAGAAAACGGATGAGGTGCATATTGCTGCAACCGGTGAAATGTATATATGGGTAAAACTTATCTGGACCGGGACGTTCAGGGAGCCCCGCTACGGGGCTGAAGTGATATGCAAGACCTGTTATGAGGAACTGAAACAGAAATGCAAGCGGACAATAACAGATTGAATTATTCTGAAAATACATATTTATACTTTTCTTACTTTTATCACACACCAAAACCAATTTTATGGAACAGAATGAAAATTTATTTGGATTAAGTTTAGATGCACAATCAAAAAGTTACCTGGGTGAAACAGCCAAATGGGCCAAGTTTCTTGCTATTATTGGTTTCATCGGTTGTGTCTTCCTGTTGTTAGGCGGAATTGTTATGGCTACCAACGGCTCGGAAATGGAGAGGGCTATGCGGCAATATGGTGGCAGGAGTTCTGAAATCGAGAACATCCGTACGATTACAGCGATAGCTTACATCATCATTGCTGTCATCTATTTCTTTCCCTGTTTGTACCTTATGCGTTTCAGCAGCCAGATGACGACTGCTATCAGTTCAGAAAACCAGGAAAACCTGACAATGGCATTTCAGAATCTGAAATCAACTTTCAAGTTTATCGGCATCTTTACCATTGTTATGATAGCGATATATATCCTTGTAATAATAGCAGGAGTGGGAGCTTCGATGTAAAGGATTAAACCGGATCAGATGCTGTTTTTAAAGAAGCCGTTTTACACGGCGTAAAGGAGTCTTTGAGTTGCACGGAGGAAGATTACTTATTATCGTCTTGTTTGTAAATTTATCTTATTTCAAGATGTAATATTTTCTATGTGATAACTATGTTTCTATTGTTACTATGTGGCTCAACTGAATTGACCACAAGGGTTTAGATGCAGTAAGGTTAATTGCATATTTTCTCCGTGTAACTCCTTTTTCCTTTATCCCCAGTTTTGTACACAGAAAAGAATCACGACAGGTATTATTCTTATTTCACCGACAGGTAGTTGTAGTCTTTCAGCAGCACATCGAGGAAATCGAACGGATCCATGGCGCTTGCAATGCCGAGGTGCGATTTTATTTTAAGTGCTGCGTTCTCGGCCATGGTATAGTCGCCTTTCCGGCGGGCTGTTTCGAGTATGCTTTTGATAGCGTTGATGTCACGGTCGCTCAGGCGCATGATCTGCGGGAAGGAAGGCACATAACTGTCCGCCACTTCCTGGAAGACGGTGTCTTCAATATTGCTTTTGGTGTTTACCCTTATCAGGATGGTTTTGGCCAGCAGGTCGCCAATGCGCTGGCTTTTTTTGGAGGAAACCACCAGCACCAGGTCGGCAATGAAATAAATCATTACAATGGCTATCAGCAGGGCAGCGTCAAATTTACTTCCTGCTTCCTGGTACTGCATACCGATAATGAGGATAATCAAAAACCATATTTCCCTTAACAGCCACCTGATGAGCAACTGGCTGATGCTGGCTTTGCCGCCTGTTTCGTTAATTACCTGTATGCCCATTATCTTTTTGCCGATGGTTTGGCCGTTCATGGTGGCTTCGAGAAGGATATGGTACACCAGCGGAGGCATGAAGAGCAGGATCATATAGAGCCAGTAACTGTTGTAAAGATGGTCTTCGTCGAAGATGCTGCCGGAGCTTACATAAGATTGAAAAATGGCACCGGCAATTTTCATGTAAAAGATGAGCACTATCCAGTCGAGAATGAATGCCAGCAGCCTTCTGTAGAACTCGGGTATCTCGAATTCCACATCAATATTGTAATTGGTAGGTACTTTAATTACTGCCATGGTGTTCGCCGGTGTGAAAATTAAATACTTTTTGGGTTATAAAAAATTATTAAATGTTGCCATGCAGTCGTAAAATGCAGTATTTTACAACGCAAAGATTTTAGTTTGAGAGAGGCCTTATTTATCAAGAAGAATAAAGACCGGTGGCTGCGTATCCAGCAAATGCCTTCATCCGATCCTGATGAGATGGCAACCGATTTTATTCAGTTAGTGGACGACCTTGCCTATGCCAAAACATTCTACCCGGCAGGTAAGGTTACCGGTTATATCAATACGCAGGCCTCCCGTACTTACTTAGACATTTACCGCAACAAAAAGGAGGAGTCGAACAAGCTGGCCAAATTTTGGAAGTATGATGTGCCGCTTACGATCCGCAAGCATTACAAAGTGATATTGTTCACCCTCATTTTCTTTATTGTATTTTTTGCCATTGGCTTCTTCACTTCCCGCCAGGATGAGGATGTGGCCCGTAGTTTTTTTGGCGATCAGTATGTGGATTCCACACAGGAGAATATCCGCAACGGCAACCCGTTTGGAATTTATGAACATGGCAACCCGCTGTTTATGTGGCTGGGCATCATGATTAACAATATTGCCGTATCGCTGCGGATGTTTGCCTCGGGACTGGCACTGGGCATACCGAGTATGATTGACCTTGCCAAGACAGGTGTGATGGTAGGCATCTTCGACCAGTTTTTTGCCGGCCAGGGTTTGGGAGTTGATTTCTGGTTAGTGGTTTTTGTGCATGGCACTTTGGAAATTACCGCCATTGTATTAGCTGGTGCCGCCGGACTGATAATGGGCAAGAGTGTGCTGTTTCCAGGCACTGTTAAAAGAATTACTGCTTTTAAACAGGGAGCGAAAGATGGAACAAAAATCATCATCGGGCTGCTGCCTGTATTTGCACTGGCTGCTTTCTTTGAAGGATTTATCACCCGGTTGTATAATGATGTGTCGTGGCTGACCACTATCATATTTATTCTGTCGGTGTTTTTTGTCATCTGGTATTTTGTGGTATGGCCGGTGGTGCTGGGCAGAAGGATGGCGCAGTTTATTAAGGAAGAGGAGGAGTAGGGAGGAAGCCGGAGGTCGGAAGTCAGAAGTCGGAAGTCAGAAGTCGGAAGTCAGAAGTCGGAGGTCGGAAGTCTGAGAGAAAATTGTTTAAGCGATAGTAATGAGTTGTAAGAAACATATATGGTTTAGCGGGGTGGCAGTGATGCTGTTTGCCTGCCTTTTTTCTGTGCAGGTGCAGGCGCAGTATGATACAACCGCATATGAAGTGACGGACGGGGAAGTGGCTGTTGAAGATGAGACTGATGATGAGGAGATAACTGCTTCTTATTTTTCTTCGAAAAATTCGCAGCAGCCTTTTTCAGTGGAGCAGCGGGGAATTCCTGAAGAGGCTCTCCGTAAGCTGAGGCAGGATGATGATTTCTGGTATGCCAATGCGAAAGGTGCAAAAAAAGATGATGCACCTAAAATGATAAAAGGGCAGAAAGGTGAGGATGGTAAAATTTCCATACCGCCCAAATCAAAAGAAGAGGATGATTACAAACCAGTGGGTAACCCCGGCTGGCTGAATGCATTGTTGTGGATTATTGCAGTGGGCGGTTTTGTTATTGTGCTAATCTGGTATTTATCCAGCAGCAATGTGGGCTTCTTCCGCCGGAAGGACAGCACCACAAAAGCAGAAGAAACCGGAGAAGAAGAAATGCCGGAAGATATTTTTGCCATCAACTACCAGAGAGAGATTGATAAGGCCGTGGCGGCAGGTAATTACCGGCTGGCCATCCGCCTGCAATACCTAAGGCTGCTGAAAAATATGGCTGAGCGTAACATCATCAGCTACCGGCAGGATAAAACCAATTTTGAATACCTGTTTGAAATGCAGCAGCGGCCTTATTACAAAGAGTTTTTCAGCATAACCCGTCATTATGAGTACAGCTGGTATGGAAAATTCAATGTGAGCAGCGAAGCATACACTGTCATCCAAAACGATTTTAACAGGTTAGAAAGGCAAGTGAATTACTGATTGAAAAAGTATTTACCATATATAGCTGGTTTTGCGGTGCTGGTGGCCATCGTGGCGATGCTGTTTACCGGCGGCGGCGGAGCCAGCAGGCGAATGAGCCAGCGCATCACCCTGAAGCGGCAGGATAAGATCCCTTATGGCACTTATGTGGCTTTCAGCTACCTGCAATACATGATGCCGCAGGCAAAAATATATGTGAACAGGCTGGAGCCGGGTTATTGGGATTCTCTTTCTATCTATGACCCTAACCAGGCGTTTATTTTCATTGGCGATAAGTTTGGCGCTGATGAGTATGAACTGAAACGGCTGGTGAAGTTTGCCCAGAAAGGAAATGATGTGTTTGTAAGTGCCCGTTATATTTCTGCTGCGGCTGATGAGATGCTGGGCTGCAACAGCAGTTCGTTTGACCTGGCCTATGCCAATGAATGGGAACTGGAAGACAGCCTGAAGATTACCCTAAGCCAGCCGCCTTTTTCCGGCGACAGTGTTTTCCAATACCCGGGGCTTACCTTCAGCTCTTATTTTACAAAAGTGGATGAGGCCACCACCGATGTGCTGGGGTATGATACAAAGGGCCGTCCCAACTTTATACATCTGTCTGCAGGCAAGGGCAACTTTTACATACACCTGGAGCCGCTGGCTTTCAGCAATTATTTTTTGCTGCATGGCGATAATATCAGTTACTACGAAAAAGCACTTTCGGTCATAAACCCTGAGGTGAAGAAAGTGGTGTGGGATGAATATTTCCTGAGCAAACGGAACAAGGAAGAAAATGCTGATAAGAAGAAAGGATGGTTCAGTGTGCTGATGAACCTGGAGAACAGCCAGGGCAATAAACCTTTCCGGGCGGCATTTTGGGTGCTGCTTGCACTGCTTGCCATTTATGTGCTGATGGAGATGCGCAGGAAGCAGCGTTTTATTCCGGTTATCAAATCACCGAAAAACGATTCGCTTGATTTTGTAAAGACCATCGGCAGGCTGTACTACGACAAAGGTGACCATAAGAACCTGTGCCGTAAGATGGCGGCATATTTTCTCGAATACATACGCAGTCAGTATAAACTGCCGACCAATAATCTTGACGAAAAATTCATTACCCAGCTGCAATACAAAACCGGTGTGGAGGAACAGGAGATAAAGCAAATCATTTATTTCATCAGTTACCTGGATGAAGGCGCACCGGTGGGGAAACAGCAGTTAGCCGGTTTTCATGAACAGTTAGAAAACTTTTATAAAAAAGCATAAACCATAAAAAATGGATACACCCTTATTTGAACAAAGAACAGATTTGTCGGCACTGAATGAAGCGGTGCTGTCCATCACTACTGAGATAAAGAAAATCATCGTGGGGCAGGATGAAATGGTGCGGCTGATAATTGCAGCCCTGCTGGCGGATGGGCATGTGCTGATTGAAGGGGTGCCGGGAGTGGCCAAAACGCTTACAGCCAAATTAGTGGCGAAGAGTGTGAATGCTGGTTTTTCCCGCATCCAGTTTACCCCCGACCTGATGCCTTCTGATGTGCTTGGCACACCGGTATTTAATCCCCGTGAGGCTAGTTTTGAATTTAAGAGAGGCCCGGTGTTCAGCAATATTGTGCTGGTGGATGAAATTAACAGGGCCCCGGCAAAGACACAATCGGCCCTGCTGGAGATAATGGAGGAAAGGCAGGCAACAGTGGATGGTAAAACATACCCGATGGCCTCGCCGTTTATGGTACTGGCCACGCAGAACCCTGTAGAGCAGGAGGGTACTTACCGTTTACCTGAAGCACAGTTAGACAGGTTCCTGTTTAAGATATTAGTTCCCTATCCCACCGAAGCAGAAGAGCTGACGATACTGTCGCAGTTTCATGCAATGGGCAACACTGCAGCACTGAGTGTGGTGAACCCTGCATTAAGTGCCGAGCAGATTGTATCGCTGCGCCAGCAGATAAAGCAGCAGATTATTGAAGAAAAGCTGTTGCAGTTTATCGCAAGACTGGTACACCAGACCCGCAATCATAAATCCATTTACTTAGGTGCATCACCGAGGGCATCATTAGCCATTATGAATGCATCAAAGGCGGTGGCTGCCATGATGGGAAGAGATTTTGTAACACCGGAAGATATTTTGTCGGTAGTGCCGCCGGTGCTGCGTCACCGCATCATCCTTTCACCTGATAAAGAGATGGAAGGCATAACAGAAGATGATGTGATCAAACAGATTGTTCATGGGATGGATGTGCCGAGGTAGTTAGTTAGAAGTCGGAAGTCAGAAGTCGGAAGTCTGAAGTCGGAAGTCTGAAGTTGGAAGTCAGAGGTCGGAAGTCGGAGGGGAAACTGAAGTTGTCTAAAATAGAAATTATGATAAAAACCGTTTTTGATTTGGAGGTCTTTAAGTTGTCGTATGATTTGGCCATGGAGATATTCAGGATTACAAGAAGTTTTCCGAAAGAGGAACGTTTTTCACTGACTGACCAGGTTGTCCGTTCCTCCCGTTCCATTGCTGCAAACATTGCCGAAGGCTGGGGTAAAAGAACTTATGAGAATGAATTTAAAAGACATCTGGTTTATGGTATGGGCTCTTTAGAAGAGACAAAAGTCTGGATGTACTTTGCAAAAGACTGTGGTTATCTGGGTCATGATACATTTGTATCGTTTGAAAAAAAGACAGATGAATTAGGTGCAAGGATTTATAAACTTTATGAAAACTGGAAAACATTTTAAATAGCAAGGTTCGGATATCAGACTTCTGACTTCCGGCTTCAGATATCAACTTTATGCACAAAACCCTCTACTTCAACAAAATTGTTTACTACATCGCAGGTGCGGGGGCTGTGCTGTATGTGGTGAGTTATTTTGTGCCCTCATTCTACCGGGTGGCGGGACTGCTGCTGTTGCTGCTGGCCATTGCCCTGCTGGTGGATTTTCTTTTGCTGTACATAAAGAGGGACGGAGTGGTGGCTGAAAGAATTGCCGGTGACCGTTTCAGCATTGGTGATGAGAACAAAGTGGTGATTTCGCTGAAAAATAATTATGGGTTTACGGTTCATACCGGTATTATTGACGAGTTGCCTGTACAGTTCCAGGATCGGGACTGGCTGCGGAAAGTGGAAATGAAAGGCGGCGAACAACATTTGCTTACTTATCAATTGCGGCCTGTGTCGAGAGGGGAATATGAGTTCAACGATATAAATGTGTATGTGCATGCACCGCTGCGTTTGGTGAAGCGGCGTTTTATCTTCCCGGCACAGCAGGTGGTAAAAGTATATCCTTCATACATGCAGATGCGGCGTTACCAGTTGCTGGCAGTGAGCAACCGCCTGCAGGATGCGGGAGTGAAGAAGATTAGAAAGATAGGGCACAGTATGGAATTTGAGCAGATAAAGGAATACGTAAGAGGGGATGATTACCGCACCATCAACTGGAAAGCAACGGCAAGAAAGCCCGAACTGATGGTGAACAGTTATACTGATGAGCGGAGCCAGCAGATATACTGCCTTATCAACAAAGGGCGGGTGATGAAGATGCCGTTTAACGGGCTGACCCTGCTTGATTATGCCATCAACGCATCATTGGTATTATCGAATGTGGCACTGGTAAAACAGGACAGGGCAGGCATTATCACTTTTGAAAAAAACATTGACGGCTTTCTGCAGGCAGATAAAAAACCTACACAGATGAACCTTGTGCTGGAGACACTGTACAAGCAGAAAACGGATTTCCTGGAGCCTGATTTTGAAAAGCTATATTCAGTCATCCGCAACAGGATTACCAACCGCAGCCTGCTGGTGCTGTTCACCAATTTCGAATCGCTGGAAAGCCTGCAGCGGGAATTACCGGCACTGCAGAAAATGGCCAAGTATCACCTGCTGCTGGTGGTATTTTTTGAGAATACGGAATTAAAGCAGCTTACCGATGATTCGCCTGCCACCATGGAAGGCATCTATATCAAAACCATTGCAGAAAAATTTGCTTACGACAAACGGCAGATGGTTAAAGAGCTGCACAAGTATGGCATTCCATCCATTTTAACCACACCGGAGAGCCTTACGGTGAATACTATTAACAAGTACCTTGAGCTGAAGACAAGAATGTCGATTTAAGCCGGAAGTCAGAGGTCGGAGGTCAGAAGTCGGAAGCCGGAAGGAGGGCATTACGTTATATTTGCCGCATGGATTTTAGTAAAGCCTCTTTTGAAGCCGGACAGGTGTTGCTGATTGATAAGCCGTTGCACTGGACATCGTTTGATGTGGTGCGAAAACTCCGGAACCTGATACACATAAAAAAGATTGGGCATGCCGGTACATTAGATCCGCTGGCCACCGGGTTACTTATTGTTTGCACCGGTAAGTTTACCAAACGCATCAACGAATACATGGCGCAGGAAAAAGAATACACCGGCACTTTTACGCTGGGGGCTGTTACACCAACTTACGACCTGGAAAGTGAACCTGAAAACTTTAAGCCTGCTGAAGGAATTACTCCTGAACAACTGAATGAAGCTGCTGCGAAAATGACCGGAGAGATCATGCAGGTGCCACCGGCACACTCAGCAATAAAAGTAGATGGGAAAAGGGTATATGAATTAGCCCGTGCAGGCAAGGAGGTGAAATTAGAACCCCGCAAAGTGACTATTAAAGAATTTGAAATGACAGAAGTGTCGATGCCGGTTGTTCACTTCCGGATTATTTGTTCCACCGGCACTTATATCCGCAGCATGGCCAATGATTTTGGTGTGTTGCTTGGTTGCGGGGCATACCTGAGCAGTTTGCGAAGGACAAGGATTGGCGATTTTTCTGCCAGTGATGCATTTACTATGGAAAATTTCCAGGAGCAGATTCCGGCTGATTATAAAATGAAGGGGTAGTTAATGCCTAACTGAACCTGTGTGCCTTTAAAGAAATCCTTGTCAACATAACCAAACCATTTGTTCTGCAGGTGTTCGTAAGCCTTAACAGGGCTTGGGTCTTTCAGGCGGTGCGACACATCCAAACGGATAACGAGAATACTGAAGTCAACCCGAAAACCAAGGCCAGCACCTACGGCCAGGTCCTGTCCCAGCCTTGAAATATCAAATACCTGTTTTGCATCACGGTTGGCAGTCTTCTTCATAAACCACACATTACCGATATCGGTAAATGCAGCACCATTGACTGGGATACCAAAGAGCCTGAAGAAAGGAAACCGGTATTCAGCATTAAATTCTAACTGCACATCTCCATAGCTGTCGGGGTTGTCGGTTGCGTCAATGTACGAGCCGGGGCCGAGTTTACGAATGCCCCATGCCCGCATGCTGTTGGGGCCACCGGCAAAGTACTGGCGGAAGAAAGGCAGGTTGTAGCTTTTCTCTTCGTTTGGTGTGTTGTCGAATTCATAACCGGCACCAGCAAAGAGACGGAGAGCAAGGGCTGTTTTTTTGTAGCTGATTTTCTTTATCAGTTCAGCATCGGCCTTTACAAAGCGGTACAGATTTTTGTTGAAGAAGTCATTCTTAATGAAACCAAATGTTCCTGAGGTTTCTGTGTTCAGCCGCAGTACATTAAGGTTGTTGCCTTTACCGCCGCTCATGTTCATACCTGCTTTTACAGATGCAATCAACCCGTCAGTAAACACATACCGCAGTGACGGGTTGGTTTCAAAAATATCAAGGAGCTTTTGTTCTGGTGTGAAGGAGGCATATTCAATGTTGGGCCAGCGTATGCTGATTGCTTTTTTGCCCCACAGAAAATCGTAGCCCCAGCCAAGGTTAACAGTGTTGAGTTTGTACAACTGATTCCTGATTGTGATGGCACCATTGGCGGCTAATACACTATTGAAAGAGTTTCTTGTGTTTTCTTTCATCTGCCTTGCAAACGGAACCAGTATGGGTCTTGGGAACGTAATGTTGTGGCCAAGACTGAACTGGAAGGTCTGAAAGAAATTGACATTTGTTTCCTTGTCTTTACCAATTTCCACGCCGGCCCTGAAACTGGTGTTTGACTGGTTAGCCCTTTTAGCAAAGTTCCTGTTTTGCAGGTTAACATTCAGCGACAGCCCCAGCAGGTTGCCCGATATCACACTTTCATTGCGGCTTCCTTCGAGGTTGTACACAAGGGAGTGCTTTTTGGCGGGGGTGAGCCTTACAATAAAATCAGCGGTATCCTGTCCCTTTCTGACCACCGGTTCAATATCGGTAAGCCGCCAGGAACCTAATTGGTTAAATCGGTTGATTGTTCGCAGGTAGTTCCGCTGGTCGTAGAGATCACCATGCCGCAGGTAGAGGTTATTGGGAAATATTTTGGGTTTAAATGTATTTTGGAACGATACCACTTTTACACCATTTACTAAAGTTTCTTTTCTGCTGTAAAGGGAACTGTCCTGTGTATAGTCGGGATATACCGTTAAATTGCCCACATAGTATTTAATCAGTTTTGTGCTGTCGGCTGTTGAACGTACCCTGAATTCGAGATTGGCTTTCGGGTTTTCCCTTCTTTCTTTTAGTTTCTGCAGCAGTTCTAATTGCTCGAATGGATCCATAGTAGGCCGGAGCAATGCCACATCAACCGTATCCCAAAGGCCGTAGAGTTCGTTTCTGTCGAAACGCATATAGCCACTGTTGCGCAGCAACGATACCATCCTGTCCATTTCGTTGGAGATATTGGTTTTGGCAAAGGGATCGCCTTTCCTTATCAGTGCATCTTTTTTACTCCTGATTACGATGCGCTGTATTTCATCTCTCAATGGTTTTAAACCGAATGAATCGAGGTTATAACTGAGAGAGTCAATCCTTACCAGTTTGCCAGGCTTTACCAAAAAGCTGACAGTAGCCCTGTACTGGTCTTTAACTGTATCAATAGCCACAGATTCAGTGATGGTATCTTTGAAATATCCCAGCGAAATCAATAATGCCCGCATATATACTTTCGACTTCTCAATATTTTCCTGCTGCAACAGCGGCGGATTATTGAGTACCGGCCTGTTGATGCCGTGATACCAGAACTTCCGGACTGTTCTTACCCTGATGCTGTCATCGAGTTGTTTGGACAGTTTAGATTCAAGGTCAGATTTTTCGATTGGTGTATAGTTACCAGCAACGCTGACGGTGTAGTTGTAAACAAAGGGTTTACTGGCAGGATAGTTTTTGGGTATCACACTGCAAGAAGCAAACACCACAATAATTGCCGGTACAATGATATAAATGATATTTTTACAGCCTGTAAACCGGTGGGACATACTAAAAATTGAGTCAGTATTATGCTTGTTAAATCAAAGGTCAAATATATTCAAAGTTTAGGCCAGAAAAAATTCAGGCAAGAGGAGGGAGTATTTATTGCTGAAGGTCCGAAGCTGGTGTTAGAACTCCTTTTAAGTGTTCCCGGCAATATTGTTGAAGTTTTCGCTGTAAAAGAGTGGATGGTGGAGCATCAGAAGCAACTGGTATCGTTTATCTGTACAGAAGTACCGGAGCAGGAATTAGAAAAAATTTCACAATTGGCCACACCCAATATGGTGCTGGCGCTGGTAAAGAATATTGAACCTGTTATACCAAAAGAGGTAAAAGGGCAGGTAGTGCTGGCACTTGATGGTATTCAGGATCCCGGCAACCTGGGAACGATTATCCGCATTGCCGACTGGTTTGGCATCACACAAATTATTTGCAGCGAAGATTCTGCCGATGTGTTTAACCCCAAGGTGGTGCAGTCAACCATGGGTAGTATTGCAAGGGTGAGAGTTTCTTATACCAGTCTTGTTGAGTGGCTTTCGGGACTTGATGATGTAACAATCTATGCCACCGTTCTGGAAGGACAGGATGTTACCACCATGAAAAAAATCAGCAGTGGTGTATTGCTGATCGGAAATGAATCGAAGGGCATCAGCCCGGAAATACTGAAACTGGCCAATGCCACTGTCACTATCCCACGAAAGGGCGGGGCTGAATCTTTGAATGCTGCTGTTGCAACCGGTATAGTGCTGTCGCACCTTATCTGAACTGAATGGCTTTAACCGGCTGTACTTTTTTCACCAGTAAAGAGGGAACCATTAATATGAGCAGGCTTATCAAAAATGTTCCTGCACCGATTGCCAATACCTGCCACCAGACAATATCAACTGCTGCTGTGCTGAGGTAGTACGCTTCTTCCTGCAGTTTGATAAACCCGGTAGCCTGCTGCAGCCACAGCAATCCTAAAGCGATAGCAGTACCGGTAATAATTCCGGTTACGGTAATGATGAGTGTCTGCCTGAGGAAGATTTGCTGCACTGTCCAGTCGGTTGCCCCCAGCGCTTTTAAGATGCCAATCATGCGGATGCGTTCCAGCACCAGGATGATGAGGCAGGTGATCAGGTTGATAACGGCCACCACCACCATGAAGATGATCAGTACGTTCCGGTTCATATCCATCAGTCCCAGCCAGTCGAATATATCCGGTGAAATACGTTTCACACTGATTGCATCCCATGTGGCCGGAAAATCGCCGATATTGTAAATCTCGTTATTCAGGGTGTCAATTTTCTTATAGTCTTTCAGAAAAACCTCATAGCCGCCCACCTGGTTGGGCTCCCAGTTGTTGAGCCGTTGTATGAGTTTTAAGTCGCCCAGGGCAATGAGGTTATCGTATTTTTCAATGCCAGTTCTGTAAATGCCTGCTATCGATATTTTTCGTGGTCTTGGGTTTTCGCCTGCCCTCATAAAATACATAATGAGGCTGTCGTTCACTTTCAGGTTCATCCTTCCGGCGGTGTAGGACGAAATCATGATTTCTTTGCTGTAAGCTGAATCAGCAAAGCGGATGGGCCGTCCTTCAACAATAAACTGCTGCAGATGATTGAAATCGTAACTGCTGTCGAGCCCTTTTATCAATACACCTTCAATATCTTCCTTTGTTTTTAAAATGGCGTATTTGGTGGCGAAGGAGTGTACTGATTTTACTTCCGGGTTCTGTTTTATTTCGGCGATGAGGTGAGTGTTTGCTTCTATGGGTGTTTCTTCAGAAATGATGACTTTATCGGGCTGCTTTTCCTGTATGCGGATATGCCCCCAGAAACTGAAAATCTTCTGGCTGATGGTTTGCTGGAAACCGTTTGCCAGGCTGATGGTGATAATCATTACCGCCACGCTGATGATGGTGGCCACTACTGAGAGTTTGATGATAAACCGGGAAAATGACTTTTGCTTACCGGTTTGTCCGGAGGGTTGGGAGAATGCGATTCGATTTGCTATGAAAGCTGCAACCTTCAAGTTTTTCTAATTGTCTTTATGCTGTGCTGACTGTGGGAACAAAAATAAGGTTAGCCGGAGGATATTAGCCTGTTTTAGTTATTTTTTGCAATATTGTATAATTAAATACCGTTTACTGCCTGATGCGAATTACATCTCTGACTGCCCTGCTGCTTGCTGCCACTGTTACTTTTGGTCAATTGCCTGATCATATTTATAAGCCCAATATCCGTTCTGTAAAGTTGTATAAGCTGGGAGATATTTACAGTTACCCTGTCATTACACTTAATTCCGGCGATCAGCTGGAACTTCATTTTGATGATATGGATAGCGATATGAAATATTACTATTACAGTTTTCAGCTTTGTAATGCCGACTGGAGCCCGGCCAATGTGCAGACTTATGATTATATCCGGGGTTTTCAGAGTAACCGTATCAGTACTTACCGTACTTCCAATTTGGTTGATACCCGCTATACACATTATCAGGCAGTGCTGCCAGAAAGGAATTCGGGGCCAACAAAGGGAGGCAATTACCTGCTTAAAGTTTTTCTGAATGATGATACCTCAAAACTGGTGTTTACAAAGCGGATGTTGATTGTAAACCCGAAGGCATCGGTAGGGGCACAGGTGCTGCAGCCTTTTGATGGGAATCTGTTCAGGACACATCAGCGGGTGCAGGTGTCAGTCGGTACAGCTTCCGGCCAGCTGAATGCTTTTTCGCCACAGGATATCAAAGTTAAAATTGTACAGAATTATGCCTGGGGATCTTCACCGCTAATTGAAAGGCCCACTATTTTCAGGGGTAATTATTATGAGTACAGTGATGAGGATAATACCACTTTCCAGGCAGGGAAGGAGTGGCGCTGGATTGACTTGCGGAGTCTGCGCCTGCGCAGCGACCGGATGGCCAGGATTGAAGACAATGATAACAGCAGCAGAACGGATGTGTATGTTGCCGTGGATGGCGACCGCACCCGGCAGATATATGTTTACTACCGTGATTTTAATGGCTTATACACAATAGAGAACCGTGATAATCCCAATGCGTTCTGGCAGGGTGATTATGCCTGGGTGCATTTTACGTTTGTGCCGCCGGGCAACCAGCCTTTTGCCGGCAAGGGTGTTTACCTGTACGGCGAAATGGTGAATTTTGAGCAGAATGATAATTCGAAGATGGAGTTTAATGCAGAAAAGGGTGTGTATGAGAAGGTGTTGTTCCTGAAGCAGGGATATTACAACTACTCGTATGTTACATTAACCGACCGGAAAGAGGAGGGAGTGGTGCCATCGCTGGAAAACACAGAAGGCAATTACTGGGGAACGGAGAACAGTTATATGGTTATGGTTTATTTCAGGCCCTTTGGTGCCAGGGCCGATGAACTGGTAGGTTTTGCCAAGGTGAACTCTGCATTTCCCAGGCAATAAAAAAGGCGCCGAATATTCAACGCCTTTCCTGTACTAACTTTTTTTATTATCCTAATGTCTTTTTTGCATCTTCAAGGAATTTGGCCAGGCCAATATCCGTAAGCGGATGTTTCAGTAATCCGAGGATGGAGTCCAGCGGGCAGGTACACACATCGGCACCGGCTTCGGCGCATTTTACAATGTGCAAGGCACTGCGTATGGAAGCAGCCAGTATTTGTGTTTTGAAGCCCTGTGCAGCATAGATGTGAGCAATCTGGGCAATCAGCTCCACACCGTCCCAGTTGGCATCATCAATCCGTCCGATAAAAGGAGAAACGTAGGTAGCCCCGGCTTTGGCAGCCAGTATTGCCTGTCCGGCAGAGAATACCAGGGTACAGTTTGTTTTGATGCCGTTGTCGGTAAACCATTTAATAGCTTTAATGCCGTCTTTAATCATCGGCACTTTCACAACGATGTTCGGGTGTATATCAGCAAGTTTTTTTCCTTCTTCGATCATTTCCTCAAAAGTGGTGCTGATTACTTCGGCGCTGATGTCACCGTCCACCAGTTCGCAGATGGTCTTGTAATGGTTCATCACCCCTTCATGGCCTTTTATGCCTTCTTTAGCCATCAGAGATGGGTTCGTAGTTACGCCGTCTAAGATACCTAACTCATTTGCTTCCTGAATTTGTGCCAGATTGGCCGTGTCAATGAAAAATTTCATCGTAGCAGTTTTGAAAATAAAATTCCCCTTTAGGGGATAGGGGTAAAAAAAGGCAGGCTGATTACATCGCACCGCTCAACCACTTACTCTTGCTGCCTTCCGGCCCTGGGAGGGTTCAGCAGGAGCTGGTCGTGTAAGACCTGCCGGTGCAAAGATAAGGTTATAAGCCTTTTAAAGGATTGTTGTTGTGAAAAATCAGTTCTTTCTTTTGTTACCAGACGAAGGAGCGGGGTTGTTCATTATTTCGGCCTTGGTTGGCAACGCCGGGTCGGGGGCTGTTTTTATCCAGATAGTTTTTTCTATGAAAACTGCCGGGTCTTTCCGGAGGACTGCTTTGACGGTGACTTTTTCCTGCTGAAAGTCCATAGGGATAATCAGTTCATTACCTTCAAAAACAGCTTCGTTGCATGAAAATATTAGTTCTTTGGAGGTCAGGGGCAGCCAGCGGCCATTGGAGAGTTTACCGTCCACATTAATGTAATTATGCTGTCCTTTTTTCAGGCTGTCGGTATAAAGGTGGAAATAAATGCTGTCAACCTTTTGTGCCGAAACCACAGCGGTGATATTGGCGATTATTATTAACAGTAAAATTTTTCTCATGTGTAATCCGCTTGTTGCTTATTGTTAAGTCGCATCATTTGAAAATTAAGTTGCGCCTGCTGGCAATTTACAGTCTTGTTAACAGTAAACAAACTGGCTGGTCTTACTTTTTTCTCAGTGCAAGGTTACTGGTATTTTATAAATTGAAAATCAGCTTTTTGCTTCAAATGGGTCACAAATCCTAGCTATCCCGTGATTCTATAAAAAATTATTTCACAAGTATTTGGAAGAAAAGGGGAACACCCCTACCTTTGCACTCCCAAAAGAAAAATTGGGATTTGACACATGTCGCAGCGAATCAGAATAAAATTACAGTCTTACGATCACAACCTGGTTGATAAATCAGCAGAGAAAATCGTAAAAACAGTTCGTAGTACAGGAGCGGTTGTAACCGGGCCAATTCCCCTGCCAACCCGCAAGAAAATTTTTACCGTATTACGTTCGCCACACGTTAATAAGAAGAGCCGTGAGCAGTTCCAGTTAGCCACTCACAAAAGGCTGTTAGATATCTACACTTCTTCATCAAGAACTGTAGATGCGCTGAGCAAACTTGATTTGCCCAGTGGTGTGGAAGTTGAAATTAAGGCGTAGTATGCCCCAACCCCTAAAGGGGAGAAAGGCAATAGTTCTTACAAATAAATTTTTTCGTTATCTCTCAATCAATCGTTTACAGCGAATGAAAAAAGAGCTCTGACAATTATCAAAATACTTATCCCCCTTCAGGGGATAGGGGTACATAAAACAAGCCGTTCAGGGTTTGTTTACTGCCGGTACTTCCCCAGAAAGGAAAAGGTCGGCGGCAAACGGGGATTGACCCTTCGTTGCACCAGGGTGATAAATTCATCTGCAACGAAAGATGTCCCAATAATCCTGCAGGCACAAATTGACAAACATGAAAGGTATTATTGGGAAAAAAGTTGGAATGACCAGCATTTTCGATTCCGATGGAAAGCAAACAGCCTGCACCATCATCGAAGCCGGTCCATGTGTTGTAACGCAGGTTAAGACGGTTGATTCAGATGGTTACAACTCACTCCAGTTGTCATTCGGCGACAAAAAAGAAAAGCATTCTACAAAGGCCGAAAAAAATCACTTCGCTAAAGCTCAGACAGCTCCTAAAAAATTCTCTAAAGAATTCAGAGATTTTGCAATCGAAAAAAATATTGGTGAAACCGTTACGGTTGACATTTTCGCCGAAGGCGATAAAGTTGAAGTAGTAGGTACTACTAAGGGTAAAGGTTTTCAGGGTGTTGTTAAACGTCATGGTTTCCATGGTGTTGGACAGCAGTCGCATGGTCAGCATGACCGTCAGAGGGCTCCGGGTTCACTCGGTAACTCTTCGGATGCCAGCCGTGTTATGAAAGGTGTTCGTATGGCGGGCCGTACCGGTACCGACAGGGTAAAAATGAAAGGCCTGAAGGTGGTGAAGATTTTCCCTGAACAGAACTATATCCTTGTAAGCGGGTCAGTTCCCGGTTACAACGGTTCTATTGTTTTAATTCAAAAATAACCGGGATATAAGTTAATCCTTGTATCACAAAAAAGAATACAATGCAAATTGAAGTTTTAAATACAAAAGGAAAAGCAACCGGCAGAAGTGTTGAGCTTCCGGAAGAGATTTTTGGTGCCGAGCCTAATAATCATGTGATTTATCTTGCTGTTAAGCAGTACTTAGCTGCGCAGCGCCAGGGTACACATAAGGTTAAAACCCGTGCCGAAGTACAGGGTGCCAGCCGTAAGCTGCATCGCCAGAAAGGTACAGGCGGAAGCCGTAAGGGTAATATCCGTAACCCTTTATACAAGGGTGGTGGTACCATCTTCGGCCCCAAGCCCCACAGCTATGACATTAAACTGAACCGTAAAGTGAAGGATCTGGCAAAGATTTCTGCACTTTCTTACAAGGCTAAGGACAATGCTATCATGGTGGTTGAAGATATCGCTATGGATGCGCCTAAAACAAAAACCCTTGTTGACATCCTGGGTAACCTGAAAGTGGCTGACAAGAAGGTAATGTTTATCCAGCCTGAGTATAATGACAATGTTGAGCTTTCTCTCCGCAATGTTCCCTCTGTATTGGGTGTGTTGCTGAGCGATATGAACACTTATGATATTGTAAACTCTGAAGTGCTGGTGCTTACAGAGAGTGCGGCAAAGATTTTTGCCGACGATGATAAAGAAGCATAATTATTAAACTGATTAAACTAAGAGAAAGATGAAACTTTCTGAAGTACTGATAAAGCCAATTTTAACTGAAAAAGCAAATGCCCAGCAGGACAAACTGCGCCGCTATGCTTTCAAAGTATCGAAGAAGGCTAACAAACTGGAAATTAAGAAAGCGGTTGAAAATTTTTACGGTGTAACCGTTACAGGTGTTAATACCTCGGTTGTGCCTGCAAAAGCGAAGAGCCGTTTTACCAAATCCGGCGTTATCTCAGGTCGCAAACCTTCTTACAAAAAAGCGTTTGTAACAGTTGCCGAAGGCGAAGCAATTGACCTGTACTCAAATATTTAATAAGCTTTCTATTTTCTTTATAATGAAGAAGATAGAGAATGAATGGCAATCAACCGCCGCGAAGTGTTGGAGTTAAGAAATTAATTTTAAGAGTTTTAAAAATGGCATTAAGAAAATTTAAACCAATGACAGCAGGTACCCGGTGGAGAATCGGGAATGCTTATGCTGAGGTTACCACAAACGTTCCTGAAAAGAGCCTTGTTGAGGCTAAGCCAAGAACAGGTGGCCGTAACTCATCAGGTCATTTGTCGATGAGGTACAGGGGTGGCGGACACAAGAAGAAGTATCGTATTATCGATTTCAAAAGGAATAAAGCTGGTGTCGGAACTGTTGAATCTATTCAGTACGACCCGAACCGTTCTGCATTTATCGCCCTTCTCAACTATGCAGATGGTGAAAAAAGATATATCCTGGCTCCGCAAGGTTTACAGGTAGGTTCCAAAGTGGAAAGTGGTGCTGATGTGGCCCCTGAAGTGGGAAATGCTCTTCCTATGAAGAACATTCCTCTGGGTACCAATGTGCACAACATTGAAATGCAGCCTGGTCAGGGTGGTAAATTAGCCAGAAGCGCTGGTTCTTCGGCTCAATTGACCAACAAAGAAGAAAAGTATGCTATTTTAAAGATGCCTTCTGGCGAATTGAGAAAAGTACTTGTGAACTGTTATGCAACAGTTGGCGTGGTGAGCAACAGCGACCACTTCTTACAGAGCATGGGTAAAGCTGGCCGTAACAGGTGGAAAGGTATCAAACCAAGAAACCGTGGTGTTGCTATGAACCCTGTAGATCACCCAATGGGTGGTGGTGAAGGTAAAGCTTCTGGTGGTCAGCCCCGTTCAAGGAATGGCCAGTACTCAAGAGGTCTTAAAACAAGAACAAAGGGTAAAGGAAGCGATAAGCTGATTATCCAGCGTAAAAACGGAAGTAAACTGTCTAAATAATATTTGAAAATTAACGAATTAACATGGCTCGTTCAATTAAAAAAGGTCCTTATGTAGCTTCTCACCTCGAAAACAAGGTGCTGGCTATGAATGAAGGAAAAAACAAAAAGGGTGTGATAAAAACCTGGAGCCGCCGCTCTACTATTACGCCGGATTTTGTTGGACACACATTCGCTGTTCATAATGGAAATAAGTTCATCCCGGTTTATGTAACAGAATTTATGGTGGGTCACAAGTTGGGTGAATTTGCACCTACCCGTTCATTCAAAGGACACTCTAAAAAAGAAGGTTAATAAAGCCCGGAGGTATGCTCCAAAAGGAGTCAAGGCCTTCGGAAAAACTAAAATAACAATGGAAGCAGTAGCTAAATTGAGAAATTATCCCACTTCTCCCCGTAAAATGAGATTACTGGCTGACCTGATTCGTGGTCAGAAAGTGGAAAAAGTACTGGCAGAACTGGAGCATAACCCAAAACATCCCGCTGTGCCGCTGAGAAAACTGGTGCTGAGTGCTATCAGCAACTGGAAGCAGAAGAATGATGGCGGAGATGAGAGCAAACTTATCGTTAAGACAATCTTCGTGGATGGCGGAAGGACACTGAAGAGGATGCGTCCTGCACCACAGGGCCGCGGTTACCGTGTTCGCAAGCGCAGCAACCATGTAACAGTGATTGTTGATACTAAAGAAAATTAATTAAACGAATTAATAAACCAATAACATGGGTCAAAAAGCAAATCCGATTGGTAACAGGTTAGGAATCATCCGTGGATGGGAATCTAACTGGTATGGTGGCAAAAAAGATTACGCCGGCAAACTGATCGAGGATCACAAAATCAGAACATACCTGAATGCCCGTATTAACAAGGGTGGTATCTCCAAGATTGTAATTGAGAGAACACTGGGAAAACTGATTGTTACAATTCACACTTCCAAGCCAGGTATCATTATTGGTAAAGGTGGCGGAGAAGTTGACCGTATCAAAGAGGAACTGAAGAAACTTACAGGTAAGGATGATGTTCAGATTAACATCCTGGAAATCCGCCGTCCTGAACTGGATGCAATGATTGTAGGTGATACTATTGCCCGCCAGATTGAAAACAGGATTAACTACAAAAGGGCTACAAAAATGGCTATTGCTTCTGCACTTCGCATGGGTGCTGAAGGAATAAAGGTGAAACTGGGTGGCCGTTTGGCCGGTGCAGAGATTGCCCGCAGTGAAGAGTTCAAGCAGGGCCGTGTACCTCTTCATACTTTCCGTATGGATATTGATTATGCCAACGTATTTGCACAAACAGTATATGGTAAAATCGGTATCAAGGTATGGATTTGTAAAGGTGAAGTTCTTACCAAGAGAGACCTGAACCCCAACTTTATCGGTGGCAAGAGCGAAGTAAGCGACAGAAGGGAGAGAAGGGATGATCACCGTGGCGACCGCCGTGATGACAGGAGAGGAGACAGAAGAGGTGGTGGAAGAGGTGACAGAAAAGGTTAATTAAGAAAAGTTCAATTGGGAAATTTTGAAATTGAAGACAATTCCAAAATTTCGAAATTCCAAAATTTCAAAATAGTTTAAGAAATGTTACAACCGAAAAGAACGAAGCACAGGAAGATGCAGAAAGGCCGCATGAAGGGCGATGCTAAAAGAGGTGCTACTATTTCCTTTGGCTCCTATGCACTGAAGGCATTGGATCAGCACTGGATTACTGACCGCCAGATTGAGGCAGCCCGTCAGGCACTTACCCGTGAAATGAAAAGGGAAGGTAATGTTTGGATCCGTATTTTCCCTGATAAGCCAATTACCCGCAAACCACTTGAAGTGAGGATGGGTAAAGGTAAAGGTAACCTGGAATTTTGGGCTGCCGTGGTTAAGCCAGGCCGTATCATTTTTGAAATTGACGGTGTAAGTGAGCAGGTTGCCCGTGCATCCCTCGCATTAGCTGCCGGTAAGTTACCCATTAAAACCAAGTTTATTATGCGCCGTGACCTGGTTACTGCGTAATAACAAATAAATCGTAAACGATGTCTAAGAAAGCAGATTTTGTAAAAAGTATTCACGGCATGAACGAGCAGGACCTGAAGAACCGTCTTGCTGAAGATAAACTGAGGCTTAAGAAGCTGGAGTTTGCTCATGCTATCTCTCCGCTGGAGAACCCGATGAGCATCCGTGGATTGCGCCGGGAAATTGCCCGTCTGAAAACAGAATTGAAGTTAAAGCAAGCAAAATAAAGCTAAACAATGGAAGCAAGAAACTTAAGAAAGACCAGGATTGGTGTGGTAACCAGCAACAAGATGACTAAGACCATCACTGTTGCCGTTGAAAGAAAAGTAAAGCACCCCATCTATGGTAAGTTTGTAAAAAAGACCACCAAATTCCATGCACATGATGAGAAAAACGAGTGCAGCATTGGAGACCTGGTTAAAATCATGGAAACCCGTCCTCTCAGCAAAACGAAGCGCTGGAGACTGGTGGAAGTAGTAGAGAAAGTTAAATAAAAAGTAAGAAGTCAGAGGTACGAAGTCAGAAAGTCGTACTTCCTAATTCGTAATTCATAAATTGATTCAAGATGATTCAGCAAGAAAGCCGTTTGAATGTTGCGGATAACAGTGGTGCCAAAGAGGTACTTTGTATTCGTGTACTCGGCAACAGCGGTCAGCGTTATGCCAGGATAGGTGACAAAATCGTTGTTACAGTAAAAGATGCATTGCCGGCCGGTGGTATCAAAAAAGGTACTGTGGCAAAAGCGGTAATTGTTCGTACTACTAACAAATTGCGCCGTAAGGATGGTTCTTACATCCGTTTCGACGACAACGCAGTGGTAATCCTGAACCAGTCTGATGAGCCCCGTGGTACCCGTATTTTCGGGCCTGTTGCCAGGGAACTTCGTGACAAAGGCTATATGAAAATCATTTCACTGGCCCCGGAAGTATTATAATTGATTAAAAGGGTTTTCCCATTAATGTAATAAACATGAAAGCAAGATTTAAACCAAAATTTAGTATCCGCAAGGGCGACAGTGTGGTTGTTATCACCGGTGATGACAAAGACCTCACTAAACCCCGCCTTGTTAAAGAAGTGCTGATTGATAAGGCCAAAGTTGTTGTGGAAGGTGTAAACATCATTACCAAGCACACCAAGCCTTCTGCTCAGAATACTAAAGGTGGAATCATAAAGAAGGAAGCTCCCATCCACATCAGCAATGTTATGCTTTGGGATGCAAAAGCCAAAGCACCTGTAAAAGTGAAGAGAGAAAGGGAGAACGGTAAATCAGTTAGAATTTCAAAAAAATCAGGAGAGAAAATCTGATTTTCTATCCAGTTTAATAAGAGAATTTTATGAGTACAAAAACATATAGCCCAAGACTGGCAGATAAGTACAAAAAAGATGTTGTACCTGCCCTTGTAAAAAAATTCGGCTACGAAACAGTAATGCAGGCTCCCAAGCTGGAGAAAATATGCCTGAACCGTGGTGTAAACGGTGCCGTTTCTGATAAGAAGCTGGTGGATATTGCAATCGATGAGCTGACACAGATTTCTGGCCAGAAGGCAGTAGCTACTATTTCTAAAAAGGACATTTCAAACTTCAAACTCCGTAAAAGTATGCCGATTGGCGCAAGGGTAACCCTTCGCGGAGACAAGATGTATGAATTTTTAGACAGGCTGATTGCTGTTGCGCTTCCCCGTGTACGTGACTTTAAAGGTGTGAATGAAAAAGCTTTTGATGGCCGCGGTAACTATACACTGGGTGTTACAGAGCAAATCATCTTCCCTGAAATAGATATCGATAAGGTAAACAAGATTACCGGTATGGATATCACTTTCGTAACCACTGCCAATACTGACGAAGAGGCTTATGAGTTGCTGAAGGAACTGGGAATGCCTTTCAAAAATGCAAAAGCTAACTAAAGTTATTAATACAGTTCGTTTTCAGGCGGGCTGTAATTCAAAAAAAGAAAAATAAAAAATCAACTATGGCTAAAGAATCAGTAAAAGCCAGGCAAAAGAAGAGGGAGAGAATGGTGGAGCAGTATGCTGCCAAAAGAGAAGAACTCAAAAAAGCAGGAGACTGGAAAGCCCTTGATGAAATGCCTAAAAATTCTTCCAAGGTGAGGTTGAAAAACCGCTGCCAGTTAACGGGCCGTCCGAAAGGGTATGTACGCTACTTTGGTATTTCAAGGGTGTTGCTGCGTGACATGGCACTGAACGGTAAGATACCAGGGCTTAAAAAAGCAAGTTGGTAAAAAAGTGAATAGTGAATGATCAACAGGGTAAAGCACCTCTGCTGGTATTCACAATTGACAAACTAAATTCAAAATTGATCTAATTAAAATAATATGGTAACAGATCCTATAGCAGATTTTCTGACCAGAATCCGTAACGCACAAATGGCTGGTCACCGTGTGGTTGATATACCCGCATCAAATCTGAAAAAACGTATGACAGAAATCCTGTACAACCAGGGGTATATTCTGAAATACAAGTTTGAGGATGATAACAAGCAAGGCATTATCAAGATTGCATTGAAGTACGACCCTTCAACAAAGTTGCCTGCTATTCAGAGCATGGAAAGAATCAGCCGTCCTGGTCTGCGTCATTATGCAAAGCCTGCTGATTTTACCCGTGTAAAAAGCGGACTTGGTATTGCTATCCTTTCTACATCAAAAGGTGTGATGACCGATAAGGAAGCCAAAGCCCAGAATGTGGGCGGAGAAGTTCTTTGCTATATCTACTAAGAAAAAACATTGCTGATACATTAAGCTGAAACTATACTAAGCTGACCGGTCAGTATAAAATAAAAACAAACAATTATGTCCCGTATAGGAAAAAAATCAATCACTGTCCCAGAAGGTGTAACCATTACTGTGGGTAAGGATAATGTAGTTACCGTTAAAGGAAAAAATGGTGAACTGAAGCAGGCTATTGACAGAGATATCACTGTTGAGGTGAAAGACGGCCATGTATATTTCACAAGACCTACTGACCAGATACGTCACCGTGCCATGCATGGTTTGTACCGTGCCCTTGTTGCAAACCTTGTAAAAGGTGTAACTGATGGTTTTCAAAGAAAGCTGGAACTGATTGGTGTGGGTTTCAAAGCCGCCAACCAGGGAAACATCCTTGACCTTGCTTTGGGATACTCTCACAACATAATATTCGAAGTTCCTAAAGAGCTTAAGGTTACTACTGAGCAGCTGAAAGGTCAGAACCCGATTATCACCCTCGAAGGTATCGACAAGCAACTGATTGGGCAGGTAGCCGCAAAATTGCGCAGCCTGCGTAAGCCGGAGCCTTACAAAGGAAAAGGTGTTCGTTATGTTGGTGAAGTGGTACGTAAGAAAGCAGGTAAAGCTGCTGGTAAATAATAAATAAACAATTGCCTGGCAGAATCAGGCATCAAAAAGAATACGAGATGAATCCGAAAGTAAAATCACAAATGAGACAAAACAAGCGGTACAGGATACGTAAAAAAATATCTGGTACTGCTGCTAACCCGAGGTTGTCTGTTTTCAGGAGCAATGCTGAAATATATGCACAGCTGATTGATGACAACAATGGTGTTACACTTGTTTCTGCTTCATCAAAAGATAAAGACATTGCTACACAAAAAGGTACAAAGTCTGAAATAAGCAAACTGGTAGGTGCTGCCGTGGCCCGCAAAGCCGGTGAGCTTGGCATCAAAGAAGTAACTTTTGACCGTGGTGGTTTCCTTTACCATGGAAGGGTTAAGGCCCTTGCAGAGGGAGCAAGAGAAGGTGGTCTTCAATTCTAATTATAAACAAACTTTTAATTGTAAGTATAAATGTCAAAGCTTAACGTAAACAGGGTAAAAGCCGGTGATCTGGAACTAAAAGATAAAGTAGTTGCCATAAACCGTGTGGTTAAGACCACAAAAGGTGGCCGGGCTTTCAGTTTTTCTGCCTTAGTTGTTGTTGGTAACGAGAATGGTGTGGTAGGACATGGCCTGGGCAAAGCAAAAGAAGTTCAGGAAGCAATAACTAAAGGTATTGAAGACGCTAAGAAGAACCTGATTAAAGTTCCGGTGATGAAGGGTACCATCCCTCATGACCAGTGGGCAAAAGAAGGTGCTGCCAAAGTACTGATTAAGCCAGCCGCACAGGGTACTGGTGTTATCGCCGGAGGTTCTATGCGTGCCGTTTTGGAAAGTGCCGGTGTACACGACGTATTAGCTAAATCACTGGGTTCAGCCAATCCTCATAATGTGGTAAAAGCTACTTTTAAAGCACTTGCTATGCTCCGTGAGCCGGTACAGGTTGCCAAGACCCGCACTGTAGGACTGAAAAAAGTATTTAACGGATAAATAAGAGGTGTAAGGCGAATGGTGTAAGGCAAAGGCCTTTTACCTTTTCCTTCAACCCTAAACCCTGATTAAAATGAAAAAGATAAAAATAACATTAGTTAAAAGCCCGATTGACAGACCTGAGCGTCAGAAACTGACCCTGCAGGCATTGGGTCTCAACAAAACAAATGCTTCAAAAGAAGTAGAAGCCACACCGCAGGTTTTGGGTATGGTGAACAAAGTGAAGCACATGGTGAAAGTTGAAGACGTAAAATAATTTCAAACACAATTTTAGTATGCGAGCCCTGAGCTTTCGGGGCGTTAAGTAAAAAATAAAAGCAATGAAGTTACATGAATTAAGACCTGCAAAAGGCGCAACTCACAAGACAAAACGTATCGGCCGTGGTGATGGTTCAGGACATGGTGGTACCTCTACAAAAGGTACAAAGGGTGGACAGAGCCGTGCAGGTTATAAGAGAAAAATGGCCCATGAAGGTGGCCAGATGCCGATTCAGCGCCGTATCCCTAAACGTGGTTTCAAGAATCCTCACAGGATTGAATACAAAGTGTTCAACCTGGCACAGATTGAGCAACTGGCTGAAAAATACAATATCTCTGAAGTTAGTCTTGAGAACCTTTACATCAATGGCATTATCAGCCAGACAGACCGGGTGAAGATTCTTGGGAATGGCGAAATAAAGAACAAGTTTACTTTCAAAGTAAATGCCATCAGTGAGAAAGCAAAAACTGCAATCGAAGCTGTTGGAGGAACGGTGGAAATAGTTAAGTAATTTCGCTAAATTGCACGACGCATTGAATATGCGTCTTTTATGTTTAAGTGCTATAAACTTATTTTACTCCCGTGAAGAAATTAATACAAACGCTTAAGAATATCTGGAGCATCGAAGAGCTAAAGTCCAAAATACTTTTTACTCTTATGATGATAGGTATATATATTATCGGAACCAAGATTGTTTTACCTGGGATCGATCCATCTATGATTAAAGATGGGGGTGGAGCAGGAGATGGTATCCTTGGATTGATAAATACTTTTTCAGGCGGCGCTTTCAATCAGCAATCCATATTTGCGTTAGGTATTATGCCTTACATCTCTGCTTCAATCTTTATGCAGCTGATGACTGTGCTGGTACCTAGTTTCCAGAAATTGAATAAGGAGGGAGAAAGCGGACGTAAAAAGATTAATCAATATACCCGCTACCTGACTGTTGCTGTTACACTTTTACAGGCATCCGCTTACGTAACTTATATTAATGGTCTTAACCAGACAAATGGTGCCATGATTGAAGGTTTCAGAAATTACTTCTGGATTACTTCTGTTTTTGTACTTACTGCAGGTACCTTGTTTGTAATGTGGATGGGTGAAAGAATTACAGATAAAGGGTTGGGTAACGGAACTTCTTTAATTATCATGATTGGTATCCTGCACAGGCTGCCTCAATCTTTCCTGCAGGAGTTAAGCGCCAAGTCTGTACGAAATGGTCAGATATTGGTTTTCATCATTGAGATAGCTATTCTTATTGCCATCATTATGGGATGTATCCTGTTGATTCAGGGTGTTAGAAAAGTGCCGGTGAACTATGCCAAACAGATAGTTGGCAACCGTCAGTTTGGTGGTGCCCGGCAGTTCCTGCCACTGAAAGTAAACAGTGCTGGTGTAATGCCGATTATCTTTGCCCAGGCAATCATTTTCATACCAACCATTTTTGCCAACTTTAATCCTGAGAAAGGGAAATTCCTGATGGCATTAAATGACCACAGCAACTTCTGGTATATGCTTATTTATGCTGTAGTGGTAATTGGTTTTACCTTCCTATATACAGCGTTAATATTCAATCCTAAGCAGATTGCTGATAACCTTAAGCAAAACAATGGTTTTGTTCCAGGTGTTAAACCAGGTCAGCCTACTGCAGATTATATTGGCTCTATCATGGATAAGATCACTCTGCCCGGCGCTATTTTGCTTGCCTTTGTGGGTATTCTTCCTGGTATTGCTCAGCGTTTTGGTGTAACACAGGGGTTCTCATCTTTCTTTGGAGGAACCTCACTGCTGATTATGGTAGGTGTTATACTTGATACACTCCAGCAAATAGAAACACAACTGCTGATGAGGCAGTATGATGGACTGATGAAGAGCGGAAGGATTCAGGGCCGTCAGACAGCATCGGCAGTTCAAATGTAATATACCGTTTAACGACATAAAACCCGGTAGGCAATAACTTACCGGGTTTCTTTTTTCAGGATATTTGCAGATATGATGATTGTAAAAACAGATGAACAGGTTGAACTGATGCGGCAGAGTGCTCTGCTGGTGAGCAAAACGCTTGCTGAAATGGCAAAAGTGCTGAAGCCCGGCATTACAACCCTTGCTATTGATAATATGATAAGTGAATTTGTCAGAGATCATCATGCTGTTCCGTCTTTTCTGAATTACAATGGGTATCCTTTCAACTCCTGCATTTCGGTAAACGATGTGGTAGTGCATGGGTTTCCAAATAAGGCACCGCTAAAGGAAGGAGATATTATTTCGATTGACATAGGAGTAATTCTCAACGGCTGGCACGGCGATCATGCTTACACTTTTGCGATTGGCAATCCGGGGGCGGAGGTAATGAAGCTGATTGAGATAACAAAAGAATCGCTGTACAAAGGAATAGAGAAAGCTGTAGCCGGAAACCGTGTAGGAGATATTGCTTTTGCCATACAGGAACATACTGAGAAGAAGAATGGTTACGGTGTGGTTAGAGAACTGGTGGGTCATGGATTGGGAAAGCACCTGCATGAGGATCCGCAGGTGCCCAACTATGGAAAACGGGGCAGTGGTGCCAAGCTGAAAGAAGGATTGGTTCTTGCCATTGAGCCTATGATTAACATGGGTAAAAAAGATGTTTATACTGAAGATGATGGCTGGACGGTGCGTACCAAAGATGGAAAGCCCTCTGTCCATTTTGAACATGATGTTTGTGTACGAAAAAACAAGGCAGATATACTATCTGACTATTCAATAATTGAGCATCAGGAAAGACTTAACCCGAATTTGTTTACCAACAATTAGACTTTGTTACATCATCTCGTAATTATCGGGGGTGGGGCGGCTGGTTTTTTTTCTGCTGTTAATGCCGCAAGAATGAATCCTTCGCTGCGGGTGACGATACTTGAGAAATCAGGTAAACTGCTTTCCAAGGTGAAAGTGAGTGGCGGCGGCCGGTGCAATGTCACTCATGCATGTTTTGACATTACTGAGATGAGCCGCAACTACCCAAGGGGTGGCAACTTTGTAAAAAAAACGTTTCATCATTTTTTTACTGCTGATACAGTTAATTGGTTCGAAGAACGGGGCATTAAACTAAAGCGGGAAAGTGATGGCCGGATGTTTCCTGTATCAGACACATCTCAAACTATTATTAACTGCCTGCTGGAAGAAGCAGCAAAACGCCAGGTTGCAGTAAGAGTGCATACTGAAGCAGCGGGCATTAAAATGGCAAAGGCTAAATTCAAAATCGAAACAAAGACAGGCGAAATTATTGATGCAGATTATTTGCTTATTGCTTCGGGCGGAATCGTACAGTTGGATAAAGCTGCATGGCTAAAAGTATTTGGGCACCAGATACAGAAGCCGGTACCTTCTTTATTCACTTTCAATCTTGCAAAAGAAAAAGCGGCATCATCTGTTACTCAGCTGATGGGTGTGACCGTTGAAAAAGTTTCTATTAAAATATCAGGAACAAAGTTATTACAGCAAGGACCTTTACTGATAACACATTGGGGGTTCAGCGGACCTGCCGTTTTAAAATTGAGTGCCTGGGGAGCAAGAGAACTCAGTGAAAGAAACTGGAACTTTGATATAAGCATTAACTGGCTGGGTGACGTAAATGAGCAGGAGTTGAGAGAGAGTTTCGCAGAAATGAGACAAACCATCCCAGCACAAAGAATAAAGACTAAGAATAAGTTTCAAATACCAAACCGGCTGTGGGATTTTCTGGCCTCAATCTCAGGAGTAAAAGAAGATATGCGCTGGGCTGACCTTCCCTCTTCTGTTCAGAATGTATTCGTCCGAAACTTATGCAGTTACACAGCTTCCATAAAAGGCAAAACAACTTTTAAAGAGGAGTTTGTTACTGCCGGAGGGATTACCACTTCGGAAATTGACCATAATACAATGATGAGCAAACTGGTTCCCAATTTATTTTTCGCCGGAGAAGTTATGGACGTTGACGGAGTTACAGGAGGCTTTAATTTTCAATATGCCTGGACGAGTGGCTATATTGCTGCCAAGGCGATAGCTGAATTGGCAAAATCTGCTTCCTAATCAAACTGTTTTTTTATTTGTACAAAGGCCCATGCACAAAAGGGCATCAGCACTATCAGGAAAATACTGTACCAGCATCCGCTGACAATCCACAAAGTTCCTGTTATCAGTAAAAGATAGGGGAGATATAAAATCAGTAATAAGGCTGTTATAACTGAATCGTAGTGGCCAGTATGTTTTGTTTTGGCGGCAGCAAATTTCTTTAGTGGGTAATATAAAGGTGAGTGGAGCAGCCAACCTATCAGGCCGGGAACAAAAAGTAGTATCTTTTTGAACTGTGAAACCGGAACTGTCAGTTTTTTTTTCTTTAGTTCTTTTTCGGACACTGGAATTTCAAATACCAGTGTGCCCAGTTCTTCCAGGAGTTTTGTGTTGAATTGCTGATGCCTTAGCCCATCGCCATCGTTGAAATCGATATCGTTTTTTGTGATTGGGTTACCGAAATTCAGAAATACGTTTTTACCAAACTTTCTGAAAGAGCTGTAGTTAATTCCAACCGGCAGAACTTTTAGCGGAATGTTTTCTTCCCATGCTTTTACAGCGAGTCTTGCAGTGCCTTTCTTCAGGTTGCGTAAATGCCATTCATTAACACAAAGTCCTTCGCTGTAAATAGCGATGGTTGCATTTTCTTTTAGCTTTTCAATACAGGCTTCAAATGTTTTATAATTCTCTGAAAGGTTTTCCACACCTTCGCTGGTCCTGTAAACGGGCAGAATATTCAGTGAATTCAGCAACCGGGCATGAAAAGGTTTTCTGAATACATCACCTCTTGCCAGTGACCAGATATTTTTCTTAAAAACTGTATTAAGGATAATTGAATCAAAAAAGGAGTTTGGGTGGTTAGCTGCAATTAAAACGGGACCATCGATTTTCAGGGTTTCAGGTTTGTTAATGATTATTTTCCTGCAATAAATGCGGATAGCAATGCGGGATAATATTTTGAGAATTTTGTAAAGCAAAACCTGATTTTTGGTGAATATAATATGTTTGCCTGAAAGAGTAAATGAAATATCCTGTTTCGTTTAGTTTAATATGCTGAAAAGCAGCCTGTTGGGGAAGAAAAAACCTCTGTAAAAAACTGGTAATAATAAACCACAAACACGAAACTTCACCGTATCTTTGCCGCCCCGAAATAATAAATCCCTTCGGGATAAAAATCATGTTTGAAAACAACATTAAAAAACAACTAAACGCTGATGCACAGGAGTCTGCTTCTGCTGATGCTTCGCAAGAACTCAGTACTGAAGTGGCTGCAGCGACAACAAACGAACCTGTGGAAGCTGCACCTGTTGCAGTTAAAGAAGAGGTACCCGTTATTGAAACTGCTCACGACGACTTCGACTGGAGTGTTGACAAACGCAATGTTATTTCTTATTCCGCTGAAGAAAGAGAGAAATATCATAAAGTGTATGATAACACATTCGTACAATTGAACGATGGCGAACTGATTAATGGATTAGTGGTTGGCCTTACAAAGACTGATGTGGTGTTAAACATCGGTTTCAAAAGCGATGGCCTGATATCTTTAAACGAATTCCGTGACATACCAACACTTGCGGTAGGCGATACTGTTGAAGTAATGGTAGTTGAAAAAGAAGACAGGGAAGGACACCTGAACCTGAGCCGCCGCCAGGCCCGCATTACCCGTGCATGGGAGAAAATCGTTGAAGTTCACAAAACCGGAGAGGTTATTACAGGTACTGTTACATCTAAAACCAAAGGCGGTCTTATTGTGGATGTGTTTGGCATGGAAACCTTCCTGCCTGGTTCACAAATTGACGTTAAGCCTGTAACCGATTACGATCAGTTTGTTGGAAAAACAATGGAATTCAAAGTTGTTAAGATTAACGAGACAATTAAGAATGCCGTTGTATCGCACAAAGCATTAATTGAAAGTGATATCGAGGCTCAAAGGGCTGAGATTATGAGCAAACTGGAGAAAGGCCAGGTGCTTGAAGGTACTGTTAAGAACATTACTGACTTTGGAGCCTTTATGGATCTGGGTGGTCTCGACGGTCTGCTCTACATTACTGATATTTCATGGGGCCGTATTTCTCATCCTTCGGAAGTGCTTAAACTTGACCAGAAGGTTAACGTTGTGGTACTTGACTTTGATGATGAGAAGAAGCGTATCAGCCTCGGCCTTAAGCAACTTACACCGCATCCGTGGGATGTGCTGGCTGAAAATATTGCAGAAGGCAATGTAGTGAAAGGTAAAGTGGTGAACATTGAAGATTACGGCGCTTTCCTCGAAATACAGCCCGGTGTGGAAGGTTTGGTGCATGTATCTGAAATTACATGGGCTAATACTCCAATCAATGCAAAAGAATTCTTTAAGCTCGGCGATGAGCATGAAGCAAAAGTTGTAACGCTGGACAAAGAAAGCCGCAAAATGAGCTTGTCTATCAAGCAACTTTCTGCTGACCCCTGGAATGATATCGAAGCTAAGTTTGCCGAAGGCAGCAAGCATACCGGTTTGGTGAAAAACATTACCAACTACGGAGTGTTTGTTGAACTGGCTGCCGGTATTGGTGGTATGATCCACATCAGCGACCTGAGCTGGCTGAAACGTTTCAATCACCCAAGCGAATACACTAAGGTTGGTGCAAATATTGATGTAATCATTCTTGGTATTGACAAAGACAACCGCAAACTACAGCTTGGACATAAGCAATTAGAAGAAGATCCCTGGAATGCACTTGCTGATACATTTGCTATCGGAAGCCTGCATGAAGGAACTGTAATCCGCCGTGATGATAAAGGTGCTACGGTACAACTTCCTTATGGCCTCGAAGGTTTTGCCCCTAACCGTCATCTGACTAAAGAAGATGGTAAGAGTATTGCTGCTGATGAAACTGCACAGTTTATGGTAATTGAGTTTGACCGCAACGAAAAACGCATTGTGGTTTCTCATACCCGCATTTGGGAGCAAGGCCAGGTAGAAGCTGCTGAATCTGCCAAGAAAGAAGCAAGGGCCGAAGCAGAGCATACCCGCAAGGCTGTGAAGAATGTTCAGAACAAAGTTGAGAAAGCTACTTTAGGCGACCTGGGCATCCTGGCCGATCTGAAGAAGAAACTTGATAGTGATGAAGCTAAAGGTGAATAATTGCAAGTAACGATAATTGAAAAGCTGTTCCTCAGGGAACAGCTTTTTTTATTATATATCTTTGCCGGATGCTTAAGGCCACAGTACTCATTAAAATATTTCTTTTCTCTATAGTGGGGTTGCTTATATATTGTACAAACCACCGCAATACTAAAACAAAAACAACCAGGGAAGTACTTGAAATTCCGGACAGCATTCCAGATTCTGTTTTTAACGATGCCGATAATTTTTTTTCAAAAGAAAAGGCAGAATTAGGCAGGTATCTTTTTTATGATAAGCGCCTTTCGGTTAACAATACAAAGTCCTGTGCGTCCTGTCATGCCCCGCAGTTTTCTTTTACTGATTCATACAGGAGGTCGGTAGGTGTATTTGGCGATTTTACAAAACACAATTCACCGCTGCTGATAAATATCATTTTCAATAATTATTTTACTTATACTGACACCTCACTTCATTCACCTGAAAGGCAAATTAAAAATCCGATGTTCGGCACTGTTCCGGTTGAAATGGGGTGGGAGGGAAATGAAGATGAAATATTAGGCAGGATTAAGCAAGAGACACAGTATGTTCAGCTTTTTTCAAAAGCATTTGCTGCTGACAGAGAAAAATTCACGGTGAAGAATGTGCAGTATGCCATTACCAGTTTTGTAAAAACGCTGATTTCATTGCACTCACCCTATGACCAATATATGAAAGGCGACAGCACCGCTTTAAGTGTTGCTGCAAAACGGGGCAAAGTGCTGTTTGAATCAAAGGAACTTAAATGCAGTTTATGTCATGGAGGAATAAATTTTAACCGTCCTGTATTTCAGCAGTCACCTTATTTTGCAGCTGGCTTTTCCGGCGATGCAGGTAAAGATTCTCTGAGGTATAAGGTGCCGACTTTAAGAAATCTAGCATTTACGTCGCCGTACTTTAATGATGGCAGTGTTGAAATGCTTGAAGAAGTAATAAACCTTTTTGCTGCAGGTGGTAAAGCGCCAAACAGGCATCCTTATGTATCAGGTTTCAGCTTAAATTTGGAGCAGCGAAAGGATTTGGTTCTTTTTCTCCTGTCTTTGTCTGATTCATCATTTATTAAAAAAACACAGTTCCAGGATCCATGGGTAACAAAATAATCGAACGGACGAAAATAATGTCAATTGTTTTTTCTGTTTTTGCTGTTGTGTTCCTTTCCTGTAAGGACGGGAAAAAATCTATCAGCAGTTTACAGGGAGATAAGTCGGTACTGGAGTCAATACTTTCATCTGCAGACTCACTTATTACTTTTCCTTTCGTAGAACAAAGGGTAAAGAAGATTAAAGAGGCGCTGCAGTTACCAAAGCCTGTCTTATTGTATCCCGACAGTGCATCGGCCAAACAACGTCTTGCAGAGATGATCGCTTTGAATGATTCCTCTTTTACCCAGTTCCTTTTTGACCCGTTTACCAAAATGCCTTTCCGTAATGAAGTTTTTGGTATTCACCAGGCAAGGGAAAGTGATATGGCTGGTATTCCCGGTCCGCATAACCTCGCAGAGTGTTTCAGGGTGGAAATGTATAATTATGCCCTTAACAATACATCGGTTGCTATTGTGGATGCTGGAGCACAGAAGGTACTCAACCGTTTTTATCTGAGCGATACACAACCCGACCCGCCTTACAGCCTTGTTGATTTGGCAAACGAGATTGCAATGGCTTCGCCGGAAGTAGAAAAGGCTTTAGGCTTTAAACCCACAAAAGAAAAGCTGCTGGCACAATACTATAAAACATCGCTGAACAGGACAAGGTGCGAACGCAGCAGGCATTTATGTGTGGCGCCTACTTTTTTGCTTGGTGAAAAAACACTGTGGGCAATTGTTGACCTTACCGACCATCGCCTTGTTGGTGTAAGATGGATTACATCAGGAAAGACCGGCCCTGCCGCCCCTATACTTACAGAGAGAAAGTTGCAGGATGATAAAATATCTGCCTGTTTTTGTGAGCAGGAAACAGCACTAATAAAAGATGGCTGGGATATGAAGTATATGCTTACAAGCAGCGATGGCCTGCGGATAAGTAATGTGATATTTAATGGAAAGCCGGTATTGCGTAATGCAAAATTGGTTGACTGGCATGTAAACTACAGTGGCACTGATGGGTTTGGATACAGTGATGCGGTAGGTTGCCCATTCTTTAGCCAGGCAGCCGTAATCGCCTGGGATCCGCCGCTTATACTCGATCTGAAAGATGATGCAAATAAAACAATCGGTTTTGTATTAGAACAATCCTATCGTTCAGAAGGATGGCCAACGCCATGCAGTTATAACTATAAGCAGCGTTATGAGTTTTATAAAGACGGAAGGTTCAGGGTAGCTGGTGGTAGTCTGGGCAGAGGGTGCAGCAATACAGCCACATACCGGCCGGTTTTCCGGATTGCATTTGCAGGTGATGGGAATAATTTTTTTGAGTGGGGAAATACTACCTGGAACCAGTGGATGACTGAAAAATGGCAGTTGCAAAACTCATCAACACCCTATTCACCAGAAGGATTTCAATATAAAATAGCTTCTGCCGCAGGTGGCTATTACCTTGAGCCGGGCAAAGGACAGTTTAATGATGGCGGCCGGGGTGATTTTTCTTATGTATATGTTTCAAGACATGATGGGAAAAGGGATGAAGGTGAAAGCGATTTGGTAACAATTGGCCCATGCTGTAATACCGATTATCACCAGGGCCCCGAAAAGTTTATTGAGCCTGTAGCCGAAAGCATACAGAATAGTTCTCTTGTGGTGTGGTATATAGCGCAGTTAAGAAACGATGATAAAGCAGGCAGTGAGTATTGCTGGGCTGAAAACAAATTGGAGAATGGTGTTTGGAATACTAAGGTGTATCCTTGTTTTGCAGGGCCAATGTTTATACCTGTAACAAAATAAAACTGATTGAATGAACAGATATTTCTTTCTTTTTATGATAGTCATTTCAACTTTTTTTTCCTGCAAAGAAGAAGAAGTGGATTTTTCGCTCAATAACTGCAAAAGGAATCCTGTTTTTATTCAGTCAATGGGTTTTAATCCCGCAAAGTCTTACCTCAGTACTTCTGAAGAAAGAACTATGGGGCTGGTACTGATTGAAGCCGAGCAGCCAGGAAATCCTCAATCCAGAAAAGTAAAAATAGTGCAGCATCCTTCATGGCGGAAAGGAGGGTGGCTGGCTCCCATTCTGCTGGATGAAAAGGGAAATATTTTTACAGCACCGGCACCATTTATTACTGTCTATAATAACCTAATCGCAAACAATAACACCATATATAAGGTTGACAATACTACCGGAGAAATGAGTGAATTTTTGAAATTGCCATTTGCAGATTCTATTAACCCGGAAAACCCGTTTGGGATAATAGGTATGGCCTATTTATGTGAAACTCATACTTTGTATGTGTCAACAGTAGCCGGTTCAAGGAGATATGAGGAGAGGGGTAATATTTATGCAATCAGTACTGAAAGCGGAGGGATTATTGATAAGCTCGCAGGTACAGATGCCCTTGGGCTGGGTATTTCTTATATTACCGGCAGCCGGGAATTGTATTTCGGTCTTGCCCGTAATTCGGATATTATGTCTGTGAAACTCAACAGTAAAGGAAAGTTTTCAGGAGATGCAAAAAAGGTATTTTCACTTGCAGGCATTGGCCCAAGGGGTGATGATAAGGTAAGAAAAATCCGGTCTGACCAAAATGGAAACTTAGTCATACATGGCATGGAATTTAATTTCAACCTGATTGCGCCAAGAGAAAAGCAGGAAACCCTCTATAATTTCATATACAATAATGATGAAAATAAATGGGAGCCCCGCAAGTAAGGAGGACCATTAGTGTTGGAAAAAGAATTGTGTTACAACTTCTACTTTGAATTTTTTTCATTTACCGTGTTAAAATAGCCATTAATCTTCCAGTAAACCGCTTTTGTCTAATATTCAGATACATAAAGATCTGAGCCGTATTTTTACCTATCAAATCGTATAAATACGTAGTGGAAATAAAAAAAATATTCAGTAAAACTTGCAAGTATTAATTTTTGAAATTACCTTGCGTCTCCATCGGTATTAATACGTACCAATTCCTCTGAGAGCTTTTTCAAATCCAGTCTTATTCTAACCTTTTGTCAGTTGCTATTCAACAGCCTATTGATTAAAATAATAGCGTATGAATGCAGCGAAATTAAGTATTCTGTGCAGGCCGCCCTTTGAATCATAAAACGAGCATCAAAATGAAAAAAACTGCTTTTTTGCACCTGAGATCACTTTCTCTCAGAGTTGTATTAACTTTTTATGTCGTCCTTCTTAGCTTCTTATCAAAAGGACAGGTTTGTACTTGTACTGGTAATTTGGTAACCAATCCAAGTTTTGAAAGCGGAACAACAGCCTGGGGTTGGTCAGGAGGTACATTAAGTGCTGGAACCGGTGCTGTTGCCTGCGGATCAAAATCAGGCGATTTTCAGATTACAAATAATTCAAGCAACTGGGTTTCTCAAACGATCGGAACTGATTTGCCTGTAGGAACAGTTATTAACGCCAGTGTTTATGCAGGAACTCATGATAACAGCTATTATCATGAAGTAGGTGTTTATTTCTTTGATGCAAACTGGAACTGGCTTTCGGGGGCATCGGTTGAAGTAAACAAAGTACTTGCTAATTCGCCTGTTGGTCCCCAGCTTTATACATGGACTGCTATTGTACCTGTCGGTACAAAATATACCCAGGTTGGATATAGCGGAAATGGTAACTGGATTAAAACTGACCAATGGTGTGTTACACTTGCCACAGGCACAACTGTTGCATTTGGCAACCAGCTTTTCGTTGACCTGAACGGTAACGGAATAAAAGACGGAAGTGACTGGGGTTATGATGGTGTAACTGTAAAGCTCTATGCAGATGCTAATGAGGATGGTGTTGCGGACGGAACAGCACTGAAAACAACTACTACCAGCGGCGGTGGTTATTACAATTTTGCTAACCTGGCTGCCGGTAAATATCTGGCACAAATAGAAAATGCACCTTCTTGGATGTATGTAATTCCCAAAAGCGGCGGAGACCCTGATAACGATGTTGATGATGATAACAACGGACTGACTCAATCCGGCACTACTATTAAAGGCGGCACCATCACATTAAGTGTGGGTGGGGAACCGGGCAGTACAAGCTACAATAGTACGTACGATTTTGCAGTATATAAGGATAATGGCCTAGGTGATTATGTTTTCCTGGACGCAAACACAAATGGTATTCAGGATGCTGGTGAAGGCGGAATTGCCGGTGTAACCGTGAAACTGAAGAATACATCCGGTACTGTACTGGCAACTACAACTACTGATGCAAACGGGTACTATTATTTTTATGACCCTAGCCAATATGGTACTACAACATATAGTATTCAATTTGTAACACCTTCGGGTTATTCTCCTTCTCCATCTAACCAGGGCAGCGATGATTCGAAAGACAGTGATCCGGTCGGAGGAGTGATAAGTAATGTAACCGTTCCAATTGGTACATGGAATAACTCATTCGATGCGGGATTCAGCACAACCCTTTCTCTTGGAAACAGGGTCTGGTATGATGCCAACAATAACGGATTAAACGATTCTGAGAACGGAATAGCCGGCGTAACTGTAAACCTGTATGCTGATACTAATAATGATAATGTGGCTGATGGTGCCATTATCCAGACTAAAGTAACTGATGCAAATGGATATTACCAGTTTGACGGACTGGCACAGGGAAATTACATTGTTGGTGTGGTTACTCCTGCAGGGTATATGAGCAGTTCGGTGAATGGAGGCGATCCTGATAACAATAACAATCTTGATGATAACGGTCAGGTTGTTGCAGGTAACGAAACGAGAGGTTTGGCCATTACACTTGCTTTTGGTACAGAACCGCTTGTTGATGGCAACACAAACCCGAACAGTAATATTACATATGATTTTGGTTTCCTGCCTGATTGCAACTGCACATCTTCTGCAAGCAATCTGCTTGTAAACGGAAGTTTTGAAAGCGGTACAACCGGATGGAGCTGGAGCGGAGGTTCTCTTACAACAGGGACCGGCTATATTGCCTGCGGTTCTGCCAACGGATTTAATAACTGGAGCAGCGGCTCTTCCAAAGTATGGCAGGATGTTACAATAGCGGCAGGATCAACTGTAACATTCAGTGCTTATGCGGGCACACATACTGCAGGTATTTCCTGCAGCCCCAAATTAAGCCTGATATTCCTTAATTCTTCTAATGCAGTAATTGGACAGACAGATGTAACTGTAACCAGGGATGTGGATGTGAATTTTAGTCAGTTGGCTTATTATTCTATTACAGCAGTTGCACCTGCAGGTACAGTTAAAGCAAGGGTGCAAAGTTCGATTACCTGCAACACTATGAAGATTGATGCATTTTGTCTTACTGCCACCAGTCCGGTTAATGTTGGAAATTTTGTTTGGTATGACAGAAACAATAACGGAACACAGGATGCAGGTGAAACAGGTATAAGCGGAGCGACTGTAAAAATATATCTGGATGCAAACGGTGATAATACACCTGACGGTGCAGCCATAGGAACAACTACATCAGATGCAAATGGTTTATATTCCTTTACCGGCCTTACACCAAACAAATATATTGTTGGAGTGACCATTCCTTCAGGATATGCTGCCGCAACAACCACTGCAACTTCTTCTTCTCCTGATAATGATAATAACACAGATAATAATGGTGTGACAACATTCAGCGGAGAACTCAGAAGTAATTATATTACCCTTACGGCCGGTTCTGAACCTACAACTGATGGTGATGGCAATAATGGCAACCTGACTTTAGACTTTGGTTTGAAAGGAACAGCAAGTATTGGTGATTTTGTCTGGAATGATTTGAATGGAAATGGCATCCAGGATGCTGGAGAACCTGGTATCAGCGGAGCTACTGTTACGCTTACTTATCCTGGCGGATCCACAGCAACTTTAACTACTGATGCAAACGGTGCTTATAGCTTCACTGGTCTTGCACCGGGTTCCTATAGTGTAAGCTTTACAACACCTTCTGGTTATATCCCGTCACCTGCAAATCAGGGCAGTGATGACAGTAAAGACAGTGATCCTGTAAGTGGTGTAGTGAGCGGAATAGTTTTAACGGCTGGTCAGAACAACACTACAATTGATGCAGGCTTCCAGAGCAATCAGCTCAACCTTGGTAATTATGTTTGGTACGACCAGAATAATAACGGATACCAGGATGCCGGTGAACAGGTAATCAGCGGTGTTACTGTAAACCTGTACAAAGATGCAAACGGAGACAATGTTCCTGATGGTGCTTCTGTAGCGACAACAACTACAAATGCTTCCGGTGTTTACAGCTTTAGCGGACTAACTCCTGCTAATTATATTGTCGGTGTGGTTATACCTGCCGGATATACTGCAGCAGCGGTTACAGCTACTTCCTCATTGCCCAATAATGATAACAACACGGATAATAATGGTGTGACAACTGTTGGCAGTGAACTGAGAAGCAATTTTATCACATTGACAACTGGTGGTGAGCCTGCTTCTGGTGTTGACGGAGATGGTACTAACGGTAACTTAACACTTGATTTTGGATTGAAAGGAACAGCCTCACTCGGTGATTTTGTTTGGAATGACCTGAACGGAAATGGTGTTCAGGATGCAGGTGAGCCTGGTATCAGCGGAGCAACGGTAACGCTGACTTATCCGAATGGTGCTACGGCTATTACCACTACAGATGCAAACGGCGCTTATGGGTTTGCTAATCTGATACCTGGAACCTACAGTGTTAGTTTCACTACTCCATCTGGGTTTATTCCGTCTCCTGCTAACCTGGGTGATGATACTAAAGACAGCGACCCTGTAAGCGGAGTGGTAAGTGGTATTGTATTAACAGCTGGTCAAAATAATACAACCATTGATGCCGGCTTCCAGAGCAATCAGCTGAACTTAGGAAACTATGTCTGGTATGATAAGAATAATAATGGTATTCAGGATGCCGGTGAGGCAGGTATAAATGGTGTAAGTGTGAAATTGTATAAGGATTCTGATGGCAACAATATACCTGACGGAGCAGCATTGGCAACTACTACGACAAATGCAAGCGGTGTATATAGTTTCGGTGGTTTAACACCAGGTAATTATATTGTTGGTATTACTGCCCCGGCCGGATATGCAATGGCCTTTACTACTGCAAGTAGTTTATTACCCAATAATGACAATAATACCGACAACAATGGCATAACCATTATCGGAACCGAAATTACCAGCAACTTTATTACGCTTACAACATTGAGTGAGCCGACTACCGACGGAGATGGCAGCAATGGAAACCTTACTCTCGACTTCGGTTTGAAAGGAACCGGAACAATAGGTGACTTTGTTTGGAACGATCTGGATGGTGATGGATTCCAGGATGCTGGTGAACCAGGTATTGGCGGAGCGTCAGTTACGCTAACATATCCCGATGGTACAACTATTTCAACAACTACTGATGCAAATGGCGGGTACAGCTTCACTAATCTTGCACCAGGCACTTATAGCGTTAGCTTCATTACTCCTTCAGGATTTGTGTCATCCCCGGCTAACCAGGGAGGTGATGACAGTAAGGATAGTGATCCGGTTGCAGGAGTGGTAAGTGGTATTAATTTGTCAGCCGGACAAACAAACCTGACTATTGATGCTGGATTCCAGAGCAACCAGTTAGTTCTTGGTAATTATGTTTGGTATGATAAAAACAATAACGGTGTTCAGGATGCAGGTGAAACGCCAATTGCAAATGCAACCGTAAGATTATATGCTGATGCAAACGGCGATAATGCACCAGACGGCGCTGCAGTTGCCAATACATCCACAAATGCAAATGGTGAGTACAGTTTCACTGGCCTTACTCCGGGCAATTACATTGTCGGTGTTGTTCCTCCTGCGGGATACACAGCGTCAGCAACAACCGGAACAAGTACAACACCTGATAATGACAATAACACCGATAATAACGGTGTGGCAATTGTTAGCGGAGAAATAAGAAGTAACCATATCACTCTTACAACGTTGGGTGAGCCAACAACAGACGGTGATGGCAGCAATGGAAACCTGACTCTTGATTTTGGCCTGACCGGAACTGGAAGTTTAGGAAACTTTGTATGGAGAGATTTAAATAATAATGGACTTCAGGATGCAGGTGAACCTGGTATCAGTGGTGTAGCGGTTGCACTTACTAACCCTGATGGCAGTATAGTAAATACCACAACTGATGCAAATGGAGCATACCAGTTTACTAACCTGATACCAGGTACTTACAGTGTAGTTTTTTCAACGCCTTCTGGCTATATCCCTGCAACAGCAAATGCCGGCAGTAATGATGCGATAGACAGTGATCCGATCGGCGGAATTGTGTCTGGCATTACTTTATCAGCAGGTGAGAGTAACCAGACAATTGATGCAGGTTTCAGAAAGCTTGTAAATCTGTCTGGTAATGTTTGGCATGATGTAAATGCTCTGGAAGATAATTTAGTTAATAATACAGGTCCATTGCAAACTCCTCCTGCATCTGTTATACCTACCGGCCTCCGGGCTTATCTGGTAAATGCTTCAACAGGGCTGGTTGAAAGAGTTGCATTTGTTAATAGCACTACAGGTACTTATTCATTTGCAAACATTAATCCCAATACGGTTTATTTCGTTTACCTGAGTTTTGTTTCTTCGGGTATAGGAGTGCCTCCACCGGCTGCACTGCTTCCTGAGGGATGGGAGCATACAGGTCAGAAATTAGGCATAACCCCGGGAAGCGATGGCATCAATGAGGGAAGGCTTACCGTCCCTGTATCATCATCAGATGTCATTAATGCAAATTTCGGAATAAGAACTTCAACAGGTGAAGTCGTGATAGGATAAAGCAAAAATAACCATACTTGCCGGTAACTGATTGGCAAGTATGGTTCCAAATATTTTCATTTTAAAACCCAAAACAATGAGCACAAAAATCAAATTCTACAAACTACTTGCAGGTATGTTTTTCCTGGGGGCAACTTCTTTTGCCCAGGTCCCCATGCTTGAAATGACACAAGGAATTGACCCTAATATTGGGTCACCTACAGGATCAGGCTTTGGTCCAAGAACAACAAATCATGTTGTTACTTTTGTTCAGGATGTACTGAATAACAGCCAGTTTTCTTCTTATGCGCCGGCAGTACAGGCAACTTTCAGTTTATCAAATCAGTTTACCGGACTTACTTACGGTGCATCAACCACTAATGCTGTACCAACAGGCCTGATATTTGGTGCAGGACCTTCTCTGTCAACAGGAGGAACAATTCAGCAGGCAACTCCACTTAATAGTTATGACATAATGGGGGCATATAACGGAAGTGGAGGCCCCACAAATGCTATGTTTACAAATGTTTTACCGGCTGGACCCGGCGGAATTGACGCGACAGGTGATGCTGCTGGTTCTGATGTAAATTCTGGCGTTGAAGTATTCACTTGTGCACAGGTAATGTATGATCAGGCGCAACCTTATGGTACTGCTAACAGGTATTATTATGGAAATCTTGTTATTTCTTTTAATGGCGCAGTAGTCAATCCTATTATTCATATTGCCGGTTTAGGCGGATCGTACAGATACCTGCCTGAAGGCTCTCCTAATAACCCCGCCAGCTATCTGTCAACTTTTTTCTCAACTGAACTTGAATATGTTGGGCCCGGCAATCTTCAAAAACTTTCCGGAAACTCTTACCTGACTGTTTCTGGAAAGAATATTCTGAACAACGCCACTATACCCAATGGAGGTTCAACATCTAATACCGGAAACTTTAATAATGAAGGTGCGGCTACAGGCAGCATCCTGGTAAATGCTTTTAAAGTGACTCAGCTGGTGTTCAAAGTTTACTTAAGAGGTTGCGATGCTTCCCAATTTGGTTGGTCATCTGAAGGTATTGGAGTTGTTTCAAACGCAACAAGAAAACCACTGACAGGAGACATCTGGTATATTTCTACGAGCCTTAACCCATGTGTTGGATGTATTAGTTTACCCTCTACCGGTTTTACTCTTTCGGCGGCGTTAAACGGAAATGATGTATCAATTAACTGGAAAACTCTAACAGAGATTAATACCAGATCGTTTGATATTGAAAGAAGTACCGATGGGGTCAATTATATCAAGATAGGGGAGAAGGCGGCAGCAGGAAATAGTGTTAGTGATATTAATTATAGCCATATTGATTTCAACATGAATTCTCCTGTTTATTATTACAGGATTAAGCTGATTGATCTTGACAACAAGGTTTCTTACAGCAACGTTGTTATCGTCAGGAAGTCAATGATTAAAGGAATTAAGACATTCCCTAATCCTGCAACTGATCATGTGAATATTGAATTTTCAAATGCAAAAGGTTCATATAATGTAGCCCTTGTTAACCAGCTTGGTCAGCAGGTATATTCTAAGAAGGTGGATATTAATAATACTGTGCAATACGTAAGAATTGAAAGGGGAACTATTCCCGCAGGTATGTATCATGTAAGTATTCGTGATAATAATTCCGGCGAAGTACAATCTGAAAAGGTATTGATAAAATAGTTGAATGATGCACTGATGCGTATCTGGAAGCATTAATTCTAACATTAGTTTTTGATGCTCAAGGTTTACAACGAGGGGTCCCTTTTGGGATCCCTCTCTTTATGCAATATCCGCAAGAGAGAATTTTGCCAGGTGCCTGTCAATTACTTATTTTGAGTATTATTGTTTGCCTAAATAATCATTGATGGGTACTTTTTCAGACAGGGTAAGGCGGTTTAAGCTGGTAAGAAAGATTGTTTACTTCATTGTGGGTATGGTTTCTTATCCCGGTCTTACTATTATTAATAAACTTCGGATTTCCGGAACAGAACATATAAGCAAGTTACCCAGAAAGAATGTTCTGTTTGTTAGCAATCATCAAACATATTTCGCTGACGTTATCACCTTTCTGCATATTTTTTGTGCTGTTAAATGGGGCAAGAAGAACAGGCTTGGGTTACCTTACTATTTACTTAATCCCTTTACACATGTGAATTATGTGGCTGCCGAAGAAACAATGAAAGGGAACTGGATAAGCCGTCTTTTTTTGCTTGCCGGAGGTCTTACAGTTAAGAGAACCTGGCGGGCGGAAGGTAAAGAGGTGAGGAGAGGACTTGATCCTTCAGATACCAGGAAAATAACAAGGGCCCTTGACAATAACTGGGTGATTACTTTTCCGCAGGGCACTACAAAACCTTTTGCCCCCGGGCGCAAAGGCACTGCGTTAATAATAAAACAGACAAAGCCAGTAGTAGTGCCTGTAATTATTAATGGTTTCTGGCGGGCTTTCAATAAAAAGGGATTAAAGTTCAAAAAGAAAGGGGTTACACTTTCTGTAACTTTTAAAGAACCTCTGCAAATAGATTATGATGCTCCCGCAGATACTATTTTGTCGCAAATAATGGACAGCATTGAGCAAAGCAAGAAATATATGATGATGGGTAAGCACCACTGGCTTACTACAGACAAATAGTATCAGAGAACAGCAAGACTGTCTAATTTATCCTGGTCCATTTGTTTAACCAGTTCATCAAGTGTGTCAAACTTCTTTTCTTCCCGCAGGTATCTTTTCAGGTAAACTTTCAAGTGCTGGCCATAAATCTCTTTATCAAAATCAAAAATGTTCACTTCGATAACTCTCTTCTTGCCATCAACTGTTGGCCTGAAGCCAATGCTCATCATTCCTTTCAATTTTTCGGTATATCCTTCTGGCTGTGCATACACCGCATAAATACCATTGCCCGGAATAATTTTTTCTTCATCTGATACATGAATATTGGCTGTGGGGTATCCCAGCTTTCTGCCTAATTTATTGCCGTGAACCACTTCCCCAGAGAAAAAATAATTATAGCCAAGCAGTGATGAAGCAGTTTTGCAATCACAATGAAGCACAGCTTCCCGTATGTTGGTTGAACTGATGGCAATATCATCCAGCACATGTTTGGGGATTTCCTTAAGCTGGTAGTTATATTCTTTTGCTTTTTTCTCCAGCAGTTTGTAATCACCAAGGCGACCCCGGCCAAACCGGTGGTCGTAGCCGATGATAATAGTATGAGGATGGAATTTCTCCATCAAAAAGTCCTTAATATATTCTTCTGCAGACATGTTGGCGAAAACATCGCTGAATGGAACAATCACCAGATGGTCAATGCCTAATTGCTCAATCAATTCAGCTTTTTCGCCGGGTGTGTTCAGCAACCGGATTCCTAAAATGGCTGAGGACACTACTTTCCGCGGATGCGGATGGAATGTAATGATAACAGTTTCGCCATCATTCTTTTGCGCCTCAGTTTTTAATTTCTCAATAATCTGCCGGTGGCCCATATGTACCCCATCGAAGGTGCCAATAGTAATAACGGCCTTTTTGAAATGCGGAAGATTTTCAATATCAGTATGTATCCTCATATTAGCTGCGAAAATAACTGATAATTGATAATTGAAAAATGTATAATCCTTAGTTTTACAACTCAATCCTTTAAAATGAGTTTATACAGTAAAAGAGGGGTTTCTGCCCAGAAAGAGGAAGTGCATGCTGCCACCAGGAAGCTTGACAAGGGATTGTATGAAAAAGCCTTCTGCAAGGTTTATCCTGATGTGCTTTGCGGCGATGAAAACTGGGTGAATGTGATGCATGCAGATGGTGCAGGCACCAAAAGCATTTTGGCATATTTGTACTGGAAGGAAACCGGCGATGTAAGTGTATGGAAAGGGATTGCACAGGATTCTGTAGTTATGAACCTGGATGATTTGCTTTGTGTGGGCATTTATGACAACTTGCTTTTTTCTTCTACCATCGACAGAAATAAAAATCTTATTCCTGCTGAAGTGCTGGAGGCAGTAATCAGCGGCACGCAGGAGTTTTTTGATACGATGAGAACTTTTGGTGTAAACATCAGCTACATGGGAGGAGAGACAGCCGATGTGGGTGATGTAGTGCGCACAATGGCTGTAAACGGTACTATGACTGCCCGCTGGCCCAAATCAAAGGTTGTTACCAACGGGAAAATAAAACCGGGTGATGTAATCGTTGGTCTTGCCGGATTTGGCCAAGCCCATTACGAAAATGAATACAACAGTGGCATCGCCAGTAATGGACTTACGAGTGCAAGGCATGATGTGCTGCATAAGACCTATGGTGCAAGGTTTCCGGAAACTTATGATAACTCATTAGACGAGTCTGTTGTTTATATCGGGCCTCACAGGCTTACAGACAATATTCAGTATTCAATAAACAACAATCAGTTTTCAACTGAAGCCGGAAAGTTATTATTTAGCCCAACCCGCACATTTGCACCGGTAATGAAAGCGATTTTAGAAAATCACTTTGATGCAGTACATGGGCTAATACACTGTAGCGGCGGCGGGCAAACCAAGTGCCTGAAATATGTACCGGAAAATGTAAGGATTGTAAAAGACAACCTGTTTGAACCACCCGTTATTTTCAAACTGATACAGGAAGCCAGCAAGGCAGACGATAGGGAAATGTATCAGGTATTTAACATGGGCACCAGGCTGGAGATTTATACCAATGAAAAAGACGCCGAAACTATTATCAGCGTCTCTGAATCTTTTGGTGTGTATGCACAGGTTATCGGCAGAGTGGAAGAGAGTGAGAAAAAGGAATTAGTATTGAAAACGCCAGCTTTTTCATTAGAGTATTGATTTTACAACTCAATTATTAGTTTGATGAGTTTCAGGTTCTTTTGTAAGAACAAATGTTACTGGAATCTTGACATATGATTTTACAAAATTTCCATTCTGCTTTGCTGGAATCCATTTTGGCCCTTTGGAAATCACCCTTATTGCTTCTTGTTCCATACCATAACCATAAGTGGTAAGGGGCTTAATGTCTGAAATGGAACCATCAATATTGACAATAAATTGTATCTCTACTTTGTAAGTACCCGATGTTGCTCCGCTGTCAACTGGAGTTTTGTAATTAATCTCTGTAGAAAGGTATTTTCTCCATGATTCAACTCCACCCGGGAATTGGGCAGGCTCTTCAATTTTATCAAAAATTTTATTATCTGTTTCTTTCTGGAGATACACTACTACCACTTCATTAAGCATATCTTTTGTAATTGCAACAGGGTTATTATTATTATTCCCAACACCACTTACCCTGAAAGTTATTGGTTGCTTCTTGTAAGATTTTACCGGTTTCCCGTTTACCATAGCAGGAAGCCATTTTGGTCCTTTTGAAATAACCCTCATTGCTTCCTTTTCCATACCAAAGCCATGTGTGGTTAGGGGCTTTATGTCTGAGATAATACCATCTGTATCAACAAGAAACATTGTCACGGTTGTATAAACACCTTTAGGGGCTTTATTGTTAATTGGGACTTCTGCATTCAGACTTCTCTCTAGGTATTTCGTCCAATTGACATTGCCGCCTGGGAATGAAGCATCAATTTCTACTTTGTCAAATATTTTGTTTTCGGTTTCATTCATACTTTTTTTTGGTAAAGTGTCAGTTTTGCTGTTTTCAGTGTTTACTTCATTAGAAGGGGGAGTGGCAAGTTTAATTTCATTTTCATTTGAGATTATAGCATTATTGTCAATCCCATCTAGATTGTTATTAGTAACTACTGAAGACAGTTCATCTCTGTAGGAATCAGGTTCTATTTTTACGCTTTTGTAAGTAAAAGCAAACAGGCCGACAGCAACGGCTGTTACCGGCAGTGCCATAAGTTTTCTGAAATACTGGTGTCCGGGTTTTTTAGATGTTGTAATCATGGCTATACGTCTTTTTATCTGGTTATGAAAAAAAGGATTGACAAGGTTGAGTTTTGTATCAAGTGCCTGTTGTAGCAGCATTTCAGCATATTCCCATTTGGTGTCTTCGTGTATGGCAAACTGGTCGGCCAGAAATTCATGTATGGCTTTCACTTCTTTTTTAATCAGGTGAAAGAAGGGGTTAATCCAGAAAGCCACAGTTAGCAATTCCATAAAAAAAATATCAAGGCTGTGTACCTGTCTTATATGAAAGAGTTCATGCCGGAAAACCTGTTCGCCTTTGGCTGAATGCAGTTCAATTTTTCTGTTCCAGAATAACCAGCGGAAGAAGGAGAACGGAGTGCCGGGTTCATCAGTATTTATAAAACGGATATTCTGAATTTTTTCTGATGGATTATTTTTTGCTATTTTTCTGATTTTATTAATTGAAAAGAATATCCTTAAAAGGGCAATAACGGCTACCAGCAAATACAAAAAGTATAAAATGTTAGTGAAAGTAAAAAAGTTAATTGACGGGTGTGTGCTTGCCCGTACAATTACTTCCTGTTCATAATCACTGCCAGAGATTACTGTAAGTGTTTGCAGCAGGGTAGATGATTGTTGTTGTGTATCAGAGAAATAAAGAGGTATTTTTAGAAAAGGGACAACCAGGCTAAGTATGCAAGATGCTATAAGGTAAAAGCGGTTGTACTTGTGAAACCTTTTATTGCGTAACACAAAATGATAATAGCCGTAAAAAATTCCAGAGGCGGCAACCACCTGGATAAGGTATAATATTATCTCTCTCATTTCTGCTGATTTTTTTGTTTCTTAATCTGACTGAGTATCTGTTCCAGTTCCTCTACTGAAATATTGTTTTCTTTTACGAGGTAAGAAACCACATTGCTGAATGAACCTTCAAAATAATTTTTTGCCAGTTGGGTAATACTTTTCCCGGAATATTCTGCTCTTGAAATAAGGGGTGAATAGCGGTGTTGTCTGCCGAACGACTCAGCTTTTACAAATTTCTTTTCAATCAGAATTTTTAAAAGAGTGGCTACAGTGTTTTGATGTGGCTTAGGTTTTGGCATGGCCTCGACAACGTCCCGCAAAAAAGCGGTTTCTGATTTCCATAATGCCTGCATTACCTGTTCTTCAGCTTTGGTAAGTTGTTTCATAAATCTGATTATGAAACCGAATGTATAACTAAGTTTTTAGTTTAACAACTATTTTTTTAGTTGTAGTAAGAAAAAAAATGTAATGTCTAAATAAGCTTGTAAAAATCAGTGAATTAGTTTTCGAAAATTAATCTCTGCGTCGCTTCCTTTTTTCCACAATTACCTGAAATGTTACAGGTTGTTTGCGGTATGCCTTTACAATTCTTCCACTTTGCATGGCGGGTGTCCATTTGGGGCCTTTCATAATAACTCTCATTACTTCAGCTTCCATACCATAGCCATGGTGTGTAAGAGGTCTTACGTCTGAAATATTTCCCTCCTTATCAACTACGAATTGAATAACTACAGTGAATTTTCCTTCCGGAGCGCCGTTATCCACCGGTACATTAGGATTTAATGTTCTCTCAAGGTATTTTCTCCACATGCTTTCCCCTCCTGGAAATGAAGCCTCAACCTCAACCCGGTCAAAGAGTTTATTTTCATTATCACTGTGTGGTGGTTCTGGTGTGGTTGGAGGTACCGCAGCACCAGAAGTTTCACTTTTCTTCAGGGTAATCTCAATGACTCCGGCTTTTCCCTTTTCACCATATTTTTTTATTGCCTCAGTTCCTTTCCAAATATTTATGCTATCAATGGATGCAGGGTCATATAAAGAGTTAAGGCTTCTTTTAAGTTCTTTCAAAGTTCCGGTCGGAATTCCATTTACAATCACCAGAATGTTTGAATCAATAGCTGCTCCTGAACCATTTTTCAACTGTCCTGCAGGCCTTGTTGTGTCTGAAGAGTTTTGTGAAAGAATATTTGTAGTCGTTAAAACAAAAACTAAAAGAATGAAACCTGTAAACCTGAACATATTTCAGAAGTTTAATAAAACGTTATAACCATGTTTAAAGGTTAAATATCCGAAAAAAAATGGCTGCAACTGCCGGTTCTTTGCTTATTTTGCAGCAAAGCTATTGCAATGTCCGAACCAATCATAGAAATTAAAAGTGCCAATATATACCAGGGGAGTAATCTTATATTACAGAATGTGAACCTGACAGTAAACAAAGGCGAGTTTGTGTACCTTATTGGAAAAACAGGCACAGGAAAGTCGAGTTTGCTGAAAACCCTATACGGCGAACTGGAGTTGAAAGAAGGTGAAGCCACAGTGGCCGGGTTCAGCCTCCGCGGACTTGACTGGAAGAAAGTACCCTACCTGCGCCGTAACCTTGGAGTGGTTTTCCAGGATTTTCAGTTACTGACCGACCGAAACGTAAACGACAACCTTAAGTTTGTGATGAAAGCTACAGGCTGGACAGATGAAAAACTGATGAACGAAAAAATTGCTGATGTGTTGAATAAGGTTGGTCTGAAATCAAAAGGCTTCAAGATGCCATTTGAGCTAAGTGGTGGTGAACAGCAAAGGATAGATATTGCCAGGGCATTGCTTAATTCTCCCAAACTTATTCTGGCTGATGAGCCTACAGGAAACCTCGACCCGGAAACATCAGATGAGATTATGCAACTGCTTATCAATATTGCAAAAGACGACAAGACAGCAGTGGTGATGGCCACTCATGATTATATTGTTGTACAAAAATTTCCTGCAAGGCTGATCAGAACCGAAAGGGGACAGGTGCTCGATAATGCTACCATAAGTATTGACTAAACAGGTTTGTGTTTTTGTCGTTGTTATAAGTATCTCCCAGCAGTTCTTTGCGAAGTTGTATATCATCCTCTGTGAAAGACAGCCCGAAAAGGGTTTTTATCAGAGAAATAAATTCCGGTTCATCTTTTGCTACATGGCAGGTTTTCTCAAGGCCAGTTCCTTTCACCATTGCTTCACTCACAATGCAATGACGCCCTTCAAAGAGGCTGTGCAACAGTTTCAAACGAATTCCTGTAATAGAGCAGTTAAATGATGGTAAAACGCAGATTTGCGCTTCTCTAACATACTTATCCATTTCTTCTGCGGATGGATTGGCAACAATCACAACATGCTTCAAGCCACTGGCAAGTTTTTCAATTCTCGCCGAAGGATTCTTTCCTGCTATGACAATTGGGATTTCAATTTTAGGGCACACATTTTCTAATAGCCAGACAGCGGCTTCTTCATTTTCGGCAACGGACAGATTTCCATGGTACAGGCAAAATTTGCCAGTCCCAGTATTTATATCTACATGCTGCCATGCCGGAAATGTTGGTATGAAAACAGCATTGATAAGTTTCCATCGATTTTTCAGGATTGCAACATCTTCTTCTGATACGCAGGTATAAGTACATTCTGACGGCAACCGGTTATTATATGATTTAATAAGACGGCTTTCTCTTCTAAAAAATAATCTCCGGAACCAGGAATTTTCTGCCCTGGCCAATTCCTGGTAATAGAGGCTTTCTTCATTGTGCATTCTTACCACTACTTTTCTTCTCTTGTAATTGATATAAGGCAGAATGCCGGTGCAGTGCAATCCTTCCAGTAATATGGGAAGCTCGTCTTTATTAAGGTTGTCAATAAGCTCCTTGTTTATTCTTGATGCAACGATATATGGAAGGCGAAACGATAAACCTTTTAACCCCTTTTTCCTTTTGTAAACATGTATGCTTTCGCAATACGGTTTTAATTCTCCTGGTGTTCCCCGCCTGTTATAGCTGAAATAGTGCAAGTGAATATTAATGCCAGCTTTTTTAAAGGCTTTTATCCTGTTCATCATATCTATGGCCCCGCCATAATCAGGTGGGCAGGGCACATCGAGGCAAACGATATGTATTTCCCGTATCATTGATTGAACAGTTGGTGATAAAATTTGAGCAAGATATCTCTTTCTTTCTGCCAGTTTAGTTCATTCCTTGCAAGAACGCAGTTGCCGGATAATTCAGAGTAAAGACTATTATCAGTTGCAAGTTTATTGATAGCGCCTGAAATATTTTCTGGGTTTAAATCATCAAGCAGCAACGCAATATTATACCGGGCATTAATTTTTTTATATTCCGGGAAATTCATTGTTATCTGCGGAAGACCTGCATGTATATAATCAAAAAACTTATTGGCAAGTGAGAGGTATTGGTTCATTCCTGTATTCTCAACAAGGTTGATACCAATGAATGCCTGTTGAGAAATTACTGATAGTTCTTCGGGCTGCAACATTCCTTTTAAGATAACCTTGTTTTCCAGATTTTTTTTTGAAATCAGCTCTTTTAACTGTGGCATGAAGTTTCCGTCACCGCAAATCACCAGAGGAAACGGCACCTCCTTCATTGCAGGAATCAGAAACTCAAATCCTCTGGCTTCATTTACTGCACCCTGGTAAAGAATGAATTTTTCCTTTTTTGTTGGTGATGCATCTGACTTTAGCAAGGGCATATTCCTGATAGTTTGATACTTAACCTGGTACCTGCGGTTTAGTTCTTCTGCAATACTATCGCAAACTGTATAGCCATGTTTAAATGCGGGAACTTTTTTTGCTTCAATCTTTTTCCAGATTTTTTGGATATGAGGCCGGGTAACCACTTCTTTCATTTCTGTAAACAATTCGTGGGCATCATACACACGGGGAATTTTCTTCCACCTTGAGATTGTATGGCAGGGAATAATTGTATCTAGGTCAACCGCACAGATAGCATCCATTTTTTTAAACAGAAGAAAAAACAGAAGGCGGATATTAAATTCCAGGTAAAAAAGTTTTCCTTTTTGAAACCAACAATTAAGTCTTTTTTGATTATAGGTTGTCTTTGCCAGTGGAAGGGAAGTTGCTTTCTTTCTGCCAACAAGGGTTACTGCATATCCATGTTCTGCCAGGGAACCGCAAATACGTTGCATCCGCTGATCAAAAGTCAGATCATTTGTAACCGTAAAGTAGATTTTTTTCAATCTGGATGTAATTGGCTGTAAAAACTAAAGGTTTTGCAAAGATGCAAAACCTTTAATTATCTGATGCTTAAAGCAGCAATAAGTTCCTTACATATTCATCATATCCATACCATTTTCCTGGTTTTTGCTGTTTTTGCGTTTAAACAAGTTGGTATCAAATTTCCCGAAACGCCAGCTAAGGTTAAGTCTGAGTATTTGTGGATCCCGGCGGCGAAAAATATTTTGTACAAAATCGGATGACTCAGAATAAATATCCTGCCTGCGGGTCCTGAAAATATCATTAACGTTAAGAGAAACAGAAGCCCTTTTTTCTTTTAAGAAATCATACCTGATTGCGGCATCTACAAAGTAGTTTGCCCTGATGTAACCTTGTGCAGCACTGGCTTGGCCAAACATTCCGCCACCGCCACCCATCATCATGCCACCACCGCGGCCACCACCGCCACCGCTTCCCCCAGGAGGGAGAACACTTTTTGATTGGTATTCTCCCGAGAGCTGAAGGGTGAAGTTCTTGAACAATTTAAAACTGTTGTTAAGTTTAGAAAACCAGCTGGCAAACTGATCTTGTTCAGGCTGGCCTTCAATGCCTGTATTAATCTTTGAGGTAAACAGGTTGAAGTTCGTTGTTAAATCCCACCATTTGGTGATTTTATTCTTTGAAACAAGTTCAAGACCGGTAACATAACTTGAATTGGCATTAATATAGCTGCTGACGAGGATATCTTTTCCAATTACGGCATCGGCTTCTTTTGCCTGGTAACGGGTAATGAGGTCAGTTGTATTCTTATAATATGCTGATGCAATAAAGTTGTCTTTGTTTTTGAAGGTTTTTTGGTAAGTCAGTTCTATTGAATTGGTGAATTCTGGTTTTAACGCCGGATTACCACGGGAGATATTCATAGTGTCTGAATAGTCTGTATAAGGAAGCAATTGGAAGAATCCCGGCCGGTTAATCTTCCTTGTGTAGTTCAATTGCAGTTCCTGTTCATTTTTAAGTTTCTGATTCAGGAATATGCTTGGAAACAGGCTGATTGGAAAATCGATTTTAAACGATTGTGATTTATCCGGCAGATTACCCTCATAATTCGAACTTTCAGCTCTTAAACCAACCTGGTATCCAAAATTCTTTACTTTATTAGAATAGGTGGCATAACCGCCATATACATTATCAACACTGTTGTAGTTTATTGACAGGTTGGGTGAATAGACTGCAGTTCCGCTATTATTAAACATGAAAAAATCTGTACGGTTATAAACCGACCTGAATTGTGCCCTTAAGCCCATCTCCAGTTTTGAATCTTCTGAAAGTGGCTTTGTGTAATCAGTTTGCAGCACCAGGTTTTTATTTTCCCCTTTGCCAATTTGTTGCTGCTTCATGGTTCCAAGCAGTGTATTTCCCGGAACTTTATATGTATTATTAGTGATGATATTTTGTGTACTGCTTTCGCCAATATGCAAATTGGCATCGGCTGTCAGCTCTTCTCCTTGTTTAGGGAAATTATGCTTATAGCTTAATGAACCGCCATTCATGTTCATCTTGAAAAAATTATCGGAGAACCTGTTAGCTATAGTTGAAGTGTCAACCGGCGATAACCACTTCGTATTAATATCACTCTCAGTGTATGGAGTGTGTTTACCCCGGCCAACCATTCCTGTAATAGAGAGAGTATTGCGGTTATCAATAAAATAGTCAAAGCCACCACGTAGGAACATGAAACGTCCTTTTTGCACACTCTCATCTTCCTGGTATAAAGAAGTGTTTGGACTTCCGTATGTTAATCTGTCAGTTGTACCATTACTGATGGACTTACGCTGGTTGTAATTAGCCCCTAAAAAGAAATTGATTTTGTTTTGGCGGATATTAATATCACCTCCACCGCCTACCCTGGCACGAGAGTCAACATTTGCCCTCAGACTTCCGCTATAACCAACCCGTTTGTTCTTTTTCAAAACGACATTTAAAATTCCGGCAGTTCCGCCTGATGCATCAAATTTTGCAGAGGGATTTGTAATGATTTCAACACTTTCTATGGCATCGGCAGGAATCTGATCAAGTGTCATAATAGTCGGTCTGCCATCAACAAAAACCTGTGGTGCATTATTTCGCATCGTAACATTCCCGTCAATATCCACGTTGATAGAAGGAACATTTCTCATCACATCGACGGCAGTACCACCTGTAGAAACCATATTCTTATCAACATTAAATACTTTTCTGTCTATGCCAAGTTGAAGGCCGGGTTTTCCTGCAGTTACTGTTACATTTTCCAAAGTCTTATCAGCTATGTCAACTTTGATATTGCCAAGGTCCTTATCCAGTGCATTCATCATGGAGCTCATGTCTCCGCCCGGTTTAAAACCAAACGATACCGGTACCTCATACGGAGTATAGCCAACTACAGTAACCCGGAGTTTTAAAGCACCCATAACAGGTACATTTTGAAAGATGAAGTCTCCTTTATTGTCAGCCAGTACCCCATTTATCACTACATCCTTCCGTTTTTTACTGGCAGAATCATACTTATTTTGGAGCAATTGAACTGAAGCGTAGTCGATGTGTTTTCCTGTTTTGGCTTCCACAATTTTGCCATACATGGTGCCGGCAGGCATTTGGCGGCCTCCGTTATTGCCATTTACGGGCTGCGACAGGCCTGAATAACTTATTATAAAACAAATAATTGTACTAAATAAAACTCTCATTTTCTGGATTTATATTTTAGACGGGCAAAACTGCAATTACTTGCAGACATTTGAGTGACATTGTGATGAATGGTGATATTACAATCTTAAAGGCTGAATGTTCAGAAAACTAGGCTATCAGCTTGTTAATTGTGTGATAATGATTTGAACGACCCCAATAATGAAACCAATAACTGCACCAATGATTTCCACAAACCTGAATTCTTTTGACATTATTTGATATAAAATCTCTTCAAGCTTATCAGATGAAAACCCGGCTACTTTCTTAATCACAATATGCTCAAGATCAAGTTCTGATTTCAAATTTCCGGCATATTGCTTCATTACCATAGGGAAGAGGTTCTCAATTTCATCCATCAGAGCTCCCTTGATCTTGTTAAGGGTTTTTTCGCCAATGAACATGCTGATAACCGGCATTTCATCACTGAGGCGCAGCCTGAGAAAGTCGTCAATATGCTTTTCAATCATCGGCATAATTTTTTTCAGATTCTCAGGATTGCTGATTTTTTGCTCTATGTCGCTGAAGGAAAGGAACTCGTTACTAACCAGTTTGCCCAGTTTCTCGGCAAATTGCTGCTGCCTTTTGGGAAAAATACCCTGAAATGTGATACCGAGGATTTTTTTTGGCTCACGGGGATGAAAAAGCATTTTGATTGCTATCCAGTTTGTTACCCAACCTATAAAGGCAGAAATAAGCGGGATTAATATGAGCCAGTAATTCATGAAAAATAATTATAAAATGATACCCCGCTTCGGGAGAAACGGGGTATTTTATGGGTGGCTAACCGGGTTCGAACCGGCGACCCTCAGAACCACAATCTGATGCTCTAACCAGCTGAGCTATAGCCACCATTTAATCGGACAGCAAAAATAAGAAAAATGGGTTTTTGGAAAAAATAAAACATTGATTTTATGAGGTTACAGAAATATTACTAAGGTTCATTTCTGCCATTCATCAAAAAGCGATGTTAAAACGCTGAAAACACAAGAAAACCTCTCTTTTTCCGTTATTTTTGGTTTGATATGTCAGGCACATTAAAATATCTGTTGAATATGAAGAGACTCCCGTTTGTAATCTTGATTGTGGTTGCCCTTTCCTTTGTTGCTTTCCAAACTATGGGAAAAAGTAATACTGTACCCCCTTCCAAATATGACAAAGTTTTGCGCTTAGTCGGTGAAATGCTGATGGATTATCATTTTAACCCGCAGGATATTAATGATGACTTCTCAGCTAAAGTGTTCAAGAAATACATCAAAGAACTTGATCCCGAGAAAACTTTCTTCCAAAAAGGGGATATAACTATTCTTCGGAAATATGAGGCCAGGATAGATGATGAGATTAAAGGATCACAGGTTGAATCTTTCCTTGCAGCGGGCAAACTCTTTGACCAGAGAATGGAAGAGGCCGCATTACTCTATAAAGAAATTCTGGCCAAACCGTTTGAATTTGCTTCCGATGAAGATGTTCAACTGGATGAAGACAAGCTTGATTTTACAGCAAATGCTGCTGAACTAAAAGAAAGATGGAGAAAGAAATTGAAGTTTTCAGTGCTGGAGCGTTATGCTGATCTGCTTGAACAAAGGGAAAAGAATAAAGGTAAGGAGGGGTTTGTGGTAAAGCCGGATGAAGAACTGGAAAAAGAAGCCCGGGAGAAAGTTATAAAAACATACGACAGGTATTTTGACAGGTTCAGGGCAAAATTCAATGATGATGACAAGTTTAATGTTTTTGTAAATGCCATTACAACTACGATGGATCCTCACACTGAATTCTTTCCGCCGGTTGATAAGAGATATTTTGATGAAGAAATGTCGGGAACTTTTTACGGAATAGGAGCCACCCTTCAGTATGATGAAGGAAATATAAAAATTACCAGCATTGTTACCGGCAGCCCGGCTTACAAGTCAGGGGAGTTACAGCCCGGCGATGTTATTCAGAAAGTAGGGCAGGGCAGCGCCGAACCTGTTGACCTGACAGGCTACAGTGTTACGGATGCTGTAAAAGTAATCAGGGGTAAGCAGGGAACTGAAGTGAGATTAACTGTAAAAAAAGCAGACGGTACATTCAAAGTGGTTAACCTCAAGAGGGAAAAGATTGTGCAGGACGAGGCTTATGCAAGAAGTGCCATTGTTAACGAAAACGGTTCCAAAATCGGGTATATTTTTCTGCCTGAATTCTATGCAAATTTTGATGACCCTAATGGCAACAGAAGCTTTACAGATGTTGCTAAAGAGGTGAACAAACTGAAGGAAGAGAAAGTAGATGGTATTGTAATTGACTTGCGTAATAACGGTGGTGGTTCTTTATATGATGTGGTGCAAATGGCCGGATTGTTTATTGACGAAGGCCCCATAGTGCAGGTAAAAGACAGGGACAGCAAACCAACTGTTCTGAAAGATAAAGACCGTAATGTTCTGTATAATGGTCCGCTGGCAGTAATGGTTAATGAATTCAGCGCCTCTGCCTCAGAAATTTTTGCCGCCGCAATTCAGGATTATGGAAGGGGAATAGTTATTGGCAGCACTTCAACTTATGGAAAAGGTACTGTACAGCGCAACATTGGACTGGGAGAAAACGCTTATTCGATGTCTAATTCGGAACTGGGTACCATCAAACTTACCTTGCAAAAATTCTACAGGATTAATGGCGGCTCTACTCAGATGAGAGGGGTAACATCGGATATTGTAATACCTGATAACCTGGAATATCTGAAGCTGAGAGAGAAAGATGACCCGGATGCGCTTCCATGGGATGAAATTGGAAAAGCATCATACAATCAATGGAAGCCGGGTTATGACCTTACGACAATTAAGCAGTTGAGTAATCAGCGGGTTGAGAATGATCCGGCTTTTAAAGTTATTCAGGAAACTACCGAATGGCTTTCTAAGCAAAACGAGAAACCCCGTTCGCTGAACCTGGAAAAGTATAAGGAATATCAGAAAACAATTATAGCAACTTCAAAACAATTGGAGTCGTTACTGAAACTCAAAACTCCGCTTACTGTTTCGGCTTTGCCAAAAGAAGCGAACCGCTGGGCTGATGACAAAGCCAAACAGGATCGTTTTAATAATTGGCTAAAAGACCGGCAAAACGATATCTATCTTGATCAGGCTGTCAAAGTGGTTAACGATATTATCAGTCAGCAAAACCTGGCAAAAGAATCTTCCGATAATAAAACAAAAAAGGGATTCTGAGTAAATAATTTATTAGCAAAGGCTGTCCAAAGTGGACAGCCTTTTTTGTTTGTCATTCAGCCAAGCAATACCTTTATAAATCCTTTTAGTTTATAAAACGATGGCTATGCAACAGATTATTGAATGTGTTCCAAATTTTAGTGAAGGCAACGACCTTGGCATTATTAAGCAGATTACTGATCAGGTTGAATCAGTTGACGGAGTCCGTTTATTGAATGTAGATCCGGGTAAAGCAACAAACCGTACGGTAGTAACATTTGTCGGTACTCCGGAGGCTGTAATTGAAGCTGCTTACAGGGCTATAAAGAAGGCTGGTGAGTTAATTGATATGTCTAAGCATAAAGGGGAGCATCCCAGGATGGGAGCCACAGATGTTTGTCCGCTGATACCTGTATCTGGAATATCAATGGAAGAAACAGCAAAATATGCACAGCAGCTTGCAAAAAGGGTGGGAGAAGAATTACAAATACCTGTTTACTTATATGAAGCTGCTCAACCTGACAAATCAAGAAACAACTTATCTGTTATCAGGTCAGGAGAATACGAAGGTTTTTTCAAGAAGATAAAATTACCGGAGTGGAAACCTGATTTCGGACCCGCAGAGTTTGATGCAAAAAGAGGCGGCACTGTAATTGGTGCAAGAGATTTTCTGATTGCCTATAACATCAATTTGAACACAACTTCAACAAGGCGGGCTAATGCTATTGCTTTTGACGTAAGGGAAGCTGGCAGAACAAAGAAAGTAAACGGAAAAGTGGTTACAGGCGAAGATGGAAAACCGGTTGTTATACCGGGAACCCTGAAGGCAGTAAAAGCTATTGGCTGGTATATTGAGGAATATGGAATAGCCCAGATCAGTATGAACCTTACCAATATCAACGTAACACCTGTTCATATTGCTTTTGACGAAGTTTGTAAAAAAGCCGATGAAAGGGGGATCAGGGTAACAGGCAGCGAACTGGTAGGACTTGTTCCTTTAAGTGCGATGCTGGAGGCCGGTAAGTATTTTCTAAAAAAACAGCAACGTTCTATAGGTGTATCAGAAAAAGAACTGGTAAAGATTGCAGTAAAATCATTGGGGCTTGACGAGTTGGCACCTTTTAAACCGGAAGAAAGGATCATTGAGTATTTGCTTCGCAATCCTGCCGATAGTAAACTGGTAAGTATGAAACTTACTGATTTTGCTGACGAAACAGCAAGTGAAAGTCCCGCCCCTGGCGGTGGGTCAATTTCAGCTTATGTAGGTGCATTGGGGGCATCGCTGGCAACAATGGTGGCGAATTTGTCTTCTCATAAGGTTGGTTGGGATGATCGCTGGGAAGAGTTTAGTACCTGGGCCGGGAAGGGCGAAAATTTTAAGAATACCCTTGTTAAATTAGTTGATGAAGATACTAATGCTTTCAACAGGATTATGGCTGCTTTTGCTCTTCCAAAAGCAACCGAAGAAGAGAAAAAAGCGAGGACGTCAGCTATTCAGGACGCAACCAGGTATGCAATAGAAGTGCCTTTTAAAGTAATGCAGACAGCATTAGCCAGCCTTGAAGTAATACAAGCGATGGCTGAAACAGGTAACCCAAATTCCGTATCAGATGCCGGTGTAGGCGCCTTGTGTGCCCGTACAGCTGTAATGGGTGCATTTATGAATGTACGCATTAATGCTTCTGGTTACGATGATAAAAACTTTGTAGAAAATATCATTGCCAGGGGAAAGGAGATTGAAGCTAAGGCTATAGCTATTGAAGCTGAAATAGTTTCGTTTGTAAACAAAAAGATTGGAATCTAAAACACAAAAGTATGCAGCACCTGAAAGTTTATACAAAAAATGATGTTCTGTCGCCGACAAAAATCCGCCGTTTTGAGACAAAGGTGGGAGAACGGTTACAGGTATTAAATGAGGCGGCAGATATTTCAGTTGCCATCGCCGAATCTCCGGCCAAGTATATCCTTTTTGGTGTGCCTGAGGATTTGGGTTCAAAAGGCAATTACGGCAGTGGTGGCATGGACACTCTTTGGCTCCCTTTTTTGCAGAACTTCCTGAATATGCAGAGTAATGATTTTTTTGACGGGACTGAAATTCTTCTTTTAGGTCATTTCGACTTTGGCGATATGCAATACCTGATTGACCACACAGCAAAAGGCGATGAAGAAAGAATTGAAGCATACAGGCATGCAGTAAATACAATAGATGATGAGGTGGAGCACCTGGCTAAGATTATTACAGAGACAAAAAAAATTCCTTTAGTGATCGGGGGCGGACATAACAATTCATACCCGTTAATTAAAGGCGCTGCAAAAGGCTGGCATAAAGCTGGCGTTATCCCTATTTCGCAGATAAACTGTGTTAACCTAGATGCACATACAAGTTACCGGCCACTTGAAGGCAGACACAGCGGAAATGCTTTCCGCTATGCCGAAGAAGATGGATACTTGTCTAAATACTGTGTGGTTGGAATTCATGAAAATTATATACCCCAGAATGTCTGGATTGACATAGTTAATAATCCTTTTTTTGACTGTATAACGTTTGAAGATATTTTTATTCATGAGAAAAGGACATTTATGCAAGCTGTAGCTCATGCTGCAGGATTTACTGACGAAACGCTCACAGGAATAGATATCGACCTTGAAAGTGTACAGCATACGTTGAGCAACTCCTTAACTCCAGTGGGTTTTTCTCCTGTTAATGCCCGTCAATACGTCTCATATACTGCGGCATTCTCAAAACCTGCATACCTGCATATTTGCCAGGGAATTACAAGAACAGCTGAAGGCATAACAGAAAATGACAACGGAAAACTAGCCGCCTACCTTATCAGTGATTTTATAAAAGGTATGGCGATAGAGTAACATGGTTTTACCTTTTTCGCTAAATTAGGGATATGAAAAGGCTGCTTCTCTTGTTTGCTGTTTGCTTTTCCTCAAGCCTGATTGCCCAGAATGAATTTTCGGCCAAAGCTTTTTATACAGACTTTAATAAGGTTTGTGAGGAGGCAAAGAGAGGCTTTCAGGATATAACAGGAAAAGAAAAAATCAGTGAGTTTCCCGGTCTTACAAAAGAATATGCTGTTAAACTGATTCTGCCATTGGCTGACTCAGGTAAAGTTATTTTCCCGGATTTTTCCAGGCCATACGCTTTATACTATTTTGAGCCTTCAAGGAACCGGCTGAAAACTGATCAAAAAGGTGCTGATCTGCGTGAAGCAATTATCATTGCTATGAACCGCCCTGTTTGTACACGGACAGAAACAACATTAGTTGCCGACATTCCGGTTTCAAATACATGGTTTTTTGAGGGAAATAATGAATCCGCCAAAACAGAAGCAATTTGCCAGATAAGCATTTTCAGCCGCAACAATCTTTATTATCTCACTCTTCAAATAAATGGTGAAAGGGCTTTAGCTTCAGCAAACTAACTAACCAGTTGGTTTGAAACGGGAGTTTTATAGCTTGTTATTCTCAGTTAGCAGACAACCTGAAACAGGAAATTCTATTTATTGCATAGAAACTTCATGCGATAGTTATCAGTAATCTGGTGTGGGGAAAAGAAGAAATGTTTTCGGAGGTTCACCGCGCCTCCTGCTAAACTTGTTTAGCAGGAGGGTTCCGGATGTTTAATTTTTTTCATTGGATTTGGACACGGTGACGTCTGGATCGTTTTTCAAGGATTTTTGGACGGTCTTTTCAATCGGACTTGGATTTCATTTCGGTTTTTCAAGGAACTCAGTAAAAACTGACGATATTGGATTTTCTTTTCTCAGAACAAGGTTTTGGTTTTTTTCGTTGATATTGGATTTCCCTAAACAATGATTTTTATTAATCAACTTCTGACACAAAAATAGAACGGTAAGTTAATTTGCACAAGAGCAAAACTGCCCGATTTTTTATCGTAAACTGACTTGTTATAAACAACAACAAATACGAAAACCAAAATCGTATAAGTACGATTTCGATTTTTTGATGACTGGTATTCAGTTAATTGAAGGGGATATTTGTTTATTTCCCTAAAGCCTCTATTACATCATATTTGGTAACAATGTGATAAATACCTGCTTCATCTTTGGCCAGAACAGCACCATTCGCCTTATCAATATAGTGACTGAGTTTTTCAACTGGTGTATCAAAGGCGACAACTGGGAAAGGATGCTCAATAATGTCTTCTATCAGTGCATTTTTTAAATCAGGATTGTCAAAAAGTTTTCTGAAAAGTCCGCCATCACTAACAGAACCTACAGGAGCATGATCTTTCATCACCGGCATTTGCTCAATATCATATTTCTTCATCAGCGCAAAAGCATCTGCAACAGTTTGCTCTGGTGTTATAGTGATTAATCGCTTGGTTCCTCTTGCACTTACAACATCTTTAAACGTTTTCACATCGAGGAATCCTCTTTCAATCATCCACTGGTCGTTATATACTTTGCCAACGTACCTGCTGCCATGATCATGAAATATGCAAACGACAACATCATCCTCCTTTAGTTTATTTTTTAACTGCAACAGTCCCTGGAAACAACTGCCTGCACTGTATCCGCAGAATAGACCTTCCTTTTTTGCAAGTTTTCTTGCCATGATGGCACCGTCCTTATCTGTAACCTGCTCAAAATGGTCAATTAAACTCATATCATAGTTCTTTGGCACAAAATCTTCACCAAACCCTTCACTGAAATACGGATGAACTTCATTCATGTCAATTTCCCCGGTGCGGAAATATTTAGTGAGCAAAGAACCATACACATCTATAGCCCAAACCTGTATGTTTGGGTTTTGTTCTTTCAGGTACTGAGCAACGCCTGTAATGGTGCCACCGGTTCCGGCAGTGCATACAAGGTGAGTTATCTTTCCGTCAGTTTGTTTCCATATTTCAGGGCCTGTGGTTTCATAATGTGCCTGGCGGTTTGCCAGATTATCGTACTGGTTCATGTGGTACGAATTGGGAATCTCTCTTGCCAGCCTCGCCGCCACACTGTAATAGCTCATAGGATCATCAGGATGCAAATTTGTAGGGCATACGATTACCTCTGCACCAACCGCTTTCAATATGTCTGCCTTTTCCTTTGATTGTTTATCCGTTGTAACGAAAATGCATTTATATCCTTTTATGGCGGCAGCCAAGGCCAGTCCCATTCCTGTATTACCACTTGTCCCTTCAATAATTGTTCCTCCAGGTTTCAATTTTCCTTCCTGTTCGGCTACCTCCACCATTTTAAGTGCCATACGGTCTTTTATCGAATTGCCGGGGTTGAAATAATCCACTTTTGCCAGCACCGTACAGGGAAAATCTTTGACAATCCTGTTGAGGCGGATCATGGGTGTGTTGCCAATAGTTTCAAGAATATTATTCTTTATATCCATACAGAAAAATATTTAAGCGGGCAAAGGTAAGTGTTTGCCGAAAATGGTAAACTGTTGTTAGCATAGGGTTGCTGATCTTCTTTGTTCTGGCAATAAAAATGCCAGCAAGTTTATTTAATAAATTGTTCTAACGCTTTTTTCATTACCGGATCAGCCGCATTAATAACCTCGAAATATCCAGCATTTCTCCATTTGTATCTTGCCAGTAACGCTTTTACCCTTGCTTGTAAAATGTCATTTTCCAGTGCTGATACATTTTTTAGTTTTAATGAATCCGGCATATCGCTCATCAGTTTTTGCCACAATCCTGATGTAGTGAATCCTCTTGCGTATTCACTGGCATTTTTATATTGATCTATCTGAGCTTTGTTATCAAGGAAGAATTTATACAAGAAAGTATTGAATGATGTGTGGGCAGTTAACTGCAGAACTTTTTGCTGCGAAAGACTTGTATCAATTGGTACAAAAATCTGGGGAGTTATACCGTCGCCGGCATAGAGGGTATCTTTACAGGAATTTGTAAACTTTTGCCCCCCATTATGGTTTCTAAGCGAATCGGCAGAAAGCATTTCACCGCTGTTGAACCGTTCCCACAACTCATCCATATACACTTTTTTGCCTTTTCCGTATGATTTCTGAATACTACGTCCAAGAGGTGTATAATACCTTGCAATTGTCAAACGGATGGCAGAACCATCGTTAAGGTCATATTGTTGCTGTACGAGGCCTTTGCCAAATGTACGCCTGCCAATAATTGTTGCCCGACACCAGTCTTGTAAGGCTCCTGCAAGCACTTCGCTGGCACTGGCTGAGAGTTCATCTACCATCAAAACCATTTTGCCCTGCTCAAAAAGACCGGGCCGTTTACAACGGTATTCCTGCCTTTTGCTGTTTATCCCTTCGGTATAAACTATCAGTTTATCGCCATCAAGAAATTCGTCAGCTATATCTACCGCTTCGCTCATAAACCCACCGCCATTTCCCCGAAGGTCAAGTACAAGTTGTTTAAGGCCTTGCTTCGTCATTGGTTCAAGTGCGGCCATAAACTCTTCATAGCTTTTTTCAGTGAATTTATTCAGCCTGATATACCCCGTGGTTTTATCAATCATGTAAGCAGCATCAATTGAGGATACCGGAATACTGCTTCTTGTTACTTCAAAGTTTTTTAACTGAGTTCCCCTCTTAATTAACAATATGGCTTTACTGCCACCTGGCCCACGGATTAATCCCTTAATTTCATCAACTGACAATCCCTTTTGGATAACAGAGGAGTCATTTACTTTGAGGATTTTATCACCTACAAGCAGTCCGGCTTTATCACTCGGGCCGTTTGGGATTACATAAACGATATTAACTGTATCGTTAAAGATGTTAAACTCCACACCGATTCCATTAAATTTTCCGGCAAGGTCTTCGTTGGCAACTTTCAGGTCAACAGGGGGCAGGTAAACAGAGTGAGGATCCAGTTCATTCATCATTTCTTCAATGGCAATGCCTTGAAGAGAATCCAGGTGTACAGAGTCAACGTATTTGAGCCTGATAATATCGAGTGCTTCCTGCAGCGTACTCCTTTTGTTTGAAGAAAAGAAGTTGTTTTTACCACCTTTATTACCCAGTTTGTAACCAAAAAACATTCCTGCTATCATTACTAACGAGAATAAGAGTGGCAGCCACACCTGCAGTTTTTTATTTCCTGTCATAGGTCTTTATTGCTAATTTGTTGCAAAATAGATAAAAGTTGCCTGTTTCGGATTTTCGTTGACAATTATCAGTTTTTAATATGCTGATAATTTGTGAATTTCGATGAAACAAAGCAGTTTTATAATAATCCATTATATATGGCAACCGTAAAATTAATTGCAGACAGTGGCGCTACTAAAGCCGAGTGGTGCCTGCTCGGAAGCGGAAGAAGGAAAACAATCTTTACCCAGGGCATCAGTCCCTATTTTCTAAACACTGCACAGATCAGGGAATTGTTATTAAAAGAACTCTTTCCGAAGGTAAAGAATGTGGTTATTGACGAGATTTTCTATTACGGAACAGGATGTGCCAATACTGATAATGCAAAATCGGTAAAGAAGGCCATTCAGTCTGTTTTTTTAGGTTCAAAGGTGAACGTTACCCATGACCTGATGGGGGCGGCTAAAGCCTTGTGCGGCGATGATAAAGGCGTTGCATGTATACTGGGTACAGGTTCAAATTCCTGTTATTATGATGGAAAGAAAATTGTGAAGAATAGTCCTGGCCTGGGTTATGTGCTGGGTGATGAAGGCAGTGGAGCCTATTTAGGCAAAAAAGTGATTCAGTATTACCTCTACAACACTTTTGATGAGGAACTAAGAGGGCGGTTCGATCTGACTTATACCACCAACAAAGCGGAGATACTGGAGAATGTATATAAAAAACCGCTGCCCAACAGGTATTTGGCCGGATTTGCCAGATTTCTGGCTGAAAACCGGGGGCATTATATGGTTGAAAATATTATCGAAGATGGTTTGAATGATTTTTTCTTCAACCATCTTTGCAAGTATAAAGAAGCCTGGAAACTGCCTGTTCACTTTACAGGCGGAGTTTCTTTTGGTTTCCGGGATGTATTGCAGCAACTTTGCAACAGTTACGAATTTGAATTAGGTAAAGTGATAAAGAATCCGATGGTAGGATTAATTGACTATCACAGTTAAAGAATGGATGTATGGCTTTTATAAAAACTACTGAACAATCAAGCAATTACCGTCATCTTGAAAAAATGACTGTAGGAGAGTTGCTCGTTAATATTAACAAAGAAGATAAATCTGTACCACTGGCTGTTGAAAAAGCTATTCCGCAGATAGAAAAACTGACGGAAGTAGCTGCCGATAAAATGCTGATGGGTGGCAGGATGTTTTACATAGGTGCCGGCACAAGCGGACGGCTTGGCATTGTAGATGCCAGTGAATGTCCGCCAACGTATGGTGTTCCTTACGGTTTGGTGATAGGTATTATTGCAGGAGGCGAAAAAGCTATAACAACTGCAGTGGAGTTTGCCGAAGATGACAGGGAACAGGGTTGGAAAGATTTGCAGCAGTATAATGTGTCTGATAAAGATGTTGTGATTGGTATTGCAGCCAGCGGAACCACTCCATATGTTATTGGTGCATTGGACGAATGCAGGAAAAGAGGAATTGTTACCGGTAGTATTTCCTGCAATCCTGACTCGCCGGTAAGTGCAGCTGCTGATTTCCCGATTGAAGTGCTGGTGGGTCCGGAGTTTGTAACAGGCAGTACAAGAATGAAAAGCGGCACAGCACAAAAATTAGTACTGAACATGATTTCCACTTCCGTGATGATACAGCTTGGCCGGGTGGAAGATAATAAGATGGTGAACATGCAACTAACGAACGATAAGTTGGTTGACAGGGGCACTAAGATGCTTATGGAAAGGGTAAAGATTACCGACTACGAAAAAGCTAAAGAATTACTGCTGAAATATGGCAGTGTTAAAAAAGCTGCGGATTCTTTGGGCTGATAATTTTGTTTTTAAGAATTGCAACGTATATTGTGCCACTATTAATTCTCGTGGTACGAAGCAGTATTTATACTAACTCTTTTGTTGCGGTGATAATCACCACCACAACTACTATTACAACGATCCCGTAACGGGATTGTACAATATCATATTACCACATGGGCAGCTTGCTGTAAGAAAACTAAATCAGTTTTCAGTTAATCACATTTTAGCATTTATTCAAAACATAAGTCATGCAGGTTTTAAAATTTGGTGGCACATCTGTAGCCAGCGCAGATAATATAAGTAAGGTGATAGGGATAGTCAGTGAATCAGTAAAAAAAGAAAAAACAGCCGTTGTGGTCTCTGCACTTGGCGGAGTAACGGATCTTTTATTGGGAGCGGCGGCATCGGCAGCAGAAGGGAACGAATCATACAAAGAGAAGCTGGCTGTAATAGAGCAGCGTCATCTGGATACTGTTAAGCAGTTGATACCGGTTGCAAAACAAAGTCAGTACCTCAGCCTTGTTAAGAAAAGTTGTAACGAGATTGAAGACATCTGCAACGGTGTTTTTCTCCTCCGGGAACTGACCCCAAGGTCAAAAGACAGGATTGGCAGCTATGGCGAATTACTTTCTTCACAGATAATTGCGGCAGCATTTGATGCGGCAGGAGTAAACACAGAATGGAAAGATGCAAGGGAGCTGATACTGACTAACTCAGCCTTTACTGCCGCAGAAGTTGATTTTACTGTAACCAATAAGAGAATAGCAGATTATTTCGCTGCAGGTAATGCTCTTGTTGTGTTGCCGGGGTTTATAGCAGCAGATGCTGGCGGCATTACCACAACATTAGGCAGGGGAGGATCTGACTTTACTGCGGCAATAATAGCTGCGGCTGCAGATGCTTCCGTGCTGGAAATATGGACAGATGTAAGTGGTATGATGACTGCCGATCCAAGGCTTGCCACCAATGCCCGTATCATTCCGCATATTTCTTACCAGGAAGCAATGGAATTGTCACATTTCGGGGCCAAGGTTATTTATCCGCCAACCATACAGCCGGTGATGGGCAAAAATATTCCTGTTGTAATAAAAAATACCTTTCAGCCTGAAGATGCAGGAACCGTGATACAAAACTCCTTATCTGCAGTTGGTGGCGATATAGTTACCGGAATTTCCAGCATCAATAATATGGCACTGGTTAGTCTTGAAGGCAGTGGTATGATTGGAATTCCCGGTTTTTCAAAAAGGTTGTTTGAGGCATTAAGCAACGAAAAAATTAATGTTATCCTGATTACCCAAAGTTCTTCAGAACACTCAATTTGTGTGGGTATAGATGCCTCACTGGCTGAAAAAGCAAAGGCAGCAGTTGATGCAGCATTTGCCAATGAAATTGCCTTACAGAAAGTAGAGCCGCTTTATGTGGAAAATGAACTTTCGATAGTTGCCCTTGTTGGCGAGAATATGAAAAGCCATACTGGTGTCAGCGGCCGCATGTTCAGCGCCATGGGGAAGAATGGTGTTAATGTAAGGGCTATTGCACAAGGTTCCTCTGAGAAAAATATTTCTGCCGTTATTGCGACAAAAGATGTGAAGAAAGCTATAAACGTTTTGCATGAGGAGTTCTTTGAGACTTCATACAAGCAGGTAAATCTCTTTATTACAGGCACAGGTAATGTGGGTGCAAAACTGCTCGGCCAGTTGCAACAGCAGCTTGGGTTTCTGCAAAAGCACTTGCATTTACAAGTAAATGTGACTGGTATCAGCAACAGCCGTAAAATGCTCATCAGTGAAGAGGGAGTTGATTTGACCTCATGGAAAGAGAAATTAGATGCTGGCGATACTGCCGATTTACAGCAATTTGTAAACGAAATTATCAGCCGAAACCTGCGCAATTCCATTTTTGTGGATATTACAGCAAGCGATAAAGTGGCAGCAGTGTATAACCAGTTGTTGCAGAAAAGTGTTTCAGTAGTGGCTTGCAACAAAGTGGCTGCTTCATCTGCTTACAGCAACTATAAAAAGCTTAAAGACCTGGCGAGGGAATACAATTGCCAGTTCTTATTTGAAACTAATGTTGGAGCAGGGTTACCTGTAATTGCTTCTTTAAACGACTTAATCAGCAGTGGCGATAATATCAATCGTATGCAGGCGGTGTTAAGTGGTACACTCAATTTTGTATTTAATAACTATGATGGGACAAGAAAATTTGCCGATGTGGTAAAACAGGCACAGGATGAAGGATACACCGAACCGGATCCAAGACTTGACCTGAGCGGAACAGATGTGATGCGCAAGATTATGATACTGGCCCGTGAGGCAGGACATCATATTGAGATGGAGGATATTTCCAACAACTCATTTATGCCTGAGGAATGTATGAAGGGTTCTGTGGCTGATTTCTATGGTGCAATGGAAAAACATGAGAACCATTTTAAGAAATTGTTTGAAGCCGCGGATACAGCAGGATGTAAGCTTAAATTCGTGGCATCATTTGATAACGGTAAAGCATCAGTTGGATTGCAGCATATTGATCCTAAGCATGACCTCTATCATTTGTACGGGAAAGACAATGTGGTGCTCTTCTATACCGACAGGTACAAAGATCAGCCAATGGTGGTAAAAGGTGCCGGAGCAGGTGCAGAAGTAACCGCAAGTGGTGTATTTGCGGATATAATCAGGGCAAGTAAAAAATAAGGATGAAAAAAGTAGTTGTAAAATCACCAGGCACAGTAGCCAATCTTGTTTGCGGGTTCGACATTCTGGGGCTTGCACTAAACGAGCCATCTGATATAATGGAACTCACATTGCTTGATGAACCAAAAGTAATTATACACAACAGGGATAGTTATAATTTACCAACTGAACCGGAAAAGAATGTGGCCGGCGTTGTGTTGCTGTCTGTAATGGAAAAGATAGGAAAGAATATAGGGTTTGAACTTACTGTTGAAAAACACATCAAACCCGGAAGCGGAATTGGTTCCAGTGCAGCCAGTGCTGCCGGAGCTGTTGTGGCTGCGAATCACTTGTTGGGAAATATTTTCTCGAATGATGAAGTGGTTCAGTTTGCTATGAACGGTGAGAAACTTGCATCCGGAGTAAAACATGCAGATAATATTGCACCCTGCATTCTCGGAGGCATCAGTCTCATCCGTGCCATTCATCCGCTGGATATTGTTTCTATACCATCGCCTGATTTGTATGTAACAGTCATTCATCCGCAAATAGAAGTAAGGACATCCGATGCAAGACAAATACTAAAACAGCAGGTGTTGTTAAAAGATGCGATAAAACAGTGGGGAAATATCGCCGGTCTGGTAACTGGTTTTATGAAGAATGATTACGACCTGATTGGCCGTTCCCTGGAAGATGTGATAATTGAACCCGTCCGCAGCATTTTGATTCCCGGTTTTGATGAAGTAAAAAAGAAATGTAAAGAAGCCGGAGCATTAGGAGGAGGTATATCAGGTTCAGGACCTTCCGTCTTCATGCTTAGCAAGGATGAGCCAACAGCAAGAGCAGTTGAAACCGAAATGAAAGAGGTGTATGCAAGAATTGGGATAGACTATCATACCTATGTGACAACGATTAACAAAAAGGGTGTAGAGGTAGTTTAGACGGCATAAGAAATAAATCAATATTCAATAATCAATATTCAATTCTTAGTGAAGTATTACAGTACTAATAAGCAAACACCACTTACAAGTTTTAAAGAAGCCACAATCCGGGGACAGGCACCTGACCGGGGTTTGTTTTTCCCGGAGCGGATACCCCAGGTTGATAAGGGGCTTATTGAGAAAATCAGTGACTTTTCTGATGAAGAAATAGCTTACCGGGTTATAGCACCTTATGTAGGAAGCGAGATTCCGGAGGAGAAACTAAGGCAGATAGTCAGCGAAACGGTAAACTTTCCAATTCCCTTGATTCAGGTAAATGATAGTATTTTTTCACTGGAATTATTTCATGGCCCCACACTGGCTTTTAAGGATATTGGAGCAAGGTTTATGAGCCGTTGTCTTGGCTACTTTGTAAAAGATGATTCACGGAAAGTTACGGTGCTTGTGGCCACATCAGGCGATACAGGCGGGGCCGTTGCTAATGGTTTTTATAATGTGGATGGAGTGGAAGTGGTGATTCTGTATCCGTCCGGCAAAGTAAGCCCTGTACAGGAAAAACAACTGACAACGCTGGGCAATAATATTCATGCACTGGAAGTGACCGGCACTTTTGATGATTGCCAGCAAATGGTGAAACAGGCTTTCGCTGATAAGGAATTAACACAAAAGAAATTTCTGACCTCAGCTAATTCTATCAATGTGGCAAGATGGCTGCCACAGCAGTTCTATTATTTCTTTGCGTATAAACAATGGCTTGAGAAAGATAGTCCTCTTGTTATTTCGGTTCCCAGTGGAAATTTTGGAAATATCTGTGCCGGCATTTTGGCCATGCAATCCGGGTTGCCAGTAGATCATTTTATCGCCGCCTGCAATGTAAATGATATTGTAAGCGATTATTTAGAAACGCAGGAACTTAAACCAAGACAGGCAGTTGCTACTCTCAGCAATGCAATGGATGTGGGGAATCCCAGCAATTTTGTAAGGATACTGGAAATATTCCAACATCAGTTTCCTGCTTTGAAAAGCAAACTCTCTTCTTTTTCGATTACTGATGCAGAAACTGAGTCTGTAATCGATGAAGTGTTTAAAAAGTATCAATACACATTAGACCCGCATGGGGCTGTGGGCTATCTGGCCTTGCAGCGTTACCTTACCGAACATTCAAATGCTAAAGGCATTTTTCTCGAAACTGCACATCCGGTTAAATTTCCTGAAGCGGTGGAACAGGCAACCGGACAGAAGATAAAATTGCCTGAACATATTTCTGAAATTATGGACAGGGAAAAGATTAGTACCGTAATTAGTCCGGAATATGAAGCGCTGAGAAATTTCTTGCTGGAAACGTTGTAAATAGTCACGGATAGATTTTCTGCTATTCCTGTTTATACTTATTGGGAGAAAGTCCCGTTTGTTTCTTAAAAAATTTACTGAAAGCTGCAACTGAACTGTAGTTCAGTTCATTGCTTACCATACTTATGTTATAATCAGGATTTTTGAGCAGCAGTTTAGCTTCATGTATCAGCAGTTCAGCCAGTATTGTACCCGGGGTTTTCCCTGAGATGTCTTTGCAAACCTGTATCAGATACCTTTCGCTGATACATAGCTTTTGTGAATAAAAATCGAGGTCTTTATGTGCTTGCGAATACTGCTGTGCCAGCTTCATGAACTTTATATATAACTCTTCTTCCCTGCTCATTGCCTTTTTGCCGGACAGGTTGAGATGCTTGAAGTACATCTCTGCTGTTTCAAAAAGGAGGTTAAAAACAAGACTTTGTATTATCTGGTGCTGAAATATTTTTTCCTGTTTTGAACTGTCGTGAATTTCATCAAGTTTTGATTTCAATAACAAAGCTTCATCAGTATGTAGCCTTAAATGTGCGATAGTGTCAAAACTGAAGAAGCCAAGTTGCTCCAGCTGGCGGGCATCCAGGATATTTTTCAACAGAAAACTCTTTTCAAAAATCAGCACTTTGGCTTTAAAGTCTTTGCTGTGTTTTTTCAGCAGCAATATGGTGGAAGGAATGGCAGCAAAAAATGAATTCTTTTCAATTCGAACCTCTGTATTATTAACCATTATTACTGCCGACCCTGCCGTGCAGATTGTATAAACATAAAAATCGGCCCTGAAACTTTCTTCAGGAGAAAGCTGTATTCCTGCACCCCTCGATACAAAGTAGGGTTTATAAGTGTCTTCCTGTCCGAATAGCTGCAGGACTGTTCTTATATTTTTTCCGGAGTTGGACAAATATGATGAAGTTTTTGCAAAATTATCATTTGAAATCATAGCCTGTCTGTTTTGTTTCAAATAATGGTATTATACTGCTGTTAACCGGTTCTGTTTTCTGTTAGCTTTTATGATTTTTATCTTAATGATCAAAGCCAGTAGAACCATACAGGTAACAGCCATAATGCTCAAGGCTTTTAGCTGCGGGTAAATGTCTGCAAGGGTGCCGTGATAAATTCCGATTTTACGGAATGCCTGAAGAAAATGGGTAACAGGTATCATATTGGCAATCTGCTGAATGAGGACCGGCATTCCTTCTAATGGCCACGTATAGCCGCTCAAAAGAAAAGAAGGAGTGGCCACCACCATTAACACTTCTGTTGCCTTTAGCTGGTTGGGAATGATGATTGAAACCAGCATTGCTATAAACATGCAGGCAAGACTGAACACCGTTACCAGTACGATCATCTCTTTTCTGAAAACAGGCATATCAATTTTGTAGAACAAAAAGAAACAGCCAACCATCAGCCAGACAATTGAAGTTAGTATGGTAAACGGGATGCCTTTAAGAAGTATGTGATAAACAGCAGATTTATTTTTCAAGGCAAGCTTTTTGAAATAACCATCCTCAAGGTCACGGGCAAATACAAGTCCAAGCCCAAGGAAAATGATTTGCTGCATCACTGTTCCCAATACTCCCGGAAACATTAGCTCCAGATAATTTCCTGACGGATTGTAGAACCTTGTATAGGTAGCCCGGAAAGGCTCAAAACGTTGCCTGGCAGTATTGTCATCCATGCCGCCTTTTTTCAGGGATTCTATTTCAATGCCGGCATTAAGTGTTCCTAATACAGTTTGTATTGCCCTTGATGCAAAATTGGCGGTAACTAAATTGGCAGTATTCACATCTATCAATATTTCAGGATATTTTTTTTGCAGAATGGCAGATTCAAAGCTCTGGGGAATCGATATCACTGCGATATACTCCTTTGATGGCATCTCCGCTGCAATATTTCCCGCTTCAAACTGAACTTTGACAACACGGATAGTCTCGTTGTCGTTAAGGGCATCAATAATTTTGCTGCTCAGGGCTGAATGGTCCTCGTCAATTATTACAACCGGCAACTCAGTCAGCTTACCTTTTTTATAGATGTTGGCTGATAAAACGCCATAGAGCAGGGGAGCTGCAAAAAAGATCAGCACCACAACCGGGTTAGAGAATATCCGTCCAAATTCTGTCTTTATATGAAGAACGAAGTTTTTCATTTTATCAGCTTTACTTTTCAAGGAATACAGTTGTGTTATTATAGAGTCCCTGTGCATCAGCCGGGTTAGCAGGTGATATCTTCATCTCGAAGAAACTTTCTCCCACTTCCCTGTTGGGAGCAACACTTGTATTATCTGCATACTTTGGCAATGGCGATACTGCTTTTATTATCGCATTAATTACCCTGTTGTTGCCGGTACTTTTTATCATAACCTGTTGTCCGATTTTATACCTGTTAATTTCTTTCTCATTGATTGTAAATCTGAAAAAGGTACTTCCTGTAGCTTCGCCATTGAAAAGTGAATAACCGGGCAGTGCCAATTCTCCTTCTTTCAGCGTAATACTTTCAACAATCATATCGGCAGGAGCGATAAGAAAACGTTCAGTGGCAACTGTAAGCACCTCATTTTTTGCTCCCATTGCCCTTGTCAGCTGTCCTTTGGCACTTCTGATGGTTTCTGGTCTTGTTCCGTTGGTAATTTCTTTTTGTTTTGCCTTAACCGCATTTACTTGTGCCACTGCCGAATTGTATTTTGACTTCACTTCGTCATATTGCTGTGCAGGTACAAGCGAATCATTAAACATATTCTGAATTCTGCTGAATGATTTTTCCGCAAGGTCAAGCTGGGCATTGGCAGCATCAAGCTGGCTCTGTATTTGCTGCAGTTGCTCAGTAGTGGCACCATTAACAGCAAGGTCTAACTGACCTTCTGCACTGAGCAACGCACCGCTGGCCTGTTCCATTTTGGCATTTAATTCAGGAATGCTGATGATGGCCAGCGTATCTCCTTTGTGTACAGTCTGCCCTTCGCTTACAAATATCTTTTCAATTCTTCCCCCGATTTTCGGTGCTACGGCAATGCTTTCAATCTTTACTTTACCCTGTGGCAGTAATGCTTCAGTATTCTTTTTTTCAGAATTACATGCAGTAAGCAGCAGCATTGCTATGAAAGAAGTCAGGATGTTTACTTTATTAGTCATCTTATTTTATTTTAAGTCTTTTAAAAGGGTTCCATTTATTTCTGCTGCCTGCAGAGCAGCTTTTCTTTGTTCATAAATGCTCTGCTGCATTTCAAACCTGGCTTTTTCAACATCGGTAAGTGCATTCAGCAGTTCGGTAATTGTAGTAAGACCATTCAGATATTGCTTACTTACAAATTCATAAGTACTCCGGGCAAGATCAGCTTCCGTCTTTTTGAGAATTATTTTCTGAGAGGCAACCCTGTAATCTTCCAATGCCTTTTTGTAACCCAGTTCAAAAAGTTCAGCAGCTGATTTTTTCTGAACTTCAAGTGACTTTCTTTCAAGGGCAATTTTCTTAGCATTGTTTTTTGCAGTTAGCCCGTCAAAAACATTCCACTGCAGCCTTACTCCGGCGTACCATTTCGGATCGAAAAGTGATAAGTCTTTTTTTCTTGTTTCATATTGACCAAAAAGTGCCACTTTAGGTATGTAATCTGTTAATTCAGCTTTTTCTTTATACCTGAGTGCCGATATTCCTTCATTCAATGCTTTTATCTCAGGTCTTACTTCCATTCTGACTGCGGTATCAATCAATGCCTGTACAAGCTGCGGTTCCAGTTGCATAAAGTCTTCTGACGGAATTCCGGTAAGCTGGTTCATTTTATAACTGAGTAGTCTTTTTGCACTTTCATTTTCCACCTCTTTGAGTATTAGTTTTTGTTTTGCCAGTTCAATTCTCTTTCTTTCTAAGGGAGTGGCAAGCCCGTTTTTGATGGCACCTTCCACAAACCGTGTTTGTTCGTCTAATATTTTTTCAGAACTGCTTATGATTACATCTGAAGCATGGAGCAATGCCGTTTTATCATAAACATCAGAAATCTCCAAAAAGAGTTTGGTGTTTTGTTTGTCGGTTAAGTAGTCTAAGCTTTTTTGCTGATGCTTCAATGCTTTAATGCCGTTCGATACTTTAAAACCGCTGAATAATAGCATCTGGCCGTTGACAGTTGTTTTTATAATGTCCTTTTGCTGTATAGGACTAACAGGCTGCAGTGAAACTGTGGAAGGCAATGCCGTATTAAACGGAATACCAATTTTCTCCTTTACCAGCAGGGCCTGGCTTCCAAGCAGCAGTTGTTGCAGGTTGGCCGGAAAGACAATATCATCGTTGAGACGGGTATATGTGGCATTAAATGAAACTCTTGGGAGAAAACTGTATTTAGCATTGGTTATTTCAATATTCGACTGTTGCTTCCTGATTTCATATATCTGAAGGGTGTCATTTTTTTCTGCCGCCTTTAGAAACAGCTCTTTTGTTTCCTGGTTGAAAAGCTGCCCTTTTGAAAAAAAAGGCACCAGCATTAATCCCGTTATTACAATTGTTTGTCTGAAAGAAAACATAGTTAAATTTTAGAACACAAAATTTGAAAAATGCTGAACCTGAAATTTGTCAGTAATTCAGAATGATTTGTCCAAAAATGCAATTAAGTTGTTTTTGGAGCTTCCAGTGCGGGGGTTTGCTTTCTTGCTCTTGGCATGCACAATCAGGTTGTTTATCTTTGGCTATGCAGGATATTGAACCCTTTTACAACTGGAGGCACATGTACATAAGTGAAGAGGACAGCAGGTCGCCTTTCTTTGGAAGGACTTACTCAGAGTTTGAATTTTCCCAGACCGTTTACAATTATTATATCCATCCGCAATGGGATGATTTTGGCAGCAGGACGCTTTATTTAAAAACACTTATTGCTGATTATGAAGAAAAATATGCCATAATTGAACTGATAGGAGAGTGGAATGATGCGATTGAAAACGACATTATGGAACTGAAACGGGAAGTACTGGAGAAATTTATGTATGAAGGCATATATAAATTTATAATTATCGGTGAAAATGTGCTGAACTTTCACAGCGACGGGAAAGATTATTACGAAGAACTTTATGAGGAAGTAAGCGATGAAAATGGCTGGGTGGTGTGCCTGAATATGCCAGGGCAAACCCAGTATGATTTTAAGAATGCAAAACTGAACCGGTATATCGAACTGATGCAATTAGATAACTGGCGAACATATAAGCCATATCATTTGTTTAAAAAAATTGATGAAGAGTTGTTGCATCGGTTGCCTGCTTAAATTGGGTGATGATAGTCACCCAAAAACTTTTGCAGATTTTTAGTCTCTGGACACTATTTTTGCACAAATCTGATTACAACTTCACTAAGAATATAGCTTATGAAATGGTCTGAATTGTTTACTTCTTCGGTTGGGAAAAAATGGATAATGGCGCTGACTGGTTTATTTCTCATCCTGTTTCTTATTGTGCATGTTGGTTTAAATGCCACTATCTGGGCAATGGACGACGGAAAAATGTTTGAAGCCGGTGCTCATTTTATGGGCAATAACATTATTCCCCGCATACTTGAAATAGGACTTTTTGTTGGCTTCATCTTACATATTGTTCAGGGCCTGATGCTGGAACTTCAAAACCGTAATAAACGTAAACAGGGTTATAAGGTTGCTATGGGCAACAAAGGCAGTAAATGGTACAGCCGTAGTATGGGAATATTGGGAAGCCTGATTCTTATTTTTCTCGTTGTTCACCTGGCCGACTTCTGGATTCCTAACCGCAGCAACCAGGGATGGCTGTTGGGTGAGGAGATAAGCCTCTATGATAAAATGTACGAAGTGTTCCAGTATGAATGGGTGGTTATTCTGTACATCGTCGGTTGTATTTCACTGGCATGGCACCTGCTGCATGGTTTCCAGAGTGCCTTCAGAACATTTGGCGTGAGCAATAAGCGGTATTTGTCAATATTGAATTGCATCGGTATCGGGTTTTCTGTGATTGTGCCTTTGACATTCATTATGATGCCACTGAGCTTTTATTTTGGATGGGTGTAATATGAGTGGTGAATTGGTGATTAGTGTTCGGGACGATGAAGTGAGTGACACAACAGGCGATGCTCAGGGAACCGGAAGATGATAATCAAAAAAATATTATTTCAATAAGTAATCAGCAGTATATGTTAGATTCAAAAATTCCATCAGGGCCTTTAGAACAGAAATGGACAGAGTATAAGGGACATGCAAAATTAGTTAACCCGGCTAACAAACGTAAACTGGAAGTGATAGTGGTGGGTACTGGTTTGGCTGGTGCTTCTGCCGCTGCTTCTTTGGGTGAGCTGGGTTATAAGGTGAAAGCCTTCTGTTTCCAGGATTCACCCCGCAGGGCACACTCTATAGCAGCACAGGGTGGTATTAATGCAGCTAAAAACTATCAGAACGATGGTGACTCTGTTTTCCGGCTGTTTTATGATACAGTTAAGGGCGGCGACTACCGTGCAAGAGAAGCTAATGTTCACCGTCTGGCTGAAGTGAGTGTGAACATCATTGACCAGTGTGTGGCTCAGGGTGTACCTTTTGCAAGAGATTATGGCGGACTGCTGAATAACCGTTCTTTCGGTGGTACACAGGTGCAAAGAACTTTCTATGCTGCCGGTCAAACAGGTCAGCAGTTATTAATAGGCGCCTACCAGGCTCAGGAACGCCAGATTGCTTTGGGAAATGTTGTTCAGTATTCCCGTCATGAAATGCTGGATGTGGTGATGATTGATGGAAAAGCAAGAGGTATTATTGCCCGTAACCTGGTGACTGGTGAACTGGAAAGGCATTTTGGTCATGCAGTGCTGCTGTGCACTGGGGGATATGGAAACGTATTCTATCTTTCCACCAATGCAATGGGAAGCAATGTGACAGCAATATGGAAGGCTCATAAAAAAGGGGCTTTCTTTGGCAATCCCTGTTTTACACAAATCCATCCTACCTGTATCCCTGTTAGTGGCGACCATCAAAGTAAGTTGACACTGATGTCAGAATCGCTGAGAAATGATGGCCGTATCTGGGTGCCCAAACAACAAGGCGATAAGCGCAAAGCAAACGATATACCGGAAGAGGAAAGGGATTATTACCTGGAAAGAAGATACCCTGCTTTTGGTAACCTCGTTCCCCGTGACGTGGCTTCAAGAGCAGCCAAAGAAAGATGCGATGCCGGCTATGGCGTTGGTACTACAGGACAGGCAGTCTATCTTGATTTTAAATACAACCTGATTAATAAATACGGCAGAACAGAAGCAACTAAACAGGGTATTCAAAATCCGGATACAGAAACCCTGATTCGCCTGGGTAAAGAAGTGGTGAAGGAGGAATACGGTAACCTGTTTGATATGTATGAAAAGATAACAGGAGAGAACCCATATGAAGTACCCATGAGGATTTATCCTGCTGTACACTATACCATGGGTGGCCTTTGGGTGGATTATGAACTGATGACGAATGTAAAAGGGCTGTACTGTTTGGGTGAAGCCAACTTCAGCGATCATGGTGCTAACCGCCTTGGTGCATCGGCATTGATGCAGGGCCTTGCGGATGGTTACTTTGTAATTCCATATACAATTGGAAACTACCTCGCTGATGAAATAGCTACAAAGCCAATCCCAACCGACCATCCTGCATTTGTTGAAACAGAAAAAGAAGTGGCAGACCGGATTGAATTCCTGGTGAACATAAAAGGAAAGCAAACCGTTGAAAGTTTCCATAAGCGTTTGGGTAAGATAATGTGGGAGAAATGCGGTATGGCCCGCAACGAGCAGGGATTGAGAGAAGCGATTGAAGAAATACGGCAACTGCGTAAAGAATTCTGGAGTGATGTAAAAATTCCTGGTGGCATTAAGGAACTGAACCCTGAACTGGATAAGGCAAACCGTGTGGCCGACTTTATGGAGCTGGGCGAACTGATGTGTATTGATGCGTTGAACAGGAATGAAAGTTGTGGCGGCCATTTCCGTGAAGAAAGTCAGACAGAAGAAGGCGAAGCCAAACGGGACGATGCCAATTATTCTTATGTTTCTGTCTGGGAATACACAGGCAAAAGCACATGGGAATTACATAAAGAAGAATTGAATTTTGAAGTGGCGAAGCCGACACAAAGAAGCTATAAATAATACTACTAACAGACAATAGAAATTCTTATATGGAGCATTATACAATGAATTTAACCCTGAAAGTGTGGCGTCAGAAAAACAGTGCCGAAAGGGGTAGTTTTGAAACTTATCATGTAAAAGATATTTCTTCAGAAATGGCCTTCCTGGAGATGATTGATGTGCTGAACGAAGAACTCATCCGTGAAGGCAAAGACCCGATAGCATTCGACCACGACTGCCGTGAAGGTATCTGTGGTATGTGTTCAATGTATATTGATGGCCGTCCGCACGGACCATGGGAAAAGAATACCGTCTGCCAGCTGCACATGCGGGCATACAAAGATGGCGATACAATTGTTATTGAACCATGGAGAGCAAATGCCTTCCCGGTACTGAAAGACCTGATGGTTGACCGTTCTTCATTCGACCGTATTATCCAGGCTGGTGGTTATATCTCTGTAAACACCGGCAGCCCGGTTGATGCCAATGCTATTCCTGTTAACAAGGATATGGCTGATGCGGCATTTGCGGCAGCTGCCTGTATCGGTTGTGGTGCTTGTGTGGCTGCTTGTAAGAATTCTTCAGCAATGCTCTTCCTGTCGGCCAAAGTAACACACCTTGCCTTATTACCACAAGGTCATCCTGAAAGAAAGTCAAGGGCTATGAATATGGTGGCACAGATGGACAAAGAAGGTTTTGGTGCCTGTACCAACACCGGTGCCTGCGAAGCTGTTTGTCCCAAAGGCATTTCTATCGAAAATATTGCCCGTTTGAACAGGGAATACCTGATGGCCGGGCTGAGTGCAGAATAATAGTAAAATAAGCTAGTGAATGGAGTTCTGTGAGGGACTCCATTTTTTATTGTATCAGCATCACTGTTCCTTTTTTCTCAATCAGTTTACCGGCTTCATCTGCAGCTTTCAGTACCCAGATATAAACGCCGCTGTCGTTTACAATCCCGTTTTGTTTTCCATTCCAGCCTTCACCGGTCGTTGCAGTTGTATAAACCCGTTGTCCCCAGCGGTTATAAACACTGAATTCTTTTAAACTGTATTTACTGGCCATCAGCGGAATCAGCAAATCATTCTTGCCGTCATTATTTGGAGTGAAACCGGTTGGTACATAAATATCATCCAGTTCCACCACTGTCAGCTTTACCGACCGTTCTACAAAACAGCCAACATCGGTCGAAATCCTTACTTTGTATGTGGTGGTTGTAAGAGGAGAGGCTTTAGGAGAAGCGATAAACGGATTATCAAGTCCCGATGCCGGACTCCACTCAAAATGAGTACCGGGTCCGGTAGCAAACAGTTTAATAGTCTGACCGGCAAAGATTACCTGGTCGGGGCTAATGCTTGCTGTTCCTGTAAGGTCGGCCATATCAACTGCCTTTGTGGTTGAATCATCAAGACAGGCGGTAGTTGTTTTGATTTTAAGTTTTACATTGTAAACACCCGGCTGGTTATAGATATGTTTTGGATTCAGTTCCTCAGAACTGGTGCCATCATCAAAATACCAGGTGTACTTCCTTGCTGAATTAGTATCAACCGGGTTAATAATTTCAAAACGGATATAGCCCGAATCGCATCCTCCAAAATACCTGAAATCCGGTTTACTGAACACACTGCCGGTCGGGCTGACTGTTTTCATTTTTGCGATAGCGCCGTTACAGGCTACCGAGGATGTTATTTTCAGTGTGACGGTATAATTATTCCTGGCCGGCACAAATGTATGCACCGGATTTTGCAAGGCAGAAGTATTGCCATCTCCAAAATCCCATTGCCAGGACAGTATTCCGCTCAAATTGGACTGCCCCGAAAATTGTACCCTTCCGGTGCAACTGTCGAGTATCTGTACCATAAAGCCATTATAAGGACTTACGGAGGCATCATTTACAAATGCCGGGAAACCCAGCATGGCTGGTTTTAACAGGGGTTGTTGTGCAATCCTGTAATTACAACCAGTTCCCGCAACGTCAGGATTGTTAATCACATCAAGAGCCAGACCTGTAGGCGACAGGTATATTTTTCCGTCGGGTGCCAATTGTGCACCAAATAGATTATTCGATGAAGACAAACTGATTCTTGAACTGATAATGTTTGCGGCGGAGGCCAGTCTGATTTGAAACTGATCCGCAGCATTTAACCTTACAGCATAAAACAGTTGTGAATTGGGAGCGTATTCGCCATTGATATAGTTAATTCCCGGCACTGAAATCTTTTTGGGATTGGAAATAATACCGGTGAGGTTATCAAAATCAAAAATCTGGAAAAAATTATTGCCACCCGGAACAGTTAAATCAGGAAAATGCGTCTGGCAAATCTGCTTGCCATCCGGACTTATCCTTATAGCCCCAACACCCATTGATTCATGCTGGTTCATTATTTCACCTACTGATGATACAACAGCAGCGTACTGTATGCCGGAACAATTGACCAGCCATGCCCTGAATGTATTTGAATTATGATCGTTGGTAATCACCCACACATCAGTACCGTTTGCATGGCGGCATGCTGCCAGCCTTTCAGTTCCCGGTGCAATAAGCAGATTGTTTTTGGAGGTGACAGCACCGTTACCATTATCACCCGCCATATCAACTACTGAATAGCGGTAGCCGTTGGCATACGAATTTTCAATGGCATCAGATGTAAAGATGTAATAAAGGTTTGGATTCCCGGGATAAGGAACAATAATGCCTGACTGAAAAGCTGAGATATTTCCACCGATGCTGCTGCCGTTCAGCATTTCCGTATGATTGCGGTTATAAACAGTTACCCCGTTTGTATAAAAAAGCAGTCTGCCGTTATCATCACAAATGCTGCTGCAGCCCTCATCAGCAATCATGACACTGTTGCCCGTTGCCACAGGCGCCGGGCTTGCATTAAAGTCAAGGCCGGACTGTGCGCCAAAATACCAGATATTGTTTTTCTGGGCATTAACTGTAACGCCGGAGTAATACAGGAACGCAAAAATGAATAATAATATCGTTACAGTTCTTTTCAACTTTTTGGGCTATGGTTACAGGTTTTTGTTTACCAAATTTCTTCCTTTTTCGCTTAATTAACAGGCTTGTATAAATTATATACAATAAAAACAGGGATTTTTGCGATTTTTAACTAAACTCACTGCATTTGAGTTTATTATACAGAAAAATACTTCTTTTTTCAGCCGTCCTGCTTTCACTTCAAAGCGGGGCGCAGCTCATTGGTAATGCACCAAATGGATCTTCCCTGCGGGTAAAAATGCTGAGGTCGGATACCAGCATTGTCCGCATCGATACATTGAGCATTGTTCCAAACACTTTTCATGTAAGGAATATTTCAAGATCAGATTACAGAATAGATGAAGCAAAAGCAACACTCTACTGGCTGAAGAAACCGTTGGCAGACAGTTTTACAGTTGAATACCGTGTGTTCCCATTTAATTTTTATGCTGCAAAGCAACGCTTCAGTTACGACAGTGTGATGAACCGCTTCTATTCAAAACCTTTTGTTTTCAACAACGGGGCTTTTGCAGAGCAGAAAGGGGCTTTCGATTTTGGAACTATCAAGGCGGAAGGAAGCCTGGGCCGGCAAATTGGTTTTGGTAACAGCCAGGATGCAGTCCTTAATTCCACTCTGAATTTGCAATTAAGCGGCATGCTGGGCGACAGTATCGAATTGCTGGCGGCGATAACGGATAACAACATTCCGGTGCAGCCCGATGGAAACACACAGCAGCTAAATGAATTTGACCAGATATATCTGCAGTTTAAGAAAAAAGGATGGCAGCTTAACCTGGGCGATATAGACATACGGCAAAACCAAAGTTATTTTCTCAATTTCTATAAAAGGCTGCAGGGGGTATCATTCCAGTCGGAGAATAGACTGTCGAAAACAGTGAATTCAAAAACACTTGTCAGCGGTTCTGTGGCCAAAGGAAAATTTGCCAGGCAAATTCTCGAACCACAGGAAGGCAACCAGGGGCCATACCGGCTGCGGGGACCTAACGGCGAGTTTTTCTTTGTAGTGCTGGCCAATACAGAACGGGTTTTTTATGATGGTGAATTGCTGCAGCGGGGCGAAGACCAGGATTATGTTATCAATTACAATACGGCAGAAATTACATTCACCCCGAAGCGGATGATAACAAAAGACAGCCGGATACAGGTGGAGTTTGAATTTGCCGAAAGAAATTATCTGAATGCCAATCTTTACCTGTCGCAGGAACTGGAGTTAAATAAAAAACTAAAAATAAGATTGGGAGCCTTTAACAATGGTGATGCTAAAAACTCGCAGATCAACCAGACACTGGATGATAAACAAAAACAATTCCTGGCAGACCTGGGCGACAGTACCCAGCGGGCATTCTATCCTTCTGCCTATATCGACACCTTTGCAGCAGATAAAATTTTGTATGAGAAGATTTACATCGGCCTCGACTCATTCTACCAGTATTCCACCAACCCATTGACTGCAAAATACAACCTGTCATTTGTAAATGTGCAGCAGGGGAATGGTAGCTATATTCCTGATTTTAACGGGGCAAACGGTAAAGTATATAAGTATGTGGCACCGGTAGCAGGAGTTAAACAAGGAAGCTACGAACCTGTGCAGATACTGGTGGCCCCCAAGAATCAGCAGGTGGTCAGCCTGGGAATGGATTACAACATCAGTAAAGGAACTGTACTGAAAGCAGAACTGGCCACCAGCAATTACGACGCAAATACATTCTCTAAAAAAGATAACGGCGACGACAGAGGCTGGGCTGCCAAACTGCAACTGAACAATGAAAAACTATTAAGGCAAACAAAACAGTTAATGCTGACTTCGTTTATCGATTATGAAGTAACGCAGCAAAAATTCAGGCCGCTGGAAAGGCTGAGAAGTGTGGAGTTCAGCCGTGACTGGGGATTGCAGATGAATGCAACTACGGCCACCGCTGTGAATGAAAACATCCTGAAAGCAGGTGTTGGTTTAAAACAGGGAAGCAATCATACAATCAATTACCAGTTTATAAATTATCACCGCAGCGATGATTATAACGGCTTTCAGAATGGCATAACACATACTTCAGCCTGGAAGGGATGGCAACTCAGCAACCAGTTTGTTATCACCAATTTCAACGGGGCAATGGATAAAGGCATTTTCATCCGGCCAACTGTTGATATCAACAGAACATTGAAGAAACTTGACAACTGGCGCATCGGGTTTAAGTATGCCATGGAACAAAATGCGGCGAAGAACAAGGCCGCTGATACGCTTACACCGCTTGCCTTTTCTTTCGATTCATATTCGGCTTACCTGCGTTCAGATGAAAGCAAAAAGAATAAATACGGACTTACTTTCTTTACCCGTTCCGACAAGTATCCTGTAAGCAAAAGTTTTATAAGGGCAGACAGGAGCCTTAACCTCAACCTGCAAACATCACTGGAAGGTAATCTGCACCGGCAGTTATTTCTGAATGCCACTTTCCGGAAATTACAGGTGCTGGATGCAGCAGTGTCAAAACAAAAAGCAGACGAAACCATACTGGGCAGGGCCGAATACCTGATGAACGAATGGAAAGGCCTGTTATCGGGAAACGTATTGTATGAAGTGGGAGCAGGGCAGGAGCAACGCCGTGATTTTGCCTATCTCGAAGTGCCCGCTGGTCAGGGTGAATATGCCTGGATTGATTACAACAGCGATGGTGTGCAGCAACTGAATGAATTTGAAAGGGCGGCCTTTCCTGACCAGGCTAAGTTCATCCGGATATTCACACCTACGAACGATTTTATTAAAGCGAATTACATCACTTTCAATTACAGGCTGGATATAAATCCTAAGGCGGTAATGAAGCAAAGCAGTCTCAAAGGGTTTAAGAAAATCATCAGCCGGATAAATCTTCTTACTTCGTTTCAGACTAATAAAAAGTCTGTAGCCAAAGGAAACTTTGAATTCAATCCTTTTAAGTATGGCGTGGCTGATACTGCTTTGATTACACTCTCCACCACCATACTGAATACTTTTTCTTTTAACCGGTTCAACAGCAAATGGGGCGTTGATTTCAGTAACTACAGAAGTACAGGAAAATCATTACTTACTTATGGTTACGAAAGCCGCAAGATAAATGACTGGACGATGAAATGGCGCTGGAATATTGGCAGGTCAGTTTCTCTTTCGCTGAATGCAAAGAAAGGAATGAACGGTTTGTACACTCCACAGTTTGCCAACCGGAATTTTGAACTGACCGTTTACAATGCAGAGCCATTTGTAACATTCATCAGGGGGACAAATTTCAGGGTGGTGACAAGTTATAAGTTTGAAACCAAGAAAAATAAACCGGAGTACGGCAGTGAGAAGGCGGTTTCTCATTCACTGAATGTGGAGTCGAAATACAATATACTCCAGAACAGTTCTGTTACCGGGAAGTTTACGTTAAACAATATTGATTTTGATTTCCCTTCCAATACAACGGTGGGTTATATCATGCTCGACGGGTTACTGCCCGGTAAGAATTATCTCTGGTCACTGACGCTTAATAAGCGGTTGCTGAATAACCTCGAACTGACTATTCAGTATGATGGCCGCAAAGCAGGCACTGCAAAAACAGTGCATATAGGCCGGGCAGGAATAACAGCTTTATTTTAGTACCATTTTTAATGAACTGCTGAGATTGCATTTGCTGTAAGGCTATAAGAATCTGTCATACACTTTTCCGAAAAATCCATGCAAATCACTGAATCGTGGTTCTATACATTAAAGCGGAAGTGCATCACATCGCCATCCTTCACTATATATTCTTTTCCTTCAATTTTTAATTTGCCATGTTCACGGCAAGCAGCTTCTGAACCGTATTTGATATAATCTTCGTAAGCAATCACCTCAGCTTTAATAAAGCCCCTTTCAAAGTCAGTATGGATAACACTGGCAGCCTGTGGTGCTCTCCATCCTTCGTGTATAGTCCATGCCCTTACTTCCTGTACACCGGCGGTGAAGTATGTATAAAGGTTCAGCAGCCTGTAGGCAGAGTGGATAAGCCTGTCTAGTGCGGGTTCTTCCATCTTGTATTCTTCCATGAACAGTTGCCTGTCTTCCGGGTTCTCCATTTCCTGTATCTGCGCTTCAATGTTATTATTCATGATAATCACTTCGGCTCTTTCGTTCTTTACCGCTTCTCTCAGTGCATCAGAATACTTATTACCGGTGTGCATACTGGCTTCATCCACATTGGCCACATAGAGAACTGGTTTGTCAGTCAGCAGGAATAAATCAGCGATAGCGCCTTTCTCCACAATATTCAGGTCCAGTTCACGGATGCTCTTTCCTTTTTCAAGATGCTCTTTGCATATATACAGCACATCAAGATCGGCTTTCAGTTTGGGGTCAGCCTTAAAAGATTTTTCGTTGCGTTGTATCTTCTTCTCCACACTTTCCAGGTCTTTCAGCTGCAGTTCGGTATCAATAATTTCTTTATCGCTTACCGGGTTGATGGCACCTTCATCCCTTAAGATGTTTTCATCTTCAAAACAACGTACCACATGGATGATGGCATCCACTTCGCGGATATTACCCAGAAACTTGTTGCCCAGCCCTTCGCCCTTGCTCGCACCACGAACAAGGCCTGCAATATCCACTATCTCAATCTGCGTGGGAACGATACGTTGCGGCTGCACCAGTTCTGCCAGTTTATTGAGGCGTGGATCGGGAACATCCACCAGGCCTACATTGGGGTCAATGGTGCAGAAACGGTAATTGCTCGCCTGTGCCTTGGCGCTGTTACTTACTGCGTTAAACAGGGTTGATTTACCCACATTCGGAAGTCCTACGATACCTGCCTGTAATGCCATGTGTTAAGTTTATTGTTTTGGGTTTATTGTCCGGAGTTTTCTGCAATAAACCGTTCTCTGGTTTTCTTAAAGGTCGCAAAAATAAGGGAAAATGTGTGCCCGATTTGTCACCGTAACTTTCCTTATCTTTCAGCAACTATAAACAGCTCACAATAAACCATAATCAGCTATGGCACTCAGCAGAATCTGGACGGCTTTTATTCTAATTGCCTTGTTAACAGCCACCGGAAGGTTCATCTTTCAGCCGGGCAGCCAGCAACTGTTCAGCAGTATGGTGACCGGCAAGAACACCGATACCATTACTGCCCGTTCGGTGGACTCAGCATCATTGCCAATTGCAGTACACAGCCAGTTACAGGTGCAGAAGCTGGCGGTATGGGATAAAGAAAAAGTGTATAAGGCCGGCGACAACGAATACCGGATTTTTAAACTACTGCCCGCCAATGGCATATTTGAAACCACAAAAGATGCCGTTACACTTTGTATCGGGCTAATTGGTATTATGGCACTGTTTATGGGTTTTATGAGTATAGCCGAAAGAGCAGGGGGCATCAGGTTCCTGTCAAGGATTATCGGCCCTTTTTTCTCTAAGATATTTCCGGAAGTACCAAAGAACCATCCTTCCATGGGCCACATGGTCATGAACTTTTCGGCCAACCTGATGGGGCTCGATAATGCAGCCACCCCTTTTGGCATAAAAGCCATGGAAAGCCTGCAGGAACTGAACCCTGTGAAAGAAAAAGCCACCAATGCCCAGCTGATGTTTTTGTGCCTGCATGCTTCCGGACTTACCCTGGTGCCCACCGTTATTATTGCCGACAGGGTGGCCATGAAAGCCGCACAGCCTACCAGCATTTTCATTCCTTGCATGATTGCCACTTTTGTGGCAACTATTGCAGCAATGGCTATTGTTTCTGTTAAGCAGCGTATCCGCCTGTTTCAGCCGGTAATACTCATGTGGGTGATGGGAATTACCGCTGTCATTACAGCCCTTATACTGTACATAAAAACGCTGGACGCAAAAGGGGTGCAGTTATTTTCCACCACACTCAGTAACGGTATCATCCTGCTCATTTTCCTGCTGATATTGCTGGGAGCTATTTATAAGAAGACTGACATTTTCGATGCTTTTATTGAAGGGGCCAAGGGCGGTTTTGAGACAGCCATCCGCATCATTCCCTACCTCGTGGGCCTGCTCGTGGCCATCAGCCTGCTGCGGAACAGCGGTGCTTTTGAATTTGTAATGGACGGCATCAAAAGCCTCTTTGTAATGCTCAACGGGGATACCCGTATTGTAGATGCCTTGCCCACATCTATATTAAAACCGCTCAGTGGCAGCGGTGCCAGGGCCATGATGATTGACACCATGAATGCCCACGGAACCGATTCATTTGCCGGAAACCTCGCCTCTGTTTTCCGTGGCTCGGCTGATACTACATTCTACATTGTCGCTGTTTATTTTGGTGCGGTGAGCATTAAAAATACCCGCTATGCAGTGCCCGCCATGCTGCTGGCCGATCTTGCCGGTATCATTACCGGCGTAGCCATGGCGTATATCTTCTTTGGGTGAAGCTGTGCTGCGCCGGTAAACAGGCATGTTACAGCCTGGCAGATACTATACAGAAGGCCGGTTGTGCCGCTATTTTCCCGCTTCATAAGTAAAGCGGCAGAAGAGCAAGTGTGAAGACTTAAAACATTGGCAAAAAAGCAGCTAAACATTTAGCCATTGTGTATTTACTAATATCTGCTGGCTGAAGTTATGGGCTATATGTAAATTATTGGAGTACTTGAACATTCCGGTACAGAAGTAATCGAAAGTGATTATTCAGCCAGAGATTGCACTTTGATTCAGATGACTTTCTTCTTCCACTTACCGCTTCTTATGTAGAAAAAGGAAAGGGTAAAGATGATCAGCCAGTACAGAATTTCAGAAGCCCAGGCCCATGATAGTGACCAGTGCCATACATGTATCACCAGCCAGATGTAGGTGCTATAAATTGTGATGGCAATAATTTCAATGGCCAGGTTGATTTTGGTGTTTCCTGTGCCTGTTACAGCATTAAGCCACACAGTGCCAGCTGACATGAGCAGGGTGCCTGAAGCCACCAGCCGGGTAACGGGGATGGCTTCCTGTATAAACAATGGGTCGCTGTTGAAGATGCCCATAAAGAAACCGGGAAAAGCAAGTATAGGCAGGCTGAAAGTGAATGTAAATAACATACTCAGCGACATTATCCGCCTGATAAGCAGCTGTACTTTATCTTTCTTATCCTGACCGATGATATTGCTCACCATCGCATTGCAGGTGCTGGCAAAGGGCCATACAAAGATGCCCAGCACACTGAACACATTGCGCATTACATTGCTGATAGCAAGTGGCCGTTCACCGGTATTTTCAATCAATATGTAAAACTGCAGCCAGGCCACAATACTCAGCAGATACTGCATTACCAGCGGAAACGATTGTTTGAAATAGAGTGATGATAATTCTTTGTTGAATGCAAAATGACTGAACAGGGAAAACCTTGTATGCAGTTGCTTGTACCTGATAAGGCTATACACAATAGCGAAGGCCGTTATCTCGGCAATAACAGAGGCAATAGCTGCCCCGTTGAAACCGATGGTAGGCAGACCGAAATGTCCGTAGATGAGACCATAGTCCAGCACAATGTTAATCAGGGCCTGGATAATAAAAGCCACTTTCATATAACGGCTGTTGTTACTGCCTACCAGGAAGGCATTGCCCAACTGGAACATATACAGGAAGGGAAGCCCAAGCACCCTGATTTTTAAGAAGCCGACAGCCTCTTTGGTTACTTCGGGGGATTTTAAGACCGCACCCAGGAAAACAGGTGCCAGCGCAAAAATGATAATTACACCAGCAGCAGCATAGAGAAGAGATATGCGTGCCGCCTGTCCGAATACCTGGCCGATGGCATCAGTGTTTTGTTGTCCGGCCCGGCGGGCTATGAGGCCTTGCAGTCCATTATTCAACCCTGTGCCAATGAGTGCAAAGATCAGGTAGAACACACCGGTGATGCCTGCCGTACCCAGTTCTCTTTCACCAAGCCCACTGATGAAAAAGTTATTGGTGAAAAAGTTGATCTGTGGTACAAACATAGCCAGGGTAATGGGCAGGGCAATGTTGAGTATCTGTTTGTTGGAAATGCCAACCTGCAGGTCGTTATGCGTGGTAGTTGATGTCATTTATTGGAACACAGATGTTACTGATGAAACGGATGTCAACTGGTTTTTATGTTATTCAAAGAATTCACTGGTTTGTATAGAAAAAACTGTGCAAATCAGTTCAAATCAGCGACATCCGTGATACCATAACAGCGGGCAAACCTACGATAATTAAATTTTGTCTATTATTGCAGCAACATAAATGTTTTGAAACAGATTTTTTATATAAAAAGCCAGCAGGCTGATGATTTACCGCTGGTTCTTTCACTGAGTATCGGAAAACACCATGCAGGTTTTGCCATTACTGGCAAAGCATCAGCCAGGTTGTATGAACTGGGCTGGTGCAGTACAGAAAAGTTATCGCAGGAAGCGTTACAGGAATTTACCGGACTATACCCGGTATTGAAGGAAAAAACCTTCAGTGAAGTGCTGGTGCAGTACAGTTTTGCCGAAAGCACTTTGGTGCCATCAAAATACTTCCGGCATGAAGAGGCCGGCACACTGCATGCCGCTTTGTTCGGAAAGGAGCCTGACCGTAATGTAGTATCGGAAACGGTTGCCGAATGGCAGTTGCATAATGTATATGCCCTGCCGGCATTTGTGCAGCAATGGCTGAGTGAGCATTACCAGCAGGCCCGTTTTTATCACCGGCATACTATTGCATTGCGCAGCCTGCAAAGCTATGAGCAGGGAGTGATACAGGCCGAATTTGGTCATAACAGTTTTTCTGTACTGGTAAGCAGAGGCAGCAAACTGCTGCTGGCCCAAACTTATTCTTATGCATCACCTGCTGATGTGCTGTATCACCTGCTGAAGACGTGCCAGGAGTTTTCGCTGGCACAACAGGAAGTGCAGTTGCTGTTAAGCGGATTTATTGATAGAGATTCGGCCCTGTACAAAGAGCTTTACCAGTATTTTATCCATATTGAGTTCCGTTATGCGGATATTATTGCCACTGCGGAGAATCCGTCTCATTTTTTTACATCACTAAATGACCTGGCACAATGCGCATCATAGGCGGAGAACATGGCGGCAGAAAGTTTAACCCTCCGGCGCACATGCCGCATACACGGCCTACGACTGATATTGCCAAAGAGGGCTTGTTTAATGTTCTGCAGCATAAATTGGATTTTGAAAACCTGAAAACACTGGACCTGTTTGGCGGCACAGGCAGCATCAGTTACGAACTGGCCTCCCGTGGCGTACCTGACCTTACAATTGTGGAGAAGGATACTGCAATGTATGAGTTTATCAAAAAAACTGCTGTTGCATTGCGGTTGGAAAATTTCAAGGTGGTGAAGATGGATGTGTTTAAGTTTATTGAAACCACCGCAGATAAATTCGATTTCATATTTGCAGGGCCTCCATATGCACTTACCAGCATTGATGATTTGCCCCGGCTGATTTTTGAAAAAAAACTCCTTAAGAAAGGGGGCTGGTTTATATTAGAACATACGCCCCGCAACGACTACAAGAGTTTTCCTAATTACCGTACAGAGCGGAACTACGGCACAACCGTATTTACGACTTTTGTGGAGGAGAGGGAGTGAGAGAGAGGATGTCAGAAGTCTGATGTCAGATGTTGGAGCTAAAGCCCAAACCTTAAACCCTAAGCCCTAATCTTCTTACCTTTAAGCAATTCATTATTCTCAGACGAACATGTTTTCAAATTTTTTCCTCAAATCGTTCCGCATATTGCTGTTGCCTTTTTCGCTTTTGTACCTGGCAGGTATATGGGTGAGAAATAAACTGTTTGATAAGAAAGTGCTGAAGTCAGCCGAGTTTGGTCTGCCGTTGATTTGTGTGGGGAATCTTTCTGTGGGAGGCACGGGCAAATCTCCCATGGTGGAATATCTGGTGACATTGCTTAAAGACAGGTTTAAGGTAGCCACACTGAGCCGTGGTTACAAACGAAAAACAAAGGGCTATGCACTGGCGGGGGAAAAGACGACAGCATTAGAGATTGGTGATGAGCCTATGCAGTTTCATACCAAGTTTCCGGAAGTGCCGGTGGCGGTGGGAGAGGAAAGGTTGGTGGCCATCCCGCAATTGCTGCACGACCGGCCCGAAACTGAAGCAATCATACTGGATGATGCCTTTCAGCACCGCAGCGTAAAGGCCGGGCTGAACATTTTGCTGACGGATTACAACAATCTTTTCACAAGAGATTTCTACCTGCCCACCGGCGACTTGCGGGATTTAAAAAGCAGTTATAGGCGGACAGAAATTATTGTGGTGACCAAATGCCCCAGGACTCTTGATGTAGCAGAGAAACAAAAGCTGACAAAGGAAATAAACCCTCAACCGGGACAGCACCTGTTTTTTACAACCATTGAGTACAGCAGGGCTTACCATATTCTGACCAGGACAGAGAAAAGGATGGACAAAGAGGCCGAAGTGCTGCTGGTAACCGGAATTGCCAATCCCCGGCCGCTGAAAAAACTGCTCGAAGAAAACAGCTATGCGTATCATATGCTGCAATATGCCGACCATCATATATTTACTATTGATGACCTGCGTGACATTACAAAAGAATTTGAAAAAATTAAAAACAAAAACAAAGTGATACTGACAACTGAGAAAGATGCGGTGCGGCTGGTGAAGTTCAGCGAGGAACTGTCGCAGTTACCGGTGTATGTAGTGCCGGTTAGTCACCGGTTCCTTTTTAATGAAGGGGAACAGTTTGATACACTGGTGACTGATTTTATTAACAATTTTAAGAAAGATTAAATACCTTATCATGGGAAGAAAGAATACAAAGAAGAAAACAAAAGAAAAGCAAAAAAGAACGCATCATGAAAAACTGATGAAAGGGGTGCTCGACATTACCCGTTCGGGGATGGGCTTTGTGATAGTGGAAGGAATGGAAACCGACATTATGGTGCGGCCTGCAGATTTTAATACAGCCCTGCATGGTGATACTGTGCGGGTTGGTGTAAAAGAAATAAGCGGCAGCGGCCGAAGAATACAAGGTGAAATAAAAGAGGTGCTTCAAAGAAAGAGAACAGAGTTTATCGGTCACTTGCAGATGAACAAAGGCTTTGCTTTTTTCATTGGTGAGATGGACAAACCGATGCCTGATATTTTTGTTCCGCTGCAAAGCCTGAATAAAGCAAAAGACAGTGACCGGGTGGTGGTGCGGCTTACCAAATGGGAGAGCGGAGGAAAACGGCCGGAAGGAGAAGTTGTTACTGTTCTTGACCCCGAGAACAGCAACGATGCTGCCATGAAGGAGATTTTATTAGATGCGGGGTTCCCGTTGGAGTTTCCTGATGAAGTGATGGAAGAGGCCGCACGGATTCCTGATGTAATTGCGGCAGCAGAAATTAAAAAGCGGAAAGATATACGGGATATTTTCACCATTACTATTGACCCTGTTGATGCCAAAGATTTTGATGACGCCATTTCTTTCCGTAAACTGAAGAATGGCCATTACGAAATTGGAATTCATATTGCTGATGTGAGCCATTATGTGGAGCCGGGCACTGCCATGGACAAAGAAGCTTATCACCGTGCCACATCGGTCTATTTGCCCGACAGGGTGAACCCGATGCTTCCGGAGCATATTTCCAATGTACTTTGTTCGCTTCGGCCCAAGGAAGATAAACTTACTTTCTCTGCCATTTTCCAGATGAACGGCAAAGGAGACGTAAAGCAGTACTGGCTGGGTAAAACAGTGATACATTCTGACCATCGCTTTACCTATGAAGAAGTACAAACCATTATTGAAGAAAAGGCAGGATTGTATGCGGAAGAGATTCTTATCCTGAATGATATTGCCCGGAAACTGAGAAAGAAACGCTTTGACAACGGAGCTATCAATTTTTCTTCGCAGGAAGTGCGGTTTAAACTGGATGAGAAAGGTGACCCCGTTGGCATCGTGGTAAAGGAGAGCAAAGAGTCGCACCAGCTTATTGAAGAATACATGCTGCTGGCCAACCGCACAGTGGCAGAGAATGTTTCAAAAATAAAGGTGCAGGAAAAGCCGTTACCGTTTCCTTACCGTACCCACGATGACCCGGATGAGGAAAAGTTAGTGCCCTTTGCCGCCTTTGCACAAAAGTTTGGACACAAATTCGATACATCTTCACCCGATGCAGTTGCGGCCTCTTTCAACCAGCTATTAAAAGATGTGCATGGAAAGCCGGAGCAGCATGTGCTGGAGCAATTAGGTATCCGCACTATGGCCAAGGCCCGTTATACTACAGAGAATGTAGGTCACTACGGCTTGGGTTTTGAGCATTATTGTCATTTTACGTCGCCTATCAGAAGGTATCCTGATGTACAGGTACACCGCATTTTGTTTGATGTGCTGAATGATAAGCTGGTTGCTGACAAAAAGATGGAAGACAAATGCAAGCACACCAGCGAAAGAGAACGGGCAGCGATGGAAGCAGAAAGGGCTTCTAATAAATACAAGCAGGTGCAGTATATGCGGAACTACCTGGGCGAAGAATTTGAAGGCGTTATCAGCGGGGTTGCCAGTTTTGGTTTCTGGGTGGAAACAGTGGAGCATAAATGCGAAGGGTTAGTGAGCATCAACAGCCTGCTGGATTATGATGAGTTCAGGCATGTGGAATCGGACTATTGTTTAGTGGGGCACCGCAGCGGTAAAAAGTTCCGAATGGGGGATAAAGTGATGATAAGAGTGGTGGCTGCCAGCCTGGCCAAGCGACAGTTAGATTATGAATGGGTGGTGGCAGGAGAGTTTGCGGAGAAGGAGAAAAAGAGGAAGGGAGAGTCACGCAAAGGACGCTGAGTTCGCAGAGAAAATAAATAAACGCAAAGGCAAATACTTATCTATGGAGATTAATGAGATTACATCTGCTATTATTGAGGAGTCTATTTATATTCATAAGGAATTAGGGCCGGGATTGCTGGAGTCTGTTTATGAGGAAGTATTGTATTACCGGCTTATGAAAAGGGGACTTGAGGTGAAAAGGCAAAAAGGAATACCTGTCGTGTTTGAGGAAGTGAAAATGGAATTGGGTTTCAGGGCTGATTTGATAGTTGAAGATAAAGTGATTGTTGAATTAAAGTCGATAGATGCGGTTCCCCCGGTTCATTACAAGCGGTTGCTTACTTATTTGAAGCTGACAAACCTCACAGTAGGATTGATGATTAATTTTAATGAAGTGTTACTAAAGAATGGAATAAAGAGAATGGTGAATAATTACTATTGAAGCAGAAAACATCTGCGTTCCCTGCGCCTCTGCGTGGAAAGATAAAAGTGATTGAAAAGATGGCTTTTGCAAGGCTAATATTGATTAATTTTATTCATTCGTTTTAGAAAGAAAAAAGACAGTAATAAATTTGATTGAAGCAGGTGACTGATAATTCTCTGCGGCCACTGTGCCCCCTGCGTGAAAAATTAGAACTATGCACTCTTTCGAACTACTCTCCCAGAAATTTGCCTTGCATTTTGATGTTCGTCATTTTCCGGAAGAACCGGCCACATTATACGAACCAAATGAATATTTCTTAAGCCTGGGCGGCAAGCGTATCCGTCCGGTATTATGCCTGATGGGAAATGAACTGTTTGGCGATATTTCAGACGATGCCTGGCATGTGGGCACGGCTATAGAACTGTTTCACAATTTCACCCTGATTCATGATGATATAATGGATAAGGCCCCGCTGCGCCGGGGAATGGAAACTGTGCATACTAAATTTGGAGAAAACACGGCACTGCTTGCCGGTGATGTTATGCTGGTGAAAGCATACGAAGAGCTGAGCAAGGTTGGCCTCGAACACCTGAAGCCTATCCTGAACCTGTTTAACAGGACTGCAACTGAAGTATGTGAAGGCCAGCAAATGGATATGGATTTTGAAACGATGGATATAGTGAGCATGGATGCTTACCTGAAGATGATTGAACTGAAAACATCTGTAGCGTTAGCTGCCAGTTTGCAGACGGGAGCAATTCTTGGTGGCGCCGGTGAGCGGAATCAGAACCTGTTGTACGAATTTGGAAGGAAACTGGGCATTGCTTTCCAGGTGCAGGATGATTACCTGGATGCTTTTGGCGACCCGAAGAAATTTGGCAAGCAAACCGGTGGCGATATCCTGGCCAATAAAAAAACCTTTCTGTTGCTTCATGCGTTGGAACAGGCAGGGGCAGAAGACAAGAAAGAACTGATTTCATTACTCAAAACCAATCCGGCAGATAAGATTGAAAGAGTGCTTCGCATCTACAAAGCCTGTAAAGCTGATGAGTGGACGATACAGCTTAAGAACAGGTATTTTGAAGAAGCAATAAATCACCTGGAAGATATAGCTGTGATTTCAAGAAGAAAAGTGCCGTTACGGGATCTGGCAGTTTTTCTTTTGAAGAGAGATTACTAATGTGATTCAACAGATACTCAAAACCAACAGAAACATGGCCAACCAGTTATTCCGGAAGAAATCTATTCCTGCTATTCTGCGAGAGGCAGAAAGCGGTATAAACGATGGGCATGGTGCCAGCCTTAAAAAAGTATTAGGTGTCCGTGACCTTACTTTTTTTGGTGTGGCAGCCGTTATTGGTGCCGGTATTTTCAGCGGCATAGGTTCAGCAGCTTCTAATGGCGGGCCTGGTGTTATCTTTCTATACATCTTCACTGCGGTTGCCTGTGGTTTTGCAGCATTGTGCTATGCAGAGTTTGCCTCAACAGTTCCGGTTTCGGGCAGTGCTTATACTTATTCGTATGTCGCCTTCGGCGAGATTTTTGCCTGGATAATCGGCTGGGATCTGCTGATGGAATATGCGATTGGCAATATTGCCGTGGCTATTTCGTGGAGCGATTATTTCACTAACCTTTTGTCGAAGGCAGGCATGCACATTCCCGACTGGCTGACGATGGATTATGTGTCTGCCAAAGCCGGTGCCACTGCCGAAGCTGTTTCGGCCTGGACAAATGCCCCCAATCTTTTCGGGTTACATATTATAATGGACTTGCCGGCGCTGATGATAGTGGCGCTGATTACTTATGTCGTATTCGTGGGTATCAAAGAATCAAGAACTGCCAGCAACCTGATGGTGATGCTTAAGCTTGCCGTAATATTTTTTGTGATTGTATTGGGTGCTTATTATGTGAACCCCGATAACTGGTCGCCGTTTACACCTACCGGTTTTTCAGGAATAATGAAAGGCGTATCCGCAGTATTTTTTGCATATATCGGGTTTGATGCAATTTCCACCACAGCAGAAGAGTGCAAAGACCCTCAGCGGGACTTGCCCAGGGGAATGATTTATTCTTTAATCATTTGTACTGTAGTGTATGTGTTGCTGGCATTGGTACTGACCGGCATGGTACATTATACTAAATTGAATGTGGGAGATCCGTTGGCAATGGTTTTTGATGCACATGGTATGAAATTTATTTCAGGTATAGTTGCCGTTAGTGCAATTGTGGCCACTGCCAGTGTGCTGCTGGTGTTTCAGTTAGGGCAACCCCGGATATGGATGAGTATGAGTCGTGACGGATTATTACCAAAAGTATTTTCCAGGATACATCCCCGGTATGGCACTCCTTCTTTTTCTACTATTCTAACGGGAATAGTGGTGGCGGTGCCGGCTTTATTCCTTAACCTGGGCGAAGTGCTTTCGCTTACCAGCATCGGTACTCTGTTTGCTTTTGTGTTAGTTTGCGGAGGTGTGCTGGTGCTGCAGCAGCAAAAAGATAAACCGGACAGCAAGTTTAAAGTGCCCTATATCAATGCACAATTTATTTACCCGTTGATGCTGATTGCCGGGATTATACTGGTGGCAGTAAATGTGCCTTCTCATTTTGTAAAGGATATCTGGACAAAGGACACCTGGCCGATGGTGGTATTTTGGCTGATAGCCATAATAATGGCTGTGCTGGCCTTTATACGACGGTACTCACTGATACCGATACTGGGTATGATAAGCTGTTTTTACCTGATGGCGCAGGAAACACATAAAGTGTGGATGCGGTTTCTTATCTGGCTGGTCGTTGGCCTTATTATTTATTTCGCATACAGTTTTTGGAACAGCAAGCTGGGCAAACAGCGGAACAACTGATTTTCAAGAGTATTTTTGCATAAACAATCAAACAAAACTCTCCCTTTAAGGGTGTTGTGGCTATGAGATACGAAGTTGGTGATATAGTGCTTATTACTCATTCGGGCGAAGAAGCCCGGGTGATTGACATCATTAATGATAAGATGCTGATGGTGGATGTAAATGGCGTAACATTCCCTGTGTATTCCGACCAGGTGGAATATCCTTACTTTAAACGCTTTACCGAAAAGAAACCGCAATTAGTGAAAAAGGAGAAGAAATATGTTGATGATGTACGCAAGGAGAAACGGACAGAAGTAAACAGGGAAGAGGATGGAGTTTGGCTTACTTTTCTTCCTGTAATGGATTTTGATGAGTTTGGTGATGTGGTGGTGGAAGAACTGAAACTGCACCTGGTCAATCACACCCGGCGGGTGTATAACTTCACTTACAAACTGCATTTTTTTGGTAAGCCTGATTTTGAACTGAAGAACACCATTCAGCCTTTTGAAGATTTTTACCTGCATGATATTCCTTTTGAGGATTTGAATGACAATCCTGCTTTTGATTTTGAATTTACCCTGCTGGTTCCGGAAAAAGGCAAAGCTTCACACTACGAAGCTGGCGTAAAGCTGAAGCCAAAGCAATTGTTTGCCAAAATAGAAGAATTGAAAAAGAAGAACCTGGCCACCTTTTCACAATTATTATTTGTTAACTATCCTGACAAACTGGTTGAAGACAGAGTGGAGATGGGCAAGCTGGCAGCAAAGGGGTTTAAGGTCTATGATGCTTCCAAAGCAAGGCAACATTTGGAGCCGGCCCGCACCGTAGTTGACCTGCACATTGAAAAGCTCACTGATGACTATCGCCGCATGAGCAATTTTGATATTGTGTCTTTGCAGTTAAAAACTTTTGAGAAGTATTTTGACCTTGCCATAGCCCATCGACAGCCACACCTCGTTGTGGTACATGGAGTGGGAGAAGGAGTGCTGCGGGATGAGATACACGATATTCTCCGGATGAAGAAAGAAGTGAAGTCATTTGTAAACCAGTATACACCGGGGTATGGTTATGGCGCTACGGAGATTTATTTTCAGTATTAAGCGACAAGTAATGAATCTTCCTTGTGATGTTTTACCGCAAACCATGCGCTGACAAGTGCTGATACAATAAAATATCCGGCAAGTATATATTGAACTGAAGACAGCCATTGGCTTGCACCAAACCAATCTTCCTGGCTGAACAATATGTAAATCCCCAGTCCGCAACGCAGCAGTTCCCACACAGCAGCATAGCGGTTACGGTCCATCAGTTCGGTAAGTGAATACACACTCAGAAAGACAAAGCCGCCATACCAGTAAATATAACTGGCGTCAATACTGTTTATATTGGCAATTTTTCCAAACAGGTAGCTGATGAAAAGCAGGAGCATCAGCAATTGCAGCCATGTCCAGGCTGAAAATGCCGGTGAGGTTTTGGTGTCGTATTTGTCGAAATGATAGACATCATCAATCTTGCTTACCGGGTATTTCTCCGCCACATCTGCAGGTCGGTAACCGGTATGGCGAAACCAAAGGGTGAATTTGTCGAACCAGTTGTGTGTATGCCAGGCATCTTTCATCATCAGCCACAGGTGCTGAAAGTTTATTTTTATCGGGTTCCAGGTGCGGGCAGGCCTGGTGATGCCATATACAGGCGGCACATCTTTCCGTTCTTCCTGGAAAGTGCCAAAGATTTTATCCCAGATTATCAGTATCTGCGACAGGTTTTTATCCATGTACTCCGGGTTAACGGCATGGTGCACCCTGTGGTGACTTGGCGTGACGATAATTTTTTCGAGAAAGCCCATCTTGCCAATATGGCGGGTGTGATACCAGAACTGTGCAAACAGGTGAAGCGGGGCTACGGTGTTAATTACTTCTTCCGGGATGCCCAATAAAGCGGCAGGCAGCAGCAGTATTGTAAAAAGGTTAAAAAAAGCAGAGATACTTTGCCGCAGGGCACAGGCAAGGTTATATTCTTCGCTGCTGTGGTGAATAACATGCAGGTTCCAGAACAGGTTTATTTCGTGGCTCCAGCGGTGTACCCAATAGCCGTTAAAGTCGAGGATGACGAAAGTGAGAAAGTAAACAAGAAATGTATTTTCAATCTGTGTCAATGCCAGGTATTTCAGCATAAACGGATAGATGGCAATGGCGATGGTCAGTTCCAGCACACTTTTGGTGACGTTGGTAACCCCTGAGCTCAGTGATGAAATCATGTCCATATTGCGGACTGTATCGAAGCCTTTGCGCCAGCCCCACCATTTTTCAAACAGTACCAGGATTAAAAATGCAGGCATGGCAATTAGCAGAATCTTACCGTAGGTTTCCATATAGCAAATGATGTTGGTTCTTTATTTCAGCATTTTAAAAATAAGAAATTTGGTTATTCTGTTAAGGAATTTTTAACCCTTACTGTATTACTTTTACAAAACCGTATGCACTTTAACTCATTACGAATACCTTACAGGCAGACTGGCGCATTCTCAAAGATTGCCCTTGACTACATAGAACAGTCCGGGTCAATTGCGACGTTTGCTGCACATGAGCCTTCGGCTGATGGCATACAAAATGCTATTGAGGCAAGAAAACAGTTCCCGACAAACAGGGAAGTACTGGTACGGGAACTTCTGAAACAGTATAAGGGCATTGATACAACTGAGAAAGTAAAAACAAATATTGCCTTGTTAAGGCAGGAAGGCACTTTCACTGTTACCACGGCACACCAGAACAATATCTTTACCGGGCCGCTGTATTTCGTTTATAAAATTTTACATGCGGTTAAGCTTGCCGAAACTTTTAAAGCTTCTTTTCCGCAGTATGAGTTTGTGCCCGTTTACTATATGGGTTCCGAAGATGCGGACCTGGCAGAGTTGAATCATATCCATCTTGGTGGCAAAAAGCTTGAATGGAAGATAAAGCAAACAGGTGCGGTAGGACGAATGAAAGTTGATAAAGAGCTTTTAGGTTTGATTGAACAAATTGAAGGTCAGCTTGGCGTGTTGCCTTATGGAGATGAAATAACAAGGCTGTTGGCAGCATCTTATTCACCGGGAAGAACAATACAGGAGGCCACTTTCAGGCTCGTAAACAGTTTATTTGCTGAGTACGGACTGATAGTACTGATCCCGGATAATGCTGAACTGAAAAGACAGATGATACCTGTTTTTGAAGATGAACTGATAAACCGGAAATCTTCAGCCATTGTGAATAAAACAGGTGAGGACTTGCAAAAATCAGGGTATAAAATTCAGGCCAGCCCAAGGGAAATAAATCTTTTTTACCTGGAGGAAAACAGCAGAGAACGGATCGAACAGGTACAAGACGGATGGGCAATAGTGAATAGCGGAAAGAAGCTAACACAGGAAGAGTTACTGAACGAGTTGAACGGGAAACCAGAGTGCTTTAGTCCAAATGTGATACTGCGGGGCTTGTACCAGGAAACTATTTTGCCCAATATTGCTTTTATTGGTGGCGGTGGTGAAACTGCTTACTGGCTGCAGTTGAAAGATTTGTTTGAAGCATATAAAGTGCCGTTTCCGGTGCTGCTGCTGCGCAATTCTTTTTTACTTGTTGAAAAAAAGTGGCAGGAGAAAATTGCAAAGCTTGGTTTTAATGCAACAGATTTTTTTGTATCTGAGCAAGAGTTAGTCAACAGGCTGGTAAGCAGGGACAGTGCAAACAACCTTGATATCAGTGATGCAATAAATGAGGCTGCAACTGTTTATAATAAACTGGCGAAACAAACTGCAACCATTGACAAATCCCTGAAGCCGCATACAGAAGCCCTGAAGAAAACTGCGGTGAATAAACTACAGGAACTTCAGAAAAAGATAGTAAGGGCAGAGAAAAGAAAATTTGCTGAACAACAACATCAGGTTCATGTCATAAAAGAAAATCTCTTTCCCGGCGGTGGGTTGCAGGAACGCTATGATAATATCTGCTGGTATTATGCAAAGTTTGGAAGAGAGATAATCAGCAGGTTGTATGAAAACTCATTGTCGCTGGAGCAGGAGTTTGTTGTGCTTGCAGAAGATTAGTCAAACAGGTTGTCCCAGCCTTCATTCTTCAGTTTATCCACTTTGGTAATCACTTCTTTGTTCAGCGTTTTTTTATAGTCATCTACCGTTTTTGCAATTTGCTCATCAGCAATTCCCAGTATTTGTGCAGCAAGAATGCCTGCATTTTTTGCGGCGTTAAGTGCCACTGTGGCTACGGGTACACCATTTGGCATTTGAAGAATGGATAACACTGAATCCCATCCGTCAATCGAGTTGGATGATTTTATTGGTACGCCAACAACCGGAAGAGTGGTAACTGAAGCTACCATTCCCGGCAAGTGAGCAGCGCCGCCGGCTCCGGCTATGATGACTTTAAGACCTCTTTCTTTTGCCTTTCCGGCATATTCAATCATACGATGTGGTGTACGATGGGCAGAAACAACCGTCACTTCATGAGGAATATTAAACTGCTTCAGAATTTCGGAGGCGGCCTGCATTACATTTAAGTCGCTGTCGCTACCCATTATTATTCCGACGAGAGGTTTCATGTTTTGAGTTTTGTGTTCATGGTTCATGGTTCATGGTTCATGGTTCATGGTTCATGGTTCATGGTTCATGGTTCATGGTTCATGGTTCATGGTTCATGGTTCATGGTTCATGGTTCATGGTTCATGGTTCATGAGAATGAGAATGAAAATGAAATTCAAAGCTATTAACAAAACATCAAACTTCAAACCATTACCCAAACCCTTAATCCTTATACCTTAAACCCTAAACCCGTATCTCCCTATTTCACCAGTTCTCCTTTCAACCTCATTAATTCTGTTTCAGCAAGCTTTGTATTATACCGGGCGGTAATGAGCCTTGTGTAGGCATCTTGCAGACTTTTTTCGGCTTCTTTCAACTGAATAAGCGTAGTGGAATTGAGTTTATACACCTGGAAAACAATATTGACATTCTCCCTTGCCAATACTATATTTTCTTCTTCTAAGGCCAGTGCTTTTTTCTGCTGTTCGTACTCCAGGAAAGCATTCACAATTGCAAGATTCAGTTGTGATTTCTGGCTTTCATAAATGAGTTTTTGTGTCCGTATAGAAAGCTCTGCCTGTTTGATAAGCCTTTTGTTATTGAAGTTGTTTAAAATGGGAATAGAAGCAGAAAGACCATAATTCAGTCCCTTGTTCTGGTTGAAGATCGGCAGGGCCGGATTAAGGGCAACGTTATTATTTGTTCTTGAAAAGTTATAGGCCGAATTGAAAGATACTGTAGGAAACCGTTCTGCTTTTCGTTCCCTGAGGGTAAAGCCGGCAATATCGATACTTTTTTTGCTGACCAGGAGGGAAGGATTCGTCAGTTCAAGATTGTTCTGGATTTCGCCCAGCGATAATGAAGTATTTACGGGGATAGAATCTTCCACATCGTAGGAGTAAGCATCAGGCGCATTCTTGATTCCTGCAGGAAGGTTCATTGCCTGGTTCAGTTGCTGTTTCAACTGGCTTATTGCCGTAAGCTGTTCCAACTGCAGTGCTTTCTGTGCATTATGGTCAACTTTGCTTTGCAATACATCAGGCTTTGCACCCACACCAATATCAAGTTTATATTGCGCCAGTTTTGCCCTTTCTGCACTTAATGCCATTTGCTCTTCAATAGCCTTCAATTGTTGTTTTTGCCTGACAATGTTGTAATAGGTATTGATAACGGTGGCAACAGTATTTATAATTTGTTCTTTTATTCCAAGTTCGCCCAGCTTAATCAGTTGTTCAGACTTGTCTCTGGTAACAAACATTTTCATGCCATCGAAAAGAGTCCAGTTCAGGTTTATCGCTGCTGAGATATTATTGGTCTTTACTTTTCCTTCTCTTTTTGTTCCGCTGGTAAATTCCTGGTTTTGTTTATTGTTATTATGTGTGTAACCAAGAGTAGTGTTCAGCCTGGGCAGGAAAATAGCGTTCCGAAAAGAATAATCCAGTGCCGCCACTGCTGAATCTGTTTTAGCCAACTGTATATCATAGTTATAGTTCAGGGCTGTGGCAACTGCTTCTTCCAGGCTGAGCTTTTTTTGTGACAAAGCCGGAATTGCTGAAAGCAGGGAGAGTATAAAAAATAGTTTCCGCATAACTCTACATATTATTCTCCGGGTATTTCACCGGTTGCTGTTTTTTCATGATGAATGTATTTGTCCACTTCACTGGTTTTCTTCCTGGTGGAGAGGAATGAATACATGGCAGGGACGGCAAAAATGGTAAGTATCACTGAGAACAAAATGCCACCAACAATAACAATACCTAATGGTATCCTGCTGGTTGCAGAGGCTCCTAATGAGAGTGCCAACGGCAATGCCCCTAATGACATGGCCAGGTTGGTCATCAAGATTGGGCGCAACCTTTGTGTAGCAGCAAAAACAACAGCCTCAGTTCTGCCCATTCCTTTTCTTTGGTTTTGGTTGGCAAATTCAACGATTAATATTCCGTTTTTCGTTACAAGGCCCACAAGCATAATCATTCCAATTTCTGAGAATATATTGAGTGTGTGACCAAATACCCATAAAGAAATCATAGCACCGGCAAAAGCAAAAAATACAGTGATTAATATTATGAGGGGGTCAATAAAGCTCTCAAATTGGGCTGCCAATACAAGGAATATCAGAATAATAGCCAGCGCTAAAGCAAAAATGATATTGCTGCTGCTTTCTTTAAAATCACGGGAAGAACCTGTTAATGCAGTGGCAAATGTTTCATCAAGCAGCTTATCGGTAATACGTTCCATTTCTGCAATACCGTCACCAATCGTTTTTCCCGGCTGTAGTCCTGCATTGATTGTGGCAGATTTATACCGGTTAAAGTGATAAATAGTAGGAGGGGTGTTCGATTCAGAAGTGGTAACAAGGTTATCCAGGCTGATAAGTTCTCCCCGGCTGTTTCTAACGAAGAGATTCTTCAGGTCGTTCGGGTCATCCCTGTCGCTTCTTGCCACCTGTCCGATTACCTGGTACTGTTTTCCGTCTTTTGTAAAATAGCCCAGCCTTCTGTTACTGAATGCCAGTTGTAAGGTTTGAGAAATATCACTTACGCTTACTCCCAGTTCCGAAGCTTTCATACGGTCAATTTCCACTTTCAATTCCGGTTTATTAAACTTCAGATCCACATCCGGGTTCATCAGCACCTTGCTTTGTCTTGCCTCATCCAGAATTTTTGGTAATATAGATGTTAGTTTGTTGAAATTATTATTCTGGATAACGAAGGCCACCGGCTGACCACCCCTCCGGCTGACAGATATGGTTTGTTCCTCAATCGCAAAAGCCCTGCCTTCATTAAACCTGGGAGTATTCTTGTTAACCATGGCCACAATTTCTTTTTGCGACCTTTCTCTTTCATCCGGGTCTTTCAGGGTCACCCTTACAAAGCCTGTATTGGCATTGCCAGAGCCGGTAAAGCCAGGAGAAGTGATGCTGAATACCATGCTGTATTCAGGAACTGAATCCAGCACAAAGTTGGTCATCTTCTCTACATACTTATCCATGGCATCGTACGAAGTGCCTTCAGGTGCTGTTAATTGAAGCCGGAACTGGCTGCGGTCTTCCATCGGTGCCAGTTCTTGCTGCAGGTTTGTCCATAAATAGGCAGATAAACCAATACAGGCCAGTATCAGTACAAATGCAAACCACCGTACCTTCATAAACCTTTCCAGCGCTGCCTGATACGCATTTTCCATCCAGCGGAAGAAAGGCTCAGTCTTGTTATACAGCCAGGAATGTTTATGTATGTTCTTTCTTACCAGTTTAACGTTCAGTACCGGTGTTAATGTAAGCGATACAAAGGCGGAAATCAATACGGCACCAGCCACCACTATCCCAAATTCCCTGAACAGCCTTCCTACAAAGCCCTGTAAAAAGATGATGGGAAGAAATACCACCGCAAGTGTGATAGAAGTGGCGATTACGGCAAAATAAATTTCCCGTGAACCTTCGACTGCTGCCTGCCATTTATTCATTCCCCGTTCCATCTTTTTAAAGATGTTTTCCGTCACTACAATACCATCATCCACCACCAGGCCGGTAGCCAGTACAATGGCCAATAGTGACAGTACATTAATGGTGAAGCCCATCAGGTACATTATAAAGAATGCACCTATCAATGAAACCGGAATATCTATCAGCGGACGAAGGGCAATCAGCCAGTCGCGGAAGAAAGCATAGATAATCATCACCACCAGAAGGAAGGCCAGCATAAGGGTTTCTTCCACTTCGAGAATAGAACGCTTGATGAACTGTGTCTGATCAAGGGCAATATTGAACTGAATATCTTCGGGAACATCTTTTTTAAGCTGCTCCATCCGCTTATAAAATTCATCAGAGATGGAAACATAGTTAGAGCCGGGTTGTGGTACAATGGCCAGCGAAATCATCGGAATGCCATTTCCCCGCATGGATGATTCCTCATTTTCCGGACCCAAAATAGCTTCGCCAATATCAATCAGGCGGATGTCGGTGCCGTTAACATTTTTTACAATCAGGTTATTGAATTCTTCTTCTGTATTTAGCCTTCCAAATGTTCTTACCGTTAACTCTGTGGTGTTACCGGATATTTTTCCTGAAGGCAGCTCCACGTTTTCCCTGGCTAAGGCACTTTGCACATCATTTGATGTCACTCTTTTCGCAATCAGTTTGTCCGGATCAATCCAGATACGCATGGCGTACCTCTTTTCACCCCAAATCTGTATGGAACTAACGCCGGGAATGGTCTGTAACCGTTCCACCAGCACATTTTGTGCAAACTCTGTTATTTGTAACGGTGTACGGTTATTGCTTTGAACCGTCATGGAAATGATGGCATCTGAACTGGCGTCTGCTTTGGTAACAACAGGCGGGGCATCAAGGTCAGAAGGAAGAGAACGCTGCGCCTGCGATACTTTATCCCGCACATCATTGGCGGCAGCTTCAAGGTTAATTTCAAGGTCAAATTCGACATTAATATTACTGCTTCCGTTGCTGCTGCTCGATGTGATATTCTTGATTCCGGCAATACCATTGATAGCTTTTTCAAGCGGTTCGGTAATCTGAGTTTCAATAATATCAGCATTAGCACCGGGATAGGAGGTACGTACACTGATATTGGGCGGATCAATAGCCGGATAGTCTCTTACTCCCAAGAATTTGAAACCAATTACACCAAACAGAACAATAATGATGTTCATCACTACTGCAAGTACCGGCCGTTTTAAACTTAACTCTGAGATGTTCATGCTGCTGCTTTAAAACTTGGTGGTTTAAATGGTTTCAGTTGCAGATGGCTGCCGTTTCATTTATTTTTCTTTTGGCTGATTGATCACCTTTCCAATCAGGACTTTTGCTTCGGGTCTCAAACTAAGCAGCCCGGTTACAATGATGGTATCTCCAGGTTTCACTCCATCCGTTATCTGCACTCTTGCAGAGTCCCTGATACCGGTGGTTACATCCTGGAAAACGGCAGTGCCGCTCTTGTAAACAATCAGTTTTTTACCCCTTGCCTGGGGAAGAATGGCCTGTGTGGGCACAAGAATAGCTGAAGGATCAGGATCGAAATTCAACTGCACTTTAGCAAAGGCACCGGCAATGAGTGCTTCATCTTTTCCAATAACACCTGCCCTTACCGTAAGGCTGCGGGTGTTTTCTGTAACACTGGCTTCTGTGGCCACCACTTTTGCACCGAGTTGTTTTTTAGAACCGGCAATTGTAAATGTCACTAACTGGCCTGTTTGTATTTTGCCTGTATATTTTTCAGGAATACTGAAATCCAGTTTTAACTGATCAGTCTGGTTGATCACAGCTATAACAGATGACGGTGTTACGTAGGCACCCGGGCTTATTTTATTCAGGCCAATTTTTCCGCTGAATGGTGCCCTTACAACGGTTTTTGCAATACTGGTTTGCAAAATGCCGATATCCGCTTTCAGGTTATTTACCTGCAGCAGGCTGATGTCGTAATCCTGCTGGCTGATGCCCTGGATTTTCAAAAGCTGCGATTGTCTTTCTTCTGTCTTCTGCGCAAGCTCTAACTGTACCTGTACCTTTCTTAACTGGGCCTGCAGGTCGCCGTCGTATATTTTTGCAAGAACAGCCCCTTTCGAAACATATTTACCTTCCACTACGTTCAGTTGCACCAGCCTGCCGGATACTTCCGGATGAATTTCAGAAACTTCGTTGGCTACAATGGTTCCGGGCACCTCAAAACTTTCCTGGAAACTTTCAGGCTTGATAATAAATCCGTCAACTCGTAGCGGCTGATTTCTTTGCTGACCTGCCTGCGGTGAAGAGGCTTTTTCATTTTTCTTTTTACTTCCGCAGGAAAGAAGGATAACAGATAAGAAAAATGTGATTGCAATAATTCTCATATTACAGTTGAAAATTAAAAAATAAAGGTAGTATAATATTGCAAGCTATTGGACGTAAAAGAGTTCTGAACCTTTCGATGAAAGATAGCCGCTGGATAAGCGGTAATTATGGTTGACAGGAGGAATTATGTCTTCGCAATCAAAGCCCTTTTCACTTTGTTGGACTGGTGCAACAAGTCGGCTTTTTCTTTACTGAGTATAGTCACATGCCCCATTTTACGTCCGGGCTTGGTTTGTTTTTTGCCATATAAATGGACAAAAGCATTTTCAATTTTCAACACTTCTTCAAGCCCTTCATATTTTACATTGCCGCTGTAACCCTCTGCGCCGATAATGTTAACCATGATTGAAGGCAGTATAGCATCAGTGCAGCCTAACGGATAATTCAGCATAATCCGCCAAAGCATATCAAATTGTGAACAATAATGGGCTTCAATGGTATGATGGCCGCTGTTATGAACCCTCGGGGCTGTTTCATTTACCAGCACATCACCGTTTTTATCAATAAACATTTCAACTGCGAATACACCCGGCGACTGGAAATTTCTGGCCACAGAAAGTGCTATAGCTTCTGCTTTCCAAAGTGTTTTTACATCCATATCTGCGGGGCAAAGCTGGTAATCGAGCAGGTTCAGGATTGGGTCAAACAGCATTTCAACCGGCGGATATAATGCTGTGTTGCCATCATTGTCAACAGCCACCATCATAGCTATTTCTTTATGAACTGCCACCATTTTTTCAAGCACTGCGGGAGCGTCGAACCCGGAAGCTATGTCCTGCTTCGATTTCAGCAACAGCACACCACGGCCATCATAGCCGCCTTCACCAATTTTATGCACGGCAGGCAAAAATGTTTCCTGTGCTTCCAGCTCAGCTTTGTTGTTTGTAATAACAAAGGCAGAACTTGGAATACTGTATTGTTTGTAAAATTGCTTTTGTAAAATTTTATTCTTGATAGTTTTCAATACAGCCGGATGCGGATACACTCTTACCCCTTCAGCCTCCAGTTTCTCTAATGCTTCAACATTTACATTCTCTATTTCTATGGTGATGGCATCAAGGCCTTTTCCAAAATTGTAAACAGCATCGAAATCCTTAATATCTCCTTTGGTAAAATGATGGCAGAGATGTGCCGCCGGACATTCAGTGTCATTTTCAAGGATGTGTGTTTCCACAGGATAATTTGCAGCAGCCTGTAACAGCATTCTGCCTAACTGACCACCACCGAGGATTCCGATTTTCAGCATTAAAAAAGTCTTTTGTAAAAAAACAAAAATAAGAAGAACCTCATTGTGAACTTTAAAAACACTGTCTTCTATTTTTGCAAACTGTAACATTTTTTTGAGTTAAAAGGCGTTATTATCAGCTATATTTGAAATGAATATGAAGAACTTTCTCATTAGTTGTTGTTTGTTTTCGGTAGCCGGAGCAGCTTTTTCGCAGCCGGTTGGCACTTCAGCCTCCGGGTCAAATTCATTTATTAATTACCAGAAAACATTTCCCCGGCCATCGGAGTCGTTTGCCAGGAAAGAAGACACCTTACAAAAACAGTTTAAAGAAAAGAAACTTACCTGGCCGGCAAAATATATCTATATCCGCTCCTTTAAATACGACAGCCAGTTAGAAGTTTGGGTAAAGCAGGAAATCAAAGAACCCTTTAAACTCTTTAAAACATACAAAGTTTGTGCCCTTGCAGGAAGCCTTGGCCCAAAAAGGATGGAAGGCGATTACCAGGTTCCCGAAGGGTTTTACTATATCAATGAGTTTAATCCCAAAAGCAGTTATTATTTGTCGCTGGGCATTAATTACCCCAACGAGTCTGATAAAGTGTTGAGCGATTCATTACGTCCCGGCAGTGCCATTTACATACATGGCAGTTGCGTCACAGTAGGTTGTATTCCCATTACGGATGAGCAGATAGATGAGTTGTATATTCTGGCGGCACATGCAAAAAACTCCGGGCAGGATTTTATTCCCGTGCATATTTTCCCTATAAAATTTGATGTGGAGAGAAGTGCGAATTATTTGTCTTCGCTAACCAAAGACGATGCAGCCTTAAAAAAGTTCGCCGGTAGCATGGAAGACGCTTATAATTACTTTGAAAAGCACCGGCAACTGCCCATGGTGATGATAGGGGACAAGGGTCAGTACATTATTAATGATGCTCCGTTAAGAAAACCTGAAGTTATAATCGAAGAAAAGCCGGTGAAGAAAGCCCCCGTGGTACACCGCACAAGAAAAATTGATGAAGTAACTGATGCAGTACATCAATGGCCACAATACCCGGGTGGAGGAGAGGCCTTTATGAAGTTTCTTGACAAGACCGGTTCAGATATGTTCTCCTTTTTACCAAAAGGGGTTAAAAAGGCATTTGTACAGGTCGAGTTTGTTGTGGATAAAGACGGAATACCCGTAAATTTCAAAGTACTTAAAGGCATCAACGAACAGGGTTTTATTGATGAGCTCATCACCCGCCTCGAAAGCATGGCCACCTGGTCACCTGCCATTTTACATGATAAACCTGTAGCCAAGAAAATGGTACAGACCATCGTTGTACAATAAAAAAGGCCTTCCCCCTCTGTCACCCTGCCTGCCCCGACGAATGTCGCGGGAGCTTGACGAAGGGTGAGCTTGACGAAGGGCCAACCTTCAACCTTAAACCTTAAACCTTAAACCCTCAACCTCCCTCTGTCACCCTGCCTGCCCCGACGAATGTCGCGGGAGCATGACGAAGGGGCCACCTTTCAACTAATTAACTAATCAACTAATCAACCTTCCCCCCGTCATTCCGGGCTTGACCCGGAACCTCCCTCTGTCACCCTGCCTGCCCCGACGAATGTCGCGGGAGCTTGACGAAGGGTCAACCATTCAACTATTTAACTAATCAACCTCCTCCCTGTCATTCCCGGCTTGACCCCAGAATCCCAATACTTTCCATTTTGCGAAAAAAAAATACCGTAGTACTACGGTAGGTACATATTACGATTTGAGATAAATTGCATTGGTGCTATTGTAACCTAATAGTGTACATCACTATTTTGTTGATTTTGATGAGTTAAGAAATTGGGATAATAGCGTACATAAACACTAATACAATCATTGGGCCTAATAATAAAAGAGACACTCATGAAATTAAAAATGACTATTAATAAGATTAAATCAATCGATAATCTTGAGATTGAATTGCCAATTGGACGGGGACTATATGCAATAACAGGTCAAAACGGTTCAGGAAAAAGCACTGTAGTAACCTCTGCATCAAGCGTTTTTTTCAATATGAAAATGCATGAGTATTTTGGCACAACATCACAGGACGCTTCTATAACTTTTAATTTGGGCAATGCAACAAGGCAATGGAAGAAACTCCCAGACGGTCGGTGGTGGAAAACATCGAATGGTGATATGAATATAAAAGGTTTTTATGAAGGGAGCATTATTTTTGGCAATCGATTTCGAAATACAAATTATGAATTGCTCAAAAGATTAGACAGGATTGATGACCGCCTGCTTAAACCAGCCCCAGAATTTATACGACAAAATCTTGGTAAGATTCTTCATAATAATCCTGAATTTTACGAAAAACTGTTCAAAATTAGTAATGCAGACACTGGTCCAAACATAAAATTCACTGGTGACATTTTCTATTATCAGAAGAATGATAAGCGAGTTAGTCAGTTTCATATGTCGACAGGCGAGAACTTATTAATAAGTGTATTAAATTCAATAAATATAAGAAACAGTGACCGAGCGAATTTAAGTAAACCATGCATTTTATTTTTAGACGAGATTGAATTAGCCCTACACCCATCTTCTTTGAAGAGATTAGTAAGCTTTCTCAAAGAAATGTCTAGACAATATAATTATGCAATTTATTTCTCAACCCATTCAATTGAGCTAATCACCAACATTCTGCCTGATAACATATTTTTCCTTGAGAGACATTCTGATAACACAGTTGAGATACTAAATCCTTGTTATCCTGCTTATGCTACAAGAATTCTTTATGATCACAGTGGATATGACAGTATTATTTTAGTTGAAGATGATTTGGCAAAAGAGATTGTGCAACGACTACTACGAAAGCATTCGCTATTAACCAATAAATTGGTTCATGTTTTGCCTTGTGGTGGATTTACAAATGTTATTGACTTATCAAAAGAAGTTGTTAATAGCAACCTCGTTGGAAAGACTTCATCTATTAGCATCATTCTTGACGGTGATGTAAGAACAGAAGCACAGAACTATATTTCAAAACATGGAATTTACAACAACATTCCAGTAAATTATTTACCGATTGAAAGCTTGGAGAAATTTCTCAAAACAAATTTAGTTGATAGAGTTGATCATAAGTATTTCAGGACTCTCAATGATTATGTATTTCATCAAAAAAGTTTGACTCAAATAATTGATGAGTATAAAACCCAAACTGATACATCTAAAGATTTAAATGGAAAGAAATTATATAAACGAATAGATAATGAATTAAGAGAAAGGGGAAAGACAAGGGCAGAAATAATAGAAATGACAGTGGATTACTTATTAAATAATAAACCTGACATGACTGAAGAAGTTGTAAATTTCCTAAAGACAAAACTAGAATAATTACTACGCACTACCGTTCTCTGTAGTGTTCCCTAAATCATCAGCAGTTATGCTTCGGTTGTCCAAAAGACTCCCTCGGAGCAACGAAGCATCAGCTTTGTAAAAGCTGGTAACACTACCGGCTGTTAATCTTTGCCTTTTGCGCCCTTTGTGGTTAGTCTTTTCCGGTCAGCAGCCTCTGCACATAATTCCTTTATTTGCTCAAAAAAATAAAACTAAATAAATTAGTATTTAAAATCAAAATACACAGTAATTTAGTACCCGGAAAATCCGGGTATTTTATATGGAAAATGGAATCTATCCCTTTTACAGTACTGGCAAATGGTATAGAATATACATAGAAAAGATTCTTGAAACAGACAGGATTATTCGGTACAAAGTAAGCGGCCGTAATAAATTTCTGATTATTGAAAACAACCAGCCGCTTTTTAAAAAACTTGGCTTAAAGCATCGGAAACCCGTCTGGAAATTAGTAGAAGGCAATGTATATTCTTCCGGCTTTGTCTCGCACCTTATAAACTTTCTCGAAAGGCTTCAAAACAAGCCCTGAATATGTCAAAATGCCACATTAATTTATAATACCCTCATTTTCAGCATTTATAACCGTATCTCACAGCCTCATAATCGTATCTCACAGTCTCGAAATCGAATCTCGCAGTCTCGAAATCGAATCTCACAGTCTCGAAATCGAATCTCACAGCCTCATAATCGAAACTCACAGTCTCGAAACCGAATCTCACAGTCTCATAATCGAATCTCACAGCTTCATAATCGGGTCTTGCAGTCTCATAATCGAATCTTGCAGGCTCAAAGTAAGCAACTACAGTCTCGATATTGGCAACTGCACTGCCATAATTGCAAACAGAAATTTCATAGCTCATCAGGGCAGTCTCATATTAACAAACTATAAATAAAATATTGGGTACAGTAGCTTGTTTTATTCATACTTAATATTATTTTTAGATGTTAGTATTTTATTATTTAATTAAACTCTTTCCTATGACTGGGAGACAAGAATCAAAACTTGGCATGTACAATGCCGTAAGCACTTATTGTGCAGAATTTGCCGCAACAACAGCTACAGTTCCGGCTTTTCAGATTGCAGTTACTGAATTTGATAACGCAGTTACACAGCTTCGGGTAGCAGTGCAGGCAGAAATTGATGCTATTACTGGCGTTACGGAAGGCAAAGCAAACCTGAAAACTGAACTGAGTGAGGCAGCAGCAACATTAGCTTCATCTGTGTATGCTTATGCAGTAGCGGTTAACAATGCAGAACTTAAGCAGAAAGTAAAGTACCCTTCCTACACCTTGCGGGTTATGAGGGATGAAACATTTTCAGCAGTATGCAGAAACATTCACAACGCTGCATTTGAAAATCTGGCAAACCTCGGTGCTTATGGCATTACCGATCCCTTGCTCACCGCATTTTTAGCGCAGGTGGCAACCTACGAAGCGGCAGTACCTGAACCCCGCAGGGCCGTCAGCAAGCGTTCCACTCACAAGCTGGCTATTGAGCATCACATGAAACAGGCCGACAAAATTTTAAGAGAGAGGATGGACAAGATTATCAATCAGTTCAAGGCCGCTAATCTGAATTTTTACAACAACTACAAGATCAACAGGGTTATTATCGATCCCGGTGCTTCTTCCACGCAGTTGTTGGGTACAGTAAAGCAGGCCGGAACAGATATAATAATTTCAAACGCCACAGTATTGATTGTAGAGAAATCACTCACTGCTGTTTCTAATATCCTTGGCGCTTATGTCCTGGCCTGTCCCGATCCCGGCGATTACACAGTTAAAGTAACTGCCGGTGGCTACGAAGAAAAGACAATCGTACCGGTAAAAATTACACTCGGTAAAACCACTAAACTGGATATTGAGTTAACTTTATTGCCCCGGTAGGGTCCTGATCACAATTATTCAAACACTAAGGGCTGCCTTCCGGCAGCCCTTTAATTTTATTTTTCTCAATTCTGGTACTTTTACTGAGGCCAAAGAACATATTTGAAATGTTTTTTTTCTATCTCCGGGTTAAAAGTTTTGAAATCTTATTCTTTCCTGGGAATAGTAATTAAATTAGTTACTGTTATCCCGGCTGATTCATTCAGTTTTCTTTTATCCGTACATTTTTAAAATTTGAGCTATGAAAACAACATTACGCTTACTTCAGCTTTCTGTACTTACTGTTCTGATTATTGGTGCTGGTTGCCAGAAAAATTCACTAAACGATTTGCCTGCCCCGCTTCATTCAGAAACTGCCGTAAATGCTTCGTCAGATTATTCTCCAGTGGCTGCAAAACCATCTTCACCATCCGGTGTCTGCAATTCCAATGCATATATTGTAACACTCGAAAGCCGCAACTTTGTAAATAACAACTGGGAATGGATATGGAGTGTTCAGAATTCAAATCCCGGCAATGGAAACAACGGTACAGTGCAGGATCTTAGCCATTGGGGCATGCAATTTGGCTCTTGTTTTAACTGGTCTTCTGTTGTAAGCGCTGCATTTAGTGCTGATGGAGCAACATGGACTGCTTTCACCCCGGTTATTGCAACAGATCCAAGTCAGAGTTGCATGACCTCACCGGTATTAAAATTCGATTTCGGTACAACAGGCAGCGCAAAATCGTATTATAAACTTGTCGTTAATCAGAATTTTGCAATTGCTCAAACACCTGCATATTACAAATCTGGTAACAATACCGGTTGCTGCACATTCAGCTTTAGCGGAATAAGTTGCGGCCTGGAAGTTGATGAACCCAGGTAATTATCCCGGCTGACAGTATCTCTCTTTCTGGTTAATGGGCAGAATTAGTTCCTTTAAAGGATGTAAAGACATACTATTCGCTAAAATAGCAGCAGGAAGCAGGAAGGAGCAGGGATGTTTATGCCGCATTGGTCTTGCGTGTAGCCAGGCAGGGTCGCAAGCATTTAAATACTTCCTGCAATGGCTTTCAATCTTGTCTTTCCTCTGTGTATTCTCAATCTGTGTATTCTGTGGTTAATAAATTCATACACTAAGGGCTGCCGGAAGGCAGCCCTTTTTTATTTCATCAACACCTGTACTGTTTCCGGTGTCTGTTGCCTTAACAATAGCTCTTTCCCTTGCGATAATTTCTCAAATACTTCTTTATTATAGTGCCTGATGGTGAGCAGCGAAAGCCCTTTCATTATTTGCACATCAAGAAACGCAGCAGCTTCCTGTGCAATTTTTTCATTCTTTTCCGGCCATTCGTCCAGCACACATACAAAACTGATAGCGCCGTTCTGCGTCAGGTTCGGCCGTATATGCAGTTTCTCAAACTGGGAGTAAAGGTGCCCGATATGGTGTTCCCCGATAAATGAGAAGTCTTTCGAACTCATTTCTATCATCACCTGCTTTTCCTTTAGCACAATTACAGGCGGCAGGTTGTGAACAGGTTTGTTGTGAATAACCGTTCCGGGCAGATCAGGATTGATAAAACTCTTTACATACAAAGGAATGCTCTTGTTTTGCAGCGGTTTAATTGTTTTGGGGTGTATGATCTGTGCGCCGTAATAAGCCATCTCAATCACCTCGTTGTAGTTCAGTTCAGGAATGGGAACAGCATCGGCAAACTGCTTGGGGTCAGCATTCATCACACTTTCCACATCTTTCCAGATGGTCAGGCTTTCGGCATTAAGGATATTTGCAAAAACAGCCGCTGTATAATCACTTCCCTCACGGCCTAAAGTAGTGCTCTCATTCTCATCGGTTGCGCCAATAAAGCCCTGAGTCAGTACAATATTTGTATCTCCCAACTCCCCGGCCACATCCGTCAGGATTTTGGAGCTTGTTACTTCCCAGTTAATATCCGCATCTCTGAAATCATTGTCCGTCCTGAAAATATCCCGCACATCAAGCCATTTATTTTTAACACCAACTTCGTTAAGATATGCACTTACAATGGCTGTAGAGAATAATTCGCCTGTACAAACAATCTGGTCATAATAATAATCGTAATCTCTCACAGGTTTGTCGTGCAGCAGCCACTCAGCTTCTGTAAAAAAATCCCGCAGTTGCTGCTCGCAGGCAAGGTAATGGGTAACCAGCAGGTACTTGGCGGTAGTAAGATGCTGCCGCTTTACCTGGTCAAACAGTTGTAAAGCCTCGTCTTTCTTTCCCGCATAAAATGCTCCGGCCACTTTCTCCAGGGCATTGGTGGTTTTGCCCATGGCAGAAATAATGACCACCATTTTTTCATCCTTATGATGCTGCATAATGGCAGCCACGTTTTGAATGCGTTCCACACTGTTAACCGAGGCACCGCCGAATTTGAAGACTTTCATCGCCAGTTGAAAAATTAATTGTTGACCGGATAATAAGGCTGCAAATGTCGCAATATTCCGGCACACAGTATCCCGTTCTTATCAATTATTAACCTGTACTTTTGTTTATCCAAAACTTGCCATTATGAATGTTAACCGCAGAGTTCAGACCCTCGATGAATTTACTATTCAGCAGTTAAGAGATTTCCCTCACGCCACCGGAGAGTTATCCCACCTGTTACGGAATATTGCCCTTGCCGCCAAGCGGGTGAATGTGGAAGTTAATAAGGCCGGTCTTGTGGATATACTTGGCGATGCCGGTGAAATAAATGTGCAGGGCGAAGAAGTGAAGAAACTGGATGTGTTTGCCAACGACCAGTTCATCCGTGTGTTGCAGCATGGAATTGCCTGTGCCGGTATTGCCAGCGAAGAAATGGATGATTATGTGGCGTTTGATGATGATAAAAGTGTCAATTCAAAGTATGTCTGCCTCTTCGACCCGCTGGATGGCAGCAGCAATATTGATGTAAATGTGTCCATCGGAACAATTTTCGGTATTTATAAAAGAAAAACACCGGTGGGCACTGTTGTTAAAGAAGAGGATTTTATACAGGCCGGTGTTAACCAGGTAGCCGCAGGTTATGTGATTTATGGGTCTTCCACAATGCTTGTTTATGCAACAAGGAGGGGAGTAAATGGTTTTACGCTGGATCCTTCTATCGGCGAATGGACACTCAGCCATCCCGACATTAAATGCCCGGAGTCCGGGAAGATTTATTCCGTAAACCACGGCAATTTCTTCCAGTATGAGGAAGGTGTGCGGAATTACATCAACACCTGTCAGAGGAAAGATAAGTCAACAGGCGGCCCCTACACACAGCGGTACATCGGCAGTATGGTGGCAGATATGCACCGCAACCTGATTAAGGGCGGCATGTTTATGTATCCGGGAACAACAGGAAAACCGGAAGGAAAGCTTCGCCTGATGTATGAGTGTAATCCTTTCGCTTTTATACTGGCCGTGGCCGGAGGCCATACTACTGACGGAAAGAAGAGAATCCTTGATATTGAGCCCACTTCGTTGCACCAGCGAACGCCTTTCTTTGCCGGCAGCAAACTGATGATGAGAGAACTGGAAGAACATTATAAGCCCTGATGTAAAATAAATATCTTCCGGAATTGCTTTCTGATTGTTATGTTTGAAAAAAATTCCTGTGAGTACAATTATATCTGTAAGAAACCTGGTAAAGAATTATGGCAACTTTGAAGCTGTAAAAGGAATTTCTTTTGATGTGAACGAAGGAGAGATATTTGGCCTGCTTGGGCCGAATGGTGCCGGTAAATCAACAACACTTGAAATTATTGAGACCTTGCGCAGCAAAACCAGCGGAGAAGTTACTGTTGATGGCTATGACCTTGATAAACAACCCGGCGAAATAAAAAAGATTATTGGCGTACAGTTGCAGACAAGTGGTTATTACCCCGGCTTAAACCTTGTACAACTCATTGAGCTTTTCAGCGGGCTATACAACAGGGATGTGGACCCGATGGAATTACTGGACATGGTGAACCTGAAAGACAAGGCAAAGTCGAAGGTTAAAGAACTCAGTGGTGGCCAGAAACAACGCTTTTCTGTGGCAACGACCCTGGTCAATGAACCAAGGGTAATATTTCTTGATGAGCCCACTACCGGCCTTGACCCGCAGGCCAGGCGCAACCTTTGGGAACTGGTAAAAAAAATCCGCAGCCGCGGCACCACAGTTATCATCACCACACATTATATGGATGAAGCCGAATACCTGTGCAACCGGGTAGCCATTATTGATAACGGAAAGATTGTAGCTTTAGATACACCAGATGGCCTTATTGATAAATTAGTGGCAGGTGGTTTTGAGCGGCCAAAAGAAATGAAATTAGCCAACCTGGAAGATGTTTTTATTCATTTGACCGGTCATTCTCTACGAGAAGATTAACTGATAAGTAATAATAAAATGAGCATTCAAGACAAACTTAAAAATTTTATGCAAGGGAAAATTGCCGCACAAAAAACAGCCGGAGCTGCCTTCATGACAGAGAATATCCAAAAGGAAGGTATAAAAGAATTGCCCGGTGGTATTCAGTACGAAGTATTAAAAGAAGGAACCGGTGCACAGCCATTGGTCAGTGACAGTGTGAAGGCACATTACAAAGGGTCGTTGCTTGATGGCAAAGAATTTGACAGCTCCTTCAAAAGAAACCAGCCTTTTACAGCACCGCTCCGTGCCCTTATCAAAGGATGGCAGGTGGCATTGCCGATGATGAAGGAAGGCAGCCATTGGCGGATGTGGATTCCTTCTGATTTAGCTTATGGCGACAGGGGCGCAGGCAGTGATATTCCCGGAGGCGCTACGCTTGTCTTTGAAGTGGAGTTACTGGAAGTAATAAAATAACGTCTTGTGCTATTAAAATTACTAGATTGTCATATGGTATGTTTCTATGTGTCACCTATGTTTCTAATGTTCCTATGTGGTTCAATTATTTTTACCACATAGAATCATAGATTCATAAGATAAACACATAGAATTAATTGCGCAAGACGTTAATAAAATAATCATCATGCCCCAGCCAACAGACCCACGATACCCGATTGGTGTTTATGAACCCAAACCATTTTCAATCGAACAGAAAATCGAATGGCTTGCTGATATTAAGTTTCTGCCTTTGCAAATTGAGAATGCAATTCTTAACCTTGATGAGGCACAACTCAAAACTTCATACAGGGAAGGTGGCTGGACTGTTCACCAGGTGGTGCACCATGTGGCCGACAGTCACATGAATGCTTATTGCCGTTTTAAACTGGGACTGACTGAAGACAATCCGGTTATTAAGCCTTACGATGAAAACCGCTGGGCTGAGCTGAAAGATGTGGAGAAATTGCCAGTTAATATCTCCATCACCATATTACATGCTGTACATGCAAGGTTGTATGAAACGCTTAAATATGTAAAGGATGATGACTGGAACAACCGTACTGTTTTTCATCCGGAGCATAAAAGAACAATGCGGTTGTGGTACCTGCTGGGTATGTATGCCTGGCACGGTAAACATCATGTGGCACATATTACTTCGCTAAGAGAAAGAATGGGGTGGTGAGGATGCAGAGGAAGGGTTCATAGTTCATAGTAAAATGTTTATGGCAGATAATGAATAATCAGAACTGCTGACCTTGCTTAAAACTGACTTATGTAAATGAAAAGAACCGGATGATGAACCTTTTCTATGAACCATGAACTATTAACTATGAACTAAATGAACTGGAAAACACTTTCATCTGAATATCTTTTTAACGACCGGTGGTTTAAAGTACGCAAAGAAGTATGCGAAACTCCTGATGGTAAAATTGTTGACCCATATTATGTATATGATTTCGCCACATGGGTTGGGGCATTCCCGGTTACAGAAGACGGGAAGGTGATAATGGTGAAACAATACCGCCATGCACTGGGCGAAACCTGTATCGAAATACCCGGCGGTTGTGTGGATGATACCGACAAATCGAATGAGGAAGCTATTGCAAGGGAATTGATGGAGGAAACCGGATATAGTTTTACATCGTTTGAATACCTCGGCAGAATTTCTCCTAATCCCTCCACTAACAGCAACCTGCTGCATATGTACCTGGCAAAAGGAGGGACCAAGGTTTCAGAACAGCAGTTAGACCATAACGAAGACATCGAAGTTGTGCTGCTGAGTATAGACGAACTGAAGCAACTGCTCCGGGAAAATAAGATTGTTCAGGCCATGCATGTAAGTTGCATTATGTATGCGCTGGAGAAGCTGCGAGAGCTGAAGTATTGACTTCTCCCACTAAGAAAATACTGCCGCACACTACAATCAGGTCTGCCGGTTTGGCTTTCTCCATAGCACCCTTTATCGCCAGATTTACATTTTCAAAACTGTTTCCTTTGATGCCTGCCAGCAAGGCTTTTTCTGCCAGTTCATTTTCGGTAAGGGCTCTTGGTATATGGGCTTTGGTGAAATAGTAAAGTGCTTCTTTCGGCAAGAGTTTCAGTACCTTCTCCACATCCTTGTCTCGTACCATTCCGGTTATAATATGAAGCTGGTGATGCTCTGTCATCTCAATTTGTTGCAGCAGTTGACGCATTCCATCTTCATTGTGCGCAACATCAAGAACGACAAGGGGAGAAGTATGTACAATCTCCCAGCGGCCGTGCAGCCCGGTCATTTTTTTTACATGGGGCAACGCTTTTTGTATTACTGCTTCGTCCGTATTCCAGCCTTTTTCATGCAGTATGAAGCAGGCTTCCAGTACAGAAAGAATGTTCTTTGTTTGATAAATACCCGGCAAATCAAGATGATATGTTTTATGGTCGGCATGGTGTTCATCGGCCACTTCGACCACTAACTGGTGATGCTGCCAGTTCCAGTTGCTAACCTGTCTTTTTTGCGAAGCAAAACTGATAGGTGCATTTTTAGCGACAGCAACTTCTCTAAATATTTCCTTTGTTTCGGGCTGAATTTCCCCAATAACAACAGGAATATTCTCTTTAATGATGCCTGCTTTTTCTACGGCAATCTTTTCTAAGGTATCACCCAGCAACTGCACATGGTCGAAACCAATATTGGTAATTATGGAAAGCTCGGGTGCAATAATATTGGTACTGTCGAGGCGGCCGCCCAGACCGGTTTCGATAACAGCAATATCCACTTTTTCCTGTGCGAAGTATTCAAATGCCATGGCCACAGTAATCTCAAAAAAGCTGGGTTGTATTGCTTCAATATGCGGCAGTATCCTTTCCGTGAAATCAATAACAAACTGTTCGCTTACCATTTCGCCATTAATCCGTATCCTTTCCCTGAAATCTTTGAGATGAGGAGAGGTGCAGAGTCCTGTTTTGTAACCTACCGTTTGCAGGATGGCAGCAAGCATGTGACTTACCGACCCTTTACCGTTGGTACCGGCAATATGTATGCTTTTGAATTTTGTTTGCGGATTGTCCAATGCACCGCAAAGGGCAATAGTGTTGGTAAGGTCGGTTTTATAAGCTGCTGCGCCAATGCGGCTGAACATGGGCAGTTTGGTAAACAGGTAGTCAATCGTTTCAGCGTAAGTCATCAGGGCAAAAATAAGAAGCAAAAAAGAAAACCCATCTTTTGCAAAGACGGGTTTTCTGATAATATTATCTGCTGAAACTAATTTACTCTGAAGTTAAACTGAACAGTTAACATTGACTCATGGTCTGATTTATCGAAGCGGATATTTTGCAGGTATTGAATAATGGCCTGTTTGTATTCATTAGAGCTGCTTGATGAGCCTTTGGCAATGCTCACAAACTTACCAACACCTTCTGGAGATACCAGCACATTAGCATAAATGGTAGCCTTGTCCAGTTCACCGGTAAAGGAGTAGTAACGGACAATTTTTCTGTCCCCACGGGTTACTTTTGGGCCATTACCACTGCCTACACCGCTTCCGTTTCCGCCGCCACTGCCAGTGCCACTTCCTCCTCCAGAGCCTGGTCCATTGCCAACACCATTTCCTGTACCGCTCCCACCTGGAATATCGTAACCATTTGCGTTATTGCCTCCGTTGCCACCTCCCGTTGTGTATTTACCGTTTGGCATCACTGCTTTTGGCTTTGGAGCAGGAGGTGTTGACACCGGCACATTATTTTTTGTAGGAGATGTATTTGTTATCGTCTTTGCATCGGGTTTTGTAACTGAAGGTTTGGTAACAGGTGTTGCATCTTTGTCATCAATGTCTTCCACACTTTTCGAAGGTTCTGCCTCGCCGGGGGCAGGTGGACTGTAAGGAGCAACGCCAGGGTCGCCGGCGGCCTGTACGGGATTGCCTCCACCGCCACCACCGTCGTCAATCGCTTCAGGTTCGGGGGGCAGGTTCAGTTCCACCTCAATTTCGGGTTCCTGGGCGATGTGCTCAATCTTGGGCAGCGGCCATTTTACCAATATCATCAGCAATACCATAAAGGCAGCAAAAAGACCGGTAATGGCCCATGCACGGGAACGTTGTTTGGCTTCCAGGTTGAGCGACATAGCGTAAGCGTTGTTCATACAAATTTAGGCGTTGATTATTAATTAACTGTGTACCTCTTTATTCACAGTTGTTATTAACGATGCAAACCCCGTGCAACTTGCATATATGAAATGTTAATGTTTAGCATGATGGCAGATTTACGGGAAGAAATTATTTGAGGGATGTACGGGGGGGAGAATAAAGATTATTCACTTTTAAAGCGACAGTCAGCAGAAAGTTTTTTGTTTGAATAATCGCCAGCATAAAAATTGTTGCGGGGTACTTTAGCGACCGCTAAATCAATCATAGCACTTCACCAAAAAAACTTAATTTCATTCCGGGCATAAAAATCAGCAATATGAAAAAGCAATTATTTTTTCTCTTAATAATATTTGTCACCGTTACTGCCGGGGCACAAATAAAAAAGCCATTGGTCTCTGCTATTACCGATAAAGACCTCCGCACCGATATGTACCAGATTGCCGCCGACCAGTTCAACGGGCGGGAAGCTGGCACCCTTGACGAACTAAAAGTTGCAGTATGGCTGGCCAACAAAGCTAGAGAAGCAGGTATTAAACCCGCTGGTGACAATGGCACTTATTTCCAATTTTACGATATGTACCGCCACCAGGTGCTACCCGCCAGTTTTGTAAAACTGGGCGATAAAAGCTACAAGCTCTGGCAGGATGTGCTGGTTACTGAAGTAAACCCTTCAAAAGTAGAAGCTCCTGTGCTGTTCCTCGGCACAGCATCACCCGAAGAAGTGGCTAACAAAGATTTAGCCGGAAAAGCCGTGGCGATTGTTGCCTCACAGGATGGTATCTCCAACAATATGTTCTTATTCGACCGGCGCTATCCCGGTTTTGTGCGCAATAAGTACTACAATCTGCTTAGGGAGAAAGGGGCTGCAGCACTCATCTTTATTTCTGATGCACAGGCTGAAGAAAGCTGGAGGCATGTGGTGCCGCAACTCACCCGTGGTGTTTACGGAGTGGAAGGGCTGAGAGAGCAGGTATGGCCTGCCATGCCGGTGTTCTGGCTGCACAGTTCCGAACTTGATGAAGTAAAAAAAGCTGACCAGCACTTGTCTTCCGTGGTGCTGACAGAAAGCTATACATACCCTTCGGTAAATGTGGTGGGGAAAATTGATGGTACTGATCCGATACTGAAAAAAGAATATGTCCTTTTCAGCGGTCACCATGACCATGACGGCATCCGCCAGAAATACGGACAGGACAGTATCTACAATGGGGCTGATGATAACGCCAGTGCCTGTGTGGCCATGCTTGCAATAGCAAGGGCATTCAACAAGCAGCCGGGCAAACGCAGTGCTTTATTTGTTTTTCATGGTGCCGAAGAAAGAGGATTGCTCGGCAGCCGCTGGTATGCAGTTCATCCTACTATTTCTAAAGAATCCATCGTAGCTGTGCTGAATGCTGATATGATAGGACGTAATGATGTAAACCAGGCAGCATTGCTGGGATCCGATGCGCCGCACAAAAATTCAGATGACCTTGTAAAAGCTGCCCTGCAGGCGAATGCTGAAGGACCAAAGTTTGAATTGGACAAATTATGGGACAGGCCCGACCACCCCGAGTACTTTTATTTCAGGAGCGACCACTTGCCCTATGCCCGTGCCGGTATTCCCGCCTTATTTTACACTAGTGTCCTGCACAGTGAATATCACACACCTATGGATGAAAGCGAACATATTGATTTTGTTAAGCTGCGCAAAATGACTGAATGGATGTACCGCACCGGATGGATTGTTGCCAATGCAAAGGACCGACCCAAAGTATTGCCTGATGTGCAATTGGGGAGGTAATTACACTTTGTCGCTAAGCTTATGAAGATATTCTTCCGAAAAGTCGGAAAGTTTCTTCAGTTTAAGGTCTGCTGCATTCCATTTCGGATGCTCAAATCCGGAAACTGCAGGCACAACCACACATTTCATACGGGCGGCTTTGGCAGCAATCATACCATGAAATGAATCTTCAAATGCTATACAGTGAAGAGGAGAGCAACCAAGTTGTTGCGCACAATTGAGATACACCTGCGGATGTGGCTTGCCAAAAGGCAAATCGCCGACAGAAGCTAAGGTATCGAATATGTGGTGCAGCTTCAACTTCTCAATCACCACATCCACCAGTGCCATTGGAGAAGAAGTGGCCAGCCCTATCCGGAAATCTCTTTCTTTAAAGAACGCAAACACATCTTCAATGCCCGGAAAAGGGAGACTTTTTGCCCCAACCTTTTCGATTGCCTTTTGTACAACCACATCTACTGCTGCCGGAGCAAGTCTTAAGTCGGCTCTAAAATACCTGAACCAATGTTCAATCCATTCCTCGGTGCGAAGGCCTGTGCTGGTATGGTACTGTTCATCAGTCAATTTATATCCATATTGCTCCAGTGTTTCCCGGCCGGCTTCCTGCCACTGGGGCTCGCTGTCAATAAGCAGGCCGTCCATATCAAAGATTACCGCATTGTATTGCATACTGCAAACTTTCATCAACCTGAAATAATTTCCAAATTCTTTTGAAATTACCGGTAATAATGCTTTTTGATAATGCCGGTGTAAACAGTATAATTTTGCAGTCCAAAGAATCATCTCACTTTCTCACACAAACATTTCTTTATGTTACGAAAGAAATTATTCAGACAGCACAACGCTAATGAGAAAGATAAAAAGCATGAAATTTTCCGGGTGGAGGCATTGAGTGATGCCGTATTTGCTTTTTCTGTTTCTCTTCTTATTATTTCACTGGAAGTTCCCAATACGTTTGAAGAGCTTAAGGCGACCATTCACAATTTTGTTCCTTTTTTTGCTACAGTTGCTTTAGTCTTCTTCTTCTGGTATTTGCAAAATGAGTATTTCCGCAACTACGGACTAAACGACGGGAAGGTTGTTTTCCTGAACCTTGCCTTGCTGGCACTGATACTCTTTTATGCTTTTCCGCTTAAGTTTTTGTTTACCCTGCTCTTATCATGGTTCACCGGTATCAGCTTTTTTTCAGAAGTGCCAAAAGAGGGTGAGAGCATTTTGACCCAGGAGCAGTTTCCTGAACTGATTGTGTTTTTCAGTATCGGCTATGCCATCATCTGGTTCATCTTTTACCTATTGTATCATCACACTTTTAAAAAGAGAAAGGTGCTGGAGCTTACAGCTGTTGAAACTGCCTACCTCAGTAACCAGCGGATTGATGCACTGGTGCAGGTGGCGATTGGTTTATTGAGCATGGTATTTTCTTTGCTGCGCCTGCCACTAATCAGCGGATTATGTTTCTTACTGCTGCCGGTATGGCTGCTAGTAAATAACCACCATTTCAAAAAACAACTGAAGGCAGTTTCAGGCAGGTAGGTATCGTTCTTTAATAATGGAGATATGATGTGCCGCATGACCTGCAATAATAAAGCCGATTCCTTCCACATAAATGGAATTATTGTTGGCTATACCATTTAGCTGAAGTTGCTTTTTGCTGAAACTTTTGAAGAGCAGAATAGTGGATATACGCACAGCAACAAATTCGTCGATCATTTCTTTCCATTCTCTTTTAGCCGGATTGGTATTTTCAGCCCAGGTGTTTTCATCAAAACCGGGCAGGTGAGAGGTGTCATTACGGGAGAATGATAATGCCCTGTAGGCAAATACCCTTTCGCTGTCAATAATATGTTGCAGGAGTTCTTTAATTGTCCATTTGCCTTTGGCATAACGGTAATTCTGTTTCTTATCCGGTATTCTTTTCAGGAATGAAGCAATTGTCTTTTGCTGGTCTGATAAAACCTTGTGCAGGTTAGTCTCAGTGACCTGTTTGAGATAACCGTGGTACCACTCCGGGATTCTTGAGTAATCGGGTTTTGGCATAAATGATGAAAAAGAGAAATAAAAGTAAAAAATAAACCCGGCTCAGGGCCGGGTTTATTATATCAGATAACGATTTAGCTTTTCGGCTTTACGGTCACTTGCGTTTTTACAGCAGGTTTTTTTTCCGGCTTCAATGTAGAAGCAAGTTTAATGGCTTCGTAAGCATTAATAATGCCACCTGACCTTGACAGCTCAGACATATTTGCTTCTTCATCTGTTCCTGGCACATTTACTTTTTCACCTGGACTCTTCGCAGTCTTCTCAATCACCATCTTGACCTGTGCAGGGCTCAGATTAGGATAGTATTGAAGGATAAAAGCGGCCAAACCGGCAACTACAGGAGAAGCCATACTGGTTCCTTGCAGATTCTGGTAGGTATTTCCGCCAGGTACAGTGGCATAGATTTTTACGCCTGGAGCAAAAACATCAACTTCTTTCTTACCATAATTAGAGAAACTGGCTGTCAATCCGCCGGCTTTAGGATCGCCGCTTGCGCCAACAGTAATCCAGTTAGTGGGCTTTTTACCTTCCAGCATCTGAGGGGTAGGATAGTTAAAACTGGAGTCGAGGTTCTTTGCATCATTTCCTGCTGCATGTACCATTAATACACCTTTGCTTTCTGCATAGCGAACAGCCTCGTCCACCCATTTCTTCTCAGGAGAGAAGCTTTTGCCAAAACTCATATTGATGACTTTTGCTCCGTTATCAACCGCATAGCGTATTGCCAGGGCAACATCTTTGTCATGTTCATCGCCATCAGGCACGGCCCTTACTGTCATAATTTTTACATTGCTGGCTACACCATCCATTCCTTTGTTGTTGCCCCTTACTGCCCCGATAATACCAGAAACATGGGTGCCATGCAGGGCAGCTTTGTTGCTTACCATTACATCGTTATTGCCATAAAATCTGTCGTTGAAATTGCCGTAATCATCACCAACGATTTCATTCCTGTATTCTTTGGGAGGTGTATTTGCAGCATCGGCTTTCTTTTTCTCGCTGTCAACATACTCACCAAATCCTTCAAGAAATTCAGTATTGGTGGATTCTGTTGCTTCATTGCCTGACATGAGGGCATAAATGGTGGCCTTTGCTTTTTTAGCATCGGATTCATTAGGTTCAAAAGCTCCGAGTTCTTTTCCCGTATAAGTTTCTTTGCCCATCGCTTTACGCAGAATACTGTCGCTTTTCAGGCAGTTTTTGTAGGCTTTTTCCATGAACATCAGTTCAAGGGCTCCGGTTTTAGAATCTTCACCTGCCACTTCTTCTTTTGCCCTTTTCCACATCTCGTATTCAAACTGCTCGTCTTTAGACAGTTCTGAAACTGTAATGTCCTTACCGTCATACTTGGTTCTGAAATTATGATATACCCGTCCGGCTTCATAAGAATCCTGCTCCACACTTTTTCCATCTTTTCCTCCAAGAAAGTTCCAGCCATAGATGTCATCAACATATCCGTTCTTATCATCATCAATACCATTGCCTGGAATTTCTTTCGGATTTTTCCAGAGGATTGATTTCAGGTCTTCATGCAATGTGTCCACACCAGAGTCAATTACTGCAACGATTACAGTTTTGCTTTTCAGTTTTTTTGATTTTACAAACTGGTAGGCTTTGTCGGTACTGATGCCGTAAAAGCCGGTTTTTGTTTTGTCCAGCATGTGCCAGCCATGGGGCACCTCATCTTGGGCAGAAAGTAAAGAAGTAAATAAGCCGCCGATGGCAAACAGAGCGGTTTTTTTCAACAGAGTGTTCATGTCAATTTTTATTTAGTACAAATTTGGGAAAGTGGTAAAAATAATGATTACCATTCATACAATTTGCATAAATAAAAAGCCCTGCAGTCAGGGCTTTTAGCTTTTTGTTGACAAATAAAAAATTATCAGTAATTGAGTTTCAATTCAACCCGTCGGTTTAATGCCCTGCCTGCCAGCGTTTTTTCATCGGCAATGGGCTTGTTTGGTCCATAGCCTTCTGAGCTTAAACGTTCTTCGCCAATGCCTTTTGAAATGAGGTAGCTTCTTACTGCGGCAGCCCGGTCGTCAGAGAGTTTCATATTCATGTCATAATTACCCTGGTTGCTTGTATGGCCTTCAATAAAAAGTTTCAGATTGGGATTTTCGGTAAGAACTTGTGCCACTTCATTCAGGATCTTGAGTGATTGCGGCAGCAGGGTAGCTTTTGCCTGTTGGAACTGTATTCTTTTTGCCGCATAATTCATTTTTTCTACTACTTCTTTCTTAATCTCAGGGCAACCATTATTGGCAGCTACGCCGCTAAGTGAAGGGCACTTATCTTCTTCATCATTGATACCATCGCCATCTGTGTCAGGTATTGGACATCCGTCATATTTGGCTGTTCCGGCTTTAGACGGACACTTATCCATTTCATCGTTGATACCGTCACCATCGCTGTCAGGAACAGGGCAACCATAATATTTTGCCAAACCAGCTTTTGCAGGGCATTTATCTTCTTCATCGTTTACGCCATCTCCATCACCATCTGGAATGGGGCAGCCTTTGTATTTAGCAAGGCCAGGTTTATCCGGACAACTGTCATCTTTATCTGCAATACCGTCGCTGTCTTTATCAGGGCAGCCATTTGTAACAGCGGTGCCGGGCTCGTTAGGGCAACTGTCTTTGTCGTCTGGTATTCCGTCTTTGTCTTTGTCGGATGGTTTTTTCTCAGTAATAACCGGTTTGCCAAGAAAAATTCCCAGAGTGGCACCAATTACCTGGTGTTTATAGGAAGATGCATCATAGTCAACCGGTTTAAAAAAATTATCTAAACCACGGCTGTAATTACCGGTTATAAAGACCCTGCCGAATTCAAAACCAGCAAGGCCATTAACCCCATACCCGAATATTTTGTATTTGCCGGGGCCATCACCAACCGGAGGATCGTTGTTTTCATCTGTAGTGAGCAATAATTGTGTGCCGGCAGGGGAAGAAGAAACATTCAGCGTTTCCGTTTTCAGTTTTCCGGTAAAGAAGACATTGGCATAAGGTCCGCCGCCAATAATGAACTTGGCTTTTTTGCCAAACTTAAACTTGTAAACAAGGTTGAACGGGATATCTACATAATTGACAAACTCAGTTTTTTTAATGTTCATAAGGCTGCTGAGCGATGTGTCAAAATCCTGTGAGAATTTTCTTCCTTTATTATAGAAGATTACTCCGGGCTGTAAAAAGAAATTCGATTTGCTGCCCAGCGAAATATCAGCAATAAAACCTGCATGGATGCCTGTGCGGGGAGTAAAGAGAGATTTGGTGTCGCTCCATCCGGGAAGATTATTTTTTTCGATAACAGAAGACTGCTGGCCTCCGCCAAGCATAGCAACCCTGACTTGTGCAACTGCAAACAATCCTGATGCAGACAGCAGCAGGACAAGTAATGTTTTTTTCATAGATACCAGTTTATAAGTACATTTTATAATTGCAAAAATTGTAAATAATATTCATTAATCAAAGGACACTATTATACATCAAATTTTATTCCCTGTGCCAGTGGTAATGATGTACTGTAGTTAATGGTGTTGGTTTGCCTGCGCATGTATGCTTTCCATGCATCGCTGCCGCTTTCACGGCCACCGCCGGTTTCTTTTTCGCCACCGAAGGCTCCGCCAATTTCAGCGCCGCTGGTGCCGATATTTACGTTGGCAATGCCACAATCACCGCCTTCGGCAGACAGGAACTGTTCTGCTTCCCGCATGTTTAGTGTCATGATAGAAGAGGAAAGCCCTTGTGGTACACCATTCTGAATAGCAATAGCTTCATCAATGGTTTTGAATTTGAGCAGATAAAGTATTGGGGCAAATGTTTCGTGTTGCACAATACTGAAACCTGGTTTTGCTTCAGCAATGCAGGGTTTTACATAACAGCCGCTTTCGTAGCCGTCTCCTTCCAGCACTCCTCCCTCAACAATAAAGTGGCCACCTTCGGCTTTACATTTTTCAATGGCGGTTAAATACATTTTAACTGCATCAGTATCTATCAACGGGCCAACATGGTTGAATTCCATCAGTGGATTTCCAATTCTTAATTGTTTGTATGCAGATACTAACTTGGTCTTTACGATTTCATATATTTCTTCATGAATGATTAAACGACGGGTCGTAGTACATCTCTGTCCGGCAGTGCCCACAGCACCAAACAATGCCCCTAATATGGCAATGTCAAGGTCGGCTTCTTTAGATATTATGATGGCATTGTTACCGCCAAGTTCCAGCAGCGAACGTCCCAGTCTTGCGCCAACTGCCGCACCAACTGCTTTACCCATACGGGTAGAACCTGTTGCTGAGATAAGCGGAATCCTTGTATCAGTCGCCATCCATTCTCCCACATCTCTTCCGCCGGTGATGACGCAGGAGACGCCTTCAGGTATATTATTTCTGCTGAAAACTTCTGAAACAATATGCTGACAGGCAATAGCACACAGCGGAGTTTTCTCAGATGGTTTCCATACACATACGTCGCCGCACACCCATGCCAGCATGGCATTCCAGCTCCATACGGCTACAGGAAAATTGAAAGCAGAAATAATTCCGGTAATTCCCAGCGGATGATACTGTTCGTACATGCGATGCCCCGGTCTTTCGCTGTGCATCGTTAACCCGTGCAACTGCCTGGAAAGCCCCACAGAAAAATCACAGATGTCAATCATTTCCTGTACTTCTCCAAAACCTTCCTGCAGGCTCTTGCCCATTTCGTAAGAGACTAGTTTGCCCAGAGCCTCTTTTCTTTCCCGGAGCAAATCACCAATCTGCCTGACTATTTCACCTCTTTTTGGGGCAGGAACTAAACGCCATGCTTTAAAAGCTTCTCCGGCTTTAAGAATTACGGTTTCGTAGCTTTCTTTATCACAGGAAATCACATCGCCGATGTGCTTTCCATCAACAGGGGAGAAGGATTCAATTTTAGGGCCATAGCTTTCTATCCAGTGAGAACCGGTACTAACGCCGCTGTTCAGCGTTTTAACCTTCAGGGTATTTAAAAATTCCATAAATAAACTTTACTTCTGTAAAGTTATCTCAAATCCGCCTGAAATCCATCTGCCAGGCATTTGGCTTCCCAACAGGTCGCTGTAAGTGGTATTGAAAAGATTATCTGCCTGCAGGTAAACCCTCGCTTTACGCTGCAGTAACTGGTAGCTGAGTTTAGAATTGAGAACGAAATAAGATTTTGCAATTTCAGCATTAATGGCATTTGCTTTCTGCGTATTTCTTTCCTTATACAACCCGCTGAATGCGATGGAAAGATTCCTGGTATTGCAAGCAATGGAAAAATTAATAAGATGCTTTGCATGAGAAGAAACATAGAAAGAAGGAACTGCATCATTATTTTCTGATTGCAGCCATGTGTAACCTGCTATGGCGTACAAAGAAGAAAAACGGCTGATTTTTTTACTGAACACTACGTCAATTTCTGCACCTGTGGTTTTTATTTCTGTTATGTTTTTTGCCAGTGCGTAATTGCCCGTTGGAACTAGGTTTGTTTTCCGGGGCATATCTGCATAGGCAGTAGGTGTCCAGTCAATAAGATTGGAATGATTGCGGTGAAAAACAGTAGTGCTGATTTGAATTTCCTTGCTTGCCCTGATGTCAAACCCGGCTTCGACGTTCCAGGAATTTTCGGCTTCCAGTTCAGGATTGCCGATGCTGCCTCCCGTAACTAATGCCTTATTATAATTGTTGTAACGTTCTGTAAAATCGGCATCACGGAAAGAACGGCCTGCCGATGCCCTGACAGTGAAAGCAGAAGGTGACCAGGCAAAGTTGATTTGCGGAATAAGGATGGCACCGTAGTTTTCATCCCAGTCTAAGCGGATACTTTCATTTACGAAAACATTGGACGAAAGTTCATGCCTGAAGATGGTGTAAGCTGCACCATGCCAGAGTGAATGATTGCCCCGGTCGTTTGATTTTATTTCTTTTCTCAATGACTGTACACCAATAGTGTAGCTGTGGGATGAATTAAAGGAAGAGGAATAATACACCTGGGCTGTGGTCATATTGGTTTTGTTATCATTAGGTGCGGAAGACGGCCTGAACCAGTATTGGTCACGCAGCTTTTTATAACCTGCATCGAAATTGACAGACCCTTTTTTTAGTTTTTTAGAAACATTCAGATGGTTCCAGCAGCTATTCACTTTTTCACTGGCAGTATCGCTCAGAAATGTCGTGTAAAAATTTTGGGCATTAAAATCCCTGAAATCGGCGGCAGAGCGAAAGTTTACGAGCCAGTTGTTTTTAAAAAAATGTGATACTGCAATATTTGCAGTGGTATTATGAAAGAAACCAGTTGTGCCCCTGAGTTGTTGCCCGTCAGCATTGTTAGTTAGCATTCCTGCAGAGATAGCCGATTTTTTGCCGGACCAGCGTCCGTAAATTTCTCCGTTAAGCAAGCCAAATTCTCCGGCAGAGAGTTTGGCATTCAGTGTACTTTGTTGTGTTTTGTTTTTAGCAGCAAATGTCTTTGTAATTATATTGATAACACCTCCCACTGCTTCTGAGCCATAAATGGCTGATGCTGCCCCTTTAAGAACTTCTATTCTCTCAATCTCTGAAGTGTTTACCGGTATATAACTATTGAAGTGACCGGTAAGAGGGTCGTTGAGTTTTATTCCGTCGATGATTACAAGTACCTGCTGGAAAGTGCCCCCACGGATCACAATATCACTTTGGCTGCCCTGCGGCCCTCTTTGCTGTACTTCCACGCCGGGCAGAAAACGAAGCAGTTCATCAACAGAATGGACTGGCAGCGACTTTAGCGAATCTGTTTTTACAAAGAAAATATTCCGGCCGGTTTCTTTTTTCTGCTGGGAGAACAGGCTTGAAGTAACCGTTACATTTTCCAGAAAGGAACTATCTGTTTGGGCATGAACATTAAAAACTGAAAAGAGTAACCCTGCAATAACTGCAACACGACAAATACAATTCATGTGGTTTTGTTTTCGCTGCAAAAATAGGGGAGTTGGGGGAAGCAGGAGGTCAGAAGTGGAGATGGCATACAAGTTTAAGAGTTGTACGGCCATTCAACAATATAATCATACAAAAACTTTAATACTGCTCCGCTTCATTTGGAAAATCTTTATTCTTCACATCGCTGATGTATTGTTGTACAGCTTTAGTGGCCTGTTCATGTATATTCAGGTATTGGCGAAGAAACCGTGGCCTGAATTCAGTATTGATGCCCAGCATATCATGCATTACCAGCACCTGACCATCGCAATATTTGCCTGCGCCAATTCCAATAGTGGGGATAGTTAAACTTTCTGAAACTTCTTTGGCAAGTGCTGCCGGTATTTTTTCCAGTACAATGGCAAAGCAGCCGGCATCCTGCAGCAACGTAGCATCCCGCTTCAGTTTTTCTGCTTCAGCTTCTTCTTTCGCCCTTACGTTGTATGTCCCGAATTTATAAATGGATTGTGGCATCAATCCCAGGTGTCCCATTACAGGAATACCGGCAGAAACAATTTTTTTAATGGAGTCAAGCACTTCTTCGCCGCCTTCGAGTTTTAAGGAATGTGCCCCTGTTTCTTTCATGATGCGGATAGCTGAGGCCAACGCCACTTCTGAATTGGACTGGTAAGAACCAAAAGGCAGGTCAACCACAACAAGACAGCGGCTGATCCCTCTTATTACCGATTGCGCATGATAAATCATATGATCGAGTGTAATGGGCAAGGTAGTTTCATGGCCAGCCATTACATTAGATGCGGAGTCCCCAACAAGGATAATATCAATACCAGCACCATCAATAATTTTTGCAAAAGAAAAATCGTAAGCAGTGAGCATGGAAATCTTTTCACCGGCGGTTTTCATTTTCTGCAAAGTGTTGGTAGTGATACGTTTTGTTTCTTTAGTGCTGCTCATATTTCAATTTTGGAATTTAAGAATTGGGAAATTTTGGCTTAAAAATGAGTTCGCAGTAGCAAAGCCAAATAAAAGTTATCGTACAGATCTTTTCAATTTCTATTTTTTTCTGTTTTGTTTAGCTGTTTTACTTGCGGCAGTAAAAATAGCTGTTAGTTCTCTGGCTTCTTTCAGCATAGGTTCAATTTCTCTACTATTAGCATTATTTGTATCGGGAATAATATCCAGCCAGAACGTTGATTCATCTGCTTCCTCTTCAACTATCCCAATTTTTGCAATAAACTCTGCATGAGACCGGCCACGGCAGGCAGCCCTGTAGTTAGCCGCCACGGATGATGCACATCTCCCTAACTGGTTTCCAATAATATTTGCACTTCTGCGATTAGGCAGCTTGTCAACAAAATTCAGGATATCAATAGCAAACTTTTTCGTCCTGATTTTTAAATCTTTTTCAGTCATAGTTCAGGTTTTAAATTTCAAAATTCCCCAATTGTCCTTTCCCCTTTCCTTTCACACTTCAATTTCCTTTAGCTTCAGCTCCTGGTAAAGTGTTTGTACAAGGCCGTCGGCCAGGCCAATCTTTGGAACAAATATGTTTTCGGCATCTGCCCATTTCATTACGTTGATATAAATCAGCAGGGCAGGTACAATTACGTCGGCACGGTCTTCCCGCAACTTATGAAGGCTGATCCGTTGTGAAAGGGAAAGGTTGCTGAATTCCTTATAGTAATCTCTCAGGATATCCAGGCTAAGTGGTTTTCCTTCTTTCTTTTTTGACAGTGAAAATATTTTGTTGATGTTGCCACCCGAACCAATTGCGGTCACATGATGGTGTTTTTTTGTCTTATTACGGATGAATTCTTTCATTTCTTCCCATGCAGCTTCGGTAACCTGGTTCTTCAGGAGACGAATAGTCCCGATATTGAAAGACTTCTTAAAAATCAATTCTCCATCACTGAAGAACGTTAATTCCGTGCTGCCGCCTCCGACATCAATGTATAAATATGATTCATCTTTTGCAAGATCTTCGGCAATATGATTTTCATAAATGAAAGAAGCTTCCTGATCGCCACTTATTATTTCAATATCTATACCCGTTTCATCTTTTATCCTTTTAATAAGTTCCGGAGAATTTGCGGCATCCCTCATAGCTGAAGTAGCGCAGGCTTTCAGGTGTTTTACGTCATATACATCGAGCAACAATTTGTATGACTGAATCGTTTTAATGATCTTGTCAGTTTTTCTTTCAGATATTTCGCCCCGGTCAAATACATCAAACCCAAGCCTGAGCGGGATTCTTACCAAAGCAACTTTGATAAATTCCGGATTGCCATTTATACCTTTTATTATATCAGAAATCAGCAATCTTGCTGCGTTGCTTCCAATATCAATAGCTGCAAGCCTCATTTATTATTGCTTATTTGTTGAATGATATTTGTGGTGGAGAATCCTTCCAGAATGGGATTGATAACAACGTGGCCGCCGTTTGCAATCACTTCTTTCGCACCTGCAATCTGTTCAACTGTGTAATCGCCGCCTTTTACCAGCACATCTGGCATAAGTGATTTAATAAGTTCAAGCGGACTATCTTCTTCAAAAAGTACAACTGCATCAACCATTACCAGTGATGCGAGTACCAGGGCTCTCGACTCCTGGTTGTTAACTGGCCGGCTGTCACCTTTTAACCTTTTTACAGAAGCGTCTGCATTCAGTCCGATGATGAGCACATCACCTTCTCTGGCAGCCTGGGAAAGTGAAAAAATGTGTCCCTGGTGCAGGATGTCGAATACGCCGTTTGTAAAGACAATTTTTTTGTTGAGTAACCGCCATTGCGCTACCCGGCGAACAGCTTCTTCCTGTGTGAGTATTTTTTGCGGTATCAGATCGGCTCTTTTCAACTTGTTCTTTTTTTGTTGTAGTAAGGAATGAATACAAAACTAATTATTCCGCCTAATACGATAACGGCAGTCTGCGCCAGCCACAAAATCCAGCCAAAGGCTAAAGCAATCCCTTTATTAAGGCCATATACCTGCATGCTCTTTTCAATGATATAAGCATAAGCGCCAATGCCGCCGGGAGAAACAATCATGCCCACACTGCCGGCAGAGAGGATCGTAAATGCTTCCTTTAGCCCATATTGTTCTGTCTGTTGAAAAGCAAGAAATCCAAGGTAGCCGCCAGATAAATACAATCCCCACAGCAACAGAGTATATATAAGAAATTGCCCTCTTTTCTTCAGATGCTGAACAGCACTCACTCCATTCCAGATGCGTTGTCCAATCTTTCTTATTGAATTCAGCAGATCAGCGAATGTTTTTTTGTTTTTTATCATCCAGATTGCAATGACAAGTATTGCCAGACCTGCAACAATGCCGGTTACCAATACAGACGAAATCCCCTTTGTATCTCCGTGTTTATCTTCTCCGTTAAAAATTGCATCAATTAGTTTTCCGTAAATATCTGGCTGGATCATAAGAGTAATGCCAAATACAATAAGCAGGCATAACGCATCAATGATTCTTTCAAGTATAATAGTGCCAATCAGTTTATCTGCGGGCACTTTCTCGTATCGGGCAAGAAATGTACATTTTAGTATTTCTCCAAGTCTTGGAACAGCCTGATTGGCCAAATAGCCAATTAGTACAGCAAAAAAGGCATTAGTTTTTGTTGTGTGATGTCCGATTGATTCAATAAGAAGCCTCCACCGGATAGCTCTTACATAATGAGAAAGAATGAGAATAATGAAAACAGGGACTACCAGCCAGTAGCGGGCATTTTTAACAGCATCCCTTATTTGTGATTTATCATCAGCAGTAAGATCTTTCAGCGACCACCAGGCCAGAAACAAGCCAAAGCCCAAAAAGATAATATACTGTAATATCGTTTTAAATCGTTTACTCATAAAGACGGCAATGCAAATCGTTTACAAAGTTAGTTCAACCTGCTCAAAGGTTAATTCAAAATCATGTTGTCAATCAACCGCACATCATTTAAAAAGGCAGCAACCAGCACGGTAATTTTTTGGTTACCATCCCAACTCTGTACAGGAGACAGGTCTGTAGCATCAGTTACTTCTAAGTAGTCAATATTGAAACCGGCCCCTGTAAGCATTTTTTTTGCCCGTGTTATTATGCCGGGAATGTCACCTGTCCGGAAGTTTGCATTTATATACGACAAGGAGTTATAAATTGAAACCGCCTTTTTCCGTTCTTCCTTGTTTAACCGCATGTTACGACTGCTCATGGCTAACCCATCGGGTTCACGAAGAGTAGAACAGATGTGTATTGTTATTATAGCGTCTTTCCCTATTAGTTCAACCAGTTTTTTGATTACCATACATTGCTGGTAATCTTTTTGTCCCAGGTAAAGATTATCGGGGTTAACAATATCCAGCAGGCGATGCACCACCATGCAAACCCCCTGGTAATGTCCGGGACGAAATTCACCTTCAAGTCTTTTTTCCAGAAACCCAAGGTCATAATGAAATTCTGAAACGGCTTTGTTGGGGTATATTTCCGGCACATCAGGCAAGAAAAGGACATCACATTGTGTCATCTCAAGCATTTTTATGTCATTTTCAATTGTTTTAGGATATTTTTCATAATCTTTTGGGTCATTAAACTGCGTAGGGTTTACAAAAATGCTAGCTATGGTTATGTTATTTGCCTGAACGGAAGTGTTAATTAATGAAATATGACCTGGATGAAGTGCACCCATTGTTGGAACAAATCCCAGTTTTGTCCCTTTTTTACGTTGAATATCAGCCCAATATGATAATTCTTTGGCCTTTCTAAAGATCAGCATAGCTGTTGCCTTGTTTATGCGAAACTGGTGAGATGTCCCAATTCGCTGTAAATTAATTAACTTTGCACCCCTTTACCTCAGGCAAGTTAAACAAAACGGGACGCCCATGTCAGCAAAAAAAAGAATTTTATTTATAGCTAATGAAATGTCACCCTACCTGGAGCTGACAGAATTCTCGGAAATAGTTAATAAACTGGCCATTAAATCGAACGATAGTGGTTTTGAGGTAAGATGCATAATGCCCCGTTTTGGCATTATTAATGAAAGAAGGCACCGTTTACATGAAGTGGTTCGTTTATCAGGAATCAACGTTTCAGTTGATAACGATGATATGCCATTGCAAATTAAGGTGGCCTCACTTCCAAGTGCCCGCCTGCAGGTTTACTTTTTAGACAACGAAGAACTGTTCAAAAGGAAGTTTGTTTTTCATGATGAAAATGAAAAATGGTTTGAGGACAACGACTTACGTACGGTTTTCTTTTGCAAAGGGGCGTTGGAAACGGTTAAAAAATTTGGCTGGCCCCCGGATATTATCCATTGCAGCGGCTGGATGACCGGCCTGATACCTGCATATTTAAAGACTGTTTATAAAAAGGAGCCTGTTTTTGCCCATAGCAAGATTGTATATACTGTCGGAAACAATACATTCAAAGAAAAACTGGGTGCTGGCTTCATTAAGAAAGCATTAATTCATGCTTCTTTAAAGGAAAAGGATCTTGAGTTATATAAAGACGGAACCAACTCTGCAATGTTCCGTGGCGGAGCTTCTTTCGCCGATGCCATTGCTTTTGGGGCAGAGAAGATTGATAAGAAGCTTGTTGAAGAGTTTACCAAAGTGAGAGGAAAGAAAACCCTGCCTTTTAATGCCGAAGGAGATTTAACAGACTATTTACAACTGTATAGCGACCTTGCATCTAAATAATTTCCCTCCGGAAAATACTATTGACTAACCCTGAATTAAACTTAGTTTGTGAATAACAAAAACCTGGTATTTAGTTTTGTTGCAATCATTTCGGTACTGCTTATTGGATTTGTTTCCTGCAAAAAAATTAATGAAGCTACAGAATTGGGGGGAGGGCTTATACCCCCGATAGACAATATTACCACTTTTGAAACCTATCTTGATATTGAGACAGATAACAAACTTTTTAATGATACTACCAATGTTTACGGTTCAGATTATCTGACTCTTGGCCATATTGCTACCGATCCGGAGTTTGGCACCACTCATGCCAACGCCTATTTTGATTTGGGCAGGCCGGCGTATATGACCAACCCTTTTATTCATAAGGATTCTGTAATTGCAATTGACTCGGTTGTATTATCCATGTCTTATGTGGCGGCTTATGGCGATACTAATTCATCTCAGACACTGCGGGTTTATGAGATAGCCCAAAACTCAGATTTCAAGGATACCGCTTATTATAAATATAACCAGGCCGACTTTCTCACTACCGGAATCGAGTTAGGCAGCAAAACCTTTCAGATAAGCAAATTAGATGATTCTGTTCTGCATATACGCAAACGGGATACTACAAAACTGGCTAATGTCATACGGATTCCTCTTGCAACAAGCTTAGGACAGCGTTTTTCTTTATACGATACAACCAATACGTCCAATGGTCTTTACCGGTCAGATTCGTTGTTCAAAAAGATTTTCAAAGGACTTGCTGTAGTGGCCGATAATTCAGGAAACGCATTAACCTATATTGATGCAAATGATGATACAAAGACAAAACTTACAGTTTACGTAAGGCTAAAAAATGGTGGAACTGTTGACACAACTGTAGTTGACTTCTTCCATTATAGCGGACGTTATCCTTACTATCCATATGCGACTTTTACAGTTGGGCAGGCAAACCCAATTACCAGGACCGCCGGGGGAAATTGGGCTTCATACCTGGCAAATGCCGGTACTAACGACGACAGGATTTTCCTGCAAAGTGTTCCTGGGTCTTATGCTTCATTGAAAATCCCCGGCCTGGATACTTTTAAGAACTCTGTTATTCACCGGGCCGAAATTATTATGACTCCGTTGCGAACATCGCAGGATGGGTTATTTACTCACCCGCCAGCTTTGTTCCTGGACAGGGTTAATGCTTCCTCTGATACTGCATTTACTTTTGATGCGGATATGGCAATTACAATAAGTGGTGCTGCTTTTTCTTACGATTATTCTGTGTTTGGCGGTACAATAAAATCAGACAGTACCTACCGTTTCAATTTGTCGAGGTATGTGCAGAATCTGGTAACGAAAAAAACGGCTAATCAAACTTTAAGACTTTATGCCCCAATTAGAGCATTTAATTATTCTTCAGGGTTAAGTACAAACAATCAGTTTTATGTATCAGACAGGGCGGCTTATGGAAGAATAGTATTGGCCGGAGGCAGTTATGCTGTAGTGCCTGACAAGAGGATGCGTATGCGGGTTGTTTATTCTAAGTTGTAACAAAACTTATTCAGATATGTTTAAAAGCCCGGCATAGTGATATGCCGGGCTTTTTCTTTATTCTGTCTAACCTTATCTTTGCCACCTAAAATTTAAATTCATGCCTTATTTGTTTACATCCGAGTCGGTAAGTGAAGGACATCCGGATAAAGTAGCAGACCAAATATCAGATGCGCTGATTGATAATTTTCTGGCATTCGACCCGCAATCGAAAGTTGCTTGCGAAACATTAGTAACAACCGGTCAGGTGGTGCTTGCAGGTGAAGTTAAATCAAAAGCATATCTTGATGTACAGGAGATTGCCCGTGGCGTTATCCGTAAAATTGGATATACGAAGAGTGAGTATATGTTTGAAGCCAGCAGTTGTGGTGTGTTGTCTGCAATTCATGAACAGTCTTCGGATATTAACCAGGGCGTTGTAAGAAAAAAGAAAGAGGAGCAAGGTGCTGGTGATCAGGGTATGATGTTCGGATATGCAACAAATGAGACAGAGCATTATATGCCTCTATCACTGGATTTGGCTCACAACCTGTTAATTGAGCTTGCTGCAATCCGCAGAGAAAAGAATTCAAAAATGCCATATCTGCGTCCGGATGCAAAAAGTCAGGTTACCCTTGAGTATGATGATAACAACCAGCCGGTTCGTATAGATGCAATTGTAATTTCAACACAGCATGATGATTTTGACACAGAAGCAAAAATGCTTGCTAAAATTAAAGCTGATGTTATCAATATTCTTATTCCAAGGATAAAAGCAAAGTATAAGAAATATGCAAAGCTTTTCAACAATGATATAAAATATCATGTTAATCCTACTGGCAAATTTGTAATTGGCGGGCCACACGGCGACACAGGTTTAACTGGCCGTAAAATTATTGTTGATACTTACGGAGGTAAAGGTGCTCATGGTGGTGGTGCTTTCAGCGGCAAAGATCCTTCTAAGGTTGACAGGTCTGCAGCGTATGCAACAAGGCACATTGCAAAAAACTTAGTAGCTGCCGGTGTATGCAGCGAAGTATTGGTACAGGTTTCTTATGCTATCGGTGTTGCTCAGCCTACCAGTATTAATGTAAATACTTATGGAACAGCAAAAGTAAATTTAACTGACGGCCAGATAAGTAAGGTAGTGGAAAGTGTATTTGATATGCGTCCTTATTTTATCGAACAAAGATTTAAGTTGCGTAATCCAATCTACAGCGAAACTGCTGCTTATGGACATATGGGCAGAAAGCCGGAAATAGTAGAAAAGACCTTTACCTCTCCGGATGGTAAAAAAGTGACAAAGAAGGTGGAGCTGTTTACCTGGGAGAAACTTGACTATGTTGCAAAAGTGAAAAAGGCTTTTGGAATCAAGTAATCGATTTTAAAGTTTAGAAAACTGAACCCTGATAGTGTAATAGCTTTCAGGGTTTTTCTTTGCTACCTTTGTACAGTGAAAAATTTCAGACAACAACACAGGCCCAAAAAGAGTGCTATGGTTATCGGGCGGCAACCAGTTATTGATGCCTTGAAAGCCGGTCAGCAACTTGACAGAATTTATTTAGATACCAGGGCACAAGGTCAGGATATTGGTGAAATAAAGAAACTTGCTTCGCAGAATGGTGTGCCATTGAATTATGTACCTGTGGCAAAACTTAACGGTTTTAATATAACAAACCATGAAGGCTGTGTGGCATTGATTGCGAAAGTGCAATACCAAAACCTTCAGGATGTAATATCGTTAGTTATTGAGTCTGGTCAAGTGCCTTTGCTGCTGATACTGGATGGAATAACTGATATCCGGAATATTGGCGGTATTGCCCGTACAGCGCTATGTACAGGTGTTAATGCTATTATTATACCTGATAAAGGGGTGGGTGCATTAAATGAAGATGCTATCCTGACATCTGCTGGTGCCCTGGAAAGAATACCGGTTTGCCGGGTTAACAGTCTGATGAAAGCCGTGGATGAACTTCACCTGAACGGCATCAAAGTCTTTGCCAGCGAAATGACTGCAGAAAAAACAATTGACAATGTTGTTTTTTCGGAACCTTGTGCAATAGTGATGGGAAGCGAGGAAAAAGGCATTTACCCGGCATTGATGAAGATTTGTGATGAGAAAATAAAAATTCCAATGAAAGGTGATTTCGAGAGCCTTAATGTAAGTGTGGCCACCGGTATGATTTTGTACGAGGCGATGAAACAACGGTTGCAATTATGAACAATGTTCCTGTCAGATTAATTGAATGTCCCCGTGATGCGATGCAGGGATGGAAAACTGTTATCCCGGCAGAAAAGAAGATTGCGTACATAAATTCATTGCTGCAAGTTGGTTTCGATACCATTGATTTTGGCAGTTTCGTTTCGCCAAAAGCGGTTCCGCAAATGGCTGACACGATAGATGTGCTTAAAGGTTTAAAAAGAAAAGATTCAAAGAGCAAACTGCTATCCATCATTGCAAATTACCGTGGCGCAGAAATTGCCTCATCTTTTGAAGAAATCTCATATCTCGGTTTCCCTTTTTCGGTTTCAGAAACTTTCCAGCAGCGGAATACCAATTCGTCAGTAGCAGAATCAGTCGAAAGGGTGGGAGATATTCAAAACCTTTGCGTAAAAACCGGTAAGCAGCTTGTTGTTTACATTTCGATGGGATTTGGTAATCCTTACGGCGACCTTTACAACGAAGAAATAGTTTTTGAATGGGTAAACAGGCTTGTGGGTATGGATATTGGCATTATTTCTCTTGCTGATACGGTAGGAATAGCCACCCCTGAACAGGTCTATGACATTACCAGTTACCTGGTTGAATCTTTGCCCGGAACAGAAATTGGAGTTCACCTTCATTCCACTGCGGAAAACTGGCAGGAAAAGCTGGAGGCAGCTGTGAATGCCGGTTGTAAACATTTTGACGGTGCGTTGAAAGGCATCGGGGGATGTCCGATGTCGGGAAGCGAATTGGTGGGGAATATGAATACGGAATGGATGATTAGCTACTTTGAAGGAAGAAATATGCTTACAAACCTGAATAAAGAAGCCTTGCAGAAAAGTATCAGCTTAGCCAACGAAATCTTTAAGGCTTAAACCTTCTCCCTTTAACCCTCTACCTTTGGTTTATGGATTTCATGCTGAATATAGATTTAAAGAAACTGGATGAGCCCCTTAAATATGGCGACAAGGTCATGCTTGCCGGTTCTTGTTTTACTGAACATATTGGTAATGCTTTGGGCGATTTAAAATTTGATGTGTTGCAAAACCCGAACGGTATTTTGTTCGGCCCCGACAGTGTTTGCAAAAGCCTGCTTTCTTATGTTGAAAACAAACAATACCTGCATGATGAGTTGTTTTATCTGAATGAGGTTTGGAACAGTTGGAACCATCATTCCCGTTTTTCTCACATTGACAAGGAAAAGTGCCTTGATGGTATTAACACTTCGCAAAAGAAAGCCCATGAGTTTTTAAAGACGGCAGACTGGCTCATTCTTACATTGGGCTCTTCGTTTATTTACAGACTTAATGGGTTGCTTGCTCCAATCCCCTCTTCGGGGGGTGGGGGGGCTGCAAACTGCCACCGGGCTCCTGCCGCATGGTTTACAAAAGAAATGCTGGAGATTGATGATATTAAATATCTGCTTGAATCAAGTCTGAAACAGCTGAAAGAGTTTAATCCAAAACTGAAATTTATTTTTACCGTCAGTCCGGTAAGACATATAAGGGATGGAGTGGTGGAGAATAATCGCAGCAAGGCCAGGCTTCTTGAAGCCGTACATTTTATTTGCACAAAGTTTGAGTCGGCTTACTATTTTCCAGCTTATGAGTTGGTGATTGATGTATTACGGGATTACAGATTCTATGATATTGATTTGGTACATCCAAACTACCCGGCAACAGAATTTGTACTGGAGAAATTTGCTCAAACCTGTATTGATGAACATTCTCAGCAATTGATGAAGGAGATAAAGAAAATTGTAATTGCCCGGAAACACAAACCCTTCCAGCCTGAAACGGAAGCACACAGGAAATTTCTGCTGGCACATGCTGAAAGAGTGAAAGAATTGATCAAGCAGTGCCCTTATCTTAATCTTTCAGAAGAAGAAAAGTACTTTTCAGGGAAAACGGATTAATGTATCCTGTCACCCCTGACAGCTAAGTTTTTCATTACCTCTGCTTCAAATTCTAACCATCCGGCCCAGCGGCTTCGCACCCTTTCTTTGTCAACGTAGGTTTCTGCCAATTCAATAAACAGGGTGTAATGCCCGGCTTCACTTTCCATAAAGCGGCGGTAAAATTTTTGCATATAGCTGTCCTCAAGGCCTTCGCTAAGGCGCTTAAACCTTTCACAACTGCGGGCTTCAATTAGTGCCATTGTAAGCAACTGGTCGAGCAGACGGCCTTCCTCATCACCACCTTTTTGCTGAAAACTGAGAAGGGCATTTACGTACTCGTCTTTCCGCTGTTTGCCCAGTTGTAATCCCCTTTTGTGCAACTCAGCCAGCACTAAGCGGAAATGGCCCCATTCTTCTGTAACGATGGGGGAGAGTTCGGAAACTAATTTTTCTTTATCGCCATGTCTTTGTATGATAGAAATACAGGAAGTAGCTGCCTTTTGCTCACAAAAAGCATGGTCTGTCAGTATTTCCTCCATCGAAATTTCGGCCAGGTTTACCCAGCGGGGGTCGGTGGGCAGTTGCAGACCGAGTATGTTTTTGGTGTCTTGTGAGAGTTCCATGGGTGCAAAAGTAGATTAAGACTTGAAAACCAGCGGAAAATTGAGATTTCGGGCTAAAAAAGGTCACTGGAATATTGTATTTCATGGGAATCTGCCTACCTTTGCCGACCTAAATTATAGATGAAAAAATCGGATGACAATTTAAAATTTTAAAAGATGCCTCTAACTAAAGAAAAAAAAGCTACTGTTATTAAAACTTACGCCGGTTCTGAAAAAAATACCGGTTCTATCGAAGGTCAGATTGCATTGCTGACTGAAAGAATCAGCCAGATAAGTGGCCACCTGCAACAAAACAAAAAGGATTTCTCAACTCACCGCGGACTGATGCAATTGGTTGGTAAACGTAAGCGTTTACTGAACTATCTGCAAAAGCATAACCTGACTGGTTACCGCCAGCTGATTGAGAAACTTGGTATCAGGAAATAAGGCTCCCTAAATTCCCTGCAAGGGGACTTGGGAGGAGTCTTTTATTCTTAAGTTTCTTACAAAAGCGAAGCTCAAAATATTAGCTATTCCCAATGTCTTCCGGATGTTGGGAATAACTGTTTTTAGACTATCCGTAATTTCTGTTGTTTTCATGCTTTTTGCAAATGCTCAGTAATGATCAGAAATTTGAAGTGTGCGACGCAACAGGTGATAATAGCAGCAAAACAGTTGGCAAAATAATAAATCTGACCGTTTGAGTTTTTACAAATAAAACTTCAAACATTAAACTTCAAACTATTTATGTTACAACAACCAATTCGCAAAACATTTGATATAGGCGGAGGCCGTGAGGTTACTATCGAAACCGGCCGCCTTGCCCGCCAAGCCGATGGTGCAGTTACTGTATCACAAGGCAATTGTATGATTTTGGCAACTGTGTGTGCCAATAAAGAACCAAGAGAAGGACAGAGTTTCTTTCCTCTTTCAGTTGATTACCAGGAAAAATTTGCAGCAGCTGGCCGGATTCCCGGTTCTTTCTTCAAAAGAGAGGCAAAGCTCAATGATTATGAAGTCTTGACCAGCCGCCTGATTGACAGGGCCCTGCGTCCGCTATTTCCGGAAGATTATTTCTGCGATGTGCAGGTACTTGTTACACTTGTGAGCAGTGACTCTGAAGTGATGCCTGATTCATTAGCCTGCCTGGCTGCATCAGCAGCACTGGCTGTTTCGGATATTCCTATCAAAGAGATTATCTCAGAAGTTAGGGTTTCAAGAATAAATGGTGAATTCATTGTTAATCCTACCCGCAGCCAGATGGGAAAGTCGGATATGGACTTCCTCATTGCAGCAACAGAAAAGAACCTGATGATGGTGGAAGGTGAGGCGCAGGAATGCAGTGAAGAAGAGCTTGTACAGGCTCTGCAAATAGCACATGATGCAATCCGTATCCAGATAAAAGCACAAGAAGAATTGAGAGATATGGCTGGTGTAAAAGGAAAAAGAGATTACACCAAACCAGCCACAGATGAGGCTTTGAAAGAAAAAGTATATGCTTTTGCACAACCCAAGGTGTACGAAGTGGCAAAAAGCTTTTCCGGCAAACATGAACGCAGCGACAGGTTTGATGCCATTAAGGAAGAGCTGATTGCATATCTGAAACAGGATGCGGGACTTGGAGAAGAAGAGAGTTTGCCTGATCTTACTAAGAAACTAGCTTCTACTTATTATGGAGATTTGCAGTATGATGTGGTAAGGGAAATGATTCTGAATGAAAGGGTAAGGCTTGATGGCCGTGACCTTGAAACAGTCCGTCCGCTGGATATGGAAGTGGATGTACTTCCTTCTCCACATGGAGCATCTTTGTTTACAAGAGGTGAAACTCAATCGCTTAGCACTGTTACTTTAGGAACTCCTTTAGATGAATTATTGGTGGAAAGTGCAGCGGTTTCAACTGACTCAAAGTTTTACCTGCACTATAATTTCCCTCCATTTTCAACTGGTGAGGTTAAGATGATGCGTGGCCAGAGCCGCCGTGAGGTTGGCCATGGTAACCTGGCGCAACGTTCGCTCAAGCAAATGATGCCTGGGAGTGATTATCCTTACACTGTTAGGATTGTGAGTGATATCCTGGAGTCGAATGGTTCGTCATCTATGGCTACTGTTTGTGCAGGATCTCTTGCACTTATGGATGCCGGTGTACCCATTCCCAAGCATGTAAGCGGTGTTGCAATGGGATTGATTACAAAAGACGATAAATACGCCATTCTTACAGATATTTTAGGTGATGAAGATCATTTGGGTGATATGGACTTTAAAGTTACTGGCACCCGCGATGGTATTTGTGGTGTTCAAATGGATATCAAAGTTGACGGGCTAACAATGGAAGTAATGCGTAAGGCACTTGACCAGGCAAAAAGAGGCCGTCTTCATATCCTTGATTCAATGTACAATTGTATTCCCGAGGCGAGAGTTGAAGTGAAACCTCATGCCCCAAGAATGATTAAACTGTTTATTGATAAAGAATTTATTGGTGCAGTTATAGGGCCCGGTGGCAAGGTGATTCAGGAGATTCAAAGAGAAACTGGTACAACCATCAACCTTGAAGAAGTTAACAACAGGGGAGAAATAAGCATATTCAGCACTAATAAAGAAGGTGTTGAAAAAGCAGTTGACTGGATTAAAGGTATCGTAGCTGTACCAACTGTTGGCGAAGTATATGATTCAGTGGTAAAATCAATTATGCCATTTGGTGCATTTGTTGAGTTTCTGCCTGGCAAACAAGGGCTGGTACATATCAGTGAGATCAGTTGGAAACGCCTTGAAACACTGGAAGGCATTGTGAAAGAAGGCGATGCAATGAAAGTAAAACTGATTGGTACGGATCCTAAATCTGGTAAGTTCAAACTGTCCAGAAAGGCATTGATTCCGAAGCCGGAACAAAAGCCAAGGGAAGAGCAAAACCCGCCGGCACAAAGCAATTAATACATTAACCAAAACCCTGAGAAATCGGGGTTTTATTTTTTATGAATAATTACATCCAGATAGTATTTGCCAGCATCCAGCCGGAACAGGCTGAAATGCTCGTAGCGCAGCTTTCGGAAGCTGGTTTTGATGGTTTTGAAGAAGGGGAAAACGAACTGAAAGCGTTTATTCCCGAAAAAGATTATGATAAACAGCTACTGAAGGAACTGGCATATAAATATCAACTCCAATATTCTGAGCAGGCTATTCGGGAGCAAAACTGGAATGCTCTTTGGGAGTCAAACTTTCAGCCGGTGGTGGTAGAGGATTTTGTTGGTATCAGGGCTGGTTTTCATGAACCAATACCTTCAGTTGAGCATGAGATTGTGATTACTCCCAAAATGAGTTTTGGTACGGGACACCATGCCACTACATATATGATGATACAGCAGATGAAGGGTATTTCTTTTGCAGAGAAATCGGTTTTTGACTTTGGAACGGGAACCGGAGTGCTGGCCATATTAGCTGAAAAGCTGGGGGCGGCATCTGTTTTTGCCATTGATAATGATGACTGGAGTATTGAAAATGCCTTAGAAAATTGTCAGTTCAACAGTTGCCATGCTGTAGAACTCCGAAAAATGGATTTGGCCAGTGCAGGCAAACAGTTTGATATAATACTTGCCAACATAAACAAAAATGTGATTTTGGAGAATATGGCTGCGTTATCTGCCGGATTGTTACCAGGTGGTAATTTACTGTTGAGTGGCCTTCTTGAAGCTGATGAAACTGATGTTCTCTCCAAAGTAATAGAAACCAGGCTTAACTATATGGGAAAAATCAACCGAAATGGTTGGATTTGTATGAAAATCAATAAGTAAGACTGCCATTTGCGTTTATTAATAAATTGTTACCAGAATCCATTTTTGCTTAAATTTGTATTTCACATCTCTGGTTTTCTATGAACGAACTTTTGATGGTTATTTTGGCTTATTTAATTGGTAGCGTACCTACATCTGTGTGGGTAAGCAAGCATTTTTTTGACATTGACATCAGGGATTACGGCAGTGGTAATGCCGGAGCTACCAATACTTACAGGGTACTCGGGCCAAAATGGGGCACCATTGTAATGGCCGCCGATATGATTAAAGGCATCATAGCTGTAAAACTGGCTCTCCTTCTTCCTGAATATGCTGATAGTGAAGTAAGGCTTCAAAACCTTCAAACCATTTTAGGGCTTGCCGCCGTAATCGGTCATATTTTTCCAATCTGGGCTGAATTCAGGGGTGGGAAGGGTGTAGCAACTCTTTTTGGTCTGGTGCTTGGTATTTCGCCATGGACAGCGCTGAGTTGTGTTGGAATTTTCATTTTAGTACTTTATCTAACCCGTTTTGTATCCCTGAGCTCCATATTGGCAAGTATTGCTTTCCCCATATTCATTTTGGTGATTTTTAACGTTGAAAACCCTGTTTACAGAATATTTGCAATTGCCGTTGCATTAATGGTTGTGCTTACACACCAAAAAAATATTGGCCGTCTTTTCAAGGGAAATGAAAGTAAAGTGCCAATTTTGAAGCACCGTGATAAAAGGCGGGAGCGGAGAAAAAATATCTCATCGGGTAAGTAAGCTGATTCTTGCCTCTTTTACCTCAAAGAAAAAGCAATTGTGCCAACCCGGCATAAATATTGAACGTCATTAGAAAAATTTAAAACAATGATAAAGCGTATTACAATCGTTTTACTTGCTGCTATACTGATAGTAGCCTGTTCAAAAAATGCCTTGACTGGTAAAAGCCAGTTTACTTTACTTCCCGAAGCGGAACTACAGTCAATGGCAATGCAGGAGTACACAACTTTTCTATCGACCAATAAAGTGGTTGCAGCCAGCAATAATAAAGATGCCACAATGGTGCAAAGGGTAGGTCAGCGTATTATCAAATCGGTTCAGGAATATTATACGGAAAAAGCAATGGCTGACCAGCTAAATGGTTTTAAATGGGAGGTAAACCTGGTTGATGATAAAACTGTAAACGCCTGGTGTATGCCCGGAGGCAAGATTGTAGTTTATACCGGCATATTGCCTGTTACACAAAACGAAGCTGCTCTGGCAGCAGTTATGGGACATGAAGTTTCTCATGCTTTACTACAACATGGCAACCAGCGGATGAGCCAGGGTCTGGTACAACAGTTAGGAGGAGTAGCTTTGCAGGTTGCCCTGGCCAATAAGCCACAGGAAACACAAACCCTTTTTAATACAGCCTACGGTGTAGGGACAACAGTGGGAGTCATGCTTCCTTTTTCCCGCAAACATGAACTTCAGGCCGACAAATATGGTTTAATCTGGACTGCAATGTCCGGTTACAACCCGCAGGAAGCAATTGGGCTGTGGGAAAGAATGGAGAAACTGTCAGCAGGACAGAAACCACCTGAATTTTTAAGCACTCACCCATCAGAAGGTAAGCGTATTGAACAAATTAAACAATTACTTCCGGAAGTGATGCAGTATTACAAACCGGTAGTACCTGCTGGTAAATAGACACTTATAAAAGATTATCAATTAACCGTCTGACAATCCAGGCGGTTTTTTTGTTTTCCCCAATGAAAACACATATATTTTTTGTACCTTTGCACACTGCTATTTTACAATACGGTTTTGGGTTAAGGTTAGTTCTTATTACTGGCAGATATTTTAAAAATAATTTTTAAGTATGTCTCTAACGGTTTTTGAAAAATTACAACTGGCTGACGAAAAAAATCTTCTCATCCAGGGTTTACCTTCTTCAATCGAAAAGCAATTCAGCAAAATCTCGTTTGCAAAAAATATTACCCCGCTTCTTAAAAGCAGGAAAATTGATTTTGCCCTTGTTTTTGCAGTAAACGAAAATCAGCTGAACGGAATACTTAAGGACGTCATGCCTTCGTTGCGGGATGGATCTAAGTTCTGGGTTGCGTATCCAAAGGTTACTTCAAAGATTGTAACAGATCTGAATCGGGATTCAAGCTGGAATCGTCTTACAAGCAGTGGTTACGAAAGTATTGAAAGGGTTGAACTGGACCATGTATGGAGTGCTATGCGGTTTGAAAAAGGTGAAGAATGCCGCGGTGAGGCTCCCGTTTCCAGGAAAAGGGAAGTTGCTTCTATTGCAGAATAAGTTATAAAGCTTTTTTTACGAGGTTTGCATTAAATGCAAACCTCTTTTTTATGCCCTTTCTTAACGTTGAGATAAAAGCAAAATGTAACCGCCCGGCTGCAATCAGGCAATATCTTCTTGGTAATAATGCTGATTTCAGGGGAACAGATATGCAGACAGATACCTATTTCAATGTTGGCAATGGCCGCTTGAAACTTCGTGAAGGAAATATCGAGAATAACCTTATTTATTACAACAGAAAAAACCAGGCTGGACCCAAAAACTCTCATTTTAGCCTGCTGAAAACGGATAATCCGGAATTGCTAAAAGAAATACTGACTAAAGCCAATGGCGTTAAGGTTGTAGTGAAGAAAATCCGTGAAATTTATTACATCAGCAATGTGAAATTCCATATTGATGAAGTGCCTGGATTAGGCTCTTTTGTAGAAATTGAAGCAGGCAATAAAGAGGTCAATCTTACACAAGAAGAATTGCAAAGGCAATGTGAATTCTACATAAAGGAGTTTGGTATCAATAAAGAATACCTGGTGGATATTTCTTACAGTGATATGCTGCTGGAGAAACCTATTTGACTATTACAGCGCCAATTCTCTTTGTCAGTTCAGTTTCCATTTGTTTAAGGTGAAGATGGGTTTGCTGCAGCATATAAAGTTCCTCAGGTGTATGCTCTTTCTCCATGTCAACCTGATTTTCGAGCAGCATCCTTTTTATTTTTCTTAGTTTAAGATAATTTACAGCAGACTCAACACCTTCATTTGTACGGTCTTCATCCATTTTAAGATAGCTCATCAGTCTTTCATCATTGCCTTTAGATAAAGTGTGAATGAAGTCTTCATAATTCTGCATGAATAATCCTGTTTGGTAGCCAGTTGACTGGCTGTACTCTTTTCTCCAATGGTCACTTTCTTCATACGGAAAATTAAGCAATGAAACGGCCAGGGTACTAAGTTTAGAGTCAGGGTGATAAATAAAAAAGTTTCTGTTTGCCGTTTCAGGATTGGTTTGAATAAGTTCTTTAAAAACTGCCATTAGCCTGATCACATCTTTATTGTCAATCAGCGTTTCATCCACCATCTCCTCAAAAATATACTCAGCGACCAGTTTTTTATTATCCCATTTCCTTATCCCATATTCAAGTAAGATACGGGCTACTTCCCGTTCCTGTAATTCATCTTTAAAGAGCAGGTTGAAGGTGGCATCATCATAATCGGTATGTTCCGCCTTTTTTGCATTTTCCTCAGCCAGTTTTGCTTCTTCAAAAGGCATTCTGCGTTCTTGTGTCGCAATCCGGTCTCTTATAAACTTATTGACCAGCGAGTGCATACCGGCCTCATTAATTTTCAATATCTCTGAACACTGTTTTATATAATCCTGCTGTTTGGTAAAATCTTCTGCCTTATTGATTCTGGAAATGGTTTCGGCTATGCGGTTAACAACTTCTGATTTTTTTGTCGAATCATTGCCAGCATCTTTCAGTGCCACTTCAAGCTGAAACAGGATAAAATCCTTTTTATGTTTCTGTACAAATTCCTTGAACTTGCCTGTTCCAACTTTGTTAACATACGAGTCAGGGTCTTCATTGTCGGGAATAAGAACCAGTTTAACATTCAAGCCTTCCTCCAATGCAAGGTCAAGGCCACGAAGAGCTGCTTTTACACCTGCCGAATCGCCATCGTAAACGATAGTGAGGTTATTTGTATATTTTTTTATCAACCGCAACTGGTCAGGTGTAAGCGATGTGCCACCGCTGGCCACCACATTCTCAATACCTGCCTGATGAAGCGACAAAACATCTGTGTAACCTTCAACTAATAAGCACTCATCAGCTTTGTCTATAGCCTGACGGGCAAAATAGGAACCGTAAAGGATTTTGCTTTTTACATAAATCTCATTCTCTGGTGTATTAATATATTTTGGTGCCTTATCATTACTTTTTAATATCCGGGCGCCAAAGCCCACTACTTTTCCGCTATGGTTATGCACAGGGAATATCACCCGGCCCCGGTAGTTATCCATTAGCTGGTCGTTACGGTTAACTACAAGGCCAGTTTTGAGTAATAATTCTGAATTGTACTGTTTAGCAACAGCCTCTTTTGTGAAAGAATCCCTTTGCTCTGGCGAGTATCCTAACTGAAACCGGTTAATGATTTCTTCTCTGAAGCCTCTTTCTTTAAAATAACTGAGACCGGTGTCGCGGCCTTCTTCGGTTTCAAATAATTGTTTTACAAAGAAATCTTTAGCAAACTGATTAATGATGAACAGGCTGTCTGCAGCTAACTGTGTCTGGCGTTGCTCGTCTGACTGAAACGTTTCTTCTATTTCAATTCCATACCGGTTAGCCAGCCATTTCAGCGTATCCACATAACTGTACTTTTCATGCTCCATAATGAAGCTGATAACGTTACCGCTGCGGCCGCATCCGAAACATTTATATAACTCTTTTGCTGGTGATACTGTAAAAGAGGGTGTTTTCTCGTTATGAAACGGACACAGGCCAAGATAATTGCTGCCTCTTCTTTTCAGTTTTACAAAGCCGCCGATAACATCAATAATGTCAAGTCTTCCAAGAATCTGTTGTATGGTATTTTGAGAAATCATCCGGGCATCAAACGTACATAAAAATTTTCAGGATAATTAAACGCAGGGCAATTTGCGAGGTCTTATCCCCATTAAAAACCTGAATATGAAAGTATTTAAAAACTTATTCTTATTGGCTGTATCTGCTGCCGTTTCAGTTTGTGCTAACGCCCAGCAATCGGGCATTGACTCTACCGGCCTCCCCGGTGATAATTTCAGTCTGCAGGGGGCATTAGAAATGTTCCAAAAAGCTGCTTCACCAGAAGATTTTGAAAAGTTAATCAATGAGGAAAATAACAATGTTAATAACCTTGATTTGAACGGTGATGGAGATGTGGATTATGTTAAAGTAATTGACAAGGTTGATAAAGAAGTACATGCCCTTGTTTTACAGGTGTCAGTATCAGAAACAGAAAACCAGGATATTGCTGTAATTGAAATAGAAAAAACAGGCGATGAAAATGCCATATTGCAAATAATTGGTGATGAAGATATATATGGAGAGCAAGTGATTGTAGAACCAGCTAGTGAAGACGGAGGTGCTTTTAATTTTTACGGAGGCTCAACGCATAGTGGCCCGAGTGCTGATGCTGTACAGCAGAGAAATGGAATAGTGGCAAATGTCTGGCTATGGCCGTCGGTACGTTTTATTTACGCCCCGGCTTACAGGCCGTGGATTTCGCCGTGGAGATGGCATTTATATCCTGTATGGTGGAAGCCATGGAAGCCTTATGCATGGCATGTATGGCATCCTAGAGTGGTTGTTTTTCAAAGGCCATTTGTAGTTGTTCGTACACACAGGGTTGTAAGGGCGCATGCTATTTACAAGCCGTTAAGAGTTACATCTGCTACCGTGCATACCCGTCATGCAGCATCAGTTAATCACTATAGAGTAACAAGAACGAAAACAACTCATACCGGACCGGGAGGGACAACAATAAGGACGACCACAACTGTTAAAAAGAACGGTCACTTAAAAGGAAAGAAAACAACTGTGAGACGCAGAAGATAGTTACAAAAAAATATACTGGCAGGGCTGCCCAATTACGGCGGCCCTTTTTCATTGCTAAATACCTGAAATGTAATAAGGTTTTGTACACTCAGAGGACAATAGATTTTCAATCCCTTATACATAAAATCAAACTTTTCAGAACTGACTAAATCAACCGGATAACATGACGAAAGTCATTTAAAAAAGAGACCTGTGTCCGCTTAAGTGATATTTTCATTACCTTACATTTGTTATGAACCTGCTTGCCAAAGCACTCCAGAATCAGAAACAATGCCGGCAGGCAGTGAAAAGGAAGTTCTTTATTTTTCACAATTTCTAAAACTTAAAACTATGGTACAGGCAGACATCTCACAGCTCTCTGCAGAGTGCAACACCTGGAGAGAGCAGCTTCGTCATTATCGTGAAGAATTCCATCATGATGAGAATAAACTCCGCAAAGTAACCTGGCACTCACTTTCGAAAGACCAACTCAAAGACGTAGAACACTTCCACAATCAGTTTCACATCCAGCTTATCAATATTCATGATTTAAAACATGCCATCCGCACACATGACCTGAAATTGGTGCATGAAAAACATGATAACGTTGCATCAGCAAGTGAAGAAGCAACAACAAGACATGGGGAATTGCAGGAGCAATTCCAGACACTTGAAAAAACACTTTTAGAATTAAGAAATGAGTTTAGTGACTTTATGAACCAGGCATCATAAACTGACTTTGATTTTTATCAGTCAGTCCACTGACAGGGTTCATAGTCCGGTACAGTAATCTGGATAAGATTTGTATCGTTCACAGATTCCACAACATTAAAAAATTATTGCTATGCCAGAATTTGATACTTCACATGTAAAAAATATAGTCTTGCTGGGCCATGCCGGCTCTGGTAAGACCACCTTAGCGGAATGTATGCTGTTTGAGGCTGGTCTTATCACCCGCAGGGGCAGCATTGCAGAAAGAAATACAACAGGCGATTACCACGAACTGGAACAGGAACGTGGTAATTCTATTTTTAGCAAACTCCTGCACACCAAGTGGCAGGGATATAAGATTAATATACTCGACACACCAGGCTACGACGACTTTGTAGGCGAAGTTATTTCTGCCCTTCGTGTTGCTGATACAGGTGTAATGCTGCTGAACGCAGTAATGGGAGTTGAAGTAGGTACTGATATCATCTGGGAGTTTACAGAAAAGTTTAAAACCCCGATGATTTTTGCCGTAAATAAAGTGGATGATGAAAATGCCGACTTTGATAAAGCGGTAAGGGAAGCCAAAGCACATTTCAGCAATAAGGTGGTAGTGGTGCAATACCCAAGGCAAACCGGTCCGGGTTTCCACGAAATTATTGATGTGCTGAGAATGACGATGTATAAGTTTAAACCAGAAGGAGGAAAGCCTGAAAAACTGGCTATTCCTGATGATGAAAAGGCCAAGGCTGACGAATTGCACAGAGAGCTGATTGAAGCTATTGCCAGTAATGATGAAAGCCTGATGGAAAAATACTTTGACAAAGGCGAACTGGATGAGGATGAAATGAGGGTTGGGCTGAAGAAAGCAATGATTAACCATGACTTGTTCCCGCTGTTTGTAATGTCTGCCGGAAAAGACATGGGAAGTGGTCGCCTGATGGGTTTTATTGATAATGTGGCTCCAAGTGCAAATGAAATGCCTCCGCAAACTACTTTGAAAGGTGAAAAGCTTACCTGTGATGCTGATGGCCCACCTTGTATTTTTATTTATAAAACAATTTCAGAACCTCACGTTGGAGAATTATCTTATTTCAAAGTGTATTCCGGAACTATAAAAGCCGGTATGGAGCTTGAAAACGAGACAACAGGTGTTACTGAAAAGATTAACCAGTTGTTCCTGGTTGAAGGAAATAAACGTACGGCCATTAATGAGCTTGTTGCAGGTGATATTGGCGCTACATTGAAACTGAAAAACACTCATGTAAACAACACATTGCATGCAAAAGGCAAGAATTATGAATTGCCGTCAATTGAGTTTCCGCCTTATAATCAGACTGTAGCTATTGAAACACTGAAAAAGGGTGAAGAAGAAAAACTGTCACAGGCATTGCATCAGTTAAGGGAAGAAGACCCGACCCTGATGGTGGAAGTCTCTCCCGAGTTGAAACAGACCCTTATACATTGCCAGGGCGATATGCACCTTGCTGTGGCCAAGTGGAAGATAGAACACCAGCATAAAGTGGAAGTTAAATTTGTTAAGCCCAGAATAGCTTACAGGGAAACCATACGGAAGCCTGCCGATGCTAACTACCGTCATAAAAAACAGAGTGGTGGTGCCGGACAGTTTGGTGAAGTGTTTTTGAGAATTGAGCCTTGGTATGAAGGTATGCCTGAACCTGCAGACCTTACAGTAAGGGGCCGGGATGTTCATGACCTTGACTGGGGAGGAAAATTAGTTTTCTACAACTGTATTGTTGGTGGCGCTATTGATGCCCGTTTCCTTCCTTCCATCCTTAAAGGGGTAATGGAAAAGATGCATAACGGTCCTCTTACCGGTTCATATGCGAGGGATATAAGGGTAAGTGTGTATGACGGTAAAATGCACCCGGTTGACAGCAACGATATTTCATTCAAGATTGCCGGTTTGCAGGCATTCCGCCAGGCATTCCAGCAGGCTGATCCGCAAATATTGGAGCCCATCTTCACGGTTGAAGTTCTTTGCCCGGATGATCTTACTGGTGCTGTTATGGGCGACTTGCAAAGCCGTCGTGCCATTGTAGAAGGAATCGACAGTGAAGGCCATTTCCAGAAGGTAATTGCTAAAGTGCCTTTGGCCGAAATGGATGGATATTCGTCTTCTCTGCGTTCTATTACACAGGGCAGGGCCAAGTTTACAATGAAATTCAGCGGCTATGAGCCTGTACCGTTCGATTTGCAGCGTAAGCTGATAGATGATTACAGCAAAACAGCCAAGGAAGAATTTGCATAATGATTAAAAACCAAAATCAAAAGGCTGGCAGTTTTCTGCCGGCCTTTTTTATTAAACAGAAGTCGATTTAATAATAATACCGCTGGCAGTTATCACTTAAACAATACTTATTTTCCCCACCTGTTAATAACTCAAAATCCACATGGCAGCCCCTGTTTTGTTATATTTGCCAGTCCCGCTAATGCCTCCCTGTGGGAGGTTTTTTATATATGGGATTTAAAAAGCTGAGCAGCGATATGCAGATCAACGGAGCGTCGCAAGGGACGATACTCAAGGTTATGAAAATTGCTGCAAAATAATTGACTCGAAAACTGGTAAGCAAAAAACGGAATGTGACAAATGGCTAAAGAAAAAGATACTTCAAACCTTTTTGATTATACCGAAGACAGTATTAAGTCGCTCGACTGGAAAGAGCATATCCGTCTTCGCCCTGGTATGTACATTGGTAAACTGGGTGATGGTTCCTCGCCGGATGATGGTATTTATGTGCTGGTGAAGGAAGTAATGGATAATTGTATTGATGAATATACAATGGGTTATGGAAAAACAGTAGAACTGACAATCGAAGGAAAAACTGTAACTGTCCGTGACTATGGCCGTGGAATTCCTTTGGGAAAGGTAGTGGATGTTGTGAGTAAGATAAATACCGGCGCCAAATACGACAGCAAGGCTTTTCAGAAATCTGTGGGTTTGAACGGTGTGGGAACAAAGGCGGTGAATGCACTCAGCAATTATTTCAAAGTAACTGCTGTGCGGGAAGGCAAAGAAAAAACGGCGGAGTTTGAAAGGGGCGAACTGATTAAAGAATACAAAGAAGCGAAAACAGGTGAACAGAACGGTACACTGGTTACATTTATACCAGATGATACAGTATTCAGAAATTTTAAGTATTTGCCTGAGTTTGTAGAAAACCAGATTTGGAATTACTGTTTCTTAAATGCCGGCTTGCGAATACAGTTCAACGGCAAATCGTTTGTAAGTAAAAATGGTTTGCTTGACCTGCTGCAACGCAAAACCAACGAAGATGAAATCCGTTACCCTATCATTCACCTGAAGGGAGATGATATAGAAGTAGCCATTACTCACAATAACGATTATGGTGAAGACTTATACAGCTTTGTAAACGGGCAGCATACCACACAAGGCGGCACACACCAACAAGCTTTCCGTGAGGCGTATGTAAGAACTATCCGAGATTTTTACAAGAAAGATTACGATGCTTCCGATATAAGGACCGGGATTGTAGCAGCTATTTCAGTAAGGGTGGTGGAACCTGTGTTCGAGTCACAGACAAAAACAAAACTTGGTTCTGTAAACGTAGATATTGATGGGCCCTCGATGAAACAGTTCATTGGGGATTTCCTGGCAAAGGAACTTGACAATTTCCTTCATAAAAATCCGGCACTTGCTGAAGCATTAAAAAAGCGAATTGAGCAAAGCGAAAGGGAACGAAAAGAACTTGCAGGTATAAAGAAGCTGGCAAACGAAAGGGCAAAGAAAGCGAACCTGCATAACCGCAAACTGCGTGATTGCCGTTATCACTACGACGATGAGCCACCGGCAAAAGGAAAGGAAGAGTTTATTGAGAAACAGAATGAAACAACCATTTTCATAACAGAGGGTGACAGTGCCAGTGGCTCCATTACCAAAGCAAGAAATGTGGAAACACAAGCTGTGTTCAGCCTGCGTGGAAAGCCATTAAATTGTTTTGGGTTAACCAAAAAAGTGGTGTATGAGAACGAAGAATTCAACCTGTTACAACATGCCCTTAATATTGAGGAAGGCCTGGAAGGATTACGGTTTAATAATGTGGTAATTGCAACCGATGCTGATGTGGATGGAATGCACATTCGTTTGCTGCTTATGACATTTTTTCTTCAGTTTTTTCCAGACTTAGTCAAGCATGAAAAAGTATATGTATTAGAAACGCCTTTGTTCCGGGTACGGAATAAACAGGAAACAATATATTGCTTCAGTGAACAGGAGAAACAGGAAGCGATGAAGAAACTGGGTGGAAAACCGGAGGTTACGAGGTTTAAAGGGTTAGGAGAAATTAGCCCGGATGAATTCGCACAGTTTATCAGTACAGATATGCGCAAGCAACTAATGCGGGTGGAAGAAGGTGACCATATACAACAATTACTGGAGTATTATATGGGCAAAAACACTCCTGACAGGCAGGAGTTTATTATTGAAAACCTGAGGATTGAATTAGATAAACCAGTTGAATTAATTAATAATTAGAAATTAATAAATAATAATTATTCAGTTTGAAACAAGAAAACCTCATACTCACAAAAACCTATAATTTCGGGTTGAGAATCTTGAAATTATATCTTCATTTGAGAAAAGGAAGAGTTGATGCGGGGTTGTGCTCACAATTACTTGATAGTGGTACTTCTGTTGGTGCAAATGCAGAAGAAGCTGTAGGAGGCTCGTCGAGAAAAGATTTCATTAATAAACTTCAGATTTCTTACAGGGAGGCAAGAGAAACAAGATATTGGCTTAGGGTATTACGGGATAGCGAACTATTGGAGAAGAAACTTGCTGAATCTTTTATTTCAGATTGTGAAGAAATTATTAAAATCCTGACTGCAATTTTAAACTCTTCAAAAGGAGGAAATAAGTAATTATTAATTATTAATTCTTAATTATCAATTAAACAAAGTGTACGAATTTCACGCAGATAGGAAAAGGTATTTCGACATTCAGGTAATGAATGCTGAGAAATATGTTATTCCCTTTATTGAGGAAAAGTTTCCTGTCAAGCCTGGAATGAGGGTACTTGAAATTGGCTGTGGTGAAGGTGGTGTGCTGAAAGCTTTTATTAATAAAGGCTGTGTGGGTGTGGGTGTTGAGTTGGATATATCAAGAATTGCAATGGCGAATGAATATCTGCCTGAAGACATTGCTGCAGGTCGTTTAAGGTTTGTCGCAAAAGATATTTACCAGGTTGATGTGGTACAGGATTTAGAGGGAGCATTTGATATTATTGTGCTGAAAGATGTAATTGAGCATATTCATGATCAGCAAAGGCTAATTGGCTGGATGAAAAATTTTTTAAAGCGGGAAGGAGTTATCTTTTTTGGTTTCCCTCCATGGTATATGCCTTTTGGTGGCCATCAGCAGATTTGTAAATCTAAGATTTCAAGGTTGCCCTATATCCATTTGCTGCCAAAATCAATCTACAGGTGGGTACTTATTAACAGAAAGGAGAATGTGGATGAAATGATGGAAATAAAAGAAACGGGTATCAGCATTGAACGATTCGAGAAAATTTGCAAGAATGAAGGATACGGGTTCTTAAATAAGCAGCATTATTTACTGAATCCCATTTATGAATGGAAATTTGGGTGGAAACCTAAGAAACAGTTAGGGATAATTAAAGCTGTTCCGTTCTTCAGAAATTTTCTAACTACATGTGTGTATTACATAATTCAACAAGATAACAAAGCAAAATGATTCATATTGTATTTAATGAAAGTGAAGTAAGCCTGATGAACCAGGTGATTGAATTGGATGAAATGCTGTCAGGTGATGTGGTGCAGATAAAAGATGACTACGCTGTTGGTCCTCTTATGGCAATTGATACAGAAGAAGGCTGGCAGTCAAGGCTGGCATGGTGGAAAACATTGCTGCAAGGCTCGCCTTATGGCGAAGAAACTGCAGGCAGTTTTGATGACAGGGAAACTGTGCGGAAACTTAAATCAAAACTTGATGAAAACTCACAGGAAGAATTGTGGATATGGATGGGACAGAACCAGCATGATGTAATGGGATATTATTGGCTTATGCCACAGTTTAAAGATTACCAGGGAAGGGTGATGGTTCTGTATCTTAACAATCTGCCATTTATAAACGAGAAAGGACATATTTTTTATCCTTCATGGCTAAATGAAATTCAGCCCAAAGAATTTGTTAAGGCAAAGAAATTGGCGAGGCCGGTTACCTTAAGCGAATTTGAAATTGACCCTGATGAGTGGAGGAAAATCGCTGAGGAGAGTGCTGTTGTAAGAATTTTGGAAGGAGGAAAAAAGATTGCCGGAAAGGAAGACAGTTATTATGACAGCGAGATTTTGAAAAACCTGACTGGTGAATGGCAGAAAGCGACCAGGCTTCTTAGCAATACATTGCACAGGATGAAAATAAAAACCGGAGATGTGTTCCTGATGTGGCGTATTAAATTTCTCATTGCCCAAGAAAGGATTGAAGTGACTGGTGATGTAAATAAAGGCTGGAAAGATTTTGATGTAAAACTTGCAGGAGCAAAAGAACAACAAACAGAAAAAACTGAGGATACCGTACAACAGTAGAAGATATGAGTGCAGCTAAGAATAAAAATATCGACGTTCAGAACAACGACAGCGGTTTGCATGGGCAATATAAGAGCTGGTTTCTTGACTATGCTTCCTATGTAATATTGGAAAGGGCAGTGCCTGCAATTGAGGATGGATTAAAGCCTGTTCAACGCCGTATTCTTCATGCAATGAAGGAAATGGATGATGGCCGCTTTAATAAAGTGGCAAATATTATCGGCCAGGCTATGCAGTTTCATCCGCATGGTGATGCCAGTATAGGCGATGCCCTTGTAAACATGGGACAAAAAGACCTGCTGATTGAAACTCAGGGTAACTGGGGCGATGTGCGTACAGGCGATGATGCCGCAGCTCCAAGGTACATTGAAGCAAGGCTTAGTAAGTTTGCACTTGAAGTAGCTTTTAATAGTAAGACAACTGAATGGCAACTTAGCTATGACGGAAGAAAGAACGAGCCGGTGACATTGCCTATGAAGTTTCCATTGCTTCTCGCACAGGGAGCAGATGGTATTGCTGTTGGTTTGTCAACTAAGATTCTCCCGCACAATTTTATTGAATTAATTGATGCTTCCATAAAACACCTGAGGGGTAAAAGGTTTGATCTATACCCGGATTTTCAGACTGGAGGCATGATAGATGTAGCAGATTATAACAATGGTAAGCGGGGTGGTAAAGTAAAAGTAAGAGCACATATTGAGGAAGTGGATAAAAAAACAGTTTCTATCAAAAGTGTTCCGTACGGAGTTACGACTACCCAACTGATGGAGTCTATTGTCAAGGCAAACGATCAGGGAAAAATCAAGATTAAGAAAGTAACAGATAATACTGCTGCTGAAGTGGAGATACAGGTTGATCTGGCCCCGGGTATTTCCCCTGATATTACTATAGATGCCTTGTATAAATTTACTGATTGCGAAGTTTCTATATCTCCTAATGCATGTGTGATTGTTGACCAGAAACCGCAGTTCCTTGGTGTGCAGGATTTGTTAAGACTGTCTGTTGATAAGACAAAAGACCTTTTTGAGCAGGAGTTGAAGATTAAGTTGAATGAACTTCAGGAAAAATGGCATTACACATCCCTTGAAAAAATCTTCTTCGAAGAAAAGATATATAAAGAACTGGAAAAGAAACATGAAACATGGGATAAAGTGCTGGAGGCAATAGATAAGGCATTTGTTCCTTTCAAAAAGCAGTTACGCAGGGATATTACAAGAGAAGATATTATCAAGTTGACAGAAAAACCAGTACGTCGTATTTACAGGCTGGATATTGATGAACTGAACGATCAGATTAAAGGACTCGAGGCTGATATAAAACAGGTAAAGTTTGATCTTGATAACCTAGTTGATTATGCAGTTGCTTATTATGAGAACCTGCTGAAAAAATTTGGCAAAAGCAGGGAAAGAAAAACGGAAATAAAACAATTTGAAGTTATTGAAGCAAAATTTGTAGCCATTGCCAATACCAAGTTGTTTATGAACAGGGCAGAAGGTTTTATCGGAACAGGGCTGAAAAAAGATGAATTCCTGTTTGAATGCTCCGACCTGGATGATATTATCGTTTTTGCAAAGCGGGGTATTATGAAAGTGGTGAAAGTATCTGATAAAGCATTTATTGGTAAAGATATATTACATGCTGCCGTTTTTCAGAAGAACGACGAACGGACCACTTACAATATGATTTATCTCGATGGTGAAACTGGTAAGAGTTTTGCCAAACGATTTAATGTAACCGGCGTTACCCGTGACAAAGAGTACGACCTTACCAAAGGGAATGACAAGTCTAAAGTCCATTACTTTTCAGCCAATGCAAATGGTGAAGCAGAAGTGGTGAAAGTGGTGTTAGGTAATTGCACAGCCCGCATAAAAGAGTTTGATTATTATTTTGAAGAGCTGGAAATAAAAGGCCGCAGCAGCATGGGCAATGTGGTTACGAAATATCCTGTAAAGAGTATTAAGTTCAAAGAAAAAGGCCGTTCTACAATTGCCGGTAAAAAACTCTGGTATGATGATAAGTTTGGCCGGCTTAATACTGAAGAGAAGGGTGAATATCTTGGTGTATTTGAGGCAGATGACAGGATACTGGTCATATTCAGGGATGGAAACTATGAGGTTACCGACCAGGAGATGACTCAGAAACTCGATACTGAGAAAATAATTTTCATTGAAAAGTTCAATCCTGAGAGAGTAATTACTGCTGTTTATGCCGATATGGATAAAAAGCAGTTTATGGTGAAGAGGTTTAAGATTGAAACAACAACAATTAAGAACAAATTCCTGTTTATAAAAGAAGGTGAAGGTAACTATGTAGAAACCGTAACTACTATGGAAGAGCCTATACTTGCAATGCAGCAAGGCAGGGGTGCACAGGTGCGAAAGGGAAAACTGAAGATTACCAGGATAGCGGAAGTCACCGGTTATAGAACAGTGGGAACAAAACTGGCCGACTTCAGCAAATCAACAGAAATGGAATGGGTAAAACCAAAAGAAGAAGACAACCAGCCTGAGTTATTTTAAAATGACAAATTATGGCAGATCATTGGGAATTGATGGATGTGTATAAAGCATTGCTGGCCATTGCGGCCGGTATTGTTCTTGGTCTTGAAAGAGAAATGAAGGACAAGGTAGCAGGATTAAAAACTATTACCATCATTTGCCTTGGTGCAGCATTATTTTCAATTATTTCATTTAAAACGGGCAAAGAACTGGGTGTGGACAATACCGCTATTGCTGCTTATATTGTAAGTGGTGTTGGTTTTATTGGTGCCGGGGCAATATTCAAGGATGGTTTTACTATTTCAGGCCTTACTACAGCCGGAATTATATGGTTAGCAGCAGCTGTTGGAATGGCAATAGGGTTTGGTGAATTTTTCCTTGCAGGTACTTTCATTGCCGGGTCATTAATAGTTGTTTTTATAGCCCCGGTTTTCAATAATCTTTTTAAGGCTAAAAATATCTCAAAGCAGCTTGTTATCGTTTTACAGGATTCTGATATCTCTGTTGCTTCGGTATTTGTCGAAGCACTTCACAGGAAAGGAATTTTTGCAGAAAGAAAAAAAGTTCTGTACAAAGAAGGCAGGTTAGAAATTTCTTATGACCTATCCCTTAAAAAAGAGCTACTTGAGTGGTTAGAAGATATTCTTATAAAGCAGGAGAAACTGATTTCCTTTTCAATTTCCTGAGCTATTTTCTTTTGATGCGGATAGTAGCTGTTTTTTCCAGACTGCTTGATACCTTCAGTTCATGTTTTGTTTTACCATCGTCAATTATCATCAATGCTGTGTTAGGAGGAATCAGGCCAAGGTTTTCAGCAAACATTGAAATTTCGTTTTCGGTCAATGATTTGTCAAGCGGGAAATTTATCCTGATTGATTTATGAGTAAGTTTTTGATTGAAAACGATAAGCTTTTTATTGAAGAATATTGAAATAATATCCCCGTCAATTTCACCATTATCATAAATGCTGATCAGCAGCGAATCTGATTCCACCTCTATTTCATTAATAACAACGTTTTCTCTTTCAGCAAACTCTTTTTCAACCGGGTAGTTTATCACTTTTCTTGGCTGCACCTCTGCTGCAACCAGGGTATCAGTGGCAGTTGGTTTCCATACCTGAAATTCTTCTTTGTATTGGCTGATGGCTTTTAAAACAGAGTCTGTTTTGCTCAGGTCAGCATTTTTAACAAGGTCAAAATTAACCTGTGGGCACATATTCTTGTATTCAGGATCAGCTATAAAGGAACCAACAAGATTAGAACCAATTTGTGAAACACGAAGTGTGGCAGCTAAATTCATTTTACAATCTACTTCCATGCTTGAAATAGAGCCATAATATGTAACAGGAATATTGTACAGGCTGAGTTGCCTTGTTGCAGCATTGTAGTAACCATTAACCTGCAGACTTCTGTATGTATTCTTGAAAAAATAGTTTAAAACGCCTTTCACATTACTTTTATCAGGCTGTAATACCAGTTCCACCATATAGTTGCTTGCCGAACTGTTGGTTTTTACATTTGCATTACCATACCAGTATCCAAATACAGATTGTGAATTTGAGTACAGACAGGTTAAAAGCGATATTAACAGAGCAATTTTTTTCATTAAAATGAAAGTTCGGCAAAAAAAATACCGGCAAGCAGTTTAGTTATTCACAGTTATTTTAAAAAGCGTTTCATTTCCCTTTCTACATCCTTTTGTTTGATAGTTTCCCGTTTGTCGTGCAGTTTCTTACCTTTTGCAAGGCCAATTTCTATTTTAGCCAACCCTTTATCATTGAAGAAAATACTTAGAGGAATAAGTGTGCAGCCTTTTTCTTTAAGTTTCGATTCTATCCTTTTTATTTCCCTTTTTTGTAGCAGCAATTTTCTGTCACGGACAGGGTCATGGTTGTTAACAGTGCCATGAGAATACTGAGCGATATGCAGCGATTTTACCCAGATTTCCCCTTTGTGCACCAGGCAATAACTATCGTTGAAACTGGCCTTGCCTTCCCGTAGCGACTTAACTTCAGTACCCAGCAATACCATTCCGGCTTCATATTTTGCTTCTATGAAGTAGTGATGATAAGCAGAGCGATTTTTCATTTCGGCCATATCAGAGATACTTGTGGTAACGATAAACAGTCAGTTTCCGTGTTTCAATATTAACAAATGCCAGGTAATAATTATCTTTTTGATACGAAATGTTGGCTAATACATTATTACGGTTCGCATATATTGACATCAGGAGTTTGTCCCAGACTAATTGTTTTGTGGGGCCAACATTTGTTTTCCCGCTTTCAGTTTGTAAACTTATGTCAAATGAAAGATAAGATGGAGGTTTTACTTGCCTGAAATCCATGGCACCCAAAGTCATTAAGTTGCCTAAGAGAGTTGCATTTGGCAGTATATCAAATTTGACAGCCAATGTGAGGAATAATTGACCATTCTCTTCATAACCGGTAATAAGAAGCTTATTATTTTTTGCTTTTTTCAGGAAAACAGAAAAATCGGAAACTGAGAAATTGCTTCTTGACCAGAAATTCCCGGTTTTATTTACCTGTGTGGATGCAAGTGAATCATGATTAGCTTCAGTAAGAACAATACTTTTATAATAGTCCGCATCGCCCAGTTTATTGAAGAAAAGAAATATCTTATCTGTAGCTGTATAACCCCTTATTAGGGTTGAATCGGCAATCCATCCTGTGATCTTGCCTTTTCTGTAATCTTGTATCTCTGCGGGGCATTCATACTTCTTTGTGCTTATGTTTCCTGATGTAATGTTGACTGTAACGATCCATGTATTATGTTCCTTGTCATTAAATACAACCTGCAGTTCATCTTTTTTTCTATAAGAAAGGATATTGTAATTAAGGGAATATGGAGGTATCCACAGGTTTCTTTCATAAACATGATAAATAAGCTTGTTGCTGGTGCCATCGAGAAACTCTTTTTCCTGTAACTGATTTCTTTTTACAGGGGAAGGGAAAAAGACTTTTCGGTTACTAATTTCAGCACCCAATTTCTTCTGAGAAATTTTTATTTGATTTTCATCCGGGAAATAATGCAGCATGAAAATAGTACTGTCTTCATAATAACAGTCAATGAGGTTGGCATTATACTTAACAAATACAGTATCCTCAATTATAATTTCACCGGTTTTAGGTAATGTGGCGACAAAGTAATAAGCAAATGTTTTTGGATTGTACAAGATATCTATAACCTTATCATTAGAAACGACATGCAGTATGTAATCGCTTCTCTTGTAAAGGTTCATCAGCCCAGGTTTTCTCCTTGAGTCTTCGGTCGTGGTATCATTGCTTTCTTCGTCAAGCAGGGGGACATTAATTTCCTTGTAACGCCCATCTGAAGTTTTATACTGATGTTTAATATTAGTTTTAGTTCTAAACAACAGGTGAGAAAAAAGACTACCATCTGCTGATGCCTGAACGGTGTGTACAAATGCCTTTACATCATTCACCAAACTCTCTTTGCCGAAAGTTTGTTCAAAAACAATTTCCTGGGCAGACAAATAACCGGAAACAAAAATGATAAGTGAAAAAAGGATATTCCTTTTCATGCGGAGCAAGGCTAATTAATGCTCAAACAACCCCAAAATAGTTGAAATCTTGCTTTTCAGTTCATTCCGGGGAACAATCAGGTCGAGGAAACCATGCTCAAGCAAAAACTCACTGCGCTGAAAGCCTTCTGGCAAATCTTTCTTAATGGTTTCCTTAATTACCCTTGGCCCTGCAAAACCTATTAAGGCCCCCGGTTCGCCCATGTTCAAGTCTCCCAGCATACCAAATGAAGCCGAGATGCCTCCAAAAGTAGGGTCGGTAAGTAATGATAAATAAGGAAGCTTTGCATCGCTCAGCTGCGAAAGTTTACCACTTGTTTTTGCCAGTTGCAACAGGGCGAAAGCACTTTCCATCATCCTGGCCCCACCGCTCTTGCTTATCACCATGTATGGTAATTTGTGCCCAAGGCAATAATCAATGGCTCGGGAAAATTTTTCACCCATTACACTGCCAAGCGAACCGCCTATGAACTCAAAGTCCATACAGGCAATTACAATTTCATGACCATTTACTTTACCAACAGCAACCCGCATTGAATCTTTCAAATCGGTTTTTCTCCATATTTCCTCAAGCCTTTTTTTGTATGGCTTCAGGTCGGTAAAACCAAGCATATCTTTACTGATGATGTTAGCCGCAATCTCGGTGAATTCGTTATTGTCAAAAAGAATCTCGTAATACTCAGCGCTGTTAATCCGGTGGTGGTAGTTGCACTTGGGACAAACATACAGGTTCTCTTTCAGGTCGCTTACAGTACTGATATTGGAGCACTCAGGGCATTTTACCCAAAGGCCTTCAGGTGTCTCTTTTTTTTCAGAAGTCTTGGTGTTGATTCCCTTTTTGATGCGTTTAAACCAACTGGGCTTTGTCTCTTCTGTTTTTCCTTCCTCGCCAGAGAGGTTTACATCAAAATCTTCGAATTGTTTCGCCATAACCTTAGGTTGAGTTGCAAATATAGGAAAGTTGCAAATAGTTAATAGTCAACCTGCTGAAAATCAGCTTTTACACAAATTACAAGTGGAAAAGTGATTCACAGTGAATTATAGCACTCTTAAAATCAGGTGTTTAGTGTTTTGCCATATACATTCCTTATGAAGTGACCAAAATCAGTTATTGGGTGTTCCGCTATCAATCCAGCAGAGGATAGAATTCTTCTGATCTGTAGCAAGCGTACTTCCCTGTGGCATTCGGCCAGAGGAAACGGCAGACCTGATAGCAACTCTGGCGTTAAAGATTTCTGTGTAGCTGGTCAAAGCACCAGGGCCGTTGGCACTACCAGATCCATGGCAGCCGGAAGTGGCGCACCGGGATTGAATAATCGGATTGATATTGGCAGCAAAAGCTTTATTTGTCACGGTACTGCAATCTAAGGTCTGATTATCTCCGCTGTCTTTGTCCTTACTGCAGGAAATAGCAAAAAGAAGGAAACCGGCTGTTATTACTGACAGGAAACCAAAATGAGTTTTTTTCATGGTAAAAAGTATTTGTACGCCGAAACGTACAAATAAAGGTTTTGGTTGCTGCCAGCAGAAAATTAAAGTAGCTCAGCTATGTGTCTGTGTATATTTTGAGCAAGTATCCCGGTTGGTATATCATTTTGATCTCCGCTGAAAGGGTCTTCAATTTCTTCAGCTATCAGTTCAAGACTGGCAAGTACATAGAAAATGAATGCCACCACAGGTATTACATAAAACCCAAGCTGAAAAACAAACCCAAAAGGGAGCGTCATGATATAGAAGAATATAAACTTCTTAATAAATACACTGTATGAAAACGGAATGGGAGTGTTCTTTATTCTTTCACAGGCCCCGCATACATCTGTAAATGATTGCAGCTCAGTATTAATAAACAAGAGCTGCTCTGATGAAATCTTTCCGTCAGAGTGTAATTGTTGAATATGTCGGAATATTAAAAGTGCAATTTGATTTGGAATATGCTTACTGTGGTCTATCTGTTCAAAAAACTGGCGTAAGTCATCATCCTCAAAAAGTTCAACTCTTGTTTTTTCTTTTCGCAAATGGTTGTGCAATGCGAAAGCATAAGCAGGAATAACCTTTCTGAAAAAAACCCTGTGCCCGGTTTCATTTTCAGGAAGAATAGCGCAAAGCTTCATGGCAAGATTACGGCTGCTGTTTACAAGGCTGCCCCAAAGTTTGCGGCCTTCCCACCAGCGGTCGTATGCAGTATTGGTGCGAAATACAAGCAACATAGAAATGGCAAAGCCAAGAAGAGAATGCATAACCGGCAGGTTACGAACATAATTCTTCTCCGATAATTGCCAGTAGTATAACTCAAGCCAGGCAATAATGCCGGAGTAAAGACATATTGCCACCATTAGCGGAAGCAGTTGCCGGAAGGTATCAGCTTTATGAAACCGGAAAATAAATGTGAACCAGTCTTTAGTGTTATAAGAAATCATGGTTCAAAATTAGGAATAAGGGAAAAGCGAATGCCACAAATCTATTCGTCGTAAGCACGGGAATGATGCGCATCTCTTTGCTTTGCCCTCCGGCTGAAGTCAGACTTTACCTTATGGACAACGGCCTGAATAAGCAAGTAAAGACCAAAACAAAGAAAGAAAGATGTTACGGCAGCCCAGAAATACCATTTGCCTTCATTGGGAGCTTCAAAAAAATAAAAAAAACCAATAAATACACTTGAAATAACAGAGATGAATCCCAATGCCAGCTTAACGATGTACCTGTCTGAATGTGATTGACCGTTTGCCATAGTTTTTATTATGAGGTTAAGGTTGAACGTTTCAAAAATAATGAAAATTTAATGTTGTGTTAATGCTTTTTTGATAAGCAGAAAGGGATAAACATCTTTATAACTTCATAACTTAGTTTGAAATATGAAACGACTCTTTTTTCTTTTGCAGTTTGTTTTTTTTGTATCGGCTGTTGCCTGGTCGCAGGAAGCACCTGAAGGACTCTTTATTGATTCTAAAGCCCCTGACTTTAAATCAAAAGACCAGGATGGCAATGAGATCAGGTTAAAAGATGTATTAAAGAAAGGGAAAGTAATACTGGTTTTTTACAGGGGCCAATGGTGTCCATATTGTAATAGGTTTTTATCTGCATTGCAGGATTCTTTACAATTAATAAAAGATAAAGGGGCCAGCCTGATTGCAGTATCGCCTGAAAAACCGGAAAGTATTGATTCAACGGTTGAGAAAACGAAAGTGACATTTCCTGTTTTGTATGATGAGGAGTTGAAAATAATGAAGGCATACGATGTGGAATATGAAGTGCCTGAAAATACACTAACCAGATACAGAAATGCCGGGTTGGATATTGAAAAAAATAACGGCCCAAACGGTAAATACCTTCCGATAACGGCAGTATATATAATTGGTGATGAACAGACAGTGATTTACCGCTTTTTTGAAAAGGATTATAAGAAAAGACCTGCTGTTAAAACCCTGCTTACTTACTTGTAACAGGTTTTGTTCCGGTAATACACCAGGATTCAATCTTCAATGTTTTTTCCTTGAACAGGACATCAGGCTCTTTTATCATCTGTGCTATTACCTGCCGAAACCCTGATATTTCCATTAATTGCTGCCATTCGCTTTCTGCATATGAATGAAAACCATACCGGGTAAACGGCATTAACTGCATGGATTCTTTTGCCCTGAATATTGCATAAAAGGTACCTGAAGGTTTCAGTACCCTTAAAATTTCTTTCAGGTGTCTTTCAGGATTTTCCCAGAAATAAATTACGTTGATACAAAAGACAATATCATAAGTATTGTCAGTTAGTGGTAAGTGACTGCTTTCTCCTTTACAGATACTAAGCTGGTTTTTTTTAATAAAGTCTTTGTTTGCTTTAATAGCACAATTAACCATTTGTCCTGAATAATCTATGCCGGTCATCTTTAATCCAGGAACATGATCAAAAAACTTTTGAAAGAATTTTCCATTACCAAACCCAATTTCGAGAATATGGTTAGCAGCTTCAGGTTCAATAAGGGTGATTAATTTGTCATAGAGGAACTCATTTGCCTTATTCATCATCTTGCCGGTTTTTCTGCCAGCCCAAAGCCCAGGTTTACGAAGCTGGCGGGCTATCATCTGCAATCTGAAGCGTTGTAATAATTGCTTAATCATATTTACGGCAAAAAACTCCGCCAGTTAAGGTACTGGTTATTGATACGTAAAAAAGGCTGATGTAAACATCAGCCTGAAGTAACTTATTTATTTCAGTTGGGCAATCAGTTCATCCTTAGTAACGACGCCCTGTTTTCGCCAAACCTCTTTTCCCCTTTTGTAGATAATAAAAACTGGTATTGGCTCCAGTTTCAATTCTGCCATCAGGTTTGTTTGCACACCGCCGTCAATTTTCACCAGGTTGAAGTCAACTTCTTTTCCGGTTTTCAGTTCATTTATCACTGGCTCCATTTTAACGCAAGGAGGGCACCATTTAGCTCCAAAATCAACAAGAGTAGTTTTATCTGTTGGTATGCTTGATAAATATTGCTCCATTGTAATCTGAGGTTCGCCTGTAGCTCCTTCGACGGGTTTATTATACATTTTCCAGGCGTTTATGCCACCTTGCAGCTCTACTACAGCAGAAAAACCGTTTTCCCTCATCCAGTTTGCAGCATAAGCACTGCGGTTTCCTACCAGGCAGTACATATATACCGGTTTTGTTTTATCCATATGCTGAACCCTGTTTGCAAATTCGTCCATATTTCTCATATCGGCCTGCAACGCATCTTTTATATGCCCGTTTTGGTACTCTCCGGCCGTTCTGACATCCAAAATCTGTACGTTTCCGGCCTCAATGGCTTTCTGAAACTCATCCGGCCCTATTTTTGAAGCGGTAGTGGCAGAGTTCTGTCCTTTGCAGGAAATAAGTGAAAGAAATAAAAGCAGGGAAAAAACGTTTCTCATTTTGATTTTAGCATTTAGCTGGCAAAAATAGGATTTGGCTTTTATCCTTTTGTGACTTTTGTCTTGTATTATGGCGATAGCTTAGTATGGAAAATAACCTTAATTTTAGGCGTTTAACAGAAACTATCAATCATTTATGAAGAAACAGTTTGTTTATTTACTTGCGGCATTAATCATTGTAATTACCGGGTGTCAAAAGGAATCCAGTTTTGAACAGCCTGCCACGTTATCTGAAGGAAGCTTACAGTCAGATATTAACAGTGATTGCCTGCCTAAAACGGTAAATGGTGTATATGAAGTGGGAGAGGACCTTATAGGAACCACAAATAATATAACTGTTGATATAAATGTTACTAAAACAGGTACTTACGATGTAAGAACAGATACAATTAACGGAATTTTTTTCAGAGGAACGGGTACGGTTACTACAGTTGGGGTTAACACTATTACACTTCGTGGAAGCGGAACACCTTTCGCTGCCGGAACATTCAATTTTATGGTAAGCTATGACAGCACTTTTTGCGATGTGCAGGTGGATGTGTTACCGGCCGGGGCCGGAGGGCCTTCAACCTTCTCTCTGGTAAGCGGCGGAACTCCGGCTAACTGTGCAAGTGCTGTAGTTAGTGGTATATATGTTAAAGATGCAGCCCTGAATACAACAAACTATATTGATGTCGCTGTGAATGTGTCTGTAATTGGAACTTATACAATAACGGCTGCCGGTGGAGGGATGATATTTACAAAATCCGGTGCTTTTATTACCACAGGAAACCAAACTGTCAGATTAACGGCTACTGGTACGCCTGCAACAGCCGGTGCCAATGTGGTTACATTTAGTTTACCTGCCGGAGGTTGTACTTTTAATATAAATGTGGTGGCTCCTGCCGTTTATACGGTTGATTGCCCGTCATCTTTAGTTGGGGGCACTTATCAGGCCGGAACAGCATTAGGTGCATCTAATACTATTACTCTTTCACTCAATATTACTACTGCTGGGCCCGTAAGTATAACTACAACAGCGGTTAATGGCATGGTGTTTAGCGGAGCAGCCAATTTTACAACAACCGGTACACAATCATTAGTATTAACAGGGTCGGGCACACCAACTGCTGGCGGCACCTTCAATATTCCTGTTCCGACATCATGTAATGTGCCGGTAACGGTAGCAGCAGCACCATCAGTTGACTGGAAGTTTACAGCAGGCTCAACAACTTATCAGGGTACATCATTGTCAGCAATTCTCACATCTGTATTACCTCCGACAATAAGTTTAGCTTTTACAGGAATAAACGGCGCTAATGATCAGATTGGTCTTAATCTTATTGATGTTTCTGGTACAATAAGTAATAATGAGACCTATTCGACTGTATTATCAGCAAGCAATTCTGCTGTATTCCTGTTTCAAATTGCCGGCGGAACTGATAATCTTAGTAATGATGCAACAAGAAACATAACATTTACCATAACCAGTCATAATACTACTACAAAAACAATAACTGGAAAATTCAATGGTCAAGCGAAAAACAATGCAGGTACTACTGTTGCAATTACGAATGGGGAGTTTACTGCTGTTTATCTATAATTACCTGTGAGTTAATTGAAAAGGTCACCCGAATAGGATGACCTTTTTGCTATAAGAAACAGTAGAATTATAAATAACTCAAATTCGTTTTTGGCGAAAGGGCCAGCAGTGTTTCATACATCAGTTTGATTGTATTTTCAATATCATCCCTGTGCAACATTTCAACTGTAGTATGCATGTACCGCAACGGAATGGAGATTAAAACAGATGGACAACCGTCATTGGAATACGCAAAAGAATCGGTGTCGGTTCCTGTGCTTCTGCTTAATGCCCGCCATTGTACTGGTATCTTTTTGTCTGCAGCAATCTTCTCTACAAAACCAAGCAGCTTATTGTGAATGGCCGGAGCATAAGCCAGTGAAGGGCCTTTCCCTGTAGATACGTCTCCTTCAATATTCTTATTGATCATAGGCGTTGTAGTATCGTGGGTTACATCGGTAATGATGGCAATATCAGGTTTTATCCTGCGGGCAATCATTTCAGCACCACGAAGGCCAATTTCCTCCTGAACAGCATTTACAACGTAAAGCCCAAAGGGCAGCTTCTTTTTGTTTTCTTTCAGCAGCCGGGCAACTTCAGCGATCATAAAACCACCCACACGGTTGTCAAATGCCCTGCCAACATAGTTTCCGTTTGCCAGTTCGTCAAAGCCGTCCTGGTAGGTAACCACTGCGCCAATATGTATTCCTAAAGCTTCAGCTTCTTTTTTGGTTCTGGCACCACAATCAAGCCATAGGTTATCTGTCCGGGGCGAAGTTTCTTTTTGGTCAGGTGTGCCGAGGCGGGTATGTATTGCCGGCCATCCGAACACAGCTTTTACCGCTCCTTTTTTTCCATGGATAATAACCCGTGAAGCCGGGGCTGTCTGGTGGTCAACACCGCCATTTCTTTTCAGGTATATCAGGCCGTCAGCAGTAATATAATTGACAAACCAGCTGATCTCATCCGCATGAGCTTCAATTACAACTTTAAAAGGATGTTCAGGGTTAACCACACCTACAGCTGTGCCGTAAGGGTCAACAAAATGAGTATCCACATAAGGTTTCAGGTATTCTATCCAGAGTTTTTGTCCCCACGTTTCAAACCCAACAGGCGAAGCGTTATTGATATAGGACTTAAAAAAAGCAAAAGAGCCGTTTGTAAGAACAGATTTTGCCGCCTTTTTTGTTTTTACAGACTTAGCCATATATGATATTTAGTTTTTAGAGATTACTGTGGCGAAGATAAGCAGCAGTGCTTTAATAATCATCAGTCCGTCATACCTTAATACAAAGGAAGACTCCGGTTCAGCAGGATCGAATTTCCCGTAAAGCCAATAAACAACAACAACAGGAATAAACACAGCTATCAGGAAAAAAACTGTGGTTGCCCCGAAAGAAATTATAAATACAACAGAAGCTGCAAGGTTTAGAAAGAGAAAGAACCATTTACCAACAACCAGGCTTCTTTTTTGTCCCCAGGAAACAGCAAAAGTGTTGGTGTTGCTTTCTTTATCCTCATGGTAGTCATAAATATTGAATAAAAAGGCAATCGATCCAATAAAGATCAGGCGATGAAAGAGAAATATTGATACGTGGAGAAAATTAATCTTAAGGCCATTTTCTCCGTGCAAAAGTAAAAGGGGAACGAGTCCTGTTGTTACTGTCCAAATAAGAGACAGGTAAAGCAGTTTGAACCTTCCAAATTTTCTTAAACTTTGATCTCTTAATAGTTTTGTAGGATGAGAATAGAATACAGAGAGTAATCCGATTAATAACAGCACAAAGAGAAAAAAAATTTTTGCAGTAAAACGTATGGAGGAGATTATTTCAAGGAGCATTGCAGAAGCAACGATAGTTCCTGCAAGACTAAAAGCTAAAATATACTTGAAAAGCCATTTGTTACTCTTTCGCCATGTTTGCCTTTCATCAGGTACAGTCAGTTCCTTCTTAAGAAAGTAGTGAAGCATATAAACAAAAAGGGTTCCAAAAAAAACGAGGATATCATAAGAATGATAATTACAGGAAAACCCGAATAAAAAAATTGTTTCCGCTGTGAGCAGGGCGGCACAAAAAGAAATGAACAGATTACTGAATACTACAAATCTTCTGAACTGGTGAGGTGCTTTCAAACCGTTCAGGATTTTTTAAGCCTGATTTTATCAGATTCTTTGTATTCGCTTCGGTTACCTTTTTTATCAATCAGTAACAGGCCAAATGCGGCTGTAGTATCGTTAAAGGCCACACCCGGTAAAAACGAATAATTAGTGTTGTTACTGTTATATTCAAATGAAATAACAAGATCGGCAGAACGGGTATTTTCAGGAACGCTAATGCCAGATAATGTCCGTTTGAATGTGTCGGTAAATACAGCTGTATTGCCATTATACCATTTATAAACAATTGCAACTGTATCAATATCTCCCTCTTCATCAGTAAAAGATCCCTTCAGTTCAATAATATTGCCCTGGTAAACAGTCTCAGGTGTAATAGACTTTATCTTGACCTGCGGAACTGTTGTAAACTTATCTTTGTTGCAAGCAGTTGCAACAAGAAAAAATACAGACAGGATTATGAGGGGGTATTTCATTTGCTTTAGTTTGCTTGAAAACAAATTTACATTTTTTTGGTAGAAAACAGGAGATGGACAGTCAATGGAATCATAAAATTTTTAATGTTCTGGATTCAGATTTTGACGATTTAGCGGTGTCTGTTTACAGGTACCAGTATGAAAATAATCATGTTTACCGCCAGTTTTCAGATGCTTTGTATAAGAATCCGGATGTTGTCAGGTCATTGGAACAGGTGCCCTATCTACCGGTCAGTTTCTTTAAGTCTCACCAGGTTATGACTTCTGTGTTTGAACCTGATATAGTATTTGAAAGCAGCGGTACAAGTGCAACTGTAAACAGCCGGCATTTAGTCAGGGATATTTCACTATATGAGAAGAGTTTTGTAAAAGGCTTTAGCCGTCTTTATGGTGAGATTGGTGAATGGTGTGTTATTGGTCTCTTGCCTTCTTACTTAGAAAAGGGAAACTCTTCTTTGGTTTATATGATTGATAAACTGATGCAGTTATCCGCCCATCCTGATAGTGGGTTCTATTTGTATGATTTTGCCAGGTTAAAGGATAAGTTGTCAATTCTGGAAGCCATGAATCAAAAGACGTTACTCGTTGGGGTGACCTATGCTTTACTGGATTTTGCGGAACTCTTTCAGATAAAGCTCAGACATACAGTTGTAATGGAAACTGGCGGTATGAAAGGCAGAAGAAAGGAATTGCTGCGAGATGAAGTGCATAAAAGACTTTGCAAGGCTTTTGAAGTTGACAGGATTCACTCAGAGTATGGGATGACCGAACTTTTATCACAGGCGTATTCGCCTGGCAATGGGGTGTTTTCATGTCCTCCGTGGATGAAAATACTTGTAAGGGATGAAGAAGATCCTTTGACTGTAAGCCGTTATGGCAAGGGCGTAATCAATGTAATTGATCTCGCAAATATTTATTCCTGTTCTTTTATCGCAACTGATGATGCCGGTAAACTTTATGATGATGGTAGCTTTGAGGTGCTGGGGAGAACCGACGGCAGCGATTTGCGGGGTTGCAGTTTACTGACATTGTAGGAATATCAGTAATTGAGTATCTAATTAATAGTACATTTCAACCCTGTTTTTACTATTATAATTAAAAATGAATCATATGAACCGTAAAGAATTTATTAAAAACACCGGACTGGCAGCGGCTTCTCTAACCGCATTTTCTTCAATGCAATCATTAGCCCGGACTGGTGGCGAAAAAGTAAAAGCTGTCCTTATAGGTGTTGGATTAAGAGGACAAAACCATCTTGACCTCTTGTTACGCAGATATGACACAGAAGTAGTGGCAATCTGTGATATTGACGAAAGGATGCTTGCCATGTCAAAAGAGATGGTGTCCAAGTCTGGGAAAAAAATGCCGCAAATTTTTACGGGAGATATTTATTCCTGGAAAAAAATGCTTGAAATAAAAGGTCTTGATACCGTTATTATTTCCACTCCATGGGAATGGCATAAAGAAATGATTATAGGTTCACTGGAGTCAGGGATAAAATATGTGGGTACTGAAGTAATGCTCGGCATTACTCTTGAAGATCATTGGGATGTGGTAAAAGCTGCCGAAAAATATAGGGCTCATGTATGCATGCTCGAAAATGTATGTTACCGCAGGGATGTGATGGCAGTACTGAATATGGTTCGGCAAGGTTTGTTAGGAGAGTTGGTTCATTTGCAGGGAGGCTACCAGCATGATCTAAGGGAAGTAAAATTTAATAATGGTCTGCAGGCTTATGGTGGTGGTTGCGAATTTGGAGATAAAGGATGGACCGAGGCAAGATGGAGAACGCATCATTCCATCTACAGAAATGGAGATTTGTATCCAACGCATGGCATTGGACCAGTGGCGCAGTATATTAACATTAACAGGGGCAACAGGTTTTTGAATTTATCTTCTTTTTCTTCAAAAGCCAGAGGTCTTCATGATCATATCGTAAAAAAATGCGGCCCTGATCATCCGAGTGCAAAAGTAGCGTTCAAACTAGGTGATGTAGTAACAACGTCAATTTCATGTGCTAACGGTGAAACGATACTGCTTCAGCATGATACAAGTTTGCCACGGCCATATTCATTAGGTTTCAGGGTGCAGGGTACAAACGGGATATGGATGGATGTTGCAAAAGGAATACATATTGAAGGCCAATCGAAGCCGCACCAATGGGATGAGGCAAAGGTATGGCTTGATAAGTATGATCACCCGTTATGGAAGAAGTGGAGCAATGAAGCACAGGGCTCCGGGCATGGAGGAATGGATTTCTATGTTATTCATATGTTCATTGAATCTGTTAAGAGAAAAGTAGCGCCGCAAATGGACGTTTATGATGCTGCCGCCTGGAGTGCAATAACCCCGCTAAGTGAGAAGTCGATTGAATTGGGAAATGAAACAGTTGAATTTCCTGATTTTACTGGTGGGCAGTGGATGTACCGTAAACCTGTTTTTGCTTTCAATGATGAGTTCTAAAGTTCTTTTTTGACAGATGCTTATTGATTTATTATATAAGTATGGTTTTGATGCAGCAAATGTTGAGGCTGTTGCTTTTGGCAACGGACTCATTAATCATACATGGAAAGTAACTGCGGGTAATCAGAAATACATACTTCAACGGGTAAACGACAGTGTTTTCAAAAATCCGGAATGGATAGCTGATAATATTACACTGATTGGCAAATACCTTGACGAGCATTCTCCGGATTATTACTTTGTAAAGCCAGTTGCGGCACTCGACGGAGAAACATTGCTTAAAAATGAGAATGGCTATTTCAGACTTTTCCCTTTTGTGGAAGGTTCACATAGTATTATAACCGTTGAGACTCCGGAGCAAGCTTACGAAGCTGCCAGAAAATTCGGTGAGTTTACCAGGAGACTGGAAGGGTTAAGTCTGGAAAGGCTTCATATAACACTTCCGTCGTTTCATGATTTGTCTTTACGGTATGCACATTTTACTGAAGCTTTAAAAAAGGGAAACGATGAGAGGATAAAAGAGTCTTCGCAAATTATTAAGCAACTTAAAGAATCTTCAGGATTAGTTAATGAATATGAAAAAATTGTGAGCGGTGGAATTCTGAAACGAAGAGTTACACATCATGATACCAAGATCAGCAATGTTTTGTTTGATAAAAACGATAAGGCACTTTGTGTTATTGATCTTGATACAGTAATGCCTGGTTATTTTGTCAGTGATGTGGGAGATATGTTTCGCACCTATCTGTGCCCGGTTAATGAAGAAGAGAGTAATACTCAGCTTATCTCCGTCAGAGATAATTATTACGAAGCAATCGTTACCGGATATCTTGTAGAAATGGGAGGATTGCTTTCTGAAACCGAAAGAAGCTACTTCTTTTACGCTGGTGCCTTTATGATCTATATGCAGGCTCTTCGGTTTTTGACTGATTATATCAACAACGATATTTATTACGGAGCCAAATATGAAAAACATAATCTGGTACGGGCAACAAACCAGGCTTTTCTGCTTGGGCAATTACAGGCAAAGGAAAAGTTGCTAAAAGCTTCTGTATAATTCTTTTAGTAAAAAACCCCGCATTGCTGCGGGGTTAGTGCCCTAGATCGGAATCGAACCGATACGGTATTGCTACCGCTGGATTTTGAGTCCAGTGCGTCTACCAGTTCCGCCACCAGGGCAGCGGGGTGCAAATGTAACGATAAAATGGAAATGACAAATACCCTGATTAGTTTTTATCCTGCAACTCTTTTTTTATCCTGTCAATATATTTTTTCTTGAAGTAGTATTCCTTTATAGCCAGCAGTTGCTCTTTTGTTGCTTCGCCATCTTTATAGCCTTCTATTATTGGCTTCACCGTACTATATATTTCATTCTGCAAAGCTGCAATTCGCTCCTGCAAACGCTGGCTGTCATCTTCTCCGGCATCATCCATCAGCGATTCATTTATTTCCATTACTTCCATCAAAAAGACAGGAGGTAACTGGTATTTTTCGTCATCAGTCATAAGCCCTTTGAGTTGCAAAACGTATTTTAAGGTTTCGTCAGGGTTCTGAAAGGTTTTGAGTGCTTTGTTAAGCAAGGCTGTTTTTTCCAGTGCTTCTTGTTGTTTTTCTTCAGTCTCATTAATGTAAAAATCCGGATGAAATTGCCGGCTTAATTCAAAGTATTTCGAGGTCAGTTCAGCCGGATTTACTATTAATTGCACAGGAATCTGAAAAATATCAAAATAATTCATGAACGCTTATTTGTTCTGTTTCAATTTGTTAGAAAAAATGTAGTAGCTTAGGTTACAATTTGCTTTTAATCGTTTACAAATTTATGTATTAAGCAATGGAGGTAATTAAAAACTTCCCGGATTCGGAAATTGTTGGCAATATCCGCTCGGGAGAAAGGATGGATGAAATAATAAAGGCCTTATACAGGATGCACTTTGACAGCCTGTGCTGGCATATTATGAATAATAGTGGCAGCAGAGAAGACGCAGAAGATATTTTTCAGGAGGTGGTGGTGAGTTTCATTGACCTGGTACAGAAAGATAAATTCAGGGGCGAGTCATCGGTTAAAACTTTTTTGTTTTCCCTGAACAGAAATTTATGGCTCAACGAATTGAAACGAAAGGGCAGGGCATTGGCAAGAGAAGAAAAATTTGAAAAAGGACAGGAGAGGACTGAGGCTGATTTCGGGCATCAGTTGGCGGATCGGGAGGGAAAGCTAGCGGTATTGAATGTGGTGGAACGCTTAGGCGAAACCTGCAAAAAAATCCTTCTATTGTTCTATTATGAAAACCTGCCGATGAAGGACATTGTGAGTGCAACCGATTTTGAAAATGAACAGGTAGTTCGAAATAAGAAATATAAATGCCTTAAACAGTTGGAACAAATGCTTGACGCTAACCCAATATTGAAGCAAACACTGAAAAACTTATTGCATGGATAATTTTACACATAATGATGAAGAGCTGCTAGTACAATACCTTGATGGAGTATTGGACGAGCATACGAAAGCGGAGGTGGAGAAAAAGCTCAATTCGGATACAGAATTTCGCAATGCTTACGAAAGCCTTTTGCTGACGAAGGAGGCCGTAAAACAGTACGGACTGAAAGAAAAAGTAGCAGGTATTCATAAAGGGATGATGAAAGAAATGCAACAGGCTCCGATACGGCATATCAGTTCTGCAAGAAGGGCCGTTCGTTATACCATTTCAGTTGCGGCCGCACTCATAGTGCTTATCGGAAGTTTTATGCTGTACAATTTCTATTCCCTATCGGCTGAAAAGGTATTTAATTCAGGCTTTCAGTCTTACGATTTGTCTACTGCACGGGGGAATGAAGAAAAAGAGAGTGTTATTGCGAAAGCTTATCGGAGCAAAAAGTTCGACGATGTGGTTAAGTTATACGAGGCTGGGGCAGACAGCAGTAAGGAGGCAATGTTTTTAACGGGTATGTCAGCCCTTGAGCTGAAAGAAAACTCCAAAGCGATTTCTAATTTTAAGATGTTGATTGCTGCCAACCAGCAAAACAATGAGAAATTGTATAACGATGATGCCGAATATTACCTTTCACTAAGTTACATCCGCAACGGAGATTATGATTTTGCCCTCGGTTTATTACATAAGATAAAGGACGACAGTAATCATAGGTATAATAAGAAAGTGACTGCTAAATTGTTGCGGCAGATAAAAATGCTTAAGTGGCGTTAAGATTTAATAATGGTTAATGGCTGGCCCTGGTAAATAAATCTACCGGGGCTTTTTTTAGTGGTTACATTATGAACAGCGATGGTTACTAATTTCTGTAAATATTTTAACACTAAAAAGTATCGCCATGAAAAAAAAATTATTCAGCTCAGCTGTTATTCTGTTCTCAATTACTGCTTTCCTGTATTCCTGCCAGAAAGAAGCTGCCAACAGTTCTGGTAATCAATCGGTAAACCCCGACAAGCCACACACAGCAACAATTTATTTTACCGACCACCAAACACCAGTTTTTGACAGTGTATTTATCGACATGCAGCGGCTGGAAGTAAAACTGGAAGATGACTCATTGCCCAACAGTGGCTGGGTGAACATGAATATTGCCCCAAGGGTTATCAATATCCTTCGTTTCAGAAACGGGCTGGATACACTTTTTGCTTCCGGAACATTACCTAATGCAAGGCTGAAAAAAATTAAATTGGTATTGGGTACGCAGAACAGTGTCATGAAAAATGGTCAGTCTTTTCCTTTGCGGGTGAAAAGCGAAGACAGGGAAGTAATTGCCAATCTTGATATCAGCAATTTTGAAATTTCAAACGGCACGGTAATGTTCTGGATTGATTTCGATGCTGGTAATTCAATACAGGTTGATAACAGTGGTTCAGGAAATAATAACGGTTACAGGCTCAAATCGCATATTAAGATTTTCAGTCGTAGCAGTTCAGGAAGAATTGAAGGAAGAGTGGTTCCACTTGCTGCCGATCCGATTATAAAAGCTGTTATTGGAACAGACACCGCTACGGCCATTCCGGATGACGATGATGGTGAATTTAAAATTGTAGGATTAACTGCCGGAACTTATAAGCTAATAATTGATGGTCAGAATGGTTACAACGATACGCTTATTCAAAATGTTATTGTGAGAAACAGGGAAGACACACACCTGCCGTTAATTACGCTCCACCAATAGCATTACAAGAGCCTGTGAGAAACCCCTTTTGCTTGTTGTGTCAGGCCCCGTCACTCCGGCGGGGCTTTTTTAATTTTAAAAGCTGGAAAAGAAGTGCAGAGACCACGATAACAAGTGCTATCCAAATCCAGTTAGAGCCATGCTGCACAGGTTCATACTCCCCGATAAATATTAAATGAGCCCAGTAGTTAGGAGATTTCATCGCAGGAGAAATTTCATCACTTTTCAGTAAATCAAGTTTTGCAAATTGTAATGCCTTATCTTTTGTATATCCTTTTCCCAGATAGTAATGCAGTTGTTTGGTGATGTACGCTGTTGTTTTATCCTCTGCTTTCCAAAGTGAGGTTATGATGTTCGGGCAGCCGGCGTAAGTAAATGCCCTGGAAAGGCTCATCAATCCCTCTCCCCGGACTAATTGTCCTGTACCGGTTTCGCAGGCACTTAGAATAACTAATTCTGAAGAGTCAAGGCGCAGATTATATATTTCTTTTGCGTATAACTTGTAGTCACTGTTAACAGGACTGAATGCGATAAATGAAAGCCCTGGCTCTTTATTGTTTACAATTGCATGAGTTGCCAGATGAATTACGGGAAAGTGGTTAGCGGCTTCTAAGAAACCCTTTTTGGTTGCAGAAGTATCAATCAGTCTGGGGCCACTTAAATTGCTTATTTCATCAGCAGACTCCGGCAGTTTACTTAATGCAAGTTTGCCGGTTGTATCTCCAAAACCTTTAATGGCGAATGGGGCAAAACTTAATGTGCCGTTTCCTGTGTTGATGTTTTTATTCTGTTTGAACAGTGCAGTGGAATACAGATACTGGACTGAATATTTTTCAATAAGATAAGTGTCCTTATTGTCAGTAAGAGTTTCAAAAGGCAGATAATGCAATTCATCATCAGGTATTATAACAAGTCTGTCTTTCTTTCCCAGATTAGCGACAAGAGGCCTGATCAGTGCCTCATACAATTGCCTAGAGGCAAATAAACCACCATAACGCTGGCCATTTTGAAACCGGTGAAGGGCATACTTCAAGGAGTCAACTGCCAGGAAGAAAGAATCGGTAACAGGGTTTTTGAAATATGTAAACTGGTTCCGTGATATTAAAAAACAAGTAAGGTCATTTTCTGAAAGGTGATAGGATAAAATAGCAGTTGTATTGTCAATCTTCTTTTGCAGCGATTTGACGGATGGAACCTGTTCTGCAGGATGACTTTGCTGCCATTGCGGATCGGACTTTATTCTCTCATACAATTTGCCTAATTCAATTTCATTGTCTCTTATCTCTCCATAGATCTCTTTAAGCCGGTTGCTGTCTGTAATACTGGCTGATTGAATAGAAAGCCTTGTGGTTTTCGATTTGATTGCGGCAACCTGCTTCAGCAGATTTGTGTTTTCCCCGTTCAGGGTTGTCTGCTCATTCTCAGATATGGAAAGGGCCAGGATGGATGCTTTATTTTGCTGATCAAAGCGAAATGCTTCTTCGAGATATTGCTTTTTTCCTGTCAGAGAGTACAGCCTGATACACAAATCGATTGGTTTACTGTGGGCTGAATATTTAATGGTATTCAAAAACAGTCTGGCTTCATCTGAATCATAGGTTCTTTCAACAAAAGCGGCAAGGTCAAAGGCCGAACGGTATGTTTCCAATGCTGTAGCAAGCTCCTTTTCTTTTTTTGTGGCATCATACAGTTTTTCAAATGCTTTGGCCTTGGCAGTAAATGTATGGAAAAGGTTAATATATGAAAATACGGAACCAAACTCCACGGGGTTATTGTAAATATCTGTTTCGTTATAATTTCCCGTGAACTGGATGATGGCTTTTTGATAATGTGTTATTGCTTCGTAAAGTTTTGACTCCAGCATATCAAGTTCACCAAGATGTAACATGGAAAGACCTGCCTGCACATTCTTTCTTTCTTTGTTCCACCGCTGGTTTTCGGTTACGGCCTTCAGGTAGTAATACCTGGCAGAATCTGGTTCATTGATACTTTCGTAAGCCTGACCGATATCATTGAACAGCCGGATAATGGTGTTATTACTATAAGTCACCTGCCTGAAGTATGTAAGTGCTTTTTTCCCAGCCCCCAGAACGAGGTTGATTTTGCCAACATTGTGAAGGATATCATTTTTGTTTATGTCTTGTTGCAATAACTCCTGGTAAATTGAATTCGCAGCATCGTACTCTTCAAGCCGGGTAAGGGTGGCGGCGAGATTAATTTTATAATTTATCAGCAGTGCTTCGTCAGTTCCGTCATCAGGTTTTAATAATGCTATGGCTTTTTCGAAATAGTTTCTGGCCTGGCGATAATTGCCTGTTTCAAAGTTCATTGCTCCCAGGGTGTTATACAACCTGTTAGTGCCTTCAAGCATGGTATTGTAGCCGGAAGCGATTTTTTCGGCTTCTTTATAATTAAATAATGCGGAATCAAATTGATTATTTCTGTATTGAATTCCGCCAAGAAAAACATATGCCTTGAAGAATAAGGAATCTTGCAAGGATTTTATATGCGTCCGGTAGGAAATGGCTTTTGTATAATAATAAGCTGCAGCAACAGTACTGTCAAAGTAGTGATGCAACACACCGATTTTGAAGCAAACATGGAATGCAAGTGAATCTTTCTTGTTTTTTTCAATAGCTGGTAAAATAGCCAGAAAGGAATTCCTGGCCTTTGCATTTAGTGTGTCAATTCTTTCTTCCGGGTAATTATCAAGTGTTGAGAGATGTTCAGCCTGCCGGTACAAGTTGTCTGCAGCCTCATACTCTTTGAGAAACGAGGCAGGGTTCTCCTGTGAAAAGGTGATGACAAGAATTAAAACCAATAAAAGCGAAAATGCAATTCTGTTCATGATAAGCGGGTGCTTATCAAAATTAGCAGAAATTGATTACTGGTTTACAATAATCACACAGGGTGGTCTTGGCTTGGCTACTCTTTCTGTAACGCCCCCTCTGAGAAAAACCCCTTGCGAAGTACGGTCGTTCAGTATATCCCATACATATTGGGGCACATCATTGATTGTATTATACCAGTAGAGCAGTACTTTCAGTTTGTTTAATGATTTGCCGCTGCCGTCATTTATTCTGTATTTTATCTCAAAGGTCTGCTGGGCATCATTTCTTGGTGGGAAACCAAATACGCCGTTTCGGATGGTTTCTTTCAGGTTGATTTTCCCATTATCCGTCTTTACTGAACAGCCTCCAACATTCGCCAGGTTTCCTTCGTCAAAAATGGAACCACTCAAAGGCAAAATCCTGTTTTCATTGGCATTGTAAATTGGCAAGGCAATCGAATCGCCGGCTGACAAATAATAAAAATGGTCTTTGAAGGTGATGCCGGACAAAACCACTTTAGTTTCTGTAATGGTTCCGTCAGTGGCTGTATGGGTTATCTTATATCTTAAACCGGTTTCGCTGTCGCTTAAGTCGATTGCCCCGGTGTTCTCATCAATTTCTATTCCTTCGGGAAAGCCCTCATATTTTCCTGGCCTTTGGGTAGTTGGGTAAACAATGTTGCCCGAGCCGTCAGGCTTCATGTAAAGTATGGAATCGCCATAGCTTAATTTGTAGGGGCCACTGGGGTCATCAGTATTATCACTGGCCTTTTGACAAGAGGTTGCCAAAAGAATTACAGTAGCAAATAGCAGGTTAGACCGCTGAAATTTCATTTGAGCCTTTTTTATTTGTTTACAAGAAATAATGTAATGTAACCACAAGGTACAAACTTTTTTCAATATTTAAAGTTGGAACATTAATCATGCCAGAATACTCAAATACGGAGTTTTGCCAGAATATATAATTCCGGCAACTTTGTTTTCGTAAATGCTTGCACCACAATGAAAAAAATTGGCCTCATCAGGGAAGGGAAAATACCGGCCGATAACCGGGTAGCACTCACGCCAGCCCAATGCAAATGGATACATAAGACTTATCCCGATATAAAAGTGGTGGCTGAAGCTTCGCCAGGCCGGTGCTTCAGCGACCGTGAATACGAAATGGCGGGAGTGGAGATAAGGACAGATATTAATGATTGTGATTTTCTGCTTGGGATTAAAGAAGTGCCCACAGGTAACCTGCTGCCCGGTAAAACCTACTGCTTTTTCTCACATACAAAAAAGAAGCAGCCGCAAAACCAGCCTTTACTGAAAGCTGTTCTGGACAAAAAAATCAAGTTGATCGATTATGAATGCCTGGAACATGAAGACGGGCAGCGCATTATTGGTTTTGGTTTTTTTGCAGGTGTTGTCGGTGCACATAATGGTATAATGGCCTATGGCGAAAGGACAGGTCTCTACAAATTAGACAGGGTTTATACGCAACGCAGTTTCAGGGAACTGATACATGCTTATTTTGGCTTGCGCCTTCCCAATGTGAAAGTGGCAGTAACAGGTTCGGGAAGGGTGGCACATGGAATTTTAGAAATAATGAACCTGATGGGCATTCTTGAGGTGGAGCCGGATGATTACCTGAAACGAAGGTTTTCTTACCCTGTTTATACACAACTGAAAGGGGCAGACCTTTATGAACATAAACAAACTGGAAAATACAACCGGGAAGAGTTTCACACTCACCCCGAAGACTACAAATGCAGGTTTTTGCCGTATGCCTCTCAAACGGATATTCTCATGAACGGTGTGTACTGGGATAAAAATGTTCCCCGTCTGTTTGAAAAAGAAGATATTCAGCAAGATGACTTTATTATTCAGACCATTTCGGATATAACAGATGACACAAATGGCTCAGTACCCATAAACCTGGGAGATCAAAAGATTGAAAACCCTGTGTATGGAGTGGACAGAAAAGGCTTCGGGAAGACTGCTCCGTTTATTAAATCATCGGTTGATGTACTGGCTGTAGGCAACCTTCCCAATGAATTGCCGCGGGATGCCAGCCGATACTTTGGCGAGCAACTCATAAAATTTGTACTGGAAGATTTATTAGGTAATGGTTCGGATATTTTGGACAGGGCCACCATTGCAGAAAATGGAAAGCTAACCGAACATTTTCAATATTTGAAAGAGTATGCAGAAGAGAAATAATAGCTACAGTTTCAGGTAAAACCCTTTCAGCAGTTCGGTAAACTTATCTGTATAACTATTGTCTTCTTTGCAAATACTGATTTCATCAGAGACTGTTTTTTCTAGTATTAGACCACCACAAATCATCATTCTGAAATAACCATGGTTTACCGATTGACAGACAAGCGTTGTGTGGCTGATAAAAAGCCCTGCATCTGCAATCATCTTTTCAGTTTCTTCTTTTCGTTTATATGGTAACAGCAAGCAGAACTTTCCGGCGGGACTGAGGTTATTCTTAATAATCTGCAGTAAATCTTTAAGCAGCAATCCATCGTTGTGGTGAGCAACATTTTTATCAGGATTATCACTTTTCAGTTCTTTTTCATAAAAAGGAGGATTGCTGATAATAACATCATAGTTTTTGGTAAAAGAACAATCAAGTATATCGGCGCATTGAATGTGTATCCTGTTGGCGAATGGAGAATGTGTTATGTTTTGTTCTGCCTGTGCTGCTGCTGTTTTATCAATTTCAATAGCATCAATTACTGCATCGCATTCTTGCGCCAGCATTAAAGAAAGAAGCCCGGTTCCTGTGCCAATGTCAAGCACATTTTTTACGTCATGCTTCATACTTCGTGCCTGTTCTGCACACCAGGCACCGAAGAGACATCCATCTGTGGTTACCTTCATGGCACATTTATCCTGGTGGATAACAAACTGCTTGAATTTGAAAAATGAATTTGACACCTGCAACTAAATTTTGTCCTTTTTTGAACTGCATTTATTAAGTGAATTCTACACTGACAAAGACTCTTAACCAGAAACCAGTATCACCAACCTGCCCTTGCTGTTGATTGTACAGATAAATCAACGAAATCTCTGTCAAAATATTTGTAGTAGCCTGTAATGGCAATCATGCCTGCATTATCGGTGCAATACTGAAAAGCAGGAACAAAAGTGTTCCACTTATTCTTCTTACCTGATTCTTCGAAAGCGGAACGCAGGCCGCTGTTGGCTGAAACACCTCCGGCAAGGCAAATATCTTTAATGCCTGTTTCTATTGCAGCCTTCTTCAGTTTATTAAGCAGGATAGTAACAATGCGGTGCTGAATGGAAGCACAGATATCAGCCAAATTGTTTTCAATAAAAGATTTTCGTTCTTCTTCTGTTGCCCTGAATTCTTCTTTATAAACAAGACTTGTTCCGGCGTTTTGTAAAAAATAAAGAATAGAAGTCTTCAATCCGGAGAAGCTGAAATCAAGTCCGGGAATTTGTGGCTCAGGAAACTTAAACCGGTTGGGATTTCCTTCTTTGGCATATTTATCAACCAACGGGCCACCGGGGTAGGGAAGACCCAGCAGTTTGGCAGATTTGTCAAATGCTTCGCCTGCTGCATCATCAATCGTTTCGCCAATTACTTTCATTTTATTGGGAGCTTCACAAAGCACAATCTGTGTGTGGCCGCCGCTTACTGTAAGGCATAGAAAAGGGAAGGATGGCCTCGGCTCATCAATCAGATTAGCCAGCACATGTGCCTGCATGTGGTGTACTGCTATCAGGGGTTTGTCTAATGCCAGTGAAAGAGACTTTGCAAACTGTCCGCCCACCAGTAAAGAACCAATCAGCCCCGGCGCCTGGGTAAAAGCGATTGCATCTACATCCTGAAGAGATACTCCGGCTTCTTTCAATGCCACATCCACTACCGGAACGATATTCTGCATGTGTGCCCTTGATGCCAGTTCGGGCACCACACCGCCAAACTTTTCATGCACGGCCTGGTTGGCAATGAAGTTGGAAAGAATTTTTCCGTCCTTACAAATAGCAGCCGATGTTTCATCGCAGCTTGATTCTATGGCGAGGATTACTGACAAGTTAATAGGTTGATTTGTTAATACGTTGATAAGTACTAAACCACAAAAATAACTTTATACTCTTCAACTTGTAAACTTTTAAGGCATCAGCTTCTGATGGCTTCAACAGGGTTCATTTTGGCGGCTTGCAGTGCAGGAATAAAACCTGCGAGAATGCCAACCACAATACAGATTCCAATAGCTAAAGCCATATAGCCAGTGGAAACATATACCGGGAAATTAAGTGCCTGCGTAAGTACTACGGTGAGTCCGAATACTAATGATAAACCAATCAATCCGCCGATGATGCAGAGAAATGCAGATTCCAGCAGAAATTCTGTAAGAATAATCCTGCTTTTTGCACCAATGGCTTTCTTCAATCCAATTTGGCTGGTACGTTCCCTTACGGAAACGAACATGATGTTGGCTACGCCAAACATTCCCACAATAAGCGATAAAGCTGCAATAGCCCAGCCACCAATGTTCAGGCCAACGAAAGCAGAACTGATGGCATCGCTGAAATCGTTGATATCGTTAAGGGCAAAATTATCTTCCTGGGTGGGGCGCAACTTGTGTATGGAACGAACGACACCTGTGAGTTCATCCTTAAGGGCTTTGCTGGTCATGTTGTCCTGGCCCTGTATCATTATCACCGGGTCGGACTTAAGTTCGTTCATTATGTTGCGGGCATATTTGTAAGGGATGACAATGCTCTGGTCGAAGTCCCAGCCGCCTATCATCTGTTTGCCCTGTTTCTTTATTACTCCTGTTATGAGAAGTTTTTTTCCTCTTACACTAATTTCTTTTCCTACTGCCACTTCTGTGCTGCCAAAAAGTTTTTCAGCCACATCGTTGCCTACCACTACTACATTTCTGCCAATATCAAATTCTGATTCGGTAGCATAGCGGCCATATTTAATTTCTACAGCCTGTATATCATCAAAGTCTTCGCTTACCCCGTATATCTTAACGTTGGAAAGCTGGTTTCCGCCGTAATCCACTTTGTCGGATACGTTCATATTGAAAGCAGCAAACTTGGCACCGGGTGTACGTTCCTTTATTTGCTGCATTACCTCATACTTAGGCATGGGGCGGTTTACATATTTCCACCAGGGATAGTCGGGGCCGCCACCTGCGCTGTAGTCCCACTTGTCGAGATAGATTGTATTGGTGCCGAGAGATTTTACTTCGTTCTGGATGTTTTGCTCAAGACTGTTTACCGTTGCAAGTACACCGATAATGCAGAAGATACCGATGGTGATACCAAAGAGGGAGAGAAAGGTGCGGAGTTTGTTCTTCCACAATTCCTGCAGCGCCATTTTAAGGCTGCTGCCTACAATTTCAACTGTTTCTGTTATAGCCCTGAACATGCTTCAAAGTTACCGGAGATATGCCGGGATGGGAAAGTTTTTATTTGGGCGGTATTTATAAGTAAACAATATTATTTCCTCTGCCGCTTAGCAAAGTACTCCGCTACTTTTTCTGCTTCCTCCATTTTACCGGCAGGTATAAGTACTCTTGCCACTTCTTCCTGGCGGCCATTGCGGGTAGGCATGGAGTAATTAAAGGCCAGTATCGCCGGTGGCTCTTCTGTAAGCAGGGCCACACTGTCAAGACGGGCACCCATCTTTACCCACAGGTGAAACATTTTGCCAACAATCACCCCGTTTTCTGCAATGATTGCTTCGGGTTCTGATTTCATCAGTTTGCTGAACCGCATCCTTGGTGCCAGCCATGCGGGGATGGCCACAATGGGGATGATGCCGAGGGTAATGTAAAAAATCAGAATATCTTTTATCACAACCCAAAGAATAATGCCGATGATGATGGCAATAACTGATACGAGAATGAATAAGAATTTCTTGGCCTTCTTCTCTTCTTCAAAATCGGCACGGGCAAATTCCTGCCACTCGTAGCCCTGGTATTTCCATACGGCCACCACACCGCTGCCGGTGAGTATCATATCGAGCTGTTTGGCCCTTGAGCGGTAAATAAAGACAATAATAATACTGATGATGACCATGAAGAACGACACGAAGCTGATGGCATAGCCGCCGCTCATGCCGTCGATACCGGCGTATGTGGGCATAAAGATGAGTAGCAGAAAAACCAGCGTCATCACCATCCAGCCGCGGGCAATATTGCGCTGCGGATTGCGGTGGCTGAAGTTGGCCGAGAGGCTGCCGCCTGTTTGCAGCCCTTCGCTGATGGCTGTGTTCATCATCTTGATTACAGGTGTGTGTTCTTCTTGTGCAGCAGGGGCAGGCTTGCCGCAGTTGGTACAATAAGCGGCACCTGCAGTAAGCGGGTATCCGCAATGGGGGCATAGGTTCATGATGGGCTATACAACGGCGATGGTTTTGCTGCTGCTGTATAGTGGTATAAAGGTAGTAATGGAAATGATTGGCGAATGATACTATGCCCAACTGGGCTTGAATTTTAATTTTGGGCTCTCAACACCAGCCACTCCGGTCAGCACCTGTCCGGGCTATCCGCTATACCTTCGCTTCGCTCCGGTGCCGCTTCTATCCCGCAGCCCCTCAGCAGTAGAACATATCCCAACCCTTAAACCACCGTCATCCTGAGCCTGCCGAAGGGCAACCACCTTCAACCTCAAACCTCAAACCTCAAACCTCAAACCTCAAACCTCAAACCTCAAACCTCAAACCTCATTCTATCCCAATTATTATTTATATTTGACTACTAACTAACCTGCTCCCATGTCAGCATTCGATAAAGCCTTCCACAACGTTCAGGCACTTGTTTCAACCTTCAGTAGTAATATTCATCATTACATGAGCCCCGGCTACAGCGAGGCAGAAGCAAGACAAGACTTCATAGATAACTTCTTCACCGCCCTCGGTTGGGATGTGCGCCATAAGCACCAAACCAATCCCTACGAGCAGGAAGTTAAAATAGAAAAAAGCCAGAAACAGCAAAACGAATCGGCTCGCAAACGGGCCGACTATGCTTTCTTCATCGGCCCTAACTATAAAGACGAAGTATTCTTCGCCGAAGCCAAAAAGCCAAGCGTATTAATAGGCAACAATCCCCAGCACTACTTTCAAACTATCAAATACGGGTGGAACAGCGGCTGCCCCATCTGTGCCCTTACCGATTTCGAAGAGTTCGCCATCATAGACTGCCGCCAGAAACCCGATATTAAATATGCCCTCAACGGCAAGCACAAAGTTTTTAAATACACCGACTATACCGATAAAGAAAAGTTTGCCGAAATCTACTGGCTCTTCAGCCGTGAGGCCGTAGCGGCTAACAGCATACAGAAATATGCTGCCGCTTTACCCAAGCCCAAAGGAAAGATCGTACAAAAAGCACTCTTCAAAGGCGGATACCAGGCCATCGATGACAGTTTCCTCGAATACATTGACGGCATCCGTGAAAATATTGCCAAAGCCTTTAAGAAAGCAAACGAAAACCTCAACAGCGAAGAACTCACCGAGGCCACACAGCGCACTGTTGACCGCCTCGTCTTCATCCGCTTTCTCGAAGACAAGTTTATCGAACCCGAAGAGCATGTAAGCGAATGGAAAAGCTGGAAACACTTTATCACCGACTGCCGCAGGCTCGATGCCAAGTACAACGGCGTCGTCTTTAAAGAGCATTTCATTGACAAGCCGCACTTCATCGGTGCCGACGAAAAACTCTTTCTCGACATCTGCTCCGACATCTCCGGCCTCAACAGCCCTTACGATTTCAACTATATACCCATCCACATCCTCGGCAGCATTTACGAACGCTTCCTTGGCAAAATTGTTGTCGCCACCAATAAACGGGTACACATCGAAGAAAAACCCGAAGTACGCAAGGCCGGCGGAGTGTACTACACACCCAAATACATTGTGGACTATATCGTAAAAAACACCGTAGGTAAGATAATCGAAGGCCTCACTCCGGCACAGATAGCCGGAAAGCAGCCCCGCACTAAGGACACTGCAAAAGCCTTCCCCCTGCGGGGAGGTTTGGAGGGGGTCTCTCCATTAGCCTTTGCCGATATTGCCTGCGGCAGCGGCAGCTTCTTAATAGGTGTGTACGATTACCTGCTCGACTATCACAAACAATACTATACCGAAAAACTGGCTGGCAAATCCACCCTCGATGCCCGCAGCGAAGATTTTGGCAATGTGGACTACAAAGACGGCCAGTGGGTGCTTAGCCTCAAACTAAAACAGGACATTCTCATTAATAATATCTACGGGGTCGATATCGACAGGCAGGCCGTAGAAGTTACACAGCTCAGCCTCTTTCTTAAAATGCTCGAAGATGAAAGCCTCAGCAGCACCACCGTTAAGCAGGGGGCCATGTTCAGCAAAGTACTGCCCGACCTTAGCAAAAACATCATCTGCGGCAACAGCCTCATCGGTTGGGATATTATGCAGGGACAGCTTTTTGAAAACGACGAACTCAAAAAGCTAAACCCCATGGATTACGAAACCGCCTTTCCGCTCGTTATGAAAAACGGCGGCTTTGATGCAGTGGTGGGGAATCCGCCGTATGTAAGGCAAGAAGGGTTAGGAATGCAAAAAGAGTATTTTCAAAAGAAATATAAAGTTTACCACGGAATGGCTGACTTGTACACATATTTCTTTGAAAAAGGAATTTCCTTATTAAGGAATAACGGCCTTTTTTCAATTATTGTAGCCAATAAATGGATGAGGGCAAACTATGGCGAGCCATTAAGAAGGTGGCTTGTAGAACAACAGTTGCTGGAAATAGTTGATTTCGGTGATTTACCTGTTTTTCAAAACGCAACAACATATCCATGTATTCCGACATTATTAAAAACCTCTGAACGAAAAGTTGATGAAAAAAGATTCTTTTCTACATCAGTTAAAAATTTAGATTTCTATACTCTGAATGATTACGTAATAAATAATAGGCTTTCACTTAAGAAATCTAACCTTGATAATAAGGGCTGGATATTAAATAATAATGAAACTTCTGATTTCATTAATAGAATAAAAGAAAAATCAATAACATTCAAAGAGTACATTAATAAGAAATTATTTATTGGTCTAAAAACTGGTTTAAATGAAGCTTTTATTATTGATCCAACAACGGCTAAGAAAGTTCTTCAGCATAATCGTACTTACGAAGAATTCATTAAACCATATTTAGTCGGAAGAGATATAAAAAGATATGAACCACTTAATGTTAATAAGTACTTAGTAGTAATTCCGAGTGGTTGGTCAAGAAGGAATAATGTTCATGATTTTAAATCTCTAAAGGCCAAGATGCCACAAGTAGCAAATCTTCTTGAACCATTCTCTGAAAAGGCAAAACGAAGAACCGATCAAGGAGAATTTTGGTGGGAGCTAAGACCATGTGTTTATTATAATGAATTTGAACGAGAAAAAATTCTTTTTGCGGAGATTGCATTAAGAGGACAATTTTCTTTGGATTCAAATAGTAATTATTGTGATATGACTGCTTTTGTTGTAGGGAGTAATTCGAAATATTTATTAGGGGTATTAAATTCAAAATTGATAACATTTCTTTTTACCTCAATAAGTTCACAAATTAGAGGTGGATTTTTAAGATGGAAAAGACAATATGTTGAACAAATTCCCATTATTCCAAAGCCCCCAAAAAATCTCAATGAAAGTATTGTTTCCCTCGTCACCCAAATCCTCGAAGCCAAAAAGCAATTAGCCGCTACAGTAACTGAAAGCGATAAAAACTTTCTTCAAAACAAATGCAACAGCCTCGACAGGCAAATAGATAAACTGGTTTACGAACTCTACGGCTTAACAGATGAGGAGATAAGGATTGTTGAGGGGCAATAATCAAAAAAATAGTCTTAATTCATAAACAATAAATAACCAAAACATGAAAACTCTTCTTTTTAGTCTTTTGTCGGTGTTTATGCTGCTATCCTGTAACAAACATCAATCAAAAATAGTAGGCGAGTGGGAGGTGCAGGAAGATGGAAAATCAACAGACACTTTTATTTTTAAGGAAGACGGCACTTTTATTAGTATAGATGAGTATGGGAAAATTAATGACCTTGGTTTGGACAATGGTAACACCACAGTTAATATGAGTTATGAATACAACGCCTCGAAAGAGCCCGACTGGTTAGATCTAATTTATTTAGGTAGTGAAAAAAAAGACAAAAAAGATGCTATTCGTATAAAATGTATTGCTGAGTTTCTCAGCGATAATACAATTAGAGTTGGGAGCAACACTAAAGGGGATGGGGATATCCTTGAAAGACCCGCATCTTTTGATAAATCAGAAAATATAATCCTTAAAAGAAAATAAACTACATGAAAAAGTACTTTATCCACGATGGACAAAATCAGAAAGGTCCGTTCGATAGTGAATTACTTATTCTGATGCAAATTACAAAAACAATAAGCTAATTTATTGTATTAGTTCACTCTTGAATAGAAGATAATAATGGAGCATCTAATTCCAAATATTTTGACATTTATTCTTCCTTACATTACAAAGTTTGGAGAAACATTTTACACAGAAACAATTAAAGAAGCCGCAAAAGATAGTTGGAAAAAAATTAAATCATTTTTTCAAGATAGTAAAAGTGAAAAAATAATTTCAAAAGTTGAAAATGGAGAAGATGACAAGGATACGATTTCAGATTTAAAAAATCTCTTTGAAGAAAAAATGTTGGCAGACAACACTTTTAAGGAAATACTCCTTAGGCTTACAAACGAATATAATACTGAGATTTTTGAAGTTCTAAAACGACCAGCTTACAAGTTTGACAACAATGGAAATGTTATCATCGGCAATCCAGTCTATAAGACAATAAACAATACGACTATAAAAAATTATATAACTAAAGAGGATAAGGAGTTTTATTCACTGTTTAATAAAAATATTATTAGTTTAAATAGTATAAATAATCAAATTAAAGAGAATGTAGAGAGTAAATTATTAAACGTTAAGTACTTGATAAATATTAAGAATTATTCAGAAGCAAATCGAGTTTGCGACGATATACGAGAAATATATTCACAAGTTCCAGAGGTTTGGGAATATAAAGCGATATGTGAATATTTTATTGATACACAGAAAGATGAAACTATTAATAATTCAGCAAGAAAAGTGTTAGCATGTTTGAACATTGCGAAAGAACTTCGTAAAAATGAAAATGGCTACTCCTATAATGAAATCTGCCAAGAAATATCAAATAGGTATTTCAAAACAATCGTTAACAGAATTTCTAAAATAATCTCAAATAATCTCAAAACCTATAAAGATCAAATTAGGTTATTCAAATTAATAACAGAGTTGAAGACTTGTTTTGAAATATACAATGACAATAAATATCTTAAACTATATGTTGATTTATTTGCAGGTTTAAAAGGATTTACTTGGCTTTCTTTTAATAATAAAGATGCTAGTTCAAAATACTACAATCTTAATGAAAATATCAAATTAATTGACAATAGTCCAACTTCGGAAACTATTCAAAATTTACTTTCAAAGGCAAAAGAAAAAATTAATGGAAATAGAGAATTAGATTACAACTTGCCTGAAATTGTTTTTTTCTATGAAAAATTTGGTCAGTCATTTAATTATAATGAGTTATTAAATTATTTGAAGCTGAAAAGAAATGAAGTAAGTAACAAAATTGAAATGCTAAAATCTGACAAATTGAATTTTGAAAGGTCTAAAACTGAACTTGAAAACAGAAAAAGAAATTATAATGGTTTTTTTACCAAATTATTTAACAAGAAGGGAATAGCTGAATTAGAAGATACAATTTCCAGTTTGTCCTTAAAAATCAATGAAACACAATCAAGTATTGATAAGGAAAAGGATAATCTTAAATTTTATATGTAACCTCAGTTCTTGTTTCCCCGCCGAGTCTCACTGCCTGGCCTTGTGTGTGGTGGACTCGGCGTTATCGGTTTAATTAGTTCCGCCCCTTGTCATTAAAATCGTAAACCAGCAATGTGGATATTTATTGGTATAGTTTCTTTGCTAGTCTTCTTACTCATATTTAGGGAAAGACAAGAAAAAAAACTATTAGAAACTGTCACAAAGCAAAATCGGGGTACAAGAACTGAAAGAGATTTAGTGTTAAAACTCTTAAAGTATGGAATACCTGCACAAACCATTTTTCACGATTTGTATGTCAAAAAGCAAAATGGAATTTTTTCTCAAATTGACCTTGTTGTTGTAACTAAAGTAGGTATAGTTGTTCTCGAAGTAAAAGAATATAGCGGTTGGGTTTTCGGATCTGGTCATAATTCTCAATGGACACAGGTTTTGGCATATGGTAAAAGAAAATATCGTTTATACAATCCGATACTGCAAAACAGTAAGCATATAAGCGATTTGAAAAAGCAGCTCAGACAATTTGAAACGGTTCCGTTCTATTCAATTGTGGTTTTCTATGGTGATTGTGTATTGAAAGAAATCAATTTTGTACCCAATGGAACATTTCTTGTTAAATCAAATCGGGTATTAGAAGTTATGGAAGCGCTTATGAAAAATAAAGAACCTGCTCGTTATACTAATAAAACTGAAATAGTCCGCATATTAAATGAGGCTGTAAAAAATGGAGAAGACAAACAAACTCAAATTCAACACATCAGGAATATCCGGGAAATGCTGGGCAAGGATAGGATATTCGACTGAACTCCTTAGCAGGCAAGTATCGGATAGCTTTGCGTGTTGCCTTAACACTTCAACCTCTCCCAGCGCCTTGGCCCGCCGTACTTTAATACTTACATTATTATAAACACATTCAAGGCGGGGCACAGCGCCTTTCGTTGCTTTGCATAACAGGCAGCAGAGTCTCAGACCTTGCATCTCACATCCCCAATGTTCAAATAATTATTCCGCCGCCAGTCTCGAAAAGGTGGATGGGCAGACAAAAACAGCGGAGCATTTGTTTTTGTCTTGAATTTTCGGCGCCTGTCCCGATGAAAATCGGGAGTTACTTTCTTTGTTTCAAGACAAAGAAAGTGACAAACAAAAAAAATCAGGGCCGGTAGATACCAGCCCCGATAAACCTTATCCTACGCCTAACGTAGGCTTCAAATGTATAAAAAATTCATTTCTCCAATATGCCTGGCTAATGTTAATTTTCTCCCGTTTACGTTAATTTCAAAATACGAATCCTACTCACCATTCACCACTTCCCACTCACTAAAAGTGCAACTAAACATTTTAGTACTAAAAATCAAAAAACTCATAACTTTAGTTATCAAAATGAAAGCTGCTCTTGTATGCAAAACGGAATCTATCCTGTTTATAGCGGTGGAAAATGGTACAAGGTTTACATCGAAAAAATAATCGAAACAGACCGCATCATTCGTTACAAAGTAAGTGGCCGTAATAAATACCTCATACTTGAAAACAATCTTCCGGTTTTTAAAAACCGTGGCTTAAAGCATCGCAAGCCAGCCTGGAAATTAGTAGAAGGAAACGTTTACACTTCAGGATTTGTCACACACCTTATAAATTTCCTCGACAGGCTTCAAAACGGCCAAAAAAAATGACAAAATGCCAGAGTAAATTATAAAAGCCTCATTTACAGGCTTTATAATCGTATCTCACAGCTTCATAATCGATGCTCACAGTCTCATAATCGTATCTCACAACTTCATAATCGATGCTCACAGTCTCATAATCGTATCTCACAGCATCATAATCGATGCTCGCAGTCTCATAATCGATTCTCACAGCTTCATAATCGAATCTCACAGCTTCATAATCGATTCTCACAGTCTCATAATCGATTCTCACAGTCTCATAATCGGCAACTACAGTCTCATAATCGGCAACTACACTGCCATAATTGCAAACAACAATTTCATAACCGATAACTGCAATTTTATATTAACAATCTTTAAAGTTTTTTTCCATATCAAAAGCTTGTTTTGTCCATACTTAATACTATTTTTAAATGTTAACAATTTATTATTTAATTAAACTTTTTCCTATGACAGGAAGACAAGAATCAAAACTTGGCATGTACAATGCCATTAGCACTTACTGTGCAGAATTTGCAGCAGTAACAGCAACAGTTCCCGCTTTTCAATTTGCAGTAGATGACTTTAACGCCGCCGTTACGCAGCTTCGTATTGCAGTACAGGCAGAGGTCGATGCCATCTCGGGTGTTACAGAAGGCAAGGCTAATCTTAAAACAGAATTAAGTGAGTCCGCCGCTACGTTAGCCTCTACTGTTTATGCTTATGCAGTGGCAGTTAACAACCCGGAGTTAAAGCAGAAAGTAAAGTATCCTTCTTACGTTTTAAGAATGATGCGTGACGAAACACTTTCCGCAGTCTGCCGCAACATCCATGATGCGGCCAACGACAATCTGGCAAGCCTCGGTACCTACGGTATTACTGCCCCTCAGTTAACAGCTTTCTTAGCGCAGGTGGCTGCATACGAGACAGTAGTTCCCGAACCCCGAAGGGCTGTTACCAAGCGTTCAACCTACAAGTTGGCCATTGCCCACCACATGAAAGCGGCTGATAAAGTGCTGAGAGAAAGAATGGACAAAATGATTAATCAGTTCAAGGCCGCTAACCTCGACTTTTACAACAATTACAAAATCAACAGGATTATTATCGATCCGGGTGGTTCTACTACACAGTTGTTAGGTTCCGTAAAAATGGTCGGTACTGATGTGGTTATTTCCAATGCCACTGTTTTAATAGTGGAAAAAGCAATAAGCGCAGTATCCAATATCCTTGGCGCTTATGTTTTACCCTGTCCCGACCCCGGCGATTACACAATTAAAGTCACCGCCGAAGGTTACGAGGAGAAAACAATCATTCCCGTAAAAATTACCCTCGGAAAAACAACCAAATTGGATATTGAGTTAACTTTAGTTCCCCGATAAGATTTCTCATAGCAATTATTCAAATACTAAGGGCTGCCTTCCGGCAGCCCTTTTTTTTCAATAATATATAAATACAGTTATTTCTTCTTTGCTGCTTTCTTTTTGATTGCCGTTTTCTTAGCCGGGGCTTTTTTTGTAGCTTTCTTCTTCGCAGCCTTCTGCTTTTTTACAAATGCACCGGGTATTTCGGCTTCAATAAATTTCTTTACATCTTCTAATGTAAAGGCGGCGGCTTCTTCGGCGCTGTAGCGGGTATCGTCTTTTTTCTTTGGCAGGCGTATCTTCTTTTTGCCAAACTTAATAATAGGCGCCCAGCGGTCGTTTTCCACCGTTATGTTTTCTTCGGGCCAGCGGTGTATGTAGCGGTTGGCTTCTTTCTTTACCTTGGCCTCAATCAGCTCATCCATATCCTGCTGGCTCAGGTTATTGAAGTTGTATCGTGCCGGTACATTGATAAACATACCATCCCATTTGATAAAGGGGCCAAAACGGCCCTTGCCCTTGGTAATGGCTTTGCCATCGTAATTGCCTACGGGTGCATCGGCCACCTGCTTGGCCTTTATATAGTTGATGGCTTTGTCGAGGTCAACCGTGGCAAGGTCGGTGCCGCGGGGTATGGAGATAAAATCGTCGCCCCATTTTACATAAGGGCCAAAGCGTCCAACATTTACCGAAATGTCTTTTCCCTCATAGCTGCCGAGGCTGCCCTGTGCGCCAAAGAGGGCCATGGCCTCTTCAAACGTAATGGTTTCAATGCTCTGACCGGTGGGTATTTTGGCAAAGCGGGGTTTTTCTTCTTCGTCGGCGCTGCCAATCTGTATCATCGGGCCATAGCGACCCATGCGTGCCACCACCGGTTTACCGCTTTCAGGGTCGGTGCCGAGTTCTCTTTCGCCTTTTATGCGTTCGGCATTTTCGATGGTCTTCTCCACATCCTTTTTAAAAGGCGTGTAGAAGTCGTCAATCATGCTGTTCCATTTCATTTTGCCTTCGGCCACTTCGTCAAACTCTTCTTCGATGCGTGCCGTAAAGCTGTAATCCATAATATCGTCGAAGTACTGGATGAGGAAGTCGGTTACCACCAAGCCCAGATCGGAGGGGAAGAGCTTGGATTTTTCCGCACCGGTATTTTCTTTCTCTGTGATTTTGCTGATGGCATCTTTCTTTAAGGACAGTACCCTGTAATTTCTAACAATGCCTTCTTTATCCCGCTTCTCCACATAGCCTCTTTTTAAAACGGTGGAGATAGTTGGCGCATAAGTAGAAGGGCGGCCAATGCCGAGTTCTTCCAGCTTTTTAACCAGCGATGCTTCAGTATAGCGGGCAGGCGGGCGGCTGAAACGTTCGGTGGCTTTCAGTTCTTTCAGTGGCAATTGCATGCCTACTGTAAGCGGCGGCAGCATGCCTTCGTTGGCTGCATCTTCCAGTTCATCTTCATCCTTATCTTCCCGGTACACTTTCAGGAAACCGTCGAATTTAAGTACTTCGCCGCTGGCGGTAAGTTCTTCCTTATTAGTTGAAATTGAAATTTTTGCTGTGGTTTTCTCTAATTCTGCATCCGACATCTGGCAGGCCATTGTCCGCTTCCAGATAAGTTCGTACAGGCGTTGCCATTCAGCTTCCTGAATGGTGCTGTTGCTCATATAAGTGGGGCGGATGGCTTCGTGTGCTTCCTGAGCACTTTCGTTTTTGTTCTTGTACTTGCGGAACTGGTGATACTCCTCGCCGTACATTTTTTTAACGGTGTTGGTAATATCGCCAAGGGCTGTGTTGCTCAGGTTCACACTGTCGGTACGCATATAAGTTATGTAACCATTCTCGTACAGGCGCTGTGCAATCTGCATGGTTCTGGCTACGCCGTATCCTAATTTCCGGGCAGCTTCCTGCTGAAGGGTGGATGTGGTAAAGGGCGGGGCTGGAGAACGTTTGCCCGGTTTTACCTGTATATCGTTTACCTTATAAGTGGCACCGATGCAGCTTTTGAGGAAAGCTTCGGCATCATCAGCCGAATTTTGTTTTTTGCCTTCGGCAGAAAAGGTGACGGATTTATCTGAAACATCTTTGGCAGTGAACAAACCTTCTATTTTAAAAGTACTGACGGGAGTAAAGGCGTTGATTTCTCTTTCCCGTTCAGCAATCAGGCGAACGGCCACACTCTGCACCCTTCCGGCGCTGAGGTTGTTGCGCATACTCATTTTTCGCCAAAGGATGGGGCTGAGCTCAAAGCCCACGATGCGGTCGAGTATGCGGCGGGCCTGCTGGGCCATCACCAGGTTCATATCCAATCTGCGGGGATTCTTAACGGCATCCTGTATAGCAGGCTTGGTAATTTCGTGAAAGACAATTCTTTTGGTGGTCTTGGGGCTGAGACCCAGTACTTCACACAGGTGCCAGCTAATGGCTTCACCCTCACGGTCCTCATCCGTTGCGAGCCAAACTTCTTCGGAGCTTTTAGCCAGTCTTTTTAATTCACTCACCACTTTCTCCTTATCGTCAGGAACGATGTAGCTGGGTTCAAAGTTCTTTTCAACATTAATGCCCATCCCGGCCTTTTCGAGGTCGCGGATGTGACCAAAGCAACTCTTTACCTGGAAATCTTTTCCCAGAATTTTTTCAATTGTCTTTGCTTTCGCAGGGCTCTCAACTATCAGTAAATTCTTCGCCATAAAGGATACAATATTATATATATCAAACGCCGTTCAGGGGGCGCAAGTTAGGGCAAGGTTAGGAATTTTTAAATAAATCGTCTTTTTGAGCCCTGATGAGCTTTTGTTGCGACGCTCCGTTTATCGTCCGGTTCGCTAATCATCAATAGGTGGTTTTTGCTATAAAAACTCAATAATTTCCTTTGCTACTTTATTGTCGCGGTAGATACGTCGGTGGCCTAAGCCTTTTGTTATTACAAATTGCAGGTTGGGAAAATTTTCGTCTTTCAGTTTGAGTGCATCAGCCAGCGGGGTTGTTTCATCATCCTCATCATGAAACCACAGCACTTTAGCCTTTATATGCTTCATGGCCCGTTTGATAGAGAACCAGTCGGGGCTTACGCCGCTGCGGCGGATGATGATTTTGTCAAACTCAGGCCGCATGGCAGGGTCAAGGTCGAGAAAAGTGAAAAAGGAGTTGATGGCTGTTACAGTTTCGGTGGCCGGTGCTATCAGTACCAGCCGGTAATCGGCAGTGTGGCTGATTTCTTCCAGGGCAAGGCATACGGCCAGCCCGCCGAAGGAATGCGCCATGAATGACTGAACGGGGCCGAACTGTTTGTAAATTTCTTTGATGGTGCTGCGGTAAAGCGGGGCATTTATTTGTTTGCCGCCGCTGCGGCCATGTCCGGGTGCATCGAAAGCCAGCACCTCGTAACCTTTCTTAGCAAGTGGCTTTACATAGCGGTCGAAGTTGATGGCAGAGGATTCATAGCCGTGAATGATGAGTACTTTTCGGACTGCACCGGCATTCCAACGCCAGCCTTTAACAGTAATTCCTTCCACTTTGAGTTGCAGGTTTTCTGCTGTTTCAAATATTTTGGGCAGTTTTTTTTTGTTGCGGTATTGCGGTGTACAAAAGAGTTCAAAGGCTTTTTCGGCGGCTTTTCTTTTGGAGATGGCTGAAAGAAGACGGAATTTTGTTTTGATATACTGAAGGGCCAGGCGCTGTGTAAGTTTCATTAATGCAAAGATAAGCACACTTGCCGCCTTGAAAATTTTATGGGCCTCCCTTTCAGGGGTGTAGTGAATATTACATAAAAGAAAACTCAACGGGGGTATGGAAATAGTAATCATCGGCTCGGGCAATGTAGCTGCAGTACTGGGCAGAAAATTTAAAGCAGCAGGACATCATATTGTTCAAATCTACAGTCGCAATGCAAAAGCAGCATCAGAGCTGGCTTATGAGTGGGATACTGAATCCACGAATTATAAAAGCACCATCAGCAAAACAGCTGATGTATATATTGTGGCAGTCAGTGATATCGCAATTCCGGAAGTAATGAAAGATATTAAACTGCCGGGAAAAGTGGTGGCGCATACGGCAGCATCAGTTCCTGAAGAAGCACTGAGAAATGTTTCTGAACATTATGGTGTTTTTTACCCGTTGCAGAGTTTGCGCAAAGAGATGACAAGTTTGCCTGATATTCCTCTTTATATTGATGGTAATGATGAAAAGACAAAGCATACATTGGCCATGCTGGCAAAATCTATTTCAAATGAATCAACAGGAACTGCGGCCAACGATGACAGGGTAAAACTGCATGTGGCGGCTGTGCTGGTGAGCAATTTTACAAACCATCTTTACAGTCTTGCAGAATTATACTGTAAAGAAGAAGGGCTTGACTTTAAACAACTGCTGCCGCTGATAGAAGAAACAGCCATGAGGATAAAGACAGTTTCGCCTTCGCAGGTACAGACTGGCCCTGCTGTAAGGAATGACAAAGAAACTATTCAGCAGCACCTGGCTTTACTGGAAAAGTATCCTGTGATAAAGAAGGTATATGAACAGTTGACGGAGAGTATAAGGTTTAAGGGGTAAGGATTAAGGTATAAGGTTGAGGGTTGAGTTTGAAAGAATCTTTAACCGTTTGAATACCTGGAATAATATTCAATACTCAATATTCAATAAGATTCTTTCCCAATCAAGTAAACCTGCATTTTTTATTAACCATTACATTTGCAGCAAATACGAAAAGAAGAGATGTACACAATTAAATTCAATTTTGAGCAAAAAGGAATAGAGCCGGTAACCCTCGAAAATGTTGAAGCCGGGCAGAGCCTGCTGGAAGTGGCGCTGAAAAATGATATTGAACTGCACCACAACTGCGGCGGCGTTTGCGCCTGCACTACTTGTCACCTTTATGTAGAAAAAGGGATGGAGCATATTGATGAACTCAGCGACAGGGAAGAGGATTTTATTGACAGAGCCGTTGACCCCAGGCTCAACTCAAGACTGGGCTGCCAGTCGCTTTTAAACGATGGCGAAGGATACATAGAAGTAACATTGCCTGACCAGACACAATTTTTGGGAGAATAAGAAGAAGCCGGACATCAGAAGTCTGAAATAAGAAGTCTGAAATCTGATACCGGCAATTATTTTACAACGCAGACATCCGACCTCAGACTTCATACCTCCGTTTTATGAATCACTTTGAACCGCCGATAAACTGGAACGACTACGAAGACATTGCCCTGAAACTCTATGAACGCTTTGGCGACGAGTTTAACGAAGGAAAGATTTACCGCATCCGTTTTACCGACCTGCTGGAGTGGGTGCTGGAGATTCCTGGCTTTGAGGGTAAAAGGGAAGACAGTAACGAAGGCCACCTGGAAATGATACAAAGCAGTTGGGTGTACGAGTGGAGGGATAATCAACCCCCAACCCCTAAAGGGGAGAAATAATAATACATCATTTTAAGACTACTGCACTAATTTTGAAACTTAAAAAATTCCCCTTCAGGGGTTAGGGGTATGAACATATTGGAACTATTCAAGCCAATTACCACTTTTGTTTTTGATGTGGATGGTGTGCTAACTGATGGCACAGTGCTGGTGCTTAGTGGCGGCCTGCAGGCAAGGCGTATGCACATTAAAGATGGTTTTGCCCTGCAAATGGCGATTAAGAATGGTTTCAGGGTAAAGATAATCTCTGGTGGTACTTCGCCTGAAGTACAGGACAGGCTTGAAAAGCTGGGGGTGATGGACATCAGCATGTCAGTACATGACAAAAAGAAATACCTGCAAGACTATATGCAACAGCATAGCATCAAAAAGGAAGAAGTGCTGTATATGGGAGATGACCTTCCGGACATGCCTGCTTTGTTGGCTGTTGGATTGCCATGCTGTCCTGCCGATGCCGTGCCTGAGGTAAAAGAAATCTCAAAATATATTTCACATCTTGAAGGAGGAAATGCCTGTGTGCGGGATGTAATTGAAAAAGTGCTGAAGCTGAATGGTAAATGGAATTACAGTACAGATGTGGCTTCGAGATAGATTTTCGTATTTCGCACTTCTGACTTCGTACTTGTTTTATTATCTTTCCTCAAAATTAATACATGAGATTAACCGCAGCTTTCCTGAAGATGATTCGTCTGCCCAATCTCATTTTTATGGCACTAACCCAGGTGCTTTTCCAGTTTTGTATTTACTTGCCACTATACCGGGACAATATTCCTGAAGGAGACCTCCGCAGTTTTATTCTGCTGTTATTAGCTTCCTTGTTTATAGCCGCAGCCGGTTATGTTATCAATGATTATTTCGACATCAATATTGACGAAGTAAACAAGCCCGGAAAGATGGTGGTGGATAAGGTTATTAACCGCCGCTGGGCATTGGCCTGGCATTTATTACTGAGTACGACCGGGTTGCTGTTAACATTTCTGGCCTTGCCATTTGCTGAAAAATGGTATCTCGTTCTGGCCAATATTGTCTGTGTATGGCTGTTGTGGTTTTATTCAGTCAGTTTTAAAAAGAATCTTCTTATCGGAAATATTGTTATCGCTGCCTTAACATCATGGACAATACTGATTATCTTTTTCTCGAAAGTTAACCTTACAGATGCGTTTGACGCAGCACATCTCCGTTTTTTCAGGCTGGCAGTTATGTATGCAGGTTTTGCATTTGTCATCAGCCTTATCCGTGAGGCGATAAAGGATATGGAAGACATTGCCGGCGATGTGAAATATGGCTGTCGTACCATGCCAATCGTTTGGGGTATTAACGCCACGAAAGTATATGTGGCCGTTTGGCTGATAGTGTTGATTGCTGCACTTCTTGTTTTGCAGGTGTATGTACTGCAGTTTAAGTGGTGGCTGTCTGTTTTATATTGCTTAGCAACGATTGTGGCACCGCTTGTGCTGATTTTGGTACGGCTGAAAAAAGCAAATACAGCAGGTGCATTTCATCATCTCAGTAACCTTACAAAGCTGGTAATGCTCACCGGCATATTGTCCATGCTGTTCTTTTATTTTTACTTATGAACCCGATCATATTAGCTTCACAATCACCAAGACGAAAACAGTTACTGGAATGGGCCGAAGTGCCGTTTGAGATAATTGTGAAAGATACCAGCGAAGATTTTCCTCCGGGAATGAAACCGGAAGAAGTGGCGGTGCATATAGCCCGCAATAAGGCCATGGCTGTTCAACATGATGTGCCTGGTGATAAGGTGGTGATGGCAGCCGATACAATTGTGGTGCTGGGAGATAATATAATTGGAAAACCTGTACACCGGGAAGATGCTGTCAGCATCCTGCTGGCTTTATCGGGTGAGAAGCATAGGGTAATAACAGGGGTCGTTATCAGAAAGGGAGATGATGAAATATCTTTTGCTGATGTTACAGAAGTGGTATTTCACCGCTTGAGTGTTGAGCAGATAGAATTTTATGTTGACAAGTATAAGCCTTACGATAAAGCCGGTGCTTATGCCATACAGGAGTGGATTGGAGTGGTGGGTATAAAATCAGTGAACGGAGATTTCTATAACGTAATGGGGTTGCCGGTGAGCAGGGTGGTGAGGGCTTTGCAGGCAATGTGAGAATATGGGAATGTATAAATTTGAAAATTTGGAAAAGAGATAATGAGAAGTTGATGCTATTTTGTAAAATGAAATCAAAGTTGCAGGTATGAGTTCTGAGCTTTAAACGACCAGCTATGAACCATCAACTATGAACCATAAACCATAATCCATGAATATTAACGAACGGTTACTCCATTTCATCTGGCAGTTTCAGTACTTCAGTAAGTCAGAACTGGCGACAACGTCAGGAGAAGCTATTACAGTCAGTTTTCCCGGAACTTATAATACCAATCAGGGACCGGATTTCTCAGACGCAAAAATCAGGATTGGCAAAACTACCTGGGCCGGGGCTATTGAATTGCATATAAAAACTTCGGACTGGAATAAACATAAACACACAACTGACAGCAATTACAATAATGTAATGCTGCATGTGGTGTGGGAACATGACAGTGAAGAAACCGGCATACCGGTGCTTGAACTGAAGGGCAGGGTTTCAAAAATTCTGCTACAGCGGTATGAAGAACTGATGAATGCCCGGTCGTTTATTCCCTGTCAGAACAGCATCAGTACTGTGCGGAGCATTACCTGGAAAAGCTGGAAAGACAGGCTGGTGGCTGAACGTCTGATCCGCAAATCTGCATTAGCTGCGAAGTTTTTGAACGAAACCAATTATCACTGGGAAGAAATCTTCTGGTGGCTGCTGGCCCGCAATTTCGGGATGAAGGTAAATGCGGATGCGTTTGAAGCTGTTGCAAGAAGCATTCCGGTGAATATACTTGCGAAAAACAAAAACCAGTTACACCAGCTGGAAGCATTATTACTGGGACAGGCGGGTTTGCTTGCCGGTGATTTCAGCGAAGATTATCCGCAAATGCTCCAGAAGGAATTTATTTTTCTGAAACAGAAATACAACCTGAAGCCGGTGAATATGCCGGTGCATTTTCTGCGGATGCGGCCGGGCAATTTTCCAACTATCAGGCTGGCACAGTTGGCCATGCTGGTTCATCATTCGGCACACCTTTTTTCAAAGATTAAGGAAGCTGAAAGTAAAAAGGAAGTTAACAACTGGTTGGATGTAACAGCTAACGATTACTGGCATTATCATTACCGCATTGATGAGTTGTCTGCTTTTAAAAAGAAGAAACTTGGCAGTACAATGGTTGATAATATTATCATCAATACAGTTTGTCCGTTGCTATTTGCTTATGGTAACTATCATGATGAACAGCGATACAAAGACAAGGGAATGCGGTGGCTGGAGCAGACAGGTTCAGAAACAAACAGCATTACAAAAGGATTTTTGCAGGCAGGAATAGAAAACAAAACTGCTTTTGACAGCCAGGCGTTGATTGAACTGAAGAATGAGTATTGCAATAAGAAAAGGTGTTTGGAGTGCAGTGTAGGTAATGTGCTGCTGAAAGATAAATAGCAGAAACTGTACTTTATTTGTTTTTGCAACATTCACTTTCGTCAAACTATCCCCATATTCCCCAATCAATCTTCACCTCAATATCAGGATGTATGCTTTTTATCACCGGACAGGTTTCGCCGGTGTTTTTCAAAATGGTTTTTGTCTTAGCATCAATATCTTTCAGAGAATCGGGTATATGAAATGTTAATTCTATGCCGCCAACCCGGCGGGGGTCGCTTTTCATAATTTTCAGCACTTCAATCTTTACATCGTCAAGTTCGAAATCCATAGTGCGGGCCTTAATGCCCATCACGGTTATCATGCAGGCGGCGAGGCTGGTGGCCAGCATATCTGTTGGAGAAATTCTTTCACCTTTGCCATTATTATCTGTCGGGGCGTCTGTTTCAAAAAAGGAGCCGCTTTGCAGGTGTGTGCAGGTTGTTCTTAAACCACCGTTATAAACTACAGTCGAAGTCATTATCAATAATTTGCCCTAAATTTACGTTTAAGTAATACTAAAAAGTAAGTCCGTGAAAAAACAAATCTTTCTGATAATAACAATCGTTTTTGCCATAACCTCTTTTGCGCAGGATACCACCCGGAAAGGTGTGCAGTTGCAATCAAAAAAAGAGATACGCCGTCAAAAGGTTAATGAACTGATCCGCCAGGCGGAAGAAGGTGTTTTAATTTATCACAAACAAAGTGTTTTTGGATTTCAGTTTCGCAGCAATGGTTACGGTGCTTTTTATGAGTTAGGCCGGCTGAAAACAAACCGCCGGACAAATACATACCGGATTGATATTACAGAAATCAAGCATCAGAAAGAAGAAAAATCTTCTAACGTTGCTATTTTCGGAAATCCCTATATCTACGGCAAGCTGAATAACTTCTACCAGGTAACCCTTGGATACGGACAACAATACATCCTTGGCCAAAAGGGCAATAAGAACGGAGTGGCAGTTACTGCACTGTATAACGGCGGACTGGCGTTGGGCCTGCTCCGTCCATATTACCTGCGGGTAGAAGATAGCGGCGGCGAAGAAAAACTAATTAAATATACCCAGGAAGATAGTAGCCTTTTTCTGGGGCCTACCATTATCGGTTCGGGAGGTTTAGGAAAAGGCTGGAATGAACTGAAAGTAAAACCGGGAGTGTTTGCTAAAGCCGGCTTACGGTTTGACTATGGCCGTTTTAACGAAGTGGTGACAGGAATTGAGGTAGGAGTAAGCGGCGAATATTATGCTTCAAAAATTCCTATCTATTTCGGAGCCAAGGAAAAGCAATTCTTCTACCAGGCCTATATTTCCCTGCTGTTTGGACAGCGTAAATAATGCCTTTATTTTTGCCGGATGATTGAATTACCTGTTGTGAATGCGGTTCCGGATAATACCCGTGTGAAAAAGCCTGACTGGCTTCGGGTGAAACTTCCTGTTGGAGAAAACTTCAAGCATGTTCGTGGGCTGGTGGATAAAAATAAACTCCACACTATTTGCGAAAGCGGCAATTGTCCCAATATGGGCGAATGCTGGGGTGAGGGCACAGCCACTTTTATGATATTGGGTAATACCTGTACCCGCAGTTGCGGTTTTTGCGCTGTGGCTACTGGCAAGCCCGACCCGGTGGACTGGGATGAACCACAGCGGGTGGCAGAAGCAATCCACCTGATGAAGGTGAAACATGCCGTCATTACATCAGTTGACAGGGATGAACTGCCCGATGGTGGTTCGATCATCTGGCACAATACCATAAAGGCTGTAAAGTCTTTAAATCCTGAAACCACACTTGAAACCCTGATACCCGACTTTAAAGGAAACAAAGAAGATATTCAGCGTGTAATTGAAGCGGCACCTGAAGTGGTAAGCCATAATATTGAAACAGTGGAGCGGCTGACCCGACAGGTAAGGATACAGGCCCGCTACTGGCGCAGTATGGAAGTAATAAGAATATTGAAGCAGGGTGGGATGAGAACCAAAAGCGGCATAATGCTGGGCTTAGGTGAAACAAAGGAAGAAGTAATCCAGTCGTTGAAGGATTTAAGCGATAATGGTTGTGATGTGGTGACTATTGGCCAATACCTGCAGCCTACCAAAAAGCATTTACCAGTAGTAAGGTTTGTGCATCCAGATGAGTTTGCAGAGTACAGGGAAATTGGCTACAGTCTTGGACTTGATTATGTTGAAAGCGGCCCGCTGGTACGTTCCTCTTACCGGAGCGAAAAGCATGTAATTGCAGGGTTAGGCAGAAAAGAGTGGGAGAAGAGTAAGGGTTAAGATTTTCATGCTGGCTACAATTTAACTTTAAGAGAATGAAGAAGGGACTTTACACTCTGTTTCTGTCGTTTATCATTACCAATCTTTCAGCACAACTTGTATGGCAGAATGTTGACTCGTTATTTCAGCCTTTGCCAAAAACGATTCATGTTTTTTATACCGATACGAAAGTCGATACTGCTCCCTTCAGGGCTTATTATGTAATTGCCGACTTAAAAGACAGGAAATCAGATTTTACTGCCGATACTACATATAAGCGTCGTTTAACGCCAACACAGTTTTATGAAAGAAATGATAAACCATTGCTGGTTGTAAACTGTACCTTCTTTTCGTTTGAAACTAATCAGAATTTGAATGTTGTGATAAAGGAGGGGAAAATGTTATCTGTAAATCACCGGCTGGTTAGAGGCAAGGGAAAAGATTCTTCACATTTTTACATGCCGCATCTAAGTGCTATTGGTATAAGTGCAAACGGTTCTGCAGATGTTGTCTGGCTAAAATCAGATACGGTTAGATGGAGGGCTTTTGCTTCGCAAAAGCCTCCAACAAATCAGGTTTACTTTAAAACAAACCGAAGCACCAAAGAAACGATTGTCGAAGATCCAAATAAATGGAAAAAATGGAGGATGGAAACGTCTGTTGGTGGTGGCCCAATTCTCCTGCAACAAGGAGAAATAAAAATTACCAATGAAGAAGAAATGATGTTTACTGGTAAAGCTATTAACGACAAGCATCCCCGTACGGCAATGGGCTATACAAAAGACAATAAACTTATTATTCTGGTGGTGGAAGGCCGGAATTCCAATGCAGGAGGGGCAACCCTTACTCAGGAGGCACAAATATTAAAAGATATTGGCTGTTGGGAGGCCCTTAATCTTGATGGTGGTGGCAGCAGTTGCCTGCTCATTAATGGTAAAGAAACCATTAAGCCGTCTGACAAATCCGGGCAGAGGCCTGTGCCTGCTGTATTTATTATCCGTCAGAAATAACTGATCTGCAATTTCCTGTGCCGCCATTATTAATTTTTTTCAAATATGCTGCTCTTTTTTGGCATGGTTTTCTGTGTTAGTAAAGTCTAAAAACAAGCATATGAAAAGAATAACAATTATTATTTCCGTAATTCTGGTTGCATTTGCCGCGGTACTGGTTGCCTGTTCTAAGGATGATGAAACTTCAACGACTTTAAAAATCAGGCTAACGGATAATCCTGTTGCTGCCGAAGAGGTGAACGTAGATATACAGCAAGTAAGAGTTAATTTGAGTGATGACTCCACCAGCTGGATTGACCTTACTACCAATGCCGGTGTTTATAATTTACTTGGACTGCAAAATGGCGTGGATACACTGCTTGCAAGCGGAGTTCTTGCCACAAACTATGTTAAGGAGATAAGGTTTGTGCTAGGAACCAGCAATTCCATTAAAGTTGCGGGAATTACATATCCTCTTACAATTCCAAGCGGATCAGAATCTGGATTGAAAATTAAAGTGAATAAACAGCTTAATGCCACTCTGGACTCGCTGCTGATTGATTTTGATGCTGCATTGTCTGTACACCAGATCGGTACTGGAACGTATCATTTAAAACCTGTTTTGAAAATTAAATAAACGTAGTCTGTCCTTTCTTAATAACAAAGCCCTGTATTATACAGGGCTTTTGTAAACCAATATTAAGCTGGATATTATTCCCATACCAAGGCGCTGGCACCAAGAATTGCTGCATCAGCTTCTTTAAGCTGACTGAATACCAGCTTCACTTTATTTCTGAAAATCTGGATCAGATTTTCTTCCATAGCATTTCTGGTTGGTGTCATTATCAGGTCGCCGGCTTTTGTAAGGCCGCCAAACAATACAATGGCTTCTGGTGAAGAGAACATTATAAAGTTTGCCAGGGCTTCGCCCAGTATCTGTCCGGTAAATTCAAAAATCTGGTTGGCTATTTTGTCACCTTTGATAGCACATTCATACACTGTCTGGCTGGTTAGTTCTTCTTCTGAATAATCTCGCAGCAAACTTGCTTCATTTGGATTCTCAGCCAGCAGTTCAAGAGCTGTTTCCCTGACTCCGGTTGCCGATGCATACGATTCAAGAACTCCTCTTATGCCAGTGCCTTTGTGCAGGCGTCCTCCCGGCCGGATGATAGTATGGCCTAATTCACCGGCAAATCCATCATGTCCAAGAACGATTTTTCCGTCAATAACAATTCCGCTGCCAACACCCGTACCCAGTGTGATGGTTATGAAATGTTTCATTCCTTTGGCGCAGCCATACATCATTTCGCCAACTGCAGCTGCATTAGCATCGTTGGTCAGTTTAGTGCGAAGCCCAAATTTTTCAGAAACCATTTTTGCCAAAGGAACAATTCCTTTCCAGCGGAGATTAGGGGCATATTCCACATTACCGGTATAGTAGTTCCCATTAGGGGCACCCATTCCAATGCCGGCAATCTTTTCAGCACCTCCCACTTTTTCAATAATGGGAGAGAGCCCTGCGTATAAATCATCAATGAATTCCTGAACAGAATCATGGCCGTTTGTAAGCACCCTGTTCTGGTCAATGATATTTCCCTTGCGGTCAACTACTCCAAACTTAGTATTGGTACCGCCAACATCAATACCAATTGCGTATTCTTTCATAATATAAATTTGAATTCATCTAAATTAATGCCCGCCTTTGCCTCCTTCAAGATGGTCATAGTCGATACCCTGAGATTTCAAGATACCCTTCACTCCAATCGCATAGTAGGCCAAATAAGCAAAGCAGGCAATGCCAACAACATATGACATGCTAATGCCAAGCAGGTGGTCTGCGGAAAGGTAACCTTGCAAAACACTTACTAACCCACCACCACAAATCATGAATATTAGAAAGTTAGAACCTTCGCTAGTGTGTTTACCCAAACCAGATATTGAAAGAGTGAAGATACAAGGCCATAATGTAGAACAGAAGAGACCTACGCTGCATATTGCATATACACTGATGTTGTGGTCAGGCGAGAACATTGCAACCAGCAGGGCAGAAATACCACAAATACTGAAAATAAGCAGTTGTCTTGACGGGTTACCTTTACTCAGAAAGTTTGCTGCGATAAGAACAAGAATAACCACTGCATACACATAAAATGGTTTCAGGTCGCTTTTGGCAATACTGTTTACCAGCAAGAAAACACCAAAGGCAAGGTATGGCATCAAAAACTGAAGTATCTTTTTTGTACTTGCAGAAAAACCAAACGCCTCAGCAGATGATGTCCAACGGCCAATCATCAAACTTGCCCAGAACAAAGAAATATAGGGAGCTGTTCCGCTGGTAGGAGTTCCTAATTTCTGTTTCATATATTCAGGAAGGTTTGCCGCAGTACTTACCTCTACACCAACATAAACAAAGATGGCAATCATGCCAAGTACTAACTGCGGGTATTTGAATGGCGAACCTCTGTCTTTCCAATTTGATGCAGATTCTGCCAAATCCTCAGTATTACTCACTAACTGATTTGGCACTGACGAGAAATAGAAAATAGCAGCAACTATTAAAAATGCTGCTCCCAGAATAAGATAAGGTGTCTTAACTGTACTGAGTGAGCTTACAATTACTGTTGATACACTGCCAAAAATTGCCAGTTTTACGATTAAAGGGCCGATGGTAGTTCCCAGGTTATTGATACCTCCAGCCATACTCAGGCGTTGAGAACCGGTACTGGCACTACCCATATTAATGGCAAGCGGATTAGCCGCTGTTTGTTGTAGAGAGAAACCAAGTCCTATAATAAATAAACCCGAAATAAAAAGAGGAAATGACTCAGAACCGGCAGCCGGGATGAACAATAATGTGCCAACAGCAGATATAATGAGACCAATACTAATACCGTTTTTATATCCTATCTTATTAAGTAAATCCTGCTTTAGCATTCTACTGATAATAAAATAGAGAATAGACCCAACAGAGTATGCAACGTAAAAAGCAAACGATACCATTTGCGCCTGCACTTGTGTAAGATGAAGTTTCTCTTTAAAGACCGGAATTAAAATGTCGTTTGATGCAGCTACAAAACCCCAGAAAAAGAAAACGCTGACCAGGACGCCAAACTGCGACCATTTTGTTTGTTGATTCATTGCAATCGATATTTAGTGAAGTAAGTTATAAGCGATGAAGGTATTATAAAATACATTGCCAATGACTGCTATTGATAAATATCAGGTGGCCTGTGTATAAAAATAGTTTTGTTTTGTTTAGGGATATTCTAAAAATTGAAAAATATCATAAGAAAATTACCTTTGAATCATTCTGCCAATCAGAATAAACCCCTATTTTTCCATTCAAATCATTACTATACTTATGGAGATTGTGCATGTTGCCGCCGAATGTTATCCTGTTGCTAAAGCCGGAGGCTTGGGTGATGTGGTGGGTGCCCTGCCAAAGTATCAGCAGCAACTGGGACATATTGCCAAAGTGGTAATGCCGATGTACAGGACTAAGTTTCTCTACACTCATCAATGGGAACTGGTGCATGAGAGTACGCAGCATATAGGGCCGCATAGTTTCCGGTATAGTGTAATAAAAGAGAAAACCAATGTGCTGGGTTTCGATTTATACCTTATTGATATTAATGGTCTCCTTGACCGGGAAAAAATTTACGGCTACAGCGACGACACGGAGCGGTTCCTTGCCTTTCAGGTGGCAGTTTGCGACTGGATGAATCAATGGCAGCACAATCCCGATGTCATACACTGTCACGACCATCATACAGGACTTATTCCATTCATGATAAAATATGCTTTTGAATTCAGGCAAAAGCTTTCCGGAATTCCAACTGTGTTTACTGTGCATAACGCACAATACCAGGGCTGGATTGGCTGGGATAAGTATTACCTGCTTCCGGCCTATGATTCCTGGAAATGGGGAATGCTTGATTGGAATAATACTATCAATCCGCTGGCTTCTTCTATTAAATGTGCCTGGAAAGTAACTACGGTAAGCAACAGTTACCTTGATGAGTTAAAAGGTGCAGCAAACGGCCTGGAAAAACTGTTTCAGTATGAGCAAGGGAAAAGTGCAGGTATTCTTAACGGAATTGATACACAGGTTTGGGATCCGGTTACTGATACAATGATTGTGACCAATTATGACCCTGAACTGGTAGCCAAGGGCAAGAAAAAGAATAAGACTGAACTTGCGGGACAATTTGGTTTGGATCCTGAAAAGCCTTTGGTATCATTTATTGGAAGGCTAGTGGATGAAAAGGCCGCTGATTTATTGCCGGAAGCTATCAGCCAGTCTATCTATCAGCATCATGGCAATGTTAACTTTCTTGTGCTTGGCTCTGGTGATCCTTATGTTGAAGACCAGTTAGATCAGTTGAAACATCAGTTCAAAGGATATTACAATTCATTTATCGGTTACAGCGAGCCTTTAAGCCATTTAATTTATGCCGGTTCAGATTTTCTGTTGATGCCAAGCAGGGTGGAGCCATGCGGATTGAACCAGATGTATGCTTTACGGTATGGAACAGTTCCTGTGGTAAGAAATATCGGAGGCCTAAGGGATACTGTAACTGATATGGGTGATTGGCACGGCAATGGAATCCGCTTTGACCAGGCTTCTGTGTGGGATATAACTTATTCAGTGGGCCGTGCCATCGATTTGTATAATAATAAACAGGAATTATATAACTGGATGCGCAGTCATATGATGACTATCGATCACTCATGGGACTACTCAGCTCAGCAGTATATAGATTTGTATCAATCGCTTAAATAGAAAAATTTTAGTTATGAAAAAGACGATAAGCCATATTGAGAATGAGATTTTGAGCATTATTCTTGGCGGCGGTGCCGGCACAAGGTTATCTCCGCTTACTTCGAGCCGTTCTAAACCCGCCGTACCGATAGCAGGGAAATACCGCTTAGTGGACATTCCTATTTCCAACTGTTTGCACAGTAATATCAACAGGATGTTTGTACTTACACAATTTAATTCTGCTTCACTAAACAGGCATATAAAAAACACTTATCATTTCAGTGCTTTCAGCAAAGCGTTTGTAGATATTCTTGCTGCTGAACAAACTCCCGACAACCCGACCTGGTTTCAGGGCACTGCTGATGCTGTAAGGCAAAGTCTGCGTCACATAGAGAGATTTGAAAGCGAATACATCCTGATACTTTCCGGCGACCAGCTCTACCAGATGGATTTTGCAAAAATGCTGGATAACCATAAAGAGCTGGGTGCAGACATTTCTATTGCTACAATACCAGTAACAGAAAGAGAAGCTCCTGAATTTGGTATTCTGAAGTCGGCAGACGGTTTGATTACTTCTTTCATTGAAAAACCAAAGGCAGAATTATTGCCCGATTGGCTGAGCGATACCGGCGATATGATGCGTGGTATGGGCAGAAATTACCTGGCATCGATGGGTATCTATATTTTCAACCGGAAATTGCTTTTCGATTTGCTGCAGAAGGAATTTGCAGACGCAACTGATTTTGGTAAAGGAATTATTCCGCAATCAATAGACAAATACACAGTTGCAAGCTATCAATATGACGGATACTGGACAGATATCGGAAATATTTATTCCTTCTTTGAAGCAAACCTGGGATTGACGGCTGATCTGCCTGATTTTAACCTTTTCGATAATGAAAATGCAATTTACACCAGGCCAAGGATGCTTCCTCCGGCTAAAATAAGCGGCACTACATTGGAAAAAACACTTGTGGCCGAAGGTTCAATTATTCATGCTTCGCGGATTGAAAGGTCTGTAATTGGTATTCGCTCCAGGGTGGGGCATGGTACAACCCTGGTAAGTACATACCTGATGGGAAGTGATTTCTATGAAACCCTTACCGAAATAGCTAATGCAAAGGCTAATGGAATTCCTGTGATCGGTATCGGCGAAAGATCCTATATATCAAATGCAATAATTGATAAGAATGTGCGGATTGGTAATGATGTGCGGATAAACGGAGGTCCACATCTTGAAAATACAGACAATGCGCTTTATACGGTGAAAGATGGAATAGTTGTGGTAAAGAAAGGAGTTACCATACCGAATGGTTATGTAATCTAATAATAAACAATATATTAGGCTGTTTGTAAAAAAGTACACTAAATGTGTACTTTTTACATATTATTCCTACCTTCAACTTCTAATTCTGAAAGTAAAACGATTGTTTATGTCAACACTTCAGCTCCAGACTAAGCCACGGCTCACATTGTTGCAAATAATAAATATGAGTGTTGGGTTCTTTGGGATTCAATTCGCATTCGGTTTGCAGAATGCAAATGTTAGCAGAATATTTCAGACACTGGGTGCAGAAATTGAAAGCATTCCAATTTTATGGATTGCGGCTCCGTTAACTGGTCTTATTATACAGCCTATAATTGGTCACATGAGTGACAAAACCTGGCTGGGAAGATTAGGCAGAAGGAGGCCTTATTTTATGACTGGAGCCATTTTTGCATCACTGGCTTTATTTGTCTTTCCAGGAGTGAAAGTGCTGTGGATGGCAGCTGTGATGCTTTGGGTACTTGATGCCTCAATAAATATTTCAATGGAGCCATTCAGGGCTTTTGTCGGAGATATGCTACCAGATTCGCAGCGGACAACTGGATTTGCAGCGCAAAGTTTTTTTATTGGCATTGGTGCAGTTATTTCATCTGTGCTTCCATACATATTGACATATTTTGGAGTTGCTAACGAAGCTCCGAAAGGTGTTATACCAGATTCGGTACAATTGTCATTTATAATTGGGGCTGTTGTTTACATTTTGGCAATAACATATACTGTCGTTACTACCCGTGAATACTCTCCAGCAGAAATGAAGGAGTTTGGAGAAATACATGAGGATGATACCATTATTAATATTAAAACACCAGCTTCATCATTCTTTTCCAAAGGGATCATATGGACAGCAATAGGTGGTTTGTTACTCGTTGCTCTTTATTTGTACAACAGTAATACTGAAAAACCTCTTGAAAAGGAATTATATGTTTTAACCGGAGGTATTACAATTTACGGATTGCTTCAATTATTGGCTGGGGTGATGGGTAAAAGAAATTTGAAGAATGGGTTTATCGAAGTGATGGATGATTTAAATTTCTTGCCGGAAACAATGAAAAAGCTGGCTGTAGTTCAATTTTTCTCTTGGTTTGCATTATTTGCAATGTGGATTTATACAACGGCGGCTCTGGCACAGCACATCGCCGGTACAACTGATACTACTTCAAAGGCATATAATGATATGGGCAACTGGGTGGGAATACTGTTTGCCTTTTATAACGGTTTTGCAGCCCTCTTTGCCTTTTTATTACCAGTTTTAGCTAAAAAATACTCAAGGCCAGTTACCCATTTGATAGCCCTTATTGCCGGAGGAATTGGCTTAATCTCATTTTATTTTTTCAAAAATGAATATTTACTAATCATAAGTATGGCGGGTGTAGGATTAGCATGGTCAAGTATTTTAGCGATGCCTTATTCTATGCTGACACAGGCATTACCGGCAAATAAGATGGGTGTGTATATGGGAATATTTAATTTCTTTATTGTAATCCCTCAGATACTCGCTGCTACACTTTTGGGAATTTTCACAAAACACTTGTTTAATGGAAATGCCATATTTACAATTGTAGTCGGTGGATGCTCTATGATTTTAGCTGCATTTCTAACATTAAGAATTAAAGACAAATAGTTTTATGAAACATATTCTTTTTGCACTGTTACTTTTAGTACAGGGGGCTTTGTATGCCCAAACCATCTATCCCACACATTGGTTCACCGGGATGAAGAACCCAAACCTGCAGTTAATCATTCATCGTGATAGGGTAGCACAGGAGAAAATTTCAATGTTGCCATATGCAGGTGTTAAACTGCTCAAACAAACTAAAGTTGAAAACCCAAATTACCTGTTTATTGATTTGCAAATTACTACTGCAGCAAAACCAGGGAAAATAAAATTCCGGATTGATAACCTGCAATCACCTGAGGCAGTTTCGTATAGAACGTTTGAATATGAACTGAAAGCCAAAAGCAAAGAGAACGGAAAATCAAGAGTACGGGGAGTTACGTCAGCAGATATGGTTTACCTGCTTATGCCAGACCGTTTTAGCAACGGAGATCCTGCAAACGATTATTTTGCAGATATGCGGGATATAGGCCACGACAGGAATAATCCGTTTGACAGGCATGGTGGCGACCTGAAAGGTGTGCAGGATAAACTGGATTACATAAAAGACCTAGGCGCAACCGCAATCTGGATGACACCGGTTGTTGAAAACGATATGAGCCGCACCATGGAAGGTGGCACCTCCCGCAGCACCTACCATGGATATGCATTCACTGACCAATACAATGTAGATAAGAGGTTAGGTGGTAATCAGGCATACAAAAATTTAGTTGACGAATCACATAAAAAAGGATTGAAAATAGTTCAGGATGCGGTGTATAACCATATAGGGAACGACCATTGGTCAGTAAGGGATATGCCAATGAAAGACTGGCTGAACCAATGGCCGGCTTATACAAATACTTCGTACAAAGATCAGCCGCTTGTTGATCCTTACGCATCAGCAATGGATAAGAAAGTGACTGAGGATGGATGGTTTACTCCATTTTTGGTTGATCTTAACCAGAGGAACCCGTTCGTATCAACATTTTTGATTCAGTATGCTGTGTGGGCTACAGAGGAATTTGGAATAGATGGCTGGCGGGTGGATACCTATTTTTATAGCGACCCAGTTTTTCTTAATAAAGTTAATGAGGCTTTATACCGTGAGTTTCCTTCTGTGACAGTATTTGGCGAAGTGTGGGTACATAGCGTTACAAACAGTGCTTACTTCTGCGAGAACAATATGAACCTCCCATTTAAACACAACAGCCAGGGAGTTACTGATTTCCCGCTATATTTTGCAAGCCTTGATTTACTAAATCAGCCATTTGGCTGGAACGAAGGGGCCAATAGATTCTATCAGACTTTGGCGCAGGATGTTCTTTATAAAAACCCGATGCGAAACTGTCTGTTCCTCGACAACCATGATATGAACCGGTTTTACTCAATGGTGGGAGAGGACTTTATGAAATACAAGATGGGTATTAACCTGCTCTTTACCCAGCGGGGTATTCCGCAACTGTATTATGGCACTGAAGTATTAATGAAAAACTATAAAGACCCCTCTGATGCGGAGGTGCGCAAAGATTTTCCGGGTGGCTGGCCGGGTGATGCACAAAATAAGTTTCTGGCTTCAGGAAGAAATACACAGGAGAACGAAGCGTTTAATTACATAAAAACTTTAGCTCTTTTCAGGAAGAACTCTACTGCGATAACCACAGGAAAACTGATGCAGTTTGTTCCCAAAGATGGTTTCTACGTCTATTTCCGCTATGATAATAAACAAACTATTATGGTGATTTCAAATACGGGTAATAACTCTTACAAACCTGATTGGAGTTTCTATAAAGAACGGCTGAATGGTTTTAGTAAAATGAAAAATGTAATTACCGGAGAAGTAACGGGGTTTGGTGGGTTTGAGATAAAACCTAAAGAAAGCTTTGTATTTGAACTTCTAAAATAAAAAAGGGCTTAATGCCCTTTCTTATTTACAGGAACGTATTCCACAAAAACTGGTTTGTCCATTGCTTTGAATCTTCATCGTCATCTTCGCTTATCCATTCTTTTATCCTGCTGTGAATATCCTTTTTGAATGCCGCTGTGGTCAGATATTTTTTGGCCGATGGAGCCTTTACATTTTCCTTTGAGGCACCGGAAAGTGTAACCGTGGTTGCCATGTAAGAAGTGTAAAGCCGTGGAATGGTTAGCCCAAGTATTAAACCTGGTAATCCATTAACAGAAACAGGCCCGCCTGTAAGGGTGATTTCATCAGTATAAAATGCAAAAACATATACACTGTCCATTATTTTGCCTACCGCTTTGCGGCAGTTGAAGCCGGCAATAATCCTGTTCTCGTTTTCAAGATGCCAGTCAATGTTTGCAATACTGTCTTCAACATTGAATTTCGAGCCATAAATATCTTTCTGAATATTGAATTTACCTGTATTATAATCATAAAACCATAGATTCTCTTCATCACTTTTGCGCAGGAATTCAGGAATCTTAACTTTTTCGTCCCAGTGGTCAAACTTAAACAAGCTTTTATTATCAGAGAAAGAAAGTGTGTAATAGCCAGTCTTGAACTGTGGCATGTTTTCTTTCAGCATATCAGCCCACATGCCATTACCCATTGTTTTCTTAATATTTGTCTTTACTTCATACCCAACCACAGCCTGATCAATAAACTGCTGTGCAGTTACTGTTAATGCAGTGAAGAAAAATGTTGTAATTAATATTAAATGTTTCATACAGTTTATTTAGCAGGTGTTGAAGGTGTTTTGGCAGCTTTGTTTTTAAAATCCCATGCAAAACCTATCATCCAATAGCGTTTCAGGCGATCATTCCTTGTTTCATTATATGTGTAGCCATAAAAATTTCTGTTAATGCCAATATTCTGATTCAGAATATCCCTCACCATAAAATAAAGGGTGAATTCATTATTCCTGAATGTCTTTTGCAGCCGGGCATTCCACAAATGGTTGTTGAGGCTCACATCCCCATCCCTTATTTTTTCACGCCAATAATAATTGTAGTCACTATTTAATGACCAGGTTTTCTTGTAATATACAGTAGCATTAAATCCGAAATTATTGGTGCTGAAACTGCTTTTTTGTGTGGTTTTGTTATTGTTAAATCTGAAGTCATTATTCAGGCTAAGGTCATACTTTTTATCCTTTGATTTTGATAACCAGATATTCATTCCGGCAGACAATGTTTTTGAAACTGTTTTTATATTATTTAAATAATCTGCAAACTGGTTGTATGACAGGTTAGGGCTGAAATTAAGCCTTGTGTCAATTTTCTTGATTTTCATACCGATACCACTCCAAAGTCCCATACTGTAATTACCATTTGTATTAACTGGAGTTGTTATAGTCTTGCCTGACGACAGGTCAATAACCCGGCTATTAGTTATCGCATTGCTGCTCATATTTAAGTAGATTGACTGGTACATCCAGCGATCTTTCAGAAAGTCATAACCGTTGTGTGAAATGTTGAAGGTGTTGGTAAAAGTGGGTTTGAGTTCCAGGTTGCCATAATATTCATTAAAAATGTCGTTGTTACTTCTTAAAGGTTGTAATTGGTTGATGGAAGGCTGCGAAGTATTACCATTGTAGCTGAAACGCAGAGAATGATTGCTTTTATAGTTATAGGTAATTGTCGCTGCCGGAAAAAAGTTAGTATAATTTCTTTTGTAATTTTTTACCAGTGTGATATCATCTAAGTTAAAATGTGTGATTCCAAAGCCAGAGCCAAAATTGAATTTTACTTTTTTGTCGCTGAAATTGATTTTTATTGATGGCCTGTTAATGGTAATAGTTTGCTCAAAGTTGTTTGTAAGTGAGTCCACAACTTCATCGTATTTTCCGGAAGAAAGAGTGTAGTTATAAATCGCCTGGTTGTTCTTGCCATTATTAAGGCTAAACTCATAGCCAAGTTCCAGCGAATACTTTTTGCTTAGCGGTTCTGTATAAACAGCCCTGCCGGTAAGACTGCCCGATTTTTTCGTATTTATACTGTTTCTGTTCAGGTTTAGAATTGAATCCAGCAGGCCGTTTTCATAAGCTCTGTTTTGCGATTTTATTATATTATCACTTTCGGTACTAATAGATTTCCAATCGGCCGTAAGAGATAAGGTTCGCCGTGGTTTTTTGAATTTGTGCTTATAAATAAGGTTGGTGCTGTAAGCCTGCTTGTCTGAATTTCCTTCAAAAACTTTTGAACTGCTGTTTTTCAGTACATTATTACCACCTGTGGTAACTGAGCTATCCAGGTCGTTGCTTTCAGTGTGATAATAGTTTGCCCTGAAAGTTAGTTTCAAAGTATTATTTGAGTCAATCTTAATGTCATAAATAGCGCTGTTCTTCAGATTGTACCTGTTTACGTAGGTTGAACTGTTACTGTTCATATCGAAAACAGAATCCTTATTTATTGTTGTTCTTGTGAACTTGTTTTCATTGTTTTCGTAGATTTGGTTGTTATATTTTGGCGAAAAGTTAAAAGTTGTTTTATCGTTCCATTTATTGCTGTATGAAAGGCCGGCGTTTGTGTTTTTGATAAATCCGTTTTCTGTATTGACATAAGGCTCATCATCAGTGCCGCCGCCACGACTTATGAACATAAAGCCGCCATCATCATCCATCCCCATCGTTACATTTTCACTTTCTCCGCCATATTTCTGCTCGTCTTGCCAGCCTAATCCATCCTGACCAGTGTTTCCGTTAAGCAGAAATGCTGCCAGTTTTCGCTTGCCTTTAAAGGAGCTAAACATCAGGTTGTTATTAAAGCGGTTGCCTGGATTATTATTTAAGCCTCCGGCTAAATCAATTTTTCCAAAGTAACCTCTCTTCTTATCCTCTTTAAGTTTCAGGTTTATTGTTTTTTGAGTATTTCCGTCATCAATTCCTGTAAATTCGGCCTGTTCACTTTTTTTATCAAACACCTGTACTTCTTTTACAGCATCGGCCCTGAGATTTTTTACGGCCATACCGGGGTCATCGCCAAAAAACTCTTCACCGTCAACAAGTACTTTTTCTACTTTTTCGCCCATTGCTTTTATTTCGCCGTTCTTATCTACCTGTATGCCCGGAAGTTTTTTCAGGAGTTCTTCAACATTGGCATTAGCACTAACTTTGAAACTGTCTGCGGTATAAATTGTTGTGTCGCCTTTAATTTTGATAGGGCTGCCGCTTTTTACAATCACTTCCTGGAGGAGCTTGCTTTTACTGGTAATGGGCAATGAACCGAGGTTCACATTGGGAGTATTCTGTATAGTGATGTTGTCAACGTAATCTGCATAATAAGGGTGTGTGGTCATCAGGATATAATTTCCCGGCACCACATTCCTGATGTAAAAACTACCGTCTTTACCCGACCGGGTAAACCGGTGAATCAGCGAGTCTTTCTCAGTAAGCAGGAGTATAACAGCATTTGTTATGCTCTTTTTTTCCACTGTATCACGAATAAAACCGCTGACATTAATTTTTTGGGCGCTAACTTTAATAGCTGAGGTAAATAGCAGTATTATAAAAACAGTTAAGGTTCTTTTCAACATGGTTGATTGGTTTAACAGGCAGTATAAACAAACGGGACAAAGTAACTTGAAATAATTACCGGATTAGATTTCCTGTTCTTAATTTTACGTTAAACCGGTTAGCTCATACTGGCGATTCTTCACAAAAGAAATTATTACAATGGCAGTAAAAAAGGTAACTTCTTCAACCGGCAATGACAGTACACAAGCGGCTGCTGAGAAATATGAACAGGTAAACTTTATTGATACTTCAAAGAAAGTCTGGAATTTCTCCTTGCTAACTGATGAAGATGTAGCAAACTATCAGGCTGGGACAAATTACCAGCTCTATAAAAAGTTTGGGTCGCATTCTGTTCAGGTAAATGATGTATGGGGAATGTACTTCTGTGTGTGGGCACCAAATGCAACATCAGTATCAGTAAAAGGAAATTTTAATGACTGGAAGAATAAAGAGTATGAATTATATCCCCGCTGGGATAAAAGCGGTATTTGGGAAGGGTTCATCCCGGGATTTAAGTTAGGAGAGGTTTATAAATATCACATAGTCGGATTCAGAAAAAGAAAACAGGATAAAGGTGATCCGTTTGCCAACTTCTGGGAGAAAAGGCCAAACACTGCCAGCATTACCTGGGATATGTTTTACGAATGGAAAGATGATGAATGGATGAAGAAAAGGATGAAGAATAATTCGCTGGATGCGCCGTGGAGTGTTTACGAGGTACACCTGGCAAGCTGGATGCGCCCTTTCAAAAATGATGAAGAAAGCTATAATAGCTATGATGACATCAGGGACAGGCTGGTTCCTTACATTAAGGAGATGGGGTTTACGCATGTTGAATTTATGCCGGTGATGGAGCACCCCTTTGATGGGAGCTGGGGTTACCAGTGTACTGGATTTTTTGCGGCGACTTCCCGTTTTGGTGATCCGCAGGGACTGATGAGATTGATTGATGCACTGCACCAGGAGAATATAGGTGTAATTCTTGATTGGGTGCCTTCGCATTTCCCGTATGATGCACATGGCTTATTTATGTTTGATGGTACTCATACTTACGAGTATGCTGACATGCGAAAGGGCTTTCATCCGGACTGGAACAGTTATATTTTCAATTACAAAAGGGGAGAGGTTAAGTCTTTCCTGATAAGCAGTGCCAGGTATTGGTTTGATTTGTTTCATATTGACGGCATTCGGGTAGATGCAGTGAGCTCGATGTTGAAATTGAATTACTCAAGGCAACATGGTCAGTGGGAGCCGAATGAATTTGGCGGCGATGGGAACCTTGAAGCCATAGCATTTATTAAAGACCTGAATGAAACAATCTTCCGTGATTTTCCAGATGTACAGACTATTGCTGAAGAAGCAACTGACTGGCCAGGAGTGAGTAAACCTACTTTTGAAGACGGACTTGGTTTTGGAATGAAATGGATGATGGGCTGGATGCATGATACGCTGGACTATTTTAAGTTTGACCCTGTTTTCAGGCAGCACCATCAAAACAAATTTTCATTCAGCATGATGTACTATTATGATGAAAACTTTATGCTGCCACTTAGCCATGATGAGGTAGTGCATGGGAAAAGCCCGATGATTTATAAAATGCCAGGAGATGAATGGCAGAAATTTGCCAATCTGCGCCTGCTATATACATATATGTGGACACACCCGGGAGCAAAACTCCTGTTCATGGGAAATGAGTTTGGACAGACCGACGAGTGGAACTATAAATCTGAATTGCAGTGGGAGTTGTTACAATATGATTGCCACCGGTTACTAAAGAATTGTGTGGCAGAACTGAACCAGGTATTAAAGACCGAACCGGCTATGTACCAGAACCAGTTTAATATTTATGGTTTTGAGTGGGTTGATCTAAACCACAGGCAAGAATCTGTTATTGTCTATAAGAGAAAAGGCACAAAGAGAGCGGATGATTTGCTCGTTGTTCTTAACATGACCCCAATGGTAAGAAATGACTGGGAAATTATGGTTGCAGGCAAAGAGTATAAGGCTGAGGTTTTTAACAGTGACAGGAAAGAGTTTTGGGGTTCTGGAAACGTTTTTAACCCTGAAATCAGGAGTGAGTTGATTGACAGAAATCAAAAAATGTACAAACTAATCGTAAATCTACCAGCCCTTGGGGGGATTATCCTGAAATAATACCTAATTTGGAATGGTTTTGGCTGAATATGGCTGATAAATCTTGATTAGTAAGCTTCTCAATTCTAATTTTAATATGAGAATTATTAAAAAATCCAATCCGAAAAACGTACCTATGACTTCAAAGCTAATACTCGTACTTGTGCTTTTGATAAGCAGTGCGTCTTATTCCCAAACCTCGTTTGCCGGTATTAAAACTTCCCCAACAGACAGTGCTGATTTTTTCCTGCAAAAAGGCCTGCTTGAAAAGAATAATGGCCGTAAAATGGAGGCTTTAAAAAATCTTGAAAAAGCTGCGAAATATGATGCAGAGAATAAAGCTGTAATCACTGAGCTATCGGCAGTTTATCTGGATTTAAGAAAATACCATAACGCAAGAGAGATGTTTAAGAAGCTGGTAAGTCTTGGAGATGAATCAGCAGCTAATTACAAACAGCTTTTGCAATTAAGTTTTCAGTTAAAACAAAATGACGATGTGCTGTTATATGCCGGCAAGTTGAAAACTGCTGCTCCTGATGAAAAAGTGAATTTCTACGTTGGTAAGGTTCAGTATGACATGGAAAACTATGGAGAAGCAATAAAAACCCTTGGCAAAGCCGCCAATGAGGATACAGCCAATGCAGAAATACCATATATGATAGCCCACAGTTATGCTGATATGCTGAATTATAAGATGGCAGTTCCTTACTTTCAGAGGGCTATACAGCTTGCTCCTGCACAGAATTACTGGATTTATGAGCTTAGCATGATTTATTATGCGATGAATGATGACAGAAATGCGCTGAAGTATATGCTTGAGGCCGGAGAAAAGGGATATAGAAGAGACAATGATTACCTGGAAAACCTGGGAATTGCATATCTCAATGTTGGAGAGTTAGATAAAGGTGTTGAAATACTCAGCGAAATTCTGAAAAGAAAACCCAGTGACATGAATATCCTTAATATGCTGGCTGAGGCATTTTATTATAAGAAGAAATACGATGAAGCTATTGCCTACTGGGATAAGATACTTGAATATGACAAAACAAGTGCTTCTTCATTATATATGATTGGTATGGCATATCAGAAGAAGGGCGGAAAAGAAAATACCAATAAGGGAATTACTCTATGCGATAAAGCCATTGAAATGGATCCTGCATTGGCTAGTCTGAAGCAGAAGAAAATGACAATGGGTTTATAAAAAGTGTACTATATAAAAAAAGAAGCTGCCTTACCGAGCAGCTTTTTTTGTACCCGTTTAGGCCATTGGCAGTATATACAAACCGTTTACGGAAAAAAACTGAGTTTTTTTATCTCCTCGTAGCCAATACGTATCTTCAATCCTTAAACGAACTTTATGTTTTTATTCAGAAAAAACACATTTCTTGTATTTGTATGCCTGGCTTTTGCTGGTGCAATAGCTGCACAACCTGCTGCAATTAAATCTGATAGTACAAAAAAATCAGGTAACGGGTTAAAGGCATACAAAGACATCATTACATCAAAGACGGTTTCAGACGGTGGTATGTTTTGGGTACATAAGGTTGACGATAAGTATTATTTTGAAATCCCCGATTCAATTTTTGGTCGTGAAATACTTACAGTTAACCGCTTATCAAAAGCTGCTGCCGGAATGCGGGTTGGTGGTTTTTCCGGTTATGCCGGTGATGATATTTCAAGAAATGTAATTGAATTTGAGAAAGGGCCAAACAACAAAATCTTTATCAGGAGCATTTCTTTTGCTGAATATGCAAAAGATTCCACTTCACCCATGTATGCAGCGGTGATGAACTCTAATGTTCAGTCTATTGCAGCTTCATTTGATATAAAATCACTTGGGAGAGATTCATCCGGTGCTGTAATTGAGGTTACAGATTATATTAATGGAGATAATGAAATTTTGTTTTTTAGCAGTTCTGCAAAAAGTATGTACCGCATGGGTGCTATGCAGAGTGATAAATCCTATATAGTAGGGCTGAAATCTTTTCCTGTAAATGTGGAAATAAGAACCGTTAAAACTTATTCACGGTTACCTGCACAAGCATCGCCAGGTGGTTTTCCGGGTGCCGGAGGCAGTGGTGGAGGAAACTATACCGTTGAACTGAACAGTTCTCTGGTGTTGCTTCCCAAAGTGCCAATGCAGCCACGTTATTTTGACCCAAGAGTCGGTTTTTTTGCTGTTGGTTATACCGATTTTGATATCAACCCTCAGGGAGTAAAAAGCATTTACATGGTGAAACGCTGGAGGCTGGAACCAAAACCAGAAGATATAGAAAAATATAAAAGAGGCGAATTGGTTGAACCTCAAAAGCCTATTATTTTCTATATTGACCCTGCCACGCCAAAAAAATGGGTGCCTTACCTGATGCAGGGTGTGGATGACTGGAAAGTTGGATTTGAGAAGGCAGGATTTAAGAATGCAATTATGGCAAAACTGGCACCAACAAAAGAAGAGGACAGCACCTGGAGCTTGGAGGATGCCCGCAATTCTGCAATTGTTTATAAGCCTTCTGATATTGCCAATGCCAGTGGCCCAAGCATTTCTGACCCACGCAGCGGAGAAATAATGGAAAGCCACATTAACTGGTATCACAACGTAATGTCATTGCTTCGTGACTGGTATTTTATTCAAACAGCTGCTGTTGATACCGGGGCAAGGAAGATGGTTTTTGATGATGAACTGATGGGGCAGTTAATTCGCTTTGTTTCTTCGCATGAGGTAGGCCATACGCTTGGTCTGCGGCATAATCATGGTTCCAGCAGTACGGTGCCAGTTGAAAAATTAAGAGATAAAGCATGGGTTGAAGCAAATGGTCATACGCCATCCATCATGGACTATGCCCGGTTTAACTATGTAGCTCAGCCGGAAGACAATATCAGCCGTGCAGGGTTATTTCCCAGAATTGGCGATTATGATAAATGGGCATTAGAGTGGGGATACAAACTATTACCTCAGTTCAATTCAGCAGATGAAGAGAAAGGGTTTTTGAACAAACTAGTAATTGAAAAACTGAAAGATAAGAGGCTGTGGTTTGGGACAGAAACAAATCCGGATGATCCACGCAGCCAGAGCGAACAAGTGGGTGATGATGCCATGAAAGGAAGTATGTATGGTATTAAGAACCTGCAGGTAATTGTACCCAACCTGAAAGAATGGACCAAAGTGCCTGACGAAGATTACACCAATCTCCGCAACCTGTATAATGGAGTGGTGGGGCAGTACCAGCGTTATATTGGCCATGTGGTTAAATACATTGGCGGTATAATGGAAACACCGAAAATGGTAGAAGAAAGTGGCCCGGTTTATGAAAATGTAAGCGAAGCAAAACAGCGGGAAGCAGTAGAGTTTTTGAATAAACAATTATTTGCTACTCCATCATGGTTGTTAAACCAGGACATTTTCGACAAAACCGGTCTCAACGGCTTAACAATAATTGGACGGACACAGGATAATGCGCTGTCATCAGTTATCAGCAACTACACTTTGACTAAGTTGATCAATGCGGAAGCTGCAATTGGCAGCAAAGCCTATCAGATAACAGAATTGCTGGCTGATTTGAAAAAAGGTATCTGGTCAGAGCTTTCTGCTCGCAAACCTGTTGATATTTACCGGAGGCAACTTCAAAAATCATACGTAAATACGTTAACCAGTTTGCTTAAGGTGGCCCCACCTGTATCAATGAACAGCGGTGGTATATCACTTACTATCACCCAAATGCCGGATAAATCAGATATCAGCAGTGTGGTGAAGGGACATTTAACAGCACTTAGGACAGAAATACTGGCAGCTTTGCCAGGTACGACAGAAGTGATGACAAAATACCATTTGCAAGATGTTGCCAAAACAATTGATAACGTATTGAATCCCAGAAACTAATATCAATAAAGATGATAATATAGTTAAGGCAGACAATGTTCAGCCTTTTTTAAAACGAACTTGCTACTTACCGGGGTAAAACCTATCTTTGCACCCCGTTTAAAAATAGTTCTTTTTAATCCCGAACTACGGGAAAGATTGCCTGAAGAGGTTCGACAAAGGTCCCCCGGTGGGGAATGCCTCAAAGGTGTAATATTAAATACTGGGTAAAATGCCTAAAGTAAAAACAAACTCCAGTGCCAAAAAGCGCTTCAAAGTGTCGGCAACTGGTAAATTAATGCATCAGAAGAGTTTCAAACGTCACATTCTGACAAAGAAATCAAAGAAACGTAAACGCAACATGAGGTTGGATGGTACTGTAGCAAAATCACATGTAGATTTTGTTAAACGTCTTCTGCGTCTCAAGTAAGCCTATTAACTAAATTGATTAACTGGTCAGTTTGTAGATCACACTTCTGACTTCAAATTTTTAAATTATGCCTCGTTCAAAAAATGCAGTGGCCTCTAAAGCCCGCCGCAAAAAAATATTAAAGCAAGCCAAAGGTTTTTATGGTAAGCGTAAAAATGTATTAACCGTTGCCAAAAACGTTGTAGAAAAAGGTATGACCTACATGTATGTAGGCCGTAAAAAGAAGAAAAGAGAATACAGGGCTCTGTGGATTGCCCGTATCAATGCTGCCGTTCGTGAGCAGGGTTTAACTTACTCTGAGTTCATTAACAAACTGCAGACAAAGGGAATCGAACTGGACCGTAAGGTACTGGCCGATCTGGCAATGAACAATCCTGAAACATTTACAAACCTTGTAAATTCAGTGAAATAATTCCAACCTGAGAGAATAAAAAAAGCCCGGTTTAACCGGGCTTTTTTTATTAGTTATATTTTACCTGATTAATTATTCCCGAGAATCACTATCAGTGCATAAATAATCGATGCTAAAACAAGGTACCAGCCTAAAGTAAATGCCCCCAATATTCCAAGTGCGAAAAGTAAAGTAGTAACCCAAAACTTTGTATTAGCTTCCCCCTGATGCAGATATACGGCAAGCGGTGGAAGGATTAAAGCAAGAATTACCAGCAAGAGTGTATTGGTATCAACATCTTCGCCGGCCCTTTTCGCAGCCTTATATTCCCTGATAACTTTTTTTGCTTCCTTAAGCCTGGTTTTTTTCTCCTTTTTTGAAAGTGAAAGAAAAGAGCTTAAAGCATCTCTTACTTCCTGGGCAGTTGGAACTGATGCTGCCTGCTTTTCAGGGTTAACCAAGGCTGCACTTGCCGGGAAAGAAACCGAAATAGTAGTGGCGAAAACTGTAAAAAGGAGAATTATTTTCTTCATAGTTATAAATTTAGCTGGTTAATTAAAGGAGTGTTTGCTGTAACGTATCAGCAAAAATAATCCCGCAATTTGCGGGACTAAATATTAAATATCAACAGTGTGTGAATTGGCTACATTATATCCATCGCTTTCACGAAAGCAGTGGTTTGAAAGGGCAGAATAAGCGTTAACCAGGGCCAATGTGAATAAATGGCATAAAATAAAGCGGCAGTAGATGCCAGAAAAACAAGCCACCAGATTCCCCTGTATTTTTTTGTCTGCTCCATTTATTTGATTTTCTGCAAAGTAAAGAGGTCAGGATGAATCTAAAAAATTGTTTTTCTGCTTTTTTTGAAAAGAAAGAACAACCCTGTAAAGGCGCCAAAAATGGCCAGAATCCACTTAGTGAAAACAAAAAAATGAAACAACCCGAAGTCGGTTCCAATAGACTGGCCCTGTAACCAGCGAAGCAAGTAAGAATTTTCAATTATATCAAAAGCCCATGCCAGGATTTGTGCAAATGAAATGGCCAATAATAACTTTCTTACAATATTGCCGGTTTGTTTATGTCTTACCATCATATTTATAGAAGCAATTGCCGGAAATATTCCGGCCATAAAGGCAAAGTCGAAAGAGAGGTGATAGCCAAGTATTGTCCTCGTTTTATCATCTAACCCGGTCAGGATTTCAGCCACTTTTTCTTTCGGATAGCTGATCTCAAGGCCGAGAATAGTAAAGTCTTTTCCATTATACAACAAGTCGCTTTCTATCCATTTCATACAAAACATGGCACCCGCAGTAATCCCGGCGCAAAAAAGAAAGATTCTTCGCCAAAATTTCGATTCAATAACCATATTCAGATTTTATAAAAATAACTGTCCTTAAAAGTACAAAACATCAATAGTTTTTATACTTTCGTATATAATGTGTCATAAAGACACGACAAAGATTCACTTACTGAACCACGATTGCGATGAGACTTCATTTTTACCTCCGATTTAATACCCGGTTTGGCCAGAGTTTGTGGATATGTGGAAATGCTGGTTTTTTAGGTAGCAACAATCCGGAAAAAGCCCTTCCAATGTCTTATCTCAATAAAGATTTTTGGGAAGCAACTATGGACTTTGAGGAAGGACTGCCTGAGCAGCTAAGTTACAAATATTTGCTTAAGAATGAGGATGGCGGAATTGTGAATGAATGGGGGAACGACCGGTTTATACAAATACCTTCAGAAAAACCTGCAAAAATTCAATTTGTAGATACATGGAACCATGCCGGTGAATTTGAGAATACTTTTTATACTGCTCCTTTTGCTGAAGTACTGATTAAAAAAAGCAAAGCTGTTACCGGTAATATAACAGGTAATCCATCTCATATTTTCAAGATAAAGGCCCCTTTGCTTAAAAAGAATGAAGCAGTTTGTATTCTTGGAAATGCTGTGGGCCTGAATCAATGGTCTGAGGCAAATCCGGTAGTAATGGCGAAAACAGGTGACTGGTGGACAGTTGGTGTAAACCTGCTCCAGTCAGATTTTCCATTGAACTATAAGTATGGTGTTTACAACATAAAAGAAAATGCCTTTGTCCGGTTTGAAAACGGCGATAACCGGTTGCTTACTGTTGACAATGCGGAGACCGCACTAACTTTTCTTCATGATGGATTTGTAAACCTGCCAAATGATACATGGAAGGGCAGTGGTGTGGCCATCCCTGTTTTCAGTCTAAGATCGAAGAAAGGTTTTGGAGTTGGAGAGTTTACAGATATTAAACTGCTGGTTGACTGGGCAAAAGAAACAGGCCTGAAACTAATTCAATTGTTGCCAGTAAATGATACTACATCCACTAACACCTGGCTTGATTCTTACCCTTATGGTGCCATCACTGCTTTTGCACTTCACCCGTTATACATCAATCTCACAAAGGTTGCAGGGAAAGAAAACCTCAAACAATTTGTTTCCATAACTGAAAAAAGAGATGAACTTAACCAATTAGCTGCATTGGATTATGAACAAGTGATGAAATATAAAGTGTCTGTTCTCAGGGAATTGTATGCTTTTATGGGAAAGGAATGCCTTGCCGCAGATGATTATAAGATGTTCTTTGATGCCAACAGCCATTGGCTGAAACCTTATGCAGCCTTTTGCTATTTCAGGGATAAGTATGGCACATCAGATTTTAGTCAATGGGAAACAAATGCTGTGTACAGTGCCGAAGAAATTGAAAAACTTTTTGCTCCAAGGTCAGCCTCCGCTAAGGAACTTGGTTTTTATTTCTTTACACAATATCATTTGCACCTGCAACTGAAAGATGCTGTTGACTATGCTCATAAGAAGGGAATCGTAATTAAAGGCGATATCCCAATTGGTATTTCAAGAAACAGTTGCGATGCATGGGTTTCACCAGAACTCTATCATATGGAGTGGCAGGCAGGTGCACCACCAGATGATTTTGCCGCAGTTGGACAAAACTGGGGCTTCCCGATTTATAACTGGGCAAAAATGAAAGAAGATGGTTTTGCCTGGTGGAAACAGCGTTTTGAGCAGATGAGCAATTACTTCGATGCTTTTCGGATTGATCATATCCTCGGTTTCTTCCGCATCTGGAGTATTCCCGCACACGCAGTACAGGGCATCATGGGACATTTCATTCCTTGTCTTTCTGTACATGCGAATGAGTTTGGCGAGAATGGCATCTGGTTCGACTACCAGCGGTTCTGCAAGCCTTTTATTACCGACGAAGTGGTTAATGAAATATTTGGAGAACTTGGTTACAAAGTAAAAGAGCAATTTATTCGTTCAAATAATGCAGGCGGATACGAATTGCTGCCGGAGTTTGAAACACAAAGGGCAATAGAGCAGTATTTTGACAAACAGGAACACTCTGACGAGAACGAAAGGCTGAAACTGGGACTTTATGACCTCGTATCAAATGTGATATTGTTTGAAGAAGATGGCTCCATGCGGCAGCATTTCCATTTCAGGATTGCAATGGAGAAAACCACTTCGTTCCGCTACCTGATACCGCATATACAGGAGAAACTCAGAAACCTGTATGTTAATTATTTCTACCGCAGGCAGGATGACTTCTGGTTTAAAGAAGCTATGCAGAAACTGCCCAAGCTGAAAGATGTAACTAACATGCTGGTATGTGGCGAAGACCTGGGAATGGTTCCTGGTTGTGTACCAGAAGTGATGAAACAGTTAGGTATCCTTAGTTTAGAAATACAGCGGATGCCAAAAGACCCGGAAAAAGAATTCTTCTATCCGAACGATGCGCCGTATATGTCGGTAATTACACCATCTACCCACGATATGAGTACTGTTCGTGGCTGGTGGGAAGAAAACCGGGAAAAAACACAGCACTTCTATAATCATATTTTGGGACAATGGGGCACAGCTCCGCAGTTTTGCGAACCGTGGATTAACCGGGCCATTGTAATGCAGCATTTATATTCACCGGCTATGTGGAGCATATTCCAGTTGCAGGATTTATTGGGAATGAGTGATAAACTGCGCCGTGAAAATCCAAATGATGAACGGATAAATATTCCGGCCAATCCAAAACATTATTGGCAATACCGCATGCACATAACCCTTGAGGACCTGCTGAAACAGGATGATTTCAATGAAGAACTCAAAGGTTATGTTGAGAACAGCGGAAGGTAGAATTAGTGATTATTGCCAAACACAATCGTTTGGCAAAATTTCTGTTCTTTTTTTCCCTTTGTGACACTGACAGCTGGTTTCCAATTTGGAGACAGAGCATATATTCTTCTAATTATAACTTCAGCATAAGTGTTTGATAAAGTACATATCTTGAGATTTGAAACCTTTCCTGAAGTATCTATTACAAAAGAAAACTCACATTTACCATTAACTCCTGAGGCATTAATCTCATTCTCGCTTTCCACTAAATTCTTTTCTATCCACTTTCGATATTTGATACTTCCGCCTGGAAATTCGGCAGGAATGCCATCTTCACTTTTCTCTAGCGAAGAAGTCATACATCTGCATACTAAAGAGTCGCTTAACTGTGCAAACGTATCACCGCAATAAATCACTACAATAACCAGAAATAAATATTTCATGGTTAATAGATAATGAAAATAAGAAAATCCATAAGAATTAAATTTGCTTTATGAAAGTTAATTACTGGCCGTTCAACCTCAAATTCAGGCATCCTTTTACGATTTCAAAAGGCACTAAGACTCATCAGCCCGCACTTGTTGTGGAACTGGAGCATTTTGGAATAAAAGGTTATGGCGAAGCTCCGGCGATTACCTACTACAACATTACAGTTGATAAGATGATTGCCGATCTCGAGGCCAGGAAACCGTTCGTGGAGAAATTCGCTTTTACAGACCCTGACCGCTACTGGCACTACCTCCATCATTTGTTCCCGCATAATCCTTTCCTGGTTTGTGCACTGGATATGGCAGCCTGGGATATTTATGGAAAAATTAAGGGCAAACTCCTTTATCAGTTGTGGGGTGGCGATATAGCTAACAATCCTGTTTGTGATTATACTATCGGGATTGATACGCCTGAAAAAATGGTGACCAAAATGAAAGAATTGCCCTGGCCCATCTATAAAATAAAAGTTGGTACGGCTGACGATATTGCCAATGTAAGAGCTTTAAGAGAAAATACAGATGCTGTTTTGCGGGTGGATGCCAATGCCGCCTGGGATGTTGACACAGCATTGAAACTTATTCCGCAGTTAAAAGAACTGGGAGTGGAACTGGTGGAACAGCCACTGGCTAAAGACGACTGGGAGGGAATGAAAATTTTGTATAAAGAATCCTCCCTGCCTTTATATGCAGATGAAGCCTGTGTGGCGGAAGAAGATGTGGAGAAATGCTACGGACACTTTCACGGCATTAATATTAAACTTACCAAATGCAGCGGCATTACGCCAGCCCGCCGGATGATTGAAACTGCCCGGAAACTGGGCCTTGGCATTATGGTGGGAAGCATGAACGAATCAACCGTCGGCTCTGCGGCCATAGCACACCTGCTGCCTTTTATTGACCATGTGGATATGGATGGCCCATTACTGCTGGAAGAAGATGTGGCAACAGGTATCGGCTATGATTATGGCCGGATATCATATTCAGATGCGCCGGGGCTGGGGATAAAGTTCACTGGTCTGTTCGGTAAAACTCTTTCTTAAACAACAGGAAGAGCTTTTAATCTTCTGAAACTAATCTTTCAACGATTGTTCTCCGTTTTTAATCGGAGCAGATGTACCTTTGCGCCAAATTTTGAACTATGACAACACAAGTATTCAGAAAAGTGTTTGCAGCCGTGTTATTTGTTGCAGTAGTGGCAAACGTTTCGGCACAGCAAACGAAGAAAGAAAAGCCCGGAGTTAAGAAAGCAAACATCGGAGTTACCGTTAATGCTCATGATTACGACACTAAAACAATTTTTCCCAAAGAAGACTCAGCCTATGGCTTCTCTGTTCTTTTTTGGAAAGGGATAACGCCTAAAGTTGACTATTCCATCCGCTATAATGGAATCTTCCCCAATGAGAACAAGAATTCAGTGATTTCCAAAAACGGAATCAGCAACGAACTGGAACTGGCCTTTCATGCGAAAGCATTTCCTGATAAAGCTGTTTTCAATCCGTTCCTCACATTGGGTGTTGGTGGCGGCAGCTATCATAAAGACCTGGCACCAGTGGTGGTGGATGCAAACAAAAACACATTATGGACAGGCCATGCACTTGGAGGCGTTGGTTTCCAAATTAACATTAAGAGTGAACTCTATTTCCTGGCACAAGCTCACTACCGTTACAGTTTTAATGAAAGCAAGCTGCCGCATAACCTGTTTTATGGTGTAGGTCTTACCAGGTCACTCACAAAGCCGAAACCAAAACCTGTGGAGGTTAAGGTTGCTGACCGTGATAATGATGGAGTGGCTGATAATATTGATGCTTGCCCTGATGTTCCGGGAGTGGCTTCTTTACAAGGTTGTCCTGATAAGGATGGCGATGGCATTGCTGATAAAGATGACGCTTGTCCTGATGTGAAAGGTCTGGTATCTCTTAAAGGCTGCCCTGACAGAGATGGTGATGGCATTGCAGACAACAGCGATAAATGCCCTGATGTAAAAGGTTTGGCAAAATATGAAGGTTGCCCGATACCTGATACTGATAAAGATGGAATTAATGATGAGCAGGATAAATGTCCGACAGTGGCAGGCGTTGCCCGCTACGAAGGTTGCCCTGTTCCTGATGGCGATAATGATGGTGTAAACGATGAGGAAGACAAATGCCCCACTGTAGCCGGAGTAGCAGAAAACCAGGGTTGCCCGGTTATACCTGAAGAAGTGAAGAAGAAAGTAACTACTGCTGCAACTAAGATTCTGTTTGTGACAGGAAGTGCCAAACTGCAAAGCAGTTCATTTAAAGGACTGAATGAAGTGGCTAAAGTGATGAATGAAAATCCTGATATGCTGCTTAGTGTTGACGGGCACACTGACAATGTAGGTACTGATGAAAAGAATATTGTGCTTAGCCAGAACAGGGCTGATGCAGTCAAAGCATACCTTGTTAAGAAAGGCATTAGTGAAGAACGCATTGCTGCGACTGGTCATGGTGAAACAACACCGGTGGCTGATAATAAAACAGCCAAAGGCCGTCAGCAGAACCGCCGTTCTGAACTTACACTGAGTTATTTTAAATAATAAAGCAACCACCTGTAAAAGAAGGCTGACCTCATGGGGTCAGCTTTTTTTTGTCTTAACGTGTGAAGTTGACTGCCCATATAGTGTATTCAGCGTTGGGTTGTCAAAATCCTGATTAGTGTTTTTGTTATATGAGATGTATTATGAAGGGGAGGGTACTATGGTTTCGGTTTTAGGATTTGCAGTGGCGGGGTCGATGATGATGCGGTTGTTTTTGTAGTTGAGGTAAAATGCGGGATGGGCTGATTTGAAGAGGAGGGCCAGTTTGTCCATGCGGAGCTTGAGGATGTTGTCGGTCTGGCGAAAAAGGGTGGCGAGGTTCATGACTTGTGCGGACCGCCTGCTTACTGCATTGCGGGGTTCGGGTGCTGCGGCCTCGAAGGACTGAATGGCGGCGATGAAGCCATCAAGAGTGGCCTGGGTGATGCCGAAGGGGGTAAGGGCAGCAGCATTTTCGGTGGCGGCTGCATGAATGTTGCGGCAGTTGACGGGCAATTGTATGGCAGACATACGGCTGAGGCTTCTGAAAGAATAACTGGCTTTATGTTTCAGTTCCATGTTGCCGATGGAGGCAGCATAAGCGAAGAGAGCAGATGCGACGGTGAGTGCGGTGTTGCACAGGGTGAGCTTTTTAGATGCTTTCCCGGCGGTGATGCCGGTGATGATGAAGGCTTCGGCCTGCGCTGCGAGACGGATGGCATTGATACGGGCACTGAAGTCAGTTATTGCGGTATGGAAGGCAGGTACTGTGGCGGTGATGGAGGCGTTTTCGGTACAGTAAGCATTCACTGCTTTGTACATGGATAGCTTTGCGGCTTGTCTGTCAGTCATAGATTAAGGTTTAGGACAAATTTATTGACTGGAACTGGTTTATGCAATACCACGAATGTGGTATGCTTTACTGTAAATGGCTTATGACGCACTGTAAGTGGTCTATGTCACGATGTAAATGGCTTATGACGCACTGTAAATGGTTTATGTCACAGTGTAAATGGCTTATGACGCACTATAAGTGGTCTATGTCACAGTCTAAATGGCTTATGACGCATTGTAAATGGTCTATGTCACACTGTAAATGGCCTATGTCACGATGTAAATGGCTTATGACAGGCTGAAAATGAGTGTTTTGGGTGGAAAGGGGTTGTTTTTTAACCGCAAAGGGCACAAAGTGTTTCGCAAAGGACGCAAAGGGGTGTTGAAGGGGATAAACGGGTTGCTTATGTGTGGGGCTGGTAGGGCACCGGGGATGGCTGGGCCGTTGTTGCGGCTTTTGGAATGCTGTAAATTTGGTGACGGGTTGGTGAAGAAGTGTTGGAGGATGAATTGCTGGCGTACCTGCCGGGCATATGGCCGTGAAGGAGACGCCGGGCGGAGAAAATTAGGTATTTAAACAAGAAAAAATATGAAATTAAAGAAAATATTTCTGGCAACTAAAATAGTAAGGTTAATGGCTATTTTAATTGCCCTCATTGCTTATCTGAAAACAAGTGCCCAGGACACTGCTGTGTTACGGCTTCCAATTAATCACGGGAATATCAGTAAGCAAAAAATCTTTTTGTCTATTAATGAGAATAATGGGATTTATATTGGATGTGGAAAAGACTCGTTAGTAAAAGCATGTGAAACGGGTGCAGTAATTTATGTACGTAAAACAAGTAATGGGCAATATATTTTATCAATTAAAACAATTGATGGAATTGTATTCAATTATTCTAAATTGCTAAGTGTAACAGCAAAAAAAGGACAAATTGTGTTTAAAGAATCTGTTTTGGGTTATATAAATGAAAGAACTCCCTTGTTTTTTAGCGTATTAAAACATAACAATCTGCAAAATCCCAAAAAATATTTAGAATTTTATTGAAAATATGAAATAGCTTTTTTCCCAGTTGATGTTCCTTGCTTACATAGTAGTACTAGTAGTAAAACCAGCACCTCTGTTAGTATTGTTCTCTCTTCCTTGCTGAGTGCCCATTCAATACAATCTTCTCAGGCGTAGTCTCGGCCGGGAATAGAAAGCTGGGATGCTGAGTCCGCTGCACACAAGGCTGGTTAGTGAGGCCTGGCCGGGAAGATTTTTCTTTCCTTACTTTTTTTCTTGAACAAAAAAAGTAACAAAAAAGTCAAGGACAAACGAATGCTCCGCCGTTTGTCCGGCCAACGCACTGGAGAGTTTGTAAATGTGGGATTGTTTTCTGTTGGTAAGGGGATGGTGTAAGACTCTGCTGCTTGTAGTGCTTAGCAACGAAAGGCGCTGTGCCCCGCCTTGAAATTGTTTATTGTATTAAGGGTTTGAAAGTACGGCGGGGCAAGGCGCTGTGAATGGCTGAACCGTTGTTGCGGCTTTTGGAAAGCTGTAAATTTGGTGATGGGTTGGTGAAGGAGTGTTGGAGGATGAATTGCTGGCGTCCCTGCAAGGCGCATTGCTTTGTGAAGGAGACACTGGGCGGAAAAAAATTATTAGATTCGTATAAAATTTTTCCCTTATGCCTGTAGATGTTTATTCGTTAATTGAACCTATTGCAGATAGGATTTATGATATTATTAAAAAGAATGCAAAAAATGAAAGAAAGCTTCTTAGAGTTAACAAGCAAAATGTTGAAGAAGCACTTAGTAGTCATATTCAAAAGGTAAATACCATTACTTCTGAGATTTCATTTAAGGAGCTAAATCTGCCGAAATCTCTTTTTGCAATATATGTCCCACTGGATTTAACTCTAAACTCTTTGAATACAAATGGGCAGAATGATATAATTACTAAAGATATAGCTTCAAATATCGTTGAAAATGTAATTAATCATTCAGCGAATAATATAGTGTTAGTGGGAACTCCTGGATCTGGTAAAACAACAACCATTAAATATTTTTGCCAAAAACTTCTTACTGATGGTGCTTTCCTCCCTAAAATTAATTTTCCAATATTGATACGGTTAAAAGAAGATGAAGTCGTGAGCAACCCATCAATTCCGGTTTTTAACTACATCTTCAATCTATTTGGACTTATCATTGAAAATTCAATTAAGTGTACAAATTTGATGGATGATAGACGCCAGCTTGATTTATTTATTAGACCTGCTGTACTAAAAATATTGAATGAATTTCATCCCCTAATTATTTTAGATGGTTTTGATGAAATTACTGACGATAATATTAAACAAAAGGTTTTAAATGATATTAATGAAATTTCGCTTTCCGCAAAAGGAACAAGGTTTATTTTAACGACAAGAAAAGGGGAGGATAGGTTTCATCTTGACAATACTCGTTTCTTTGAGATTTTACCTTTAAATGATGATCAGATAAGAACTTTTGCTGAGAAATGGCTCCCATCAAAATGGAATGATTTTTTGACACAACTAAGAAATTCACCTGTATATGATACAGCAAAGAGGCCTCTCACATTATCACATCTTTGTGCTATTTATGAAAGGGAAGGATCAATCCCAGAAAAACCTCGTTCAATTTATAGAAAAATTGTTAACCTACTTATTTTGGAATGGAATGTGCAGAATCAAATTAATCGGCCTTCTAAATTTCAAGGATTCGACCCTGATAGAAAGAAAGAGTTTCTTGAAAATCTTGCATATGAACTAACAATATTTTTCAATAAGAATCAGTTTAGTAAGAATGATCTTGAAAGATCTTATGGCAACTTGTATATGAAGTTTAATTTGCCTTATACGCAAATGCCAGAGGTTATTAATGAAATTCAGATCCATAATGGTTTAATAACTCAGTCATCATATGATAAATTTGAGTTTGCTCATAAATCATTTCAAGAGTATTTGGCAGCTGAGCATATTGTAAAACTTCCCAAGTTGCCGCTCGATCAGACTCTTAACAAGTATCCTGCTGAGATGGCTTTAGCTATTACACTAAGTTCAGAACCATCTGAATATTTTGCATATTTTATTAATGATTATTTATTAAATCAACCAGTAACCTTGGACTTTTGGACAGCCTTAATTACAAGACTATGCATTGAAAAACCGGATTTTGTTGAATGTAAGAATCTTGCAATTGCGATAATTTATTTACAAGACTATTATCTACGAGAAATATTGAAAGAGAATCCTGATGTCGAAAAAATTAGAATCCTCGATAATTGTTTTAAGAACTTAGACGAATTCAATTCTATTAGTCAAAGCATGATATGCTTAACAAATATCTATATCCCTTATGTTTTTGTATATGACCATTTAAAATTAGAGATACTAGAGTTGAATTTGGTAGAGAAAACAAGAAAATCAATTTTTAAAGAACCTCTTGTAAGCTCCCCCTAAGTTCGGCCAATCAGTTTAGAGTTAACATGAATGAGATTGTTAACTTTAAATTTTATAAACATGCGAAGAAAATTTACGGAAAGTCAGATAGTGTCTGCGCTT